>Ga0207691_10005419_pt1 | contig 12311 bp, 12 predicted proteins | sample KBSM13metaG_FD_184327 | JGI IMG/M metagenome (GOLD analysis project Ga0207691, IMG submission 184327) | Miscanthus rhizosphere microbial communities from Kellogg Biological Station, Michigan, USA - KBS M1-3 metaG (SPAdes) (version 2) | ecosystem: Host-associated > Plants > Roots > Rhizosphere >...
CCTGCCGGTGACGAGAAGGACGATGCGCCCCGGCACGTGGTCGAGCTGCGGCAGGGCCGCCAGCGCGGCGGCCGCGGCGCCTTCCGCGCGAATGCCGGCCTTCGCGTACTCGCCGATCGCGCGCGCCATTGCCCGCTCGGAGACGACCAGCATCCGGTTGACCACCGCGTTGATCCGCTCGACGGCGGCCGGGATCGCCACCCGGACCGCGAGCCCGTCGGCGAACGTCGCCATGCGGCCGCTCTCGACGGGCCGCCCCGCGCGGTAGGAGTCCGCCATGACGGGAGCCTCCTTCGCCGCGACTCCGACGAGCAGCGTGGTCGCGGCGCGGCGCTGGAGCCCCTGTCCGATTCCACAGATCAGGGCGCCGTTGCCCACCGGCACGAGCAGGGCGGCCGGGGGAGTCTCCAACTGGCCGAGCACCTCGTCCGCGATCCACGAGTACCCGTCGTACTGGGTCTCCTCCACGCCGTCCTCGAAAAACGGCGCGGCGCACTTCGCGGCGAAGCGCACGCCCTCCTCCTTCGCGGCGTCGAGATCGCGGCCGGTCAGGCGGATCTCCGCGCCCTGCGCCGCGATGAGATCGAGCTTCGCCCGGGACGCGCCTTCCGGCGCGTAGACGATCGCGCGCAGTCCCACACGCCGGCTGGACCACGCGACGGCCGCGCCGTGATTGCCCGTCGACGCGGTGACGACGGCGGAGGCGCCCCGGTTCCGGTAGGCCTCGATGGTCGGGAGTGCGCCGCGCCACTTGAAGGCTCCGAGCTCGTGCACGTCCTCACGCTTGAGGTAGACCGTGCGGCCGGACGAAGTGTCGAAGCGCTCGAGGGGCGTGGGGAGCGTCATCGGGTCAGGGCTCCCGACTCACCGCTCTCGGCGGCTCGCCGCCTGCGGCCTCCGCCTCGCGTCTCGCCCGCAGGTGTCGTGCGAGCGTCTGCAAGACAGGCTTCGCGCCCAGGTACACCGCGCCCACGATGATCGGCGAGCAGAGCAGCCACGCCACGGCCGCGTGCCCGAAGGTCGCCCCGAGCTTCGTCAGCGTTCCCATCGGATCCGCTCGGGCCATCGCGATGAGCTCGTCCACGGAGAATCGCATGCGCGGCGCGCGGAAGATCTTTTCGCCCAGACGGATGAACGGAATGATGAGCAGGAGCTGCAGCGGGTACGAGGTCCAGTTGATCGTCTGGATGATCGGCTGATTCAGGCGCAGCGCCCACGCCGCGAGGAACGAAAGAGCGGTGGTCACCCCGATGATGGGGATCACGGCGATGCACAGCCCGACTGCGATCGTCAGGGCGATCGTGTCGGCGGACAGGCCCTGGGTGAGCTGGTCCAGGATGGGCCGGAGGACGCGGGAGCGCGCCGCCTCCTCGAGACGAGCGCTGAGCGCAGCGGCGCGGTCGCCCCGCGGGGAAGGGGAAGCCGGATTCATCAGCTGCGGCTGATACGTTGCGGCGCCGTGTGCTTCGAGTCCGCAGGGTCCGGAACGTCGCGCCCGGGCGCCGCGATCGACTTCGCCAGGAGGACCTGCGCGTCGCCGATGTAGCCCTCGGTGAATCCACCCTCGCAGTACGCGAGGTAGTAGTCCCACATCCGGATGAACGACTCGGGAAACCCGAGCGCGCGCACGCGGTCGCCGTGCGCGAGAAACGCGCGGCGCCAGGCGGCCAGCGTCTCGACGTAGTGAGACCCGATCTCGTCGACGTCCGCGACCTCGAGGCCGCTCGCGCGCGCGAGGGACTGCCGGATCTCGGCCAGGGAGGCGAGCTCGCTGCCCGGGAAGATGTAGCGCTGGATGAAGTCCGGCTGCCGCCGGTAGCGCGGGAACCGCTCCTCGTTGATCCAGATCGTCTGGAGGAGCATCGCGCCGCCCGGCTCCAGGAGGCCGTCGATCGCGCCGAAGTAGTCGTCGTAGTACTGCAGGCCGACCGCCTCGAACATCTCGATCGAGACGGCCTTGTCGAATCGGCCGCGCAGGCTGCGATAGTCGTCGTGGAGCAGCGTGATCCGGTCTTCGAGACGCTCCCGCGCGATCCGGTCGCGGACGTGATCGTGCTGCGCGCGGCTGATCGTCGTCGTCGTGACCCGGCACCCGTACCGCGTCGCGGCGTGGACCGCGAAGGAGCCCCAGCCCGAGCCCACCTCGAGCAGGCGGTCACCCGTCGACAGCTCGAGCGCCCCAGCGATGCGGTCGAATTTCGCGACCTGAGCCTCCTCGAGCGAGATGCCCGGCGGGTCGAAGACCGCGCACGAGTACGTGAGCGTCGGGTCCAGGAAGAGCGAGTAGAAGTCGGTGCCGAGGTCGTAGTGGTGCCGGATGTTCTCCCGGCTCCCCTCGGGCGAATTGCGGCGCCTGAGGTGGCGCATCCGCTGGATCGCGCGGGAGAGGACCGCCGGCGCGCGTCCGCCGCTGTCGAAGATCTGCATGTTGCGGGCGGCCAGCCGGGTGACCGCGGCCAGGTCGGGAGAGGTCCACAATCCGTCGGCATACGTTTCGCCGAACGCGATGTCTCCGCGGAAGACGAAGCGCCGGAATGCGCTCTCGTCGCGGACCTCGACCCGGGCATCGATCCCGGTTCCGCGCTCGCCGAAGCGCCGGGTCCTGCCAGAGGGGAAATGGATCTCGAGGCTGCCACCGCGGATCCCTTCGAGCCGCCGCATCAGGAGCTCTCGCGCGACGGCGGCGACCGGTCCCGCCCCCCGAGGCCGTTTCGCGGCCCGCCTCGCCGCGCGGGACGTCGCTCGGGACGGAAAGCCTCTCATCGTGGAGTCAGGCCTTCATCCTTCGTGCCACGGCCCCTGCCGAGAACGAAGGCGCCCTCCCGACACCAAGCGTTACCCCGTCAGTGTCTGGGGAGCGCGGAGCGACTCCGCGGTCGTGACCAGCCGTTCGAGGATCTCGACGAGGTGCGCGCGGGCGTGCTCGATCTCGCGATGGATCGCGTCGAGCCGGCGTCCGGCGCGGTGTCCGGCCTCCGCGGCCTCTTCGTGGAGGCGCTCCAGCCGGGCCGTCGCCCCGGTTCGCGCGCTCTCCAGCTCCACGAGCGCGTCGTGCGCCGTGATCCGGACGCTCGCTCCGAGCTCGGCCCACCGGCGCGTCAGCGCCTGCACCTGCGTGTGGAGGCGTGCCGACGTGAACGCGCGTCCGGAGCGCACCGCCTCGTGGGCCGCCTCGCGCCAGTTCGCCGGAGGCCGGTGGAGGTCCCGCACGAGCCGAACGCGCTCGAGGAGCCAGAGCACGTAGTAGCTCGGGTCGATCTGCCACCAACGAAACCCCTGCGCGGCCGAGCCCGGCGCCCAGTGGTGGTTGTTGTGCCATCCCTCGCCCATCGTGATGAGCGCGAAGAAGAAGTTGTTGCGCGAGTCCTCGGTCGTCGCGTAGGCGCGCTTACCGATGAGGTGCATGAGGCTGTTGATCGTGAAGGTGCCGTGCCACAGGATCGTCGTCGAGAGGAAGTAGCCCCAGAAGAGTCCGGTCCACCCGAACGCGAGATAGAGCGCGACGGCGTAGACGATCGTCGGGACGAACTGGTGGCGATCCAGCCAGCGCAGCTCCGGATACTTCGCCAGGTCCGGAACCCGGGAGAGATCGGTCTCCTGGTAGTCCTCGGCGAGGATCCAGCCCATGTGCGCCCACCAGAATCCGCGCTGGATCGGACTGTGGATGTCCTCCGGCCGGTCCGAGTAGCGGTGATGGTGGCGGTGGTTCGACGCCCACCAGAGGACGCCCTTCTGCGCGGAGGTCTGGCCGAGAAATGCGAGCAGGAACTGCGGCACCCTCGACAGGTGGTACGTGCGGTGGCTGAAGTAACGGTGGAAGCCCGCGGTGATCGCGAACATCCGCAGGTAGTACGAGCCGAGGCACAGTGCCAACCCCGTCCAGGAGAACCCGACGAAGAAGACGCCCAGCGCCAGGACGTGCACCAGGGCGAAGCCGAGAACGGCGGAGAGGCGCACACGCTGACGGCGCGGCCCGGAGACAGCAACTTCGGTCATAGAGGTCAACTTTAACCTGTCGGCGGTCCCGGCGCCCAACGGCGGCCAGGTTTGCCATGTAAGACCTTTGGTACGCCCCTTCCGGCCGGGAAAGGGGGGGGCGCAGAGGTCCCGCAGCCCTAAGGGATTACCGGAGGCTCGCGCTCCGGTCTACTTCGCCGGGGCGTTCGCCTGTTTCTTCGTTTCGAGCGAGATCGTGACGTCCACGTCGTCGGAGAGCATGACCCCTCCGTTGTCGAGCGTCTTGTTCCAGTTGATTCCGAAGTCCTTACGGTTGAGCTTGGTCTCGAGCTCGAAGCTGGCCACCTCGTTACCGCGGGGGTCCTTCATGCTGCCGAGGAACGTCACCGGCAGGGTGACCTCCTTCGAGACGCCGTGCATCGTCAGCGTGCCCGTCACGTTGTACTTGTCCTTGCCGGCGGGCGTGAACTTGCTGCTCTTGAACGTGATCTCGGGGAACTTCTCGGCGTCGAAGAAATCGGCCGAGCGCAGGTGCTTGTCGCGGTCCGGCTGGTTCGTGTCGATCGAGGCGGTCTTGATCGTGAAGACGACCGAGGACGCCTCCGGCTTCGCGGGGTCGGCCTGGATCGTGCCCTCGAAGTCGCCGAAGCGGCCCCGGACCTTGGATGCGAAGTGGCGGATCTGGAAGCTCGCGTCCGAATGGTTCTTGTCGATCGTGTAGGTCTCAGCGGAGAGAGCCGCGGCGGCGGCGAGGCTCGCGACCAGGAGGGCCAGGGTGCGGGATCTACGAAGCATTCGTGTCTCCTTTCAGGCTGCCGATGATTCCCCACATATGCCGCGTCGGGCGACGTCGATTCGCGTTCCCGGCTTACGGGTTACGGCTTACGGCTCAAGGTTCTATTCCACGCAGCCCCTGGCGGCGACCGTGATCCAGCCTTCGACGCGTCCGCCTCGCACCGCCACGAGACGATCGTGCAGGTTGGAGACCTGGCAGGCGTGGTTCGGCAGGACGCGCACGCGCTCGCCGACGCGGAACGACTCGCCCGGCTCGACGCGGATGACGCCGTGCTCCTCCGAGAGCCGCGCGAGGCGGCTCGTGCGGCCGAGCACCGCACCGTGTCCGCCGGGGACGGGGTGGAGAGGGTCGTTCGAGAGGGTCTTCGACCCGGCGTCGAGCACGGCGCGGTCCGCCGCCGGCACGCTGACGACGGTCGCGAGGATCGTCATGGCGCAGTCCTCGAGCCGGCACGAGCCGAGCGTGACCTGCGAGAAGTCGTTGTAGACGTACGTGCCGGGCCGGCACTCGGTCGCGCCGCGTGACGTCATCGACGACCGCGCGGTCGGCGTCGACCCGAGTGAAACCTCCGCGTCCAAGGCGAGGAGGCCGGCGCCGCGCACCGCCTCCGCGGCCTCGACGACGGCGCGGCCCTCGTCGCGCGACGCCCGCTCCGCCTCGTCCGGCGAGCGCGCGGCGTAGCCCTGGCCGCCGTGCGTGAAGAGTCCCTCGAGCTCGATGCCGGGCAGATCGGCAATCTCGCGTGCGACCGCAACGGCTCGTTCCGGCGGGACGCCGACGCGTCCGTATCCGCAGTCGATCTTGAGGCGAACGCGCAGGCGCCGTCCCGCGGCGTGAAAGACGTCGCCGAGGGAGCGCGCGCCCTCGGCCGAGTCGGTGCCGACAGCGAGGCGAACCCGATCCGCGAGCGCGAGCAGGCGACGCGCCTTGTCGGCGCCATACACCGGAAAGCCGAGGAAGAGGTCCTCGAACCCGAGCCCCGCGAAGACTTCCGCCTCCGACGTCTTCGCGAGCGTGAGCCCCGAGGCGCCGGCGGCGATCTGGATACGTCCGACCTCGGGCGACTTGTGGGTCTTCGCGTGCGGCCGCAGCTTCACGCCGGCGGCGTGCGCCCGCGCCTGCATGTCGGCGACGTTGCGCTCGAGCACGTCCAGGTCGATGAGGACGCAGGGCGTGGCCAGCTCCTCGACCGAGGAGGGGAGAGGGGAAGCCGGCATCATGGGGTCGGGGTCCGGCGTTTGCGGGACTGCGGCATTCGGTTCGAGGTGAGCGGCATTTATGAGCGAAGAGCGAACGAGGCGTCTTATACACCTCCGTGCGGTAGAGTTCGCGCCGTAATTCCAGGAGGTCCCCGGGCATGAGACGTTCCATCGGCGGCGCGGTCGCGTTCTTCCTCGGCCTCATCTTCGCGGGCTCCGCCGGCGCTCGGGCCGCCAGGGCCGCCCATCCAGCCGTCCCTGAAGGGAGTCCGACCGCGGAAGAGATCGTCGCGAAGAACATCCAGGCGCGCGGCGGGATCGAGAAGATTCGCGGGGTCAAGACGCTGCGCATGATCGGCACCATGCTCGTCGGGGACGATCGGCTTCCGACCACGATCGAGTGGAAGCGCCCGTCGAGCACCCGATGGGAGTTCGAGGCGGACGGCCAGACCGCGGTTCAGGTCTTCGACGGCAAGAACGGCTGGACGCTGATGCCTTTCGAGGGAAACACCGACCCGGAGCCGATGTCGTCGGCGGAGCTGGAGGACGTCGCCCTCCAGGCCGACCTCGACGGACCGCTGGTCGACGCGGAGGCGAAGGGAAACAAGATCGAGCTCTTCGGCAAGGACGACGCCGAGGGCCGCGCCGCGTGGAAGCTGAAGGTGACGCGGAAGAACGGCGAGACGCGGTTCGTCTACATCGACGCGGAGACGTTCCTGCAGACGCTGACCATCACGAAGCGCTCGGTGGACGGACGCGACATCGAGATCAAGAGCGTCATCGACGACTACCGCGGCGTGGACGGCCTGCAGCTGCCGCACTCCTTCGACGCGACGGCGCCGGGCATGCCGCAGGGACAGTCGCTCCGATTCAGCAAGGCCGAGGTGAACGTGCCGATCGACGACTCGCGCTTCCAGAAGCCTTCGGTCAAGCGGCCCGGATCGCCGACGCCGCGGCCGGACGACGATCGCGCGCCGCGGCCGACGCCGGCGAGCACCCGATGAGCGCGCGAAGAGTCCGGTCGCTCCTGTCCGCGCTGCTCCTCGCGTCGAGCCTCGGCTCGACGCTCCACGCCGCTCCCATGAAGGTCTACATCTCCGCCGACATGGAGGGCGTCGCGGGCGTCGTCACCGGCGATCAGCTCGGCCCGACCGGGTTCGAGTACGAGCGCTTCCGTGGATTCATGACGAACGAGGTCCTCGCGGCGATCGAGGGCGCGCGCGCCGCGGGAGCGACGGAGTTCGTCGTGTCCGACTCCCACGGCAACGGCGAGAACCTGCTCATCGAGAAGTTCCCGAAGGACGTGCAGATCATCCGCTCGTGGCCGCGGCCGCTCGGGATGATGGAGGGTATCGACCGGTCCTTCGGCGCGGTGCTGTTCGTCGGCTACCACTCCTCCACGACGAATCCGCAGGGCGTGCGCGCGCACACGATGTCGTCGGCGAACCTGGCGGACCTCAGGCTCAATGGCGTCTCCGTCCCGGAGGCGGGGCTGAACGCCGCGATCGCCGCCCACTTCGGCGTGCCGGTCGCGATGATCTCGGGCGACGACGCGATCGTGAAGGAGGCGCAGACGCTGCTCGGCCCGATCGAGGGCGCGGTCGTGAAGTGGGCCATCAGCTTCCACTCCGCGCGCACGCTGACGCCCGAGGCGAGCTGCGACCGGATCCGCGAGGCCGCGCAGAAGGCGGTCTCGCGGGCGAAGGACTTCAAGCCGTGGACGGTCGCCGCGCCGGTCGCCGTCGAGATTCGTTTCAAGAACTATCGGCCGTCGGAGATGCTCGCGTACCTCCCGTCGGTCGAGCGCACGGACGCGCACTCGGTCCGCTTTCGCGCGAAGGACATGGTCGAGGCGACTCGCTTTCTGGAGTTCGCGCTGGGCTACCAACCGGATCTGGCGCCTTGATATCCCCTCTCCCCCCATTCGTGGGGGGAGAGGGCGAGGGTGAGGGGGGAAATCAGCGGAGGGATGACGCGCTTCCGCCGCCTTCCGCTTCGAAGAGTTCCGAGCCCCTGACCGCCCCCCCTCACCCCGACCCTCTCCCCCCGCTGCGCGTGGGGGAGAGGGGGCATGGGCCTACTTCGCCCCCGCCCCGAAGAGCGCCGCGTACTTCCCGTACCCGTCTTTCTCGAGATCCGCGGCCGGGATGAAACGCATCGACGCCGAGTTCATGCAGTAGCGCAGGCCCGCCGGCGGAGGGCCGTCGTGAAACACGTGCCCCAGGTGCGAGTCGGCGTGTGCCGACCTCACCTCCGCGTAACGCTGGAGCAGCGACAGCTCGGGCCCGACCTTCACGTTCGACTCGGCTCCGACTCCGTCGAGCGGCTTCGAGAAGCTCGGCCAGCCCGTCCCCGAGTCGAACTTGTCCTTCGACGAGAAGAGCGGCTCGCCCGAGACGATGTCCACGTAGATGCCGTCGCGGTGCTCGTCCCAGTACTCGTTGGAGAATGCTCGCTCGGTGCCGCCGTGCTGCGTGACGTCGTACTGGAGCGGCGTCAGCCGCTTCTTCAGCTCGTCGTCCGACGGCTTCACGAAGGCGCCGGTCCAGCGCGGCGTGGACGCCCGGTCGGCGGCGGCCATGGTCTTCGGAGCGGCGGACTGCGACGGCGCGAGAGTCAACGCCAGCGTCGCGCCGAGCACGAGCGTTCCGAGTCCCGCGAGGATGGGTGCGCGTGTCATGGGTGTCCTCCCGCCTGTTCTCCCCAGATCTCCTTGAGCCGCGTCGGCCGGCCGCAGCCCTGGTAGTAGGCCGTGTAGCGAAGCGGATTCACCTTGCAGTAGTTCTGGTGGTACGCCTCGGCCGGGTAGAACTTCGCGGCCGGCACGATCTGAGTGGCGATCTTGCCGCGGAAGCGCGGGTCCTGGTCGAGCTTCGCCTTCGAGGCCTCGGCCGCCCGCTTCTGCGCGTCGTTCATGTAGAAGATCGCGGTGCGGTACTGCGAGCCGTGGTCGCAGAACTGCCCGTCGACCTGCGTCGGGTCGATGTTGTGCCAGTACACGTCGAGGAGCTTCTCGTAGGAGATCTTCGCGGGGTCGAACGTGACCTCCGCCGACTCGGCGTGTCCGGTCCGGCCGGACGAGACCTCCTCGTAGGTCGGGTTCGCGACCGTCCCGCCGGTGTAGCCGGACACCACCTCGGAGACGCCGGGCAACCCCTCGAACGCGCTCTCTTCGCACCAGAAGCAGCCGCCGGCGAAGACGGCCTTCTCCTGCGGCGCAGCAGCGGTGCCGGCGGGCGCCGCGAGCGCCGCAAACAGGACGGCGGCGAAGAACGCGAAAGGGAGACGAAGTGTTCGGAGACTCAAGGGATCCTCCATGGCGAACAACCGGCCCGGAGGGTTTCGGATTCCGACCCCACCGCGCCGGTTTCGCCAGAAGTACGCGCCGAATGGCCACCTCGGATCGCATGACCACAAGCCGCGTCCTGTGAAAGAGTTGGCACATCGCGGGAGTTGACCAGATGCATTTCGAAACGCTGACCGTCCATGCTGGCTCGGAGCCGCGCGAGGGCACGCGCGACGTCGCGCCGCCCATCCACCTCGCCACCACCTTCGAGCACGGCCCGGCCGCCGAGCCGATCGGCGGGCACATCTACATCCGCGAGAGCAACCCGAACGAGGTGCGGCTCTGCCAGGCGCTCGCGGCCGTCGAGGGCGGCCGGGAGGCTCTCGTGTTCGGCTCCGGGCTCGCCGCCGGCGCGGCCTATCTCCAGGCGATGCCCGCCGGCTCGCACGTCGTGTTCCCCGACGACATGTACTACGGCTTCCGCGCGATCGCCCGCGACTTCCTCCCGCGGTGGGGCATGTCGTCCACCGAGCTGGACATGGCGGACCTCGACGCGGTCCGCGCGGCGATGCGTCCCGAGACGAAGCTGATCTGGGCCGAGACGCCGTCGAACCCGCTCATGAAGGTCGTCGACCTCGCGGCGCTCTCGGAAATCGCGCATCGCGCCGGCGCGCGATTCGCCGTCGACGGCACCTTCGCCACGCCCGCCCTGCAACGGCCGCTCGACCTCGGCGCGGACGCGGTGATGCACGCGACGACGAAGTATCTCGGCGGCCACAGCGACGTGCAGGGGGGCGCCCTCGTCTTCCGCGAGGCGGACGAGATCGCCGAGAGAGCGGAACGAATCCGCTACATCCTCGGCGCCGTCGCGTCTCCCTTCAACTCCTGGCTCGTCCTGCGCGGGCTGCGCACCCTCGCATGCCGCATGGAGAAGCACTCCTCCAACGGCCTCGCGGTCGCCCGCGCGCTGGAGGGCAACGCGGCGGTCGAGGCCGTGCACTACCCGGGGCTCGAGTCTCACCCCGGCCACGAGATCGCGAAGCGTCAGATGAGCGGGTTCGGCGGAATGCTCTCGTTCCGCGTGCGCGGCGGGCGCGACGCCGCCCTCCGCGCCACATCGCGCCTGCGCGTCTTCGTCAACGCGACGAGCCTCGGCGGCACCGAGAGCCTGATCGAGCACCGCGCCTCGAGCGAGGGCCCGACCTCACCGACGCCTCAGAATCTGCTGCGCGTCTCCGTCGGACTGGAGCACCCCGCCGATCTCATCGAGGACCTGCGGCAGGCGTTGGCGTAGCCGCCGGAGTTTCGGCGGGCTCGAGGAACTCGTCCACGGCGTGGGCGAAGATCTCGGGCTGGTCGACGAACGTCATGTGCCCCGCCGACGGCACTACGACCAGCTTCGAATCCTTGATCTTCGCCTGCATGTCGCGGGAGAGCTCCGGGTCGCACTCGTCGTGGTCGCCCACGATGAGCAGCGTCGGGACGTTGAGGCTCGCGAGCCGGTCGGTGTACTCGACGGACTTCAGATTGCCGGTGATGACGAACTCTCCGTCGGAGCCCCACATGATCCGGTACAGGTCCCACGACATGACCCCGTTGGCGATCGGGTCGTAGTTCGGATCCGGCCGCTTCTGGTAGAGAAACGGGAAGTAGCCCTCTCCCCACGCCGCGATCATGTAGTCGTTCGTGTAGCGGTTTTTCTCGTACGGCTTGCCGTTTCCGAAGAGGCCCTTCTTCTCCATGGCGTCGAGGCGCTTGCGGGCCTCGGGGTCCATCTTGTCCTTCATCTTCGCGAGGACCTGGTTCATCTTCTTCGTCGAGGACCACGTGCTCGCGAGGATCAGGTGGGACAGGTTCTCGGGGTACTTGAGGGCGTACGCCTGCGCGAGGGTGCCTCCGAAGGAGTGGCCGAGCAGGTCGATCTTCTGGATGTGGAACGCCTTGCGGATGCCCTCGACGTCCTCGACCATCTGCTCGATGGTGTAGCCGGCCGGCTCCGACACCTTCTGCGACCTTCCGGAGCCGCGCTCGTCGATGAAGATCAGGCGGTGACTCTTCGCGAGCGGCAGGACGTACGGAAGGAAGTAGTCGTGAGACGCGCCGGGACCGCCGTGGAGGATGAAGAGCGGGTCGCCGCCGGCCGTGCCGATCATCTTGCAGTAGAGCAGCAGTCCGTTCGTCTCGATGTAGCCCTCCTGGATCTGGTGGAGCGGGCTCTTCTGCCGCACCCGCGCCGCGGGCGGCGCTCCGGGCGTCGTCTGCGCCGGCACGGGCGGCATCCCCGGGCCGGGCGGGCGCTGGAGACGAGCGCCGGGGCTCGCCGAGGCGGCCGGCGACGCGATCACGGCGCCCGGAGTCGGCGCCTTCTTGGCCGCCTGTGCCGTGAGCGCGGCGGCGGCGAGACCCAGGAGAGCTGCCGGGATGAGTCCGGTACGGTTCAAGCGATTTCCTCCTTGTAGACCGCCGCGCCGGCGACGGTTCCGATCAGATCGCCGAAGAGCGACCACAGGAACGCCATCGGCATGAACGGGAAGAGACGCAGATTCGCCATCGTGATGGTCATCAGCACGCACGAGAGGATCCACGCCGCGAAGCCGGCGCGCAGCGCCGTCGCAACTCCCGGGCCGTAGCGGGGGCGGATCGCCGCGTAGAGCCAGACCGCCGTGAACCCGAGGATGTAGCCCCACACGTTCCACCAGACCACGGTGGCGACGTCCTCCGGATTGGTGCGGCCGAGCGAGCCGAGGTGCGATCGGAACTCTTCCCGCATGACCACGTCGTGGAGCACCCACTCGGAGATGTTGATGATCGTGCCGGCGATGATGCCGCCCAGGATGACTCGCGCGAGGTTGACCTTCTTCACGTCGACCTCCTGTGTTGGACTCGGACTCCGTTGCGATTCGTCGGGGGAGCCTAGCAGCGGCACTCCGTGTTTGTCATCCCGCCCTCCTGCCTGTCATCCCGAGGAGCGCAGCGACGAGGGAGCCCTTTAGTGCCAAAGGAGCTTGTTGTCGCCGCCCGGCGGCTAAAGGGGTCCCTCGCTGCGCTCGGGATGACAGGGAAGGGGTCGACC
>Ga0207691_10005420_pt1 | contig 12311 bp, 10 predicted proteins | sample KBSM13metaG_FD_184327 | JGI IMG/M metagenome (GOLD analysis project Ga0207691, IMG submission 184327) | Miscanthus rhizosphere microbial communities from Kellogg Biological Station, Michigan, USA - KBS M1-3 metaG (SPAdes) (version 2) | ecosystem: Host-associated > Plants > Roots > Rhizosphere >...
GCCCGGGCGCGCCGAACCAGCACGAAACCGAGGACGCCGCTGACGACGACACCTCCGACGATCCCCAGGAGCTCGTACAGCTCCGCAGGGTTTATCGGAGCGCTCGTCGGGTCCATGCCGGGTGGGACATTATCATCAAACGTAGGTGCTCATCGACGGGCGCCCCGCAACCCCGTCGACGGTGATGTCGTGGAATTTGCGTGCGGTCGATGAGTGCGCGACTGTTTACACCGTGCTCGTCGGGGTGCTACAAGAGAGCGCCGCAGTGACCATACATCTGACGTACCGTCACGCCATTCGCCTGTTGTCCCCCTGCTTCGGCACCGTTAGGAGGCGCGGTTGAAGATCAAGCGCATCGAGATCTGTGGTTTCAAATCCTTCGTCGACAAAACGACCATCTCATTTCCCGATCCGATCACGTCGATCGTCGGCCCCAACGGTTGCGGGAAGTCGAACATCGTCGACGCGATCCGCTGGGTGATGGGCGAGCAGTCGGCCAAGCACCTGCGCGGCCGCGCGATGGAGGACGTGATCTTCGCGGGCTCCGAGAGCCGCGGACCAGCGGGCCTCGCGGAGGTGTCGCTGACGTTCGACTCCAGCGCGCTGGAAGCGGGCGCGGCGCCCGGCGGCGTGCCGTGGGGCGCGGCCGCGCCCGAAGAGATCGTGGTGACGCGTCGTCTTTACCGCGACGGCAGCAGCGAGTACTTGCTGAACGGCGTCCCGTCGCGCCTGCGCGACGTCGTCGAGTTCTTCCTCGGCACCGGCGTCGGCTCGAAGGCGTACGCGATCATCGAGCAGGGCCGGATCGGCTTCATCGTGTCGTCGCGCCCGGAGGATCGGCGCGGTCTGATCGACGAGGCGGCGGGCATCACCCGTTACAAGTCGAAGAAGAAGGCCGCCGAGCGGCGCATGGATTCGACGCGCCAGCACCTGCTGCGTGTCTCCGACATCATCGGCGAGATCGACGGCCGGCTTCGCTCGCTGCGCCTACAGGCGCAGAAGGCCGAACGATATAAGAGATACAAGTCCGAGCTGAAGGACCTGGATCTCTGGTCGTCGGCACAGCGCTATCTCGGCCACCTGGCCGAGGAGAAGTCGCTGGTCGAAGAGCTGACGATGGTGCGCGAGAGCCACCAGACCGAGAGCGCCACGCTGGAGGCCGGCGAGGCCAGCGCCGACGCCGATCGCCTGGCGGTGACCGAGGAGGTCGCGGAGCTGGCGGCCGCCAAGGACGATCTGTACGCGCTGTCGAACAAGGCGCAGCTGGGCATGCAGCGCGCCGATCACCACGACGCCGAAGCGGTCGATCTGTCGAACCGTGTCGAGTCCGGGCGCAAGGAGATCACGGAGCTGCGCGCGCGGGCGGCGATCCAGGCGCGCGACATCGAGGAGATCGCGGCGCGGCTGACGGAGATCGACGCGGCGGCCGATTCGAGCGAGCGCGAGTACGAGGCGCAGGCCCGGGTGCAGGACGAACGGCGCGCGTTGCTGGCAGCGGCGCGCCAGGAGCTGGAAGCGGCGCAGGCCGCGATCGCGGCGGCGCGGGCGAGCATCGCGCGGCGCGAGGCGGAGCGGGCCGGCGCCGTGCAGCGGCGCGACGATCTGGCGGGCCGGGTGGCCGGCATCGCCGCCGAGGAGGCGACGGCCGGCGAACGGCTGGAGGTCCTGGTGGGCGAGGAGCGGCGCCTGCGCGACAGCATCGACGAACTGAACGCGCGGGTGGACGCGGCGCGCGTGCGCGCCGGCGAGGACGAGACGCGCCTCGCAGCCGTTCGCGGCGAGATCTCGCGCGGCGAGCTGGAGCTGGAGACGCTGCGCGAAGAAGCGCACCGCCGGCGATCGCGACTGGGTTCGCTGACCGAGATCCAGGATCGCTACGAGCGGTTCCAGAAGGGCGTACGCGCGATCATGCAGGAGCACCGCGCGGCGGGCGGCGGCGACGGCATCAAGGCGGTGGTCGCCGACATCGTACGGCCGCCCCAGGAGCTGGAGACGGCGGTCGAGGCCGTGCTGGGCGAGCGCCTGGGCAACGTCATCGTCGACTCGCACGAGGCGGGCGTCGAGGCGATCCAGTTTCTCAAGCGCACGCGCGAGGGACGGTCGTCGTTCATCCCGCGCGCCCTCCGCGCGCACGCGCAGGCGCCGCGCGGCGAGGTCATCTACGACGCGAGCGCGGGCCTTTCCGTCGACGCGTCCGCGACGCCGGAGTTCGTGCCGGCCGTCGACAGTGACGCGATCACGGCCGCGTGGCCGAAGGGCGACGGTGTGCGCGGGCCGATGCTGGAGCTGATCGGCTACGACCGCCAGTACGACGAGGTCGCCGCCTATCTGCTGGGCGACGTGCTGGTCGTCGAGGATCTGGAGCGGGCGCTGACGCTGTGGCGCGAGACGCAGACGACGAAGACGATCGTCACGCTGGAAGGTGAGGTGATCGATCCGAAGGGCGTCGTCACCGGCGGGTCGCGCGAATCGGCGCTGACCGGCGTGCTGGAACAGAAGCGCGAGATCCGCGAGCTGGAAGAGGTGATGGCGCGCCTCGACGCCGACCTGCAGGCGGCGCTGTCGCGGCAGATCGAACGCAAGCAGGTCTCCGCCGATCTGACGCGCGCGCTCGACGAGGCGTCCGCGGCGCTGCGCAGCGACGAGATGTCCCTGTTCGGACTGCAGAAGGATCTCGATCGGGTGGTCCAGGAAGGGACCGCCTGCGAATCGCGGCGCGAGCTGCTGGCCGGCCAGCGGGCCGAGCTGGCGCGGTCCGCCGACGAGAACGAGCAGCGGCTGGTGGAAGCCGTCGCCGGGCTGGAGGACGACGGGCGGGCGGCGGAGGAGGGTGAAGCCCGCGCCGTCGAGCTGCGGGCGCGGACGGCGTCGCTCAGCGACGAGGTGGACGTGGCGGTCGGCGAGCTGACCACGTTGAAGATCACGGCGACGCAGGCGGAAGAGCGCCGCCAGAACGCGCGCCAGACACTGGACCGGCTGCGCGCGGACCGCACGGAAGAGGAAGCGCGCGCGGGCCGCATCGAGGCGACGCTGGCCGAGGACGAGGCGCGTGCGACCACGCTGCGCGCGGACGCGCTGCGCTTGCGCGACGAGGCCGCGCTCTGGCAGGCCGAGGCGGAGGCGCGGGCACGCGCCCACGGCGAGCGACAGGGGGCGCTGGAGGAGCGGCAAGCGCGGCTCGCGGAACGCGAGGCGCAGCTGCGCTCGACGCGCTCCGAGGTGGGGCGGCTGGCCCAGACGATCTCGAAGCTGGAGATGCGCTGCCAGGAGGTCGTCTTGCGGCGGACGTCGCTGGAGGAGCACGTCGCGGACCGCTACCGCGACGTCGCGCTGGGCGACGTCGTCCACGAGTACCACCTGCGGACGCTGTTCGGCGCCGAGGAGGAGAAGCGCGCGACCGAGCTGCGCGGCCTGATCGAACGCATGGGTGAGATCAACCTGACGGCGATCGAGGAGTCGGAAGAGCTGCAGAAGCGCTACGACTTCCTGACGACGCAGAAGGCCGACCTGGAATCCGCCATCGGCGAGCTGGAGACGGCGATCGAACGCATCAACCGCACCTCGCGGCGGCGTTTCCGGGAGACGTTCGATGCGGTCAATGCCCAGTTCGAGGCGGTGTTCCCCCGCATGTTCGGGGGCGGCCGCGCCAGCCTGGTGCTGACCGACGAGAGCGACATGCTGGAGACGGGCATCGAGATCGTCGCCAACCCGCCGGGCAAGAAGGTCAGCCAGAACATCGAGCTGCTGTCGGGCGGCGAGAAGGCGCTGACCGCCGTGTCGCTGCTGTTCGCCATCTTCCTGGTCAAGCCGTCGCCGTTCTGCGTGCTGGACGAGGTCGACGCCCCCCTGGACGAGGCCAACGTCGGCCGCTTCAACCAGGTGGTGCGCGAGATGACCGACCGGTCGCAGTTCATCCTGATCACGCACAACCGGCGCACGATGGAGATCGCCGATCGGCTGTGCGGTATCACCATGGAAGAGCCGGGGGTCTCCCGCCTGGTCGCCGTCAACCTGCGGGGGGGACCGGCGCGCATCGGCAAGGCGCGGATTGTCACTGAAACAGCCTCGGGATCCGACGCGTCCGCTTGACACCGTCGCGTTCACGCTCTAGACCCTCAGCAGGAATAAGAAATAGATGGCAACGTACATCACCGAGGAATGCATCAACTGCGGCGCCTGTGAGCCCGAATGCCCGAACGAGGCGATCAGCGAAGGCGAGGACATCTATGTCATCGACCCGAAGCTGTGCACGGAATGCGTCGGCTTTCACGATCACGAGGCCTGTCAGGCCGTCTGCCCGGTGGAGTGCTGCCTGCCCGATCCGAACCATGTCGAGACCGAGGACGCGCTGATCACGCGCGCCAAGTCGCTGCACCCCGACAAGGAATTCGGCGAGCCGTATCCGTCGCGCTTCCGCAAGAGCGGCTAGTCCGCTAGCTTTCGGTCATGGCTGGCCGAGAACGCGGGCTGATCGTCGCCATCGACGGGCCCGCGGGTGCCGGTAAGTCGACCGCGGCGCGCCTGCTGGCGGCGCGGCTCGGCTACGCGCTGCTGGACACGGGCGCGATCTACCGGTCGATGGCGCTGCGTGCGCGCGAGCGCGGCGTGGCGTGGGATAACGGCCCGGGCGTGGCGGCGCTGGCCGACGGCATCGACATCGCGTTCCGGATGGACGGCGCGGTCAACCGCGTGACCCTGGACGGCCAGGACGTCACGTCGGCGATCCGCACGCCCGAGATGTCGGACGGCGCGTCGCGCGTCTCGGCGCTGCCCGAGGTGCGGGCGGCCTTGCTGGGACTGCAGCGCCGGATCGGCGCGGCGGGCGGCGTGGTGGTGGAGGGGCGCGACATCGGCACGGTCGTGTTTCCCGACGCCGAGGCGAAGTTCTTCCTGACCGCCAACACCGACGAGCGCGCCCGCCGGCGCGTCGCCGAGCTGACCGCCGCCGGCAAGCCCGTCGACACCGAGCAGACCAAGGCCGAGATCATCGCGCGCGACACACGCGACTCCACGCGCGCGGCCGCGCCGCTGCGCAAGGCCGACGACGCCATCGAGATCGACTCGAGCACGCTCCCGCCCGACGCGGTGGTCGCGAAGATGGCCGACGTCGTCGCCCAGCGCAGCCGCGGCTGAGGCCGCGTTCGCGGTCTCAGTGGCAGATCGACGGATCGGGGACGGTGCAGACGCTCGCGATGCATTTCGCCGGGTACCTGCAGGGCGACGAGCTCGTCGCCGTGTCGCAGGCGGCGCCGTCGGCGCTCGGGGCCGCGCAAAGCCCGCCCGTGCTGCAGCCGCTGGACGCGGTACAGAAGCCGACGCTGCCGCCGATGCCGGTGGAGCAGACCCCGCCGACCGGCACCGCGGTCTCCGCGGCGCAGCGCATGGTCGTCGAGTCGCAGGAAAGTCCCGTCTCGAGGTTGCAGATGCCGAAGTCTTGCGGGTCGCACGCGGCGTCGAGGGGCAACGGGTCTGCGCAGGTCAGGTTGATGCAGACCAGGCGCGGATCGCACGGTACCGTCTGGCAGGAGGCGCCACGCGGAGACGGCGCGACGCAGGTGCCCGGGCTGACGCAGCCGAGGCCGACCTCGCAGTCGTCGCTTCTGGTGCACGTGCCGCCGGATGGGCTCAGCGCGGTGCAGATCCCACACACTTGCGAGTAAGCCGTCCGGCAGTAACCGGTGGAGCACTGCGCGTTATCACCGCAGGCTGCGCCGGCGGGCAGCGTGCCGACCGCCACGCACGCCGCCGGCTTCCAGCCTGCGAGCAGGAGATCTGCGCAGCTGGCCGTCGTGTAGGCGGCCGCGCAGTCCCCGTACTGTGCGGTCGTCAGCCCCGTGCCCGGCGCCTGCAGCCGGGCGGCGCAGATCGGTTTCCACCGCTCGATGCAGGCGCTGACGTCGCCATACAGCCCCGAAAGGCGATACGTCGAGCAGGCCGCCAGCCGGTTGCAGTAGTTGGTGGCGTAGCTCGCGCAGACATCCGTCTGCATGCCCCCGTTGCTGCTTCCCGAGGGACCGCACGCCGCTGCACATAGACTCGCGATCGAAATAAGCCAGGCACCCTTCATGACCACACCCCACGAATAGGAGAAACCGCGCGGATCCAGTCTAACGCAGACCCAGGCGCTTGCGCAGATCGCGGGCGGCCTGGCGCGATATCTCGACGGCGCGGCCGTTGCGCGTGCGGGCGGTGTAGCCGCCGACCTCGTTCGGCTCCAGCCGCACGACGTGTTCTAGATTGACGATCGCGCGCCGGTGGACGCGCGCGAAGCGCTCGCCCGGCAGGCGGGTCTCCAACTCCTGCAGCGACAGCGCTGACAGGTACTGCGCATCGGCCGTGTGGACGGTGACCAGCTCGCCGTCCAGCTCGGCGTGCGACACAGCCAGCGGATCCAGCAGCACGATGCCCTGGCGCGTGGGCAGGGCCAGTCGATCCAGCGGTTTCTCGGCATCGTTCGGGGCGCGGCTCTTGAAGCGCGTCAGCTCGTCCGCGTAGCGCCGGCGCGCGTCGCGATCGCGCGCGCGGTCCAGCGCCTTGCGCAGCCGGGCCGCCTCGATCGGCTTCAGCAGATAATCGATCGCGCCCACGTCGAAGGCGGCGATCGCATGCGCGGTGTGCGCCGTGCAGAAGATGACCAGGGGGCCGTCGGAGGGGAAGAGCTGCAGCGCCTCCAGCCCAGACAGCTCGGGCATCTGGATATCGAGCAGCACGACGTCGACGCCGCCCGCGCGCACGCGTTCCAGCACCTCGTGCGCGTCCGCGCACTCGCCCGCCACCGTGACGTCGGGCATCGCCGACAGCAGCCGGAGCAGGCGCTTGCGTGCGATCGCCTCGTCGTCGGCGACCAGGACGCGCAGCGGCTCGCTGCCCTCGGCCGTCATGTCGGCGACCCTGCCGGGTGAGCCGCCATCGGCAGCGTCACCTCCGCGCGCGTCGTTTCGCCCACAGCCGCGATGGTCAGCACCGCCTGATCATCATAAGCGAGCGCCAGCCGGCGCTCGACGATTTCGATGCCGCTGCCGCCCGACCGCCGGCCCCGGTACGCGCCCGGGTTCTCGATCGAGACGACCAGGCGTTCGTCGGCGGTCGTGTGCGCGGCCAGGATGATCTCCCCCGCGTGCCCGGCCGCGGGACCGTGCTTGACCGCGTTCTCCGCCAGCGGCAGCAGCAGCATCGGCGGGACCGCGACATCGGGCAGCGGCACGGGCAGGCGGCGGGTGACGCGCACGCGGTCGGGATCGCGCAGCCGGTGCAGCTCGAACAGGGTGTCGAGCAGGGCGATCTCGTCCGCCAGCGGCCAGGTCGACGCGCGCACGCCAGCCAGCACGGTGCGCAGCATCGCCGACAGACGCATGACAGCGCGCTCGGCGGTCTCGCCGTCCTCGCGGCACCACTCGGCGATCGCGTTCAGCGTGTTGAACAGGAAGTGCGGGTCCAGGTGCGAGCGCAACGCGAGCAACTGCGCGCCCTCCGCTTCGCGCGCCAGCAACGTCGCGCGCGCTTCGGCCCGCGCCAGCTTGTTCTCCAGCCACATGTCGCGGCCCAGCCCGAAGCCGCCGACGAGGAACAGCGCCAGGCAGACGACGACGCTGGTCGGCGCCGTCAGCAGCGTCAGGCCCATGCCCAGGATCCGGGGCACCACGATGCCCAGCGACCAGACCACGCCGGCGCCGATCGTCGCGTACAGGATCAGCCGGATGCCGCCGTGGCGAAAATCGACGCGGTCGGGAAACAGCACGCGCCACGACACCGGCGCGACGATCACGAAGGCGATGCACATCGCCAGGCCCAGCGGCACCGCGAACGGGTCGCCACCGCCGTAGCTGGCCTGAGCGGCGACCAGGGACCCCGACAGCAGCACGATCGGGATCAGCCGGCGTGGGTTCAGCAGCGCCCGCAACGTGCTGCGGATGATCGACGGTTCGGGCGGGCTGGGCGTCGTGCGCATGAGGTGATCGGGCTGGCCCTTATCATGCGCGTATACGCGTCCCCGGTCACCCCACCGCGCGACGGTTCGACCCCGGACCGCGACCGTTCAGCCGGATCCCGCCCGGGAGGCGGTTCGGGAAGGTGTTTTCTGATGGGAGGAGGGCCCGTGAACCCACTTCCCGAACACGTCGCGATCATCATGGACGGCAACGGTCGCTGGGCGGCCGCGCGCGGCGGCGCCCGGACCGACGGGCATCGGGAAGGGGCGGAGGCCGTGCGGCGCGTCGTGCGCGCGGCGCGCGAGATCGGCATCCGCCATCTCACCCTCTACGCGTTCTCGGCGCAGAACTGGGCGCGCCCTGCGGCCGAGGTCGCCGAGCTGATGCAGCTGCTGCTGCGCTTCGTGCTGCAGGAGCGCGCCGAGCTGAACGCGCGCGGCATTCGCCTGACGACGATCGGCGACGAGACGCGGCTGCCCGTCTTCGTGCGCGGTCCGCTGGCCGCGCTGGCCGAGGCGACGCGCGCGAACCGCGGCATGACGCTGTGCCTGGCGCTCTCGTACGGTGGGCGCGAGTCGATCGTCCGCGCCGCCCAGCGGCTCGCGCGGGCGGCCGTCGAGGGTCGCGTGCAGCCCGAGGCGATCGGAGAGGCGCAGCTGACGCGCGCCCTGGACACGCGCGCGCTGCCGCCGCCGGACCTGGTGATCCGCACGTCGGGCGAGCAGCGGCTCTCGAACTTCATGCTCTGGGAGGCGGCTTACGCGGAGCTGTACTTCACGGACGTGATGTGGCCCGACTTCGGGCGCGAGCACCTCGAGGCGGCGCTCGCCGACTACGCGGCGCGCGAGCGCCGGTTCGGCCGCGTCGCCGAATCGGTCGCCTAGTCGCTCCGCGCCGCAGGCGCGGTGTGCGACTATTGTTTTTTCTGGTAGCCGCGATCCCGCGCTTCGCGCGGGGGCGGCTAGGGCGCAATCTTCTCGACGCTCGTGGTCACCACCACCGTCGTCACCGGCGCTTCGATGAAGACCGCTTTGCTGACCGCGTTCGACTCGTAGGCGTCGCTGCCCGGCTTCACCCTGCCGCGGCCCTTGCTGGGCGGCCCGAGGTTGACCCGGAATGCGTACTGGTCCCCGTTTGTCGCGTGGCCGCGGCCCGCGAACTCGACGTAGATGCCGCGCTCCTTCATGTCGGCCGACGTGAACCACAGCTCGGTTCCCTGGCCCTTCGGCTGCTGGTAGCGCGTCATCTCGACGGCGACCTTCGTCTCCAGCTCGTCGAGAATGATCGTCCCAGCGCCGGGCAGCTTCGCGGTGGCGGGCTTCGCGAGGTGCGAGGTGAACCTGTACGATCCGCCCTTCTCGGGGCCCGCCTGCGTCACGCGTCCGTCGACGATCGGGCTGACCGCCACGTCGAACTCCAGACCGCCGCCATAGGTGATGGTCAGCTTCTGGTGACCGTTCTCCTTGTCGCTGATGCTGCACTCGAGGTTGCCGTCGCCCGTCAGCACGGCGGGCGGGAACGGCAGCGTCACGTCGACGGCCCCCGGCTTCAGCTTCTTCGGTCCAGCCTTGGCCTTGGCCTTGGGCTTCTCTTTGGGCGCCGGCGCCGCCGCCGGCGCTTGCTGCACAGCCGGAGGCTCGGCGCCTCGCACCCCCAGCGGAACCAGTAAAGCCACCAGGACGAGCACGACAGTTTTCATGACGCCACCGCTGCCCAGTATAGAGGCAGCGCCTTAGGTTTTATCGGGGATGCGGTGGCAGTCGGGTAGGCGGAGCGACAACGTCCTCGATCGGCGCGGCATATCGCTCGGCCGCGGCGGCGCGATCGGCGGGGGCGCGGTCGTCGTGGCCTTGATCGCCGCGCTGCTGGGCGCGCCCCAGAACGTGGTTCGATCGCTGCTGGGCGGCGGCGGCGAGGTCACCGAGACCGAGTCCGGGCGGGTGCCGACCGCCGCGGAGAACGAGGCGTCCGAGTTCGTGAAGGTCGTCCTCGGAAGCACCGAGGACGTGTGGGCCGCAACGATGCCGCAGCAGACGCGCCGCCCTTACGAACCGCCCAAGCTGGTGCTGTTCACGGAGGCGGTGCAGTCGGCGTGCGGGATCGCCGGCGCCGCCGTCGGCCCGTTCTATTGCCCGGCCGACTCGCGCGTCTATCTGGACCTCAGCTTCTTCGGCGAGCTGGCGCACCGCTTCGGCGCGCCGGGAGACTTCGCGCAGGCCTACGTCGTCGCGCACGAGATCGGCCACCACGTCCAGAACCTGCTCGGGATCTCGGACATGGTCCGCGACCGCCGATCGCGCCTGCCGCCGGTGCAATCCAACCGGGTCTCCGTCGCGACCGAGCTTCAAGCCGACTGCTTCGCGGGCGTCTGGGCGTTTCACGCCAACCGGTCGAGCCCGCTGATCGAACCGGGCGACGCCGAGGAGGGCATGCAGGCGGCCAGCGCCATCGGCGACGACCGGCTGCAGCGGGAAGGGCGCGGCCGCGTCGTGCCCGAATCGTTCACGCACGGATCGTCCGACCAGCGCGTCCGCTGGTTCAACGCCGGCATGGCGTCGGGTCGAATGGCCGACTGCGATACGTTCTCCGGCCTCGGCGACGGCGTTGGCCTATGAACCGAGCTTCCCGAGCGCGTCGTACGCGGCGTACTTGTACAGCTCCGACAGCGTCGGGAAGTTGTAGACCGCGTCGATGAACGTCTCCAGCGTCGCGCCCAGCGCCATCGCCGTCGATGCGATGTGAATCAGCTCGGTGGCGCGCTCGCCGACGATGTGCGCGCCGATCAGCCTCCGGTCGGCGCGCGTGAACAGCAGCTTGATCATGCCGTCGGAGCCGCCCGCGATCTGACCGCGGGCGTTGTCCTGGAAGCGCGCCCGCCCGACGACGACGTCCAGCGCCTCGGCCGCGGTGGCCTCCTCGGTCTTCCCCACCATCGCCAGCTCGGGGATGGTGTAGATGCCCAGCGGCAGGATCGGCGACAGCCGGGTCTTGTACTTGAGATCGAACGCGTGGCACATCGCGACGCGCGCCTGCTCCATCGACGTCGACGCCAGCGCCGGGAATCCGATCACGTCGCCCGCCGCGTAGATGTGCGGCACCGCGGTCTGGTAGTGGGCGTTGACGGCCAGGCGCCCGCGCGCGTCCGCGGTCAGGCCCGCCGCGTCCAGAGCGAGGTCGGCCGTGTTGCCGACGCGTCCCGCACAGACCAGCACCTGCTCGCTGGCGACGCTCCCGCCGTCGTCCAGCCGCGTGACGACACCGCCGTCGCCGCGCCCTACCTCGACCGCCCTGACGCCGAAGCGCGCCGTCACGCCAACCCGCGGGAGGCTGTCCGCCAGCACGCGGGAAAGCTCCGCGTCGGCGAACGGCAGCAAGCGGTCGCCCCGCTCGAGCAGCGTGACCCGCACGCCCAGGGGACCGAGCATGGTCGCGAACTCCGAACCGATGACGCCGCCGCCGATGATGGTCAAGGAGGCGGGGATCCGTTCGACCGCCAGGATCTCGTCGCTATCGTGGATATCGGGGTCGTCGAAGGGGATCCCCTCCGGTCGGTACGGCGACGAGCCCGGCGCCAGCAGGATGACGGGCGCCCGCAGGCGGCGAACGCCTCCCGGCCCGTCCACCCGCAGCGTGTGGGGGTCCTCGAAGCGGGCGTCGCCAGGGATGATCTCGATGCCGTGGCGGGTCAGGTTGGCGCGGACCCGCGCAACCTCGCCGGCAACCAGCGGTTCCTGGCGGCACATGAGGTCCGCGAGCGTCGCGCCCGGCCGCACCTCGGCTCGGACGCTGGGCGCCTCGCGGCGGCGCAGGCCGGCCAGCGCCACCGCCGTCTCGCGCAGGTTCTTCGAGGGCAGGGCACAACTGGTGATGCGCGCGCCCCCGAGGACGGGGTGGCGCTCGACGATCGCCACCTTCTTGCCGAAGTAGGCCGCCTGGACCGCCCCCTTTTCGCCCGCGGGGCCGGTGCCGACGACGAGCAGGTCCAGCCCTGACACCGGCCGAGCGTAACATGTGGCCCCGATTGACTTTCTGCTGTGCCGCGGCTAGGTTCCGCACCTTCCGACAGATACGCCAGCCCCGAATGGTTCGTGGCCCGGCGTCATGACAACCCGAACCCCCGCGCGCGTCGCGGGACGCAAGCAAGGCGCCCTACGGTTCGCGCAGCGAACACAGGGTCGAAAGGCAGAGGAATAACGAATGGTTTCGATGGCAACTCACGACAACAACCAGGAGGAGAACTTCGCGGCACTGTTCGAAGAGTCCCTCAAGCACGAAGACGTAAAAGAAGGCGACATCGTCAAAGGCCGCGTGATTCACGTCGGCAAGGACCACGTCGTCGTCGACATCGGCTACAAGTCAGAAGGAACGATCCCGCTCTACGAG
>Ga0207691_10005422_pt1 | contig 12311 bp, 10 predicted proteins | sample KBSM13metaG_FD_184327 | JGI IMG/M metagenome (GOLD analysis project Ga0207691, IMG submission 184327) | Miscanthus rhizosphere microbial communities from Kellogg Biological Station, Michigan, USA - KBS M1-3 metaG (SPAdes) (version 2) | ecosystem: Host-associated > Plants > Roots > Rhizosphere >...
TCGAGGCGTACGGGGCGAGCGGGGCGAGCGTGGCGCTGAGCGCCGACGCCGGCAGCGCGCCGTCTTCTACCGTGGGGAACCAGCGGTCCGTGAGGCAGCCGTTGTGCGTGTAGAAGATGACCAAGCGCTTGGGCGGGGTCGCAGCCGATTGCGCCTTGGCTTGCTGCTCGGCCAGGGAGCTCAGGAACGGCACGGCCAGCGCTGCGCCGCCGATACCTTTGAGAAAGACTCTGCGCTTCATGGTGTACCCTCGACGGCTCGGAATCGGAACGATTGGGTCTGTGTCAGGTCAGCGATCAGGTTGAGCACCGTGTAGCCGCCCTTGGTGAGCTTCGCTGCGAGTTGGTTGACGGTGCAGGCGTCGGTCGGATTGCTCGCGCGCTCATACGCGTACGACACCCATTTTTCCGTGTAAGAGCGCTGCGCACCCGGTGACGCGGCGATCTTGGCCATCAGATCCGCGGGACCCGTGAGTTGCACCTTCGAGCCGTCGATCACGGCGTCCGCAGCGGTGTCGATGGGCACACCGGTGGCCTTCTCTTTGGTCTGCCACGCGCCGGCCGCGTCGAATGCTTCCATGGCGAAGCCCGGCGGGTTGATGAAGTTGTGGTGGCAGGTCGCGCAGGCTCCGCCCGACGTTTGCTGGTCGACCTGCTTACGGTTCGTATCCAAATCAGCCGTCGCGGGCAGCGGCGTGGCCTCGGCCCCCGGTGGCGGAGAGCCGATCGGCACCGCCAGCACCTGCTTGGTGATGAACGCGCCGCGCAAAATCGGCGAGGTGCGATTGAAAGCCGAAAAAGCGTTCAGGAAGCCGACGCGAGTCAAGAAGCCCGGGCGCTGCGCAGGATCCAGCTCGGTCTGCACCAGATCAGCCCCGAATTTCGCGGCATCGAGGCCGTACAAGGGCGCGGTCGCTGCGTTGACGAACGCGACCGGGCTGAGCAAGAGGTCCTTGAACGAGCCATTCTTCGTGAACACGACGTAGTCGAAGAACTTCTCGGTCTCCTGCTGGATGACCGGCACCAGCGCCTTGTTGAACGCGGGGAACAGCGCGGAATCGTGGTTTGAATTGTCCCAGCGGGTGTTGGTGCCCATCAGCAAGTACGCACGGTGAAACTCACTCACCATGTCGTGCGCCTTCGGCAGCTGCAGCATGCGCTGCGCTTGAGCCATGATCTGCTCGGGCGTCGTCAGTTGGTTGGCGTCCGCGGCTTGGCTCAAGGTGTCGTCCGGAGTCGAGCCCCAGAGCAAATACGACAGGCGCGACGCCACTTCGTGGCTGCTGAGCGCGAAGTGCCCGGCGTTGTCGGAAGCGGCGCTGATTTCCGAGCGCTGTAGGAACGACGGCGAAATCAGGAACATGTATAGCAACGCTTCGGCTACCTCGAGCGGCGCGCCAGTGGCCGTGATTTGCGGGCCTTTGGCCACGATCGCGTCGAAGCCGGCGATCTCCGTGTCGCTCAGCGGGCGACGAAATGCCCGGCGTCCGAATTGCACGATCGTGTCGTGCAGGCAGGCCTTGCCGTCGCCGCTCGGCACGCACTTCAAGAAGTTGGCTTTGAGCGTCGCGTCCGCCATGACTTGCGCCGCGATCTTCTCGGCCACCGACATGTAGGAGCTCCAGCCCAAGCTGGTGAGGCTGCCTGCTTGGTCCGTTGCGAGAATGCTGGACGGAACGCCCGCGCCGGCGAGGCTAGTGAGGCCCAACAAATCGCGCACGGTGCGATCGTATTGAGCGTTGTTCAGCCGCGGGATCTGCGAAGTCGGGGCGATGCCCTGCGTGCAATCCGGGCTGGTGCTGACGGGGGTGCCCGCACTGCCTGGGGCGGCAGAGACCCCGTTGCCTGCACCAGCAGCGGCGCCGTTGGCACCCGGGGTGCTCGAATCAGGGCCCGAATTGCCCGGCGCATTGTCGACCGTACCGTTCGTACAGGCGGCGGCCAGGGCCGCCGCAACAAGTAACCCGCTGCGCCAATGGAACATCGCCCTCACCTCTTGGGTGTTGATCTGCCGAACCCGCTTCACGACTCTGGGTGAGCTGAGTCGCGAGGGTGTGCGCGAGGGTCTCCAATGTTTCATTCGTCGCGACTTTGAGGTCCGCGAGCGGATTTTTCCTGTGGCGTTGCCGCGCGGCTGGACTCGTACCGATTGGCCTAGATCAGGAAATCCCGTCCGGTCCACGGCGAGGGGCCGAAGTCGAGCGGTGTCGTCGACGCGCCTCTTCGACTTGCAACATCCGGTTCGAATTCTAACTGGCGATTGCGCGACGCAGCTGTGCCCCTCATGCCACACCGCGATCCGCGCATCAGGCCGCGCGCCCGGTGTGCCGCTGCGGCCCCGGTCATTTGCCGGGAATTCCGCGCGCTCCGCGGGGAAAGAGAGTGGGAACGCGCCTTGCTTAACGCAAGCCCAGTGTCGATCCGCCTCGAGCGACTGCTTCCAGCCGCAACGCTATTCTTCGCAGTCTTGGTTTGCCGCGCGTCCCATGCCGCGCCGACCGCGCGCGACGGCTTCTACCTGCAAATGACGGCTGGGATTGGCTTCCCGCACATCGAATTCACGGTAGACGACCCCAGTCATTCCAACACCTACGCCGACGCCCAGAATGGCACCTCCTTGGGTAGCTCGCTGCTGCTCGGCGCGTCGCTTCGCCCAGGCCTGGTGCTCGGCGTCGGGGGCCTCGGCGCGCTGTATCTCTCCAAGGGTTCGCATCCCACCAGCACCGCGGACCCTGGGGACCGCGTGTACCTCGTCGACGTCAAGGATCCCCCATTCCACTCCGTGGCCATGCTCGGTCCATTCGTCGATATCTATCCCAGCCCGACGCTCGGTTGGCACGTGCAAGCCCTGGTCGGCTACGCGGCGCTCAGCGGACGGAACTTCTACAGCGACGGCGGGTCGAGCGGCGTCGGGCTCATGCTGGGCGGGGGCCACGATTTTTGGGTCAGCAAGCATTGGAGCATCGGGCTACTCGCGCGGGTTAGCTACGCGAACACGAGCCTCGCCGAGGATTACGCCGCCGGCGATACAATCTCCGAGCAGGACACGTTCGTGTCGCCGAGCTTCGAAGTCTCGTTCACTTTTCACTGATCGAGCAGCCAGCCCTGGGCGCAGCGCTAGTGCGCGCGCAGCGCCTCCCCACCCGGGGCGGGCTCTTCGCGCGGGAAGGGCGCGAACCAGGCGGCGAAGATGGACGGGATACTGGCGATGGTGACGAACACGAAGTAGTTCTTGTAGCCGAGCGAATCGGCGATGTAGCCGCTGGCAGATTGCGTGGGGATGAGCACGAGGTTCATCAGCGCAGTGCAGAACGCGTAGTGCGTCATGTGGTATTTGCCGGGCGAGATTTGCTGCATCATGTACAGCATGTTGGCGACGAAGCCGAAGCTGTAGCCAAACTTCTCGAGCGTCACCAGCATGCCAATGGTGGTGAGGGACAGCGGCGCTTCGGGCGTCACGGCGTGGCTCAGGTACACGAAGCACAAGTGCGGAATGTTCATGCACAGGGCCATGACCATCAGCGATTTCTTGAGCCCGTACTTGGCGATGAACATGCCGCCCAGTACGCCTGCGGCCAAGCTGACGCCGGTGCTGATCGCGCCATCCAAGAAGGCCTTGTCGGACAGAGACAAGCCGAGCCCGCCCTTGGCCAGCGGGGCCTGCATGAACAGCGGTGCTTCCACGAGCAGAAAGCCTTCACCGCTGCGATACAGGAAGACGAACAGCAGCATGCCGATGATCTTCGGCTTCTTGAAGAAGTCGACCACGGTTTCGGCGAACGTCTTGACGATCTCGGCCGTATTTTCGGGACGACGGACGATGGTACCGGTGGGCAGCGTGTACCAGTGGTAGACGCCGAAGCCAGCCATTACCACGGCGGAGAAACACAGCGCGATCGCCCAGGCAGTCTTCGGTGATTGCCCGGCCTCTTGCAGCTTGCCCGCGCTATACACGACGAGCGCGGTCGCGAAAATGCGACCCGTGTTCCAGGCGGCGCCTTGCCAGCCGATCCACTTGGCCTGTTGGCTCTTGTCGAGCGTGGTGATGTACACGCCGTCTGCGCAGATGTCCTGCGTCGATGACGCGAACGCCAGCACCCACAGGATGCCGATGATGATGCGGAAGTATTGATGGAGCGGCAGAACGCTGGCGACCAGGCCGAGCAGGATGGCGATCAAGAACTCCATGCTCAGCACCCAGAACTTCTTGGTGCGATACATGTCGAGGAACGACGCCCACAGTGGCTTCAGCGACCAGGCGATGCCCACGCTGCCCGTGGCCAGCGCGATCTCGGTGTCGGAGTGACCCAGGTCCTTGAACATCGTGCCGGCAACCCAGATCACCAGCGAAAAGGGGATGCCCATGGCCACGTATAAGCTCGGCACCCAGGCGATCGGGCTTTTGACCCGTTGAACGTTCTCCGTCATGCCGCCTGCTTATGCAGAATGGCGACAGAAACCAAGCTCCGTCGTCAACGCTGAACAATTAATGCGCGTTCGAACTCGGGCCTTCGCGCTGCGGCGGCGCTTTCGCGCACGATCGGAGCGCTGCGCTCGGTCAGGAAAGACTCTTGACAAGGTTCCCTAGGGGCTTCCCCCGAGCGTTGGCCGAGGGAATTACGCGCCAAAGGACCAGCACCAGGCTAGTACGTGTGTCGCAACTCCAGCATGATTTCACGCGGCGGGAGCGGGTATTCGAAGCCTGAGAATCCGGGGTCCGGGCCGCCAGCGGCGAATAGATTGTACACCCTGAGAGCGACTACCGACTCGTGCCCCGGGATCAGGTACAGGTTGCGCGTGGTCAGGAACACGTTGGCCGTCGCGTACGCCTTCAGGTCGAATCGCGCGCCATTCGCCAGCACGCTCGCGTCGGCTGCGTGCCTCGGGCCCACGAGCATCGCTTCCATGCCGGCGGTCAGGGGCACCTTCGGCGGGCTGGGTACGGCGGCGGACAGACCGAGCCGCGCGATGTAGGGCGGGTAGACGATGTTTCCGGTGCCGACCAACTGGGCCGCGTAGCCCACGTCACCGAGCTCGCGCTTGGAGCGCACGAGCTCGAACGAAGCATAGGTCGCGTAGTCGTCGTAGTGTTTGGCGTCCGCGCGCGTCTCCCAAGTAAACGTGGTTTGGCTGGCCGTGTTCCGCGCCGCCTGATTGATGCCCTCGGGACCGAACTCGGCCTTGTCGAACAGCCAATTGCCCGATACGCCCGAGCTGAAGCCAATGAAGCGATTGGGCTTGAGCGAGAGTTGGTATTCGAGAGTGTGTATCTTCTGCGGTTTGAGCGAAGCGTTGCCGCGAACGTCACCCGGGCCGAGCGGATTGGCGTACAGCAAGTAGGGCGAAGGCGCTTTGAAGGCGCTGCCGTACAAAAGCTTCATGCCCAGGGCCTCGGTCAGGCGCGAGGTGATGCCCGCGCGGCCGGTGATCTGGCTGCCGTACGTGCTGTGATTGTCGTAACGAATGCCGCCGGTGAGCTTCAGATAGCGGTCGATCAGGGTGAGGTTCGAGCTCACGTAGATGCCGACGTTCGTCAGATTGATGCGCTTGTCGTTGGCGTCGCTGTCCGGTACGGCGTTGCCGGTGGCGCGGATGATGCGCTCTGGCGCGAGCAGCGCTTCGTGATCGAACACGGTCTCCATGCCCGTTATCAGGTTGAAGCGCGAAGACGCCAGAAAGCGCGCTTCGAGCACGGAGTCCACGCCTCGGTAGGACGTTCGGCGCTTGGCGTAGTAGAGCGCGCTGCCGACCTCGATGCGATCCGCGGGCAATATGCCGCCTTGGAAATAGGTGGCGTTCAGCGCCAGATCGAGCTTCCTGTTGGCGTGCAACAAGCCGTCCAGATTCACGCGCAGTTGGCCTTGGGAGATCACCGTGCCTTGCTGATTGCCGCTGCTGTCGGTGCCGTTCGTGAGCTGGGCCCAGGGTGCAAAGTCGCCACCGCGGCTGAACCCGGAAGCGTAGGCGCTCGCCACCAATTGGCCGACCTTGCGATCCCGGTAGCCGAGTCGAGCCTGCATGCCGAGCGAGCGGCGATCGAGATTGTCGGCCGTGCGTCGCTCGCCGACGTAGCTCGGGATGTCCGGAGCCGGCGACTCGACGGGCATGGCGAGGCCGCTGCGGCTGCCGTATTCGCCGCTCACGCCCAATAGGAAGTCGAATTTTCCGTGCTGGCCGCTGGCCACGACGTCGAGCTGGCCGCTCGGGTTCGTTCCGGTGGCTCCCGCCAGCACGCGCGCCTGAACCGGGCGCGTCTCATCTGGAGTCTGCGTGACGATGTTGACCACGCCCAAGAAGGCGTCCGCGCCGTACAGCGCCGACGCCGGGCCGCGAATGATCTCGATCTGTTGAATCGATTCCAGTGGAATCAATTCCGCGCCCAGCCAATTGCCCGAGGTCGTGCGATAGGCCACCGAGCGCCCGTCGATCATGACCTTGAACACGCTGCTTTCTGCGGCAAGTCCCCCGGTCACGCCGCGCACGGCCACGTTCGGCTGAATGTGGTCGTCGACCGAGTAGAAGCCGACGCAACGATTCAGGACCTCCGCCACGTTGCGATAGCCCCAGCGGTGAATGTCGTCGCGAGTGACGACGGTGATCACCGCTGGTGCATCATCGATGCTTTCGCTGGTCTTGGTGGCGGTCGACACCTGCACGTTGAGCAACTTGACCAGGTCCAAGTCGTCCGAGCTCGAATCCTCGGCGTCCTGTGCTCGCGCGGCGCGCGGCAAAGTCGCCAAGAGCAAGACCGAAAGCAACGATAAAACTCGTTTCACTGCTTACTCACGGAGGGAAGCGTGGCTTCGGACGAGCGTCCGAAGACCGACCTGAACCCTGGCGTCGGCGCTGCCTTCATTGCGGTAGAAATGCGGACGGCCAGAGCCCAGGGGCCGTCCGCAACCATAGTCGACATTTTCAAAATTACAGCGCCGTTCACGCACGGAAAGAAACTTCGGGCCTCAGTTCGAGCTGCCGATCCCGAGGTGGTCGAGGTACGAATAGTAGGAGTCCAATTTGGCCGCCGGGATCACGTCCAAGCCGGTGTTGAAGCGGAAGTCGTCGACCATTTGCGGCGCCAGGATGGCCTTGGTAAGGTCTTTGCCTAGGGCCTTGAACCCGTACAACACGTAAGGGGTCATGTAGCCCATGTAGTATTGGCGTTGGGCATGCGTCGCTTTGATGAAGCCCGAGCGCATGTACTCGACCGTCTTTGGCTCGAAATCGAAGGCCACGATCGCGATGTCATCGCCGGTCTTGCCCACGGCTTCGGCCGCCATCGCACAGCGATACGCATCCGAGAACATGCCCATCATGCCGACCACGGGCGGGTCCGAGTCAGTGATGGCCGTGCTGAGGAAATCGACGTCGGCGGCCTCACCGGTTTCCGACCAATCGGTCCGGCGCACCACGACCGTAAAGCCCGCGCTCTCCAGCACGCCCTTGGCGCCGTTGGTGCGGTCGAAGCCATCCGGCCAGCCTGCGTCGTCGTGCCCGAGCAGAATCACCGTGCCCGAGCTCTTTTCCGAGAGAAACGAGCCGAGGGTGGCACCCGCGGTCTTGCCGGCTTCGGAGTTCATCGTGCCGATGTACAGATCGCGCTTGCTACTCGCGAGATCGCTGTCGATCGTCACGACCGGGACGTCCGTGTCCACGGCGGCGTCGATCGGGGGGACGTTGCCGATCTCGAACGGCGCCACGGCCAAGGCATTGTAGCCCGAGCTGAGCTGCGCGCTCATCAGGTCGTTCTGTTCATTGACCGCTTCTTCACCGGCCGACGACTGCGTCGCCACCACCTGGCCTGCCAAATTCAACTCGCGCATTGCGCGACTGGCGCCGGTTTGGATGGGCAGATAGTAGTTGCTCAGTTGCTTGAGCACGACGGCGACCCGGAGATCGACTGGCGCCGTGGCTTCGATCTTTGCCACCAGCGTATCCACGGTCTTCTCCAAGTCGCTCGGCTGGAACTCGCTTTGCGCGGTCGATTGACGATTGACGGGCTTGTTGTGGGCGGCATCGTCGCCACTGCAAGCGCTGACGCCAAGCGTGAGTCCTATGATCCAAGCCAAAGGTTCCAGTCTGCGATTCATGTTTTTTTCCCTGCCTTCTTTTTCGAGTGTGTTGAAGTGACGGCCCCGCGCTACAGCGGGTTGCAGCTTGCGTAGTAGGAGCCGGTGTCGACGAATGATTGAGCCTGTACGGTCCAGGTATCGAAGATCGCGTGCTGGGCCGCGCCGTAGCGATCGAAGCTGTACTCCGCGCCGGAGCCAACGAAGCGGCGCTGGCCGCTTTCGAGCGCCGCAAAGGCAGCCTTCAGGTCGTACCAGTAAGCCGGTGGATTGCTGGCGTCGTTCAGTTGCAGGATCAGCTTGTGCAGCTCGGGCGCTGCCGGAATGCTGCCCGTCGTCGCGATCGCATAACGCATGCCCATCGCGAGCAAGACCACCGCGTCGTAGTACAGGTGTGCCGCAGGAAAGGGCTGCGTGCCGTCCCAGCGCGCGGCAAAGTGCGCGCTGAAGCGTGTCGCGTTCGTGCGCTTGCAGGCGATCGCTCCGTGATCGAAGCCCGTCCGCGCATCGCACTCACTCTGCAAGCTGAGGGAAGGGGACATGCCGAGCAGGCCATCGAGGGAACCGTAAGGGACGTTGATCAGAAACGCGTCGCTGCGCAATAGCGGGCTCAAGTACCAAGTGCCGCGGCCGTCGCCGATCGCCCACTCGGTGATCACTTCCGCGCCGGTGCCCGGATTGGCGTTGAGTACGGTGCGTTCGGGCTTGAAGTCCAACGCGCGCTTGATCGCGCCCGAATAGGAAGATTGACCGGGTTGCACCGTCACCGACGGGAAGATGCGGCCCTGCTGTGAGTACTGCTGACCAAAGGAGCTGGCTAGCGTCGCGTTGTAGTCGTCGGCCATCGATAGCGCGTTGGCCGATTCGACGCCTTCCTCTTCCGCGTGCCGAGCGAAGGCACAGCCGATGTCGAAGGCGGCAGGAGCCAAGCGGTACCAAGCGCCGGTCGCGCTCGCCCGTTGCACGGACGGCGCGGCGTATCCGGGCAGGATGTTGGTGATGTTCAGGCCCTTGATGTCCGGGACGATCGCGTTGGCGAGGTCCGTTTCTTCCGGACCGACCAAGTACTCGACCTGATCGTTGTAGATCAGGTTCAAGAGCTCGTTCAGGCCGCGCTCGGAGCCGGAATTGCTGTCTCGGCTGACCACTTGTAGCGGCTTTCCGTCGACGCCGCCCGCGTCGTTCACGTCCTCCATCGCGAGCAGCATGGCTTGCTCGATGTTTCTGCCGAGCGCGGCTTCCTTGCCCGTGAACGGCAGGATGGCACCCACCTGGATCGATTCAACCGAGCTGCTTGCTGCGGGACTGCTGCTGCAGCCGAGGCCGCTCAAGCACGCGACGAGGCTGGCCAGGACGACGCTTTCGCGCGCTGCAAAGAGCTGATTCAGAACGCTCGACATGGCGTGAGTCGGGTACGAAGATTTGGCCGGGACAGGGATTGCCACCAACCGGTCAGTACGACGAACGAGCCGTGTATTTTAAGTCCCAATCACTGGCTTTATCGTGAGTGATTGGCAGTCAATGTGCGTGGCTTCGGATTTTCTCGATGAAAATGCCCGCTCGGCCGGTGCCCCGATATCGAGTTCGAACATCCGCGCACACTCGCGCGTAACACCACACAGCGGAGGCGCTCGCAGTTGGCAGCCCTTGGGCCGCTGCAGACCGTGCTCCGGCTCAGGGCGTCAAGGTCGGGATGCTGCCGTCGGCGTCGTGACTGAGCTCCATGAGCTTGACCGAGCGCTCGTTGTCGGCGCCCGAGAGCAAAGCGTCATGGTAAAATAGGTACCATTTGCCGTTGTATTCCAGGATCGAATGGTGCGTGGTCCAACCGGCCACGGGGGTCAACAGGCGGCCTCGGTAGGTGAATGGCCCGCGCGGCGTGCGGGCAGTTGCGTACACGAGGTAATGCGTATCGCCGGTCGAGTACGAGAGGTAGTAGGTGCCGTTGAACTTATGCAGCCAAACGCCCTCGAAGAAGCGGCGCTGGTTGTCAGCCTGCTTGAGCGGCTTGCTTTCGCCATCGACGATGCTGATTTCCGTGACGGCGCCGTCGAAGTGCAGCATATCGGGCTGAAGCTTGGCGAACCGCGGCCCGAGCGCGTTCTCTGCGCTGCCGAGCGGCGGCGGGTGCCCGTCATACACTCCGCTGCGCCAGTTTTGCAGCTGCCCACCCCACAAGCCACCGAAGTACATGTAAGCCTGCCCGTCGTCATCGACGAAGACTGCCGGATCGATACTGTAGCTGCCCGGGATGGGCTCGGGCTCGGCGCTGAACGGACCGCTGGGAGACGAGCTTTTGGCGACGCCGATCCGGAAAACATCGTGTTTGTCGCGTGCCGGAAAGTAGAGAAAGTAGGTCCCGTTCTTGAACGCGGCGTCCGGCGCCCACAGCTGCTTCGAGGCCCACGGTATGCTCGCGAGGTTGAGCGCTTCCCCGTGGTCCACTACCTTCGCGCAATTGGAGGGGTCGAACGACAGCACATGGTAGTCCTTCATGCCGAAGTGGTCGCCGTTGTCGTTGGCCGCGGGGTTCAGCTCCAAATCGTGCGAAGGGTAAACGTAGAGCGTGCCGCCGAACACGTGGGCCGAGGGATCGGCGGTGTAAATGCTCGTGACGAGCGGCTTCTGCGCCGGAAAAGTACCGGCGCCACAGGTCATGCCGTTGCTCTCGGTGCTAGCAGGCGCTTGCCGCGTCAGTGCCGCCGCGCTGCCTGCCCCTTTGTTGCTCGGATTCTGGGCATCGCTCGTCCGGCTGCCGCCGTGACAGGCAGCCAACAGGCAAGCGGCAAAAGCAATCGGAGCGACGCTCGCGCGAAGGCGAATCATGGCCGGGCAGGCTAGCACGCGGCCGATCGCCTCGTCTCACGCTGGCCCAGAGCTTCAGCTGTGGCCGGCCTCGACCATGCGCCCGATGGCCGCCTGCCAGTCGGGCGGCGCTTGGTCGGCATGGTGATGCACGATCTTCCAGACGCCGTCGATGCGTTGCGCGATGTTGGTGCAGTTGATGGATAGGGTAAGCTCACGATCCGACATATAAAGCTTCGATTTGTAAATCCCTGTCCCGTAGGCGGCGTCACCCATGACGACTACTTTGAGCTCGTGAATGCCACCGATCTCGTCGCTGCGGGTTGCGTGTCCCTTGTAGAAGCCGAAGACCGCCGCGGCCTCGTCCCAGTTCACGCTCACCTCCGTCCAGCCACGCGCCCAGCTGCCGAACGGGTGGGAGGCGGTTGCGTAGTCGGTGTGGTGCCAGATCTCGTTCATCGCGCTCGTGCCACGTGATCGGAGCAGCTCGTCGAGCGCATCGTAGAACTCGTAGATGACTCTGGTTGCTTCGTCCTCTGCTGATCCCATTCTGCATCCTCCCAGGTCGCGCGTTGTTCTTCGTTCAGGTCCCCAAAGACTGAGTATCGGCGAATTCAATACAGCCATCCGCGCCGCATTCGCGAAGCAAGCGCGAAAGCTGCATGCCCGTCATGGCATTTCCCCTCAAAATAGTGCCCTTCGCGAAGGGCAACTGCGCGAGCACACGAAACAGCAGCCGTAGGGCCTCCTGACCCTCGACTCCCTGTGGCTTCAGCTCCCTGCTATCGAGGACGAAGATGCTCGAGGGGGCGAGCATTTGCGCCGCGGCCGGCACTTTGACGGCAAAGGCACGGCTCACTTCGCCCGGCCAGTAACCCCAAGCCGTGACGCTGAGGTTGCCGTCGGCGTTGAGAACTCGAAACCCGCCCAGCTGGGTGCCGACGTTGGCGGACGAACGCTGGGCTCCGAGCATCGGCCCGAAGTTAGCTCACTTCCCGATTGCGGGCCACGTTGCCGAGTAGCAATCAGTGCGCCGCACGAAGCGCGCCGACCCGACGTATTGGGCCGGCGCATCTTCAACTAGTGAGGGTACATGTGCGTGTGCGTGCGCGCGCAGGGATCAGTTGCACTTTGCCGCGTCGACCGTGACCTTCGAGGTACTCGTGTTGCTCAGCCACTCCCAGCCGAGATCGCCGGGTTTGGTGGTGACTGGCCCGCAGGCCCCGACATTTTTCGTCAGCGTCGCGGCCGTGGTGCTGCAGTCTGCAGCGGCAAAGATATTGCCTTGCGCGCTGATCGCCTGCACTTGCGCCGGATCGAGGCGGATCTCGTCATCCTGCACGAGCCGCATCCCTGGGCTCTACTCTCCTATGCGCTGGGCCGGCCGGCCGCGCCGCTCGCGATCTGGTACCACAGCGACGTCGTTCGCCCGGCGCTGCAG
>Ga0207691_10005423_pt1 | contig 12311 bp, 10 predicted proteins | sample KBSM13metaG_FD_184327 | JGI IMG/M metagenome (GOLD analysis project Ga0207691, IMG submission 184327) | Miscanthus rhizosphere microbial communities from Kellogg Biological Station, Michigan, USA - KBS M1-3 metaG (SPAdes) (version 2) | ecosystem: Host-associated > Plants > Roots > Rhizosphere >...
GCACGCAGGCCAACCCGAATGCTCTCGTCGTCGGCGGATTGCCGGTCACGTGCAACCTGACGTTGCCCGTCGCGTGCGTCGCACGGGCAACGAGCAACGGCACCGCAGCCGCCGGCGGGCCGAAGTTTGCATTCGAGTTCAGCAAGTACAACGGCTGGCCCGAGATCAAAGAGTCGCTGATGGCCGGGCGCATTCAGGCCGCTTACATGCTCGCGCCGCTGGTGATGGATCTCGCCGACCGCGGCATCCCGATCAAGATCGTCTCGCTCGGGCATCGCTCGGGTGCGGTGATCATGGTCCGCAACGACTCTCCCTATCAGAACTTCCGCCAGCTTGCCGGCCGCCGCGTCGCGGTCCCGAGCCGTTTCGCAGTCGACTACCTGTTTCTGCGTCGCATGCTCGCCCAGGAGAACATGCGCATAGAGGACCTGGAAATCATCGAAATGCCGCCGCCCGACATGCCTGCTGCGCTCTACGCGAATGCCGTCGACGCATATTGCACGGGTGAGCCGTTCGGTGCCGCCGCGCAGAGCGCGGGCTACGCGAGGCCGCTGCGGATGACGCGCGACGAGTGGCCGAGGTACATCTGTTGTGTCCTCACCGTGCGCGAAGAGTTGATGGCCGCGAATCCCGCCATGGTGCAGAACCTGGTCGACCACGTGCTCGGCGCCGGCGTGTGGCTCGATCAGCAAGCGGCGAACCGCGAGAAGGCCGTGCAGATCGCCGCCACTCCGGCGTACTTCAACCAGGATCCGAAGATCATCCGCTTCGTGATGCAGAACCCGACCGACCGCGTGACCTACGGCGACCTGCGCATGATCCGCAGCGAGTTCGAAGAGCTGATGCAGCTGTCGATGCAGGCTGGCACCATCAAACATCCCATCCCGTACGAGAAGTACGTCGACGAGCGCTTTGCGCTCGCCGCGAAGCCCGCGGTCATCCCGTTATGAACGCGCGCACCGTGCGTTCCTTCTTGTTGACGCTCGCTGCACTCGTAGCGGGACCGGCGGCCAGCGCGCCGGCGCTGAAAGCCGGAGTCTTCGAACCGCCGCGGGCGGCTCCGCAGTTCTCGCTGCAAAGTTCTAGCGGCGGCAAGCTCGAGCTGCACAGCTATCGCGGCAAAGTCGTGATCCTCGGCTTCGGCTTCACGTGGTGCACGGACGTGTGCCCGGTCACGCTCGCGACTCTGGCGCAGGCGCGGCGCAAGCTCGGCGCTGCAGCCGACGAGGTCCAGGTCGTTTACATAACCGTCGATCCCGCGCGCGACAATCCGGCACGGATGAAGGAGTACTTGCACGCCTTCGATCCGACGTTCATCGGCGGCACAGGTGGAGCCGATGAGCTCGCCGCAGTACGCAAGGACTACGGGATCGTCGCGGAGAAACATGTCAAAGGCAGCAGCTATTCTGTTGCGCACTCCTCCTTCATTTACCTGATCGACCGCCGCGGGCAGCTGCGTGCACTGATGCCCTACGGGCGTGGCCCGGACGATTACGTGCACGATCTGCAGATTCTCCTCGCGGAGTAGCGATGATGCGTTCGCCGCTGCGGACCGTCCTGCTGGCATGCGGTGCAGTCGGCGTCGGCGTGCTCGCCTGGGCCGGCTTCACGCCGATCGAAACCCGGACCGGCGCCGACCGCGAGGAGCTGTTCGAGATTCCGCGCGGAACCTGGGCGCGACGCATGAAGGGCGAGGATCTCGGCATCCTGCCGGACGAGATCCGCTTGACGCTCGGAATCCGCGATATGCTGGTGCTGCGGAACCTGGACGAGGTGCCCCAGATCTTCGGCCCGACGCTCATGATGCCGGGCCAGAGTTTCCGGCTCCCGTTCGAACAGGCGGCGGAATATCAGTTCGCCTGCTCCGCGCACGCGAGCGGGCAGATGCGGGTTATCGTGTATCCGTATCCAGCGACGCCGTGGGCCCGGATCATGTGGCGCGCCAGAAGACTATGAACAGAATCAAAACCAGTCTGCCCGCTCTCGGCGTCATCGCGGCGCTGCTCCTCGCCTGGTGGGGCGCGATCGTTGCCACGCAGAGCCTGATATTCCCTACCCCGTGGGGAGTCGTCACCGGCGCAATCGAGCTACTGGCGAACGGCACGTTGTGGCGGCACATCGCTGCATCGTTGCTGCGCGTCGGCACTGGTTTCGCGCTCGCCGTCTGCATCGCCGTCCCGCTCGGACTGTGGATGGGTTGGGTGCGCGGCGCGTACCTCACGCTCAATCCGATTTTCCAGATGCTGCGGCCGATCTCGCCGATCGCCTGGATCCCGATCGCCATCCTGTGGTTCGGCGTCGGCGACGCGTCGCCGATCTATCTGATCTTCATCTCGTCGGTGTTTCCGATGATCGTGCAGACCACGGTCGGCGTGCACACGATCGACAAGCGCTACCTGCGCGCGGCCGAGAACTTCGGCGTGTCGCGCGCGACGCTGTTCAAGCAGGTCGTAATCCCTGCAGTGCTGCCGCAAGTCCTGGTCGGCATGCGCATCGGGCTGGGCGTCGCCTGGCTGGTCGTCGTTGCTGCGGAAATGATCGCGCTGCGCTCGGGGCTCGGCTACATGATCATGGATTCGCGCAACGCTGGTAATCGCTACGATCTGGTGATCGCAGGCATGATCATCATCGGCGTGATCGGCCTGTCGCTGGACAGTAGTATGCGTCGGCTGGAACGCATCAGGTGGGTTCGCTGGCGCTATGCACAGTAAGATCGAAGTCCGCGGCCTCAACAAGAGCTACGAGTCCGACCAGGGACGCCTGGTCGTCGTCGAGGACATCAGCTTTACGGTTCGCGATGGCGAAACCGTTGCCATCGTCGGCCCGTCCGGCTGCGGCAAGACGACTCTGATGAACATGATCGCCGGCTTCGTCAAGCCGGACGCCGGCGCCATCGTCATCGACGGCAAGCCGCGCCTGAAGCCGGATCCCAAGGGAATTCTGATCACGCAGCACGGCTCGGTATTCCCGTGGCTCACGGTGCGCGAGAACCTGATGTTCGGCCTCAATGGGCACGCGCCGCGCAACAAGGCCGAGATCGCCGACCATTACGCCGCGATCGTCGGCCTCAAGGGCTTCGAGTCGAGCTACCCGCACGAGTTGTCGGGCGGCATGTTGAAGCGCGCCGAACTGGCGCGCGCGCTCGTGGTGAAACCGGAAGTTCTGTACATGGACGAGCCGTTCTCGGCGCTGGACGCGCTGATGAGCCTGCGAGTGCGCAACGAGCTGCTGCGGATCCTCGCGGAGGAGCGCCACACGGTCATGCTGATCACGCACGACGTCGAGGAAGCGATCCATGTCGCCGACCGCATTCTCGTGCTGTCACCGCGCCCGGCGCGAATCCAGGCCGCGTTCGACGTGCCCTTCCCGCATCCGCGCCGGCTCACCAGCGCTTCGGCGCAGGAGCTGCGAGTCGCAATCCTGCGCGAGCTTGGCGTCGACCACTACGGCGGTTAGATCGCTCGCGATCTTCACCGTGAAGGATCTCGACCTGCATCCCGACCTGCGTCTGCGCAAGCTGGCGATCGGTGCCGAGCGCGCGCCCCTGCTCGTGGTCGACAACTTCGTCGCCGACGCGGAGGCGCTGGTCGCGGACGCATGTTCGCGACGGCTGACCGTGCAGGGCCGCTACTTTCCCGGCATCAGGGCCGAGGCACCGCCCGCCTACCAACAATTGCTGCTCGCTCGACTGAGAAGCGCGCTATTGGACTGCCTCGGCGTGCCGGACGGAACGCTCTCATTCTCGATGTGCCACTACTCGCTGATCACGACACCGGCGCACGAGCTGACGCCGCCGCAACGGATCCCGCACGTCGATTCGTTCGCGAAATCCGGGCTGGCGACCATGCACTATCTGTTCAAAGCGAATCTCGGCGGCACTGCGTTCTACCGCCACCGCAGAACCGGATTCGAATCGATCGACGAGACGCGCCGAGCGGAATACGCGCGCGCGCTCGATGCAGAACATGCGACCGCCGCTGCGCCCGGCCCGGCATACATCAACGGCAATACCGAGCTGTTCGAGCAGATCGCCAAACAGGACGGCGTCTTCAACCGTCTGCTGGTCTATCGGCGCAACTCGCTGCACTCGGGCTGCATCGAGGCCAACGTGCCCGACCTGAATCCCGCGACCGGTCGCCTGTCGATCAACAGTTTCATCGACTGGGCGCCGCCGTAGCCGCTGCAGCTCACCAGCCTTGCACTTTCGTGCGGACGCGAACCAGGTTCTTGTCCGCCGTGAGATACAAGGTGCTGCCGTCGTCGCCGAACGCGAGATTCGCCGTCGCGACGCCAGTGGCCAGCGTGCCGAGATGCTTGCCGGTCGAGCGCGCCGTCCAGTCGCTCGATGCGACCGAGCTTTGCCACTTCCTCCGAGTACGCGATGCCACTGAACAGCAGGTAGATGCCAAGCGCTGCATGCGCGAGGAAACGATTCATAACAAGCTCCACAACAGCAGTGTCACCGTGTACGCGAACGATACAGATCATGAACTGCGGAGCCCGCGAGCAGGAATGCGCCAACGCCATAAAACTGCGTATCGCCGGGCGCAACTTGTTCGGGACGATCGCTGACTTGCTGAACCCAACCCAGCATACCGTCGGATTGGACCGCTCGCTCCAGGGCGCGCCAGCCACGTTGCACGACCGGCTCGTATTCGGTTCGATGGAGCAAACCCGCCGCGATACCCCAAGCCATGCCGTAGACGAAGAACCCCGTGCCGCTCGATTCTGGTGGCGCAGCTTCCGCAGCGGCGAGCAGCGATGGTGCCCAATACCCGTCCGGTTTCTGCACGGCCTTCAGCTTCGCCGCCATCTCTTTGAACAGCTCTTCATACCTCGGCCGCGCCGGGTTATTTGCAGGCAGACGCTGCAGAACGCGCGCAACGCCGGCGAAGACCCAGCCGTTGCCGCGGCTCCAGAACAACTTCCTGCCGTGGCTGTCGCGCTGCTCGAAGAAACGGCTGTCGCGATAGAAGAGATGTTCCTCGCGGTCATAGAGATATTCTTTCGTTGCCGTGAACTCGGCGTGCGCGTACTCGGCGTAACGCTGATCGCCGGTCGCCGCAGTCAACCCGACCCAGACCGGTGGCGCCATGAACAAGGCGTCGCACCAGCACCAGCGATCGGTGCACGACGTCTGCGCCTGCGTGGTCAGACTGCCGCGCCGCGGAGCGGCAAGGATTTCGTCGAAACGCCTGCGTAACGGCGCTATCGCCGCCGGTCCGGCACCGTGCGCCGCCGCCCATAAATAACTCTGCCCGATGACGTGATCGTCCGCGTGATAGCGGCGGTCGCCAAGTCGCCAGTTCGTGCTGCGTCCGTGCGCCAGCACAGCCTCGCGAAAACGCGGCGATTCACTCCGCTCCGCAAGCTCGGTCAGCCCAGCGTAGAACGCTCCCTGCTGCCAACTGCGAGGACTGCGTGTCTCCTCGCGCATGACCGTGATCGAGACGACTGGTTCGAGATGCGCGAGCTGCCAGTCGGCGACCTTCTCCATGAGCGCGAGCGTGCGCCCAGCATCGATCGTGTCGGCTGATGCGATTGCAGCCGCGCCGAGCACCGTCAGGATCAATGCCGCCTTGAGCATGCGGCGCATGCTTCTCAGGCAGGAGTGGTCAGCAGCGCCTGGTACCACAGGGCGCTGCTCTTCAACGTGCGACGCTGCGTCGGATAGTCGACGTGCACGATGCCGAATCGCTTGCGATAGCCTTCGGCCCACTCGAAGTTGTCCATCAGGCTCCAGACAAAATAGCCGCGGACATCCACGCCGCGCGCGATGGCGTCCGCGACGGCAACCAGGTGCGACTCGATGTACTCGCGGCGTTGTTCGTCGTCGACGCGGCCGCCCACGACGTCGTCCTGGTACGCTGCACCGTTCTCCGTGATGAACAACGGCGGCAGCTCGTAGTCGCGATCGAGGCGCAGCAGCAACTCCGCGAGACTCTTCGGCGCTACTTCCCATCCCATGTCGGTCACCGCCGCGCCGCTCGACGCCGGCAACGCAGCGTTCGAGCTGCTGGAGAAAACCGTAGGGCTGTAGTAATTCACGCCGACGAAGTCGAAAGGCTGCGCGATGAGCTCCGCATCGCCAGGCCGCACCGACGGAGCATCCACGCCGAGATGCTCGATGATGTCCGGTGGATATCCACCCTTGAACAGCGCATCCATGTACCAACGCACGAGCCGGCCGTCTTCCAGTCGGGCATGCGTTGCGTCGAGCTCCGAATCCGTCTCCGGATAGACGGGCGACAGGTTCAACACGATGCCCACCTCGGCCTTCGTGTTCGCCGCGCGAATCGCCTGGAGTGCGAGTCCGTGACTCACGAGCACATGGTGAGCCACCTGATAGGCCACGCCCCGGTCACGCACACCCGGCGCAAAGATGCCGCGCTCGTGCCCCAGCACGGCGGTGACCCACGGCTCGTTGTGAGTCGCGATGGAAACGATGCGGTCACCGAGCCGACTCGCGACGAGCTGCGCGTAGTCCGCGAAGCGCTCGGCAGTCTCGCGTGCGCGCCAACCGCCGTGGAGGCGCTGCAGTTCTGCGGGCAAGTCCCAGTGATACAGCGTCGCGTACGGTTGGATATTGCGCGCGAGCAAGCCGTCGACGAGCCGCTCGTAGAAAGCGAGGCCGGCTTCGTTGATCGCACCGCTGCCGGACGGCTGAATCCTCGGCCAGGAGATGGAGAAGCGATATGCGCGCACGCCGAGATGCGCGATCAGGTCCAGGTCGGAATCCAGCCGGTGATAGTGATCGCACGCGACATCGCCATTACTGCCGTCCGCGATCGCGCCCGGCACACGGCAGAACTCGTCCCAGATCGAGAGTCCCTTGCCCTCCGCGCGCGCCGCGCCCTCGATCTGGAACGCGCTGGTCGCGACGCCCCAGACAAAGTCCCGAGGAAAGCGCCGCCGCAGATCTGTCAGGTTCATCGGTCGCTTCATGCGGTCGTCGACTTCGGGGGCAACAGCAACTCACCCTCCAGTTCTTCGAGCGTGCGGCCCTTGGTCTCGCGCACGAACACCAGCACGAACAGCAGCGCTGCGCTGGCGAACAGGCCATACACCAGGAACGTGCCGGCGGGGCCGAGCTTCGACAGCTCCCACGGGAACACGAACGTCACGCTCGCGCTCACGAGCGCGTTCCAGAAACCCGCAGCCGAGATCGCGACGCCGCGGTACTCGTTCGGAAAGATTTCCGACAGCAGCACCCACATCACCGGTCCGAGCGAGATCGCGAACGAAGCAACGAAGCCGATGATCGCGATCAGCACGAGCGGTGCATTCACCGTCGGAGCAACATCGGCCAGCGCCGGATCGTGGGGTGCGACGCTGAAAGCCCAAGAGATCGTCAGTAGCGACACAGCCATGCCAGCGATGCCGATGATGAGCAGCGGCTTGCGACCCAGGCGATCGATGAGCCGGATCGCAACCACAGTCATCACCACGTTGACGAGGCCGACGATCACGGCCTGGCGGAACGCGTCGCTGACGCCGCCGCCGGCCTGCGCGAATATCGTCGGCAGGTAGTAAAAGATCGCGTTGATGCCGGTGATCTGCTGGAAGAACGCCAGTCCGAGCGCGATCAGCATGACCAGACGGATGCGCCGATCGAACAAGCCGCGCCAGCCGTGCGAGACGTGCTTCGCCGCGAGACTCTGGCGGATCTGCTGCAGATTCTCCTGCGCCTGCGCGGCGCCGGCGACGCGCGTCAGAACCTCCAGCGCCTGCTCGTCGCGGCCCTTGATCACGAGCCAGCGCGGACTTTCCGGAATGCGCGACAGCAGCAGCAGATACAACAGCGCCGGCACCACCTGCACGCCGAGCATCCAGCGCCAGTTGTGCTCGCCCACGTCGAGCAGGAAGTAGTTCGAGAAGAACGAGGCAGAGATGCCGATCACGATCATGAGCTGATTGAGCGACACCAGTCCGCCGCGTCGTTGCGCAGGCGCGATCTCCGCGATGTAGACCGGCGCGATCAATATCGCCGCACCGACCGCGAGCCCGCCGACGCTGCGCGCAACCACGAAGGCCGTGAGCGTCGTCGCGAGCGACGCCAGCGATGCCGACACCACGAACAGCGCAGCCGCGCACAGCAATACTTTTCTGCGGCCGAGTCGATCGCTGAGCACGCCGGCAAACGCGTTGCCTGCGAGCGCACCCCAACCTAACGAGCTGACTGCCCAGCCAAGCCTGAGATCGCCGCCGGTGCCGCTGAGCTGGAAATACTCGCGAATAAACGGCACGACGCCGGAGATCACCGTGGCGTCGAAGCCCAATAGCAGGCCGCCGATCGCAGCGGTGAGCGCGACCAGGCTGACGTTGAGTCTGCGTTGTCCCATGCGCGCGGCGTGCGCTTCGTTGTTCGTCATCAAGTTGTTCTTCGTATACGGCGACGTGCTTGCCAGGTCAACGCGAGCGTGCTACAAGGCAAATTGTAAGCGCTTACATTTTTCGGCACAAGAACCGAAATAGTCGCAAACAGGGGGCCCAGCCGTGAACGATTCTGCCCGTAGACGTTCGCCGATCGCACAGACCATTTCGCTGATTCTCGGCACCGCCGTCGCCATGCCGGTGTTCGCCCAGGCGCAGCAGGAGACGCTCGAAGAGGTTGTCGTGACTGGTATTCGCGGCAGTCTCACCTCCTCCATGGAGTTGAAGCGCGACTCGCAAGGCGTGGTCGACGGCATCGTCGCCGAAGACATCGGTAAATTTCCCGACACGAACCTCGCCGAGTCGTTGCAACGCATCAGCGGCGTGTCGATCGATCGCTCGGCGATCGGCGAAGGCCAGCGCGTCACGGTGCGCGGCGTCGGCCCGGACTTCAACCTGGTGCTGCTGAACGGCCGCCAGATGCCGGTCTCGTCCCTCGAGGACACGGTGGCCTCCAACCATCGCGCCTTCGACTTTGCGAATCTCGCCTCGGAAGCGATCGCGGGCGTCGAGGTCTACAAGACCAGCCGCGCCAGTACGCCGACCGGCGGCATCGGCGCGACCATCAACATCAAGACGGCGCGGCCGCTGGACAATCCCGGCCTGCATTCCAGCCTCGGCCTGAAAGGCATGATCGACGAGTCCGGGCAGAACCTGCCGGCGCACCTGCAGGGCGATGAGATCACGCCGGAAATCTCCGGCATCTACAGCAACACGTTCGGCGACGACAAATTCGGCGTCTCGCTCACTGCGAGCTACCAGGAACGCAACTCCGGCTTCAACCAAGTGCAGGTCGGCAACGGCTGGCGCGCGTTCGCCGGCGACGAGAACAACTGGGGCACGATTCCGCAACCGGGCCAGCCGGGTTCGGAGAACATCACGAACCGTCCGGATGCGACCGACACCTATTCGGTGCCGCAGAATCTCGGTTACGGCGTCAGCGGCATCGAACGCAAGCGCACCAACGGTCAGCTCGCGCTGCAGTGGCGTCCGATCGATGCGCTCACCGCGACGCTCGACTACACCTACTCCGAGAACAAGATCGCGACCCAGCGCAACGAGCTGTCGGTGTGGTTCAACTTCGGTCCGTCGAGCAGCAGCTGGACCGACGGTCCGGTCGCGGGCCCGCTCGTGTACACCGAATCGATCCCGGCCGCGAACAGCGACCTGTCGATGGGCGGCGCCAAGTTCGCCACCAAGAACGAGAACAAGTCGCTGGGCTTCAACCTGGCGTGGGACGTCTCCGAGCGCCTCGGCTTCTCGCTCGACTTTCACGACTCGAGTGCTGAATCGGGCGCCGACAGCCCGTACGGCTCGAATTCCGTGCTCGGCGTCGCGGCCTTCGTACGCGGCAATACCACCGGCGACTTCCGCCAGGACTTTCCGGTCATCAGCGTGCAGCTGCCTGCTGGCATGACCAGCGTCAGCCCATCGGCGATGACGGTCACCGGCTCGGCGTTCCGCAACGGCTACATGAAGATGGACATCACCCAGACGCAGCTGGGCGGCAACTTCGACTTCAACGACAGCTCGCGCCTGGACTTCGGCGTGGCGCTGACCGACATGAAAAATCGGACTGCGTTCTCGACCGTGCAGAACGACACCTGGGGCTCCGACGTCGCGTTCGACCCGGCGGCGTTCCCGGACGACGTGTGGCGGCCCGATACAGTCCGTCAATATTTCGACCAGGTTTCCGGCAGCGGCAACTCGAGTCTGTTCAACAACTTCTACACCTTCGACTTCGACCGGGCGCGCAACATCGCTGCCGGCCTGCGCGGCGCGGACCGCTTCAGCGCCAGCCCGACCTTCACGACCGATCGTCACGTCGAGGAAGAATCGCAGAGCGCCTATGTGCAGTTCAGCCAGGCGTTCGACACCAAGATGCCGATCCACGCAGCGGTCGGTGTGCGCTGGGAACAGACAGACGTCACGTCCAGCGCGCTCGTGCCATCACCCTCGGGCATCAGCTGGGCCTCGGATAACGAGTTGAATGTCATCACGCCTGCAGGAGCTTCCACCACCACGACGCTCAAGGGCGACTACGACTACGTGCTGCCAAGCTTCGACTTCGACGTCGGCATCCGTGACAACGTGAAGTTCCGCGCCAGCTGGGGCCAGACCATCGGTCGCCCGGGTTGGGGCGACATCCAGGGCGGCCAGGTGCTCGACCTGCTGGTGCGCGTCGACGGCGGCACGGGCTCGCAGGGCAATCCGGCGCTGAAACCGCTGGAGTCGACCAACATCGACCTGTCGCTCGAGTGGTACTACGCGGAAGGTAGCTACGCGTCGGTCGGCTACTTCAACAAGGACATCGACAACTACGTCGGCGTCTCGCAGATCGTCGAGCAGCCTTTCAGCCTGCATACGCCGATCAACGGCGCGCTCTACAACGAAGCGGTGGCGGCCGCCTGCGCGGATCGCAGCACCACGTGTATCCGCAACTGGATCTTCACCAACCGTCCCACCGCTCCGGGCGTGAACGCGACCGCTCGCACCATCACCGGACAGAGCGGCGATCCTATCGCCGACTTCCGCATCACGGTGCCGGCGAACCAGCGCTCGGCGAATCTCAACGGCTTCGAGTTCAACGTCCAGCACATGTTCGGCCTCAGCGGCTTCGGTGTGTCGGCGAACTACACGATGGTCAACTCGGGCTTGAAGTACGACAACCACCTGCGCAATCAGCAGTTCGCACTCGAAGGTCTGAGCGACGCAGCGAACGTGGTCGCCTTCTACGAGAACTTCGGCTGGGGGGTGCGTCTCGCCTACAACTGGCGCGACGAATTCCTGGCGAGCCGCTTCGACGGCGCCGGCGCCAACCCGCTGTACACCGAGCCTTACGGTCAGTACGACCTCAACGTGAGTTACCAGTGGGGCAACAACCTGACGTTCCAGGTCGAAGCGATCAACATCACGGATGAGATCCAGCGCATTCACGGCCGCACCGACAGCGAGGCCGTGTTCGTGACGCAGACCGGGCCCCGCTACATGATCGGAGCGCGGTACAAGTTCGGCGGGCAGTAGCGAGACGAGTCCCGCGTTCGATGTAGAGCCGCTGGCGCCCCCAACCAGCGGCTCTTTTCGTTACGATGGGGTGTAATGACAACGGGGTCGATCAAGCATGTAGTGATCGCGGGCGGCGGGTCGGCCGGGTGGCTGACCGCAGGCGTCATCGCCGCCGACCACTGCGCGGCGGCCGGCTCGGGATTGCAGGTCACGGTGATCGAATCGCCCGACGTCGGGCCGATCGGCGTCGGCGAAGGCACCTGGCCGACCATGCGCGACACGCTGCGACGCATCGGCGTCAGGGAAAGCGATTTCCTGCGCGAGTGCGATGCCTCCTTCAAGCAGGGCTCGCGCTTCAATGGCTGGCGCGACGGCGCGGACGGCGACTACTACTTTCATCCGTTCGTCCTGCCGCAGGGCTACACGGAGACGAATCTCGTCGCCGGCTGGCTGCAGCGTCACGCGAACGTGCCGTTCGCCGATCTGGTGAGTTTCCAACCGCACCTCTGCGTGCAGAACAAGGCGCCGAAGCAGGCGGCGACGCCCGAGTTTGCGGCGGTCGCGAACTACGCCTACCACCTCGACGCCGGCAAGTTCGGCATGTTTCTGCGCAAGCACTGCACTGAACGCCTTGGCGTGCGACTGATGCTCGATCACATCGTCGGCATCGAATCGCATCCCAACGGCGACATCGCAGCGCTGCAGACGAGGTCACAAGGACCGCTGGCAGCGGATCTGTTCGTCGATTGCACAGGCCTGCAATCGCTGCTGCTGGGCCGGCACTATCAAGCTCCGTTCGTGTCGCAGAAGCACGTGCTGTTCAACGACTCGGCGCTGGCGCTGCAGGTGCCCTACCCCGACGACAACAGCCC
>Ga0207691_10005427_pt1 | contig 12308 bp, 12 predicted proteins | sample KBSM13metaG_FD_184327 | JGI IMG/M metagenome (GOLD analysis project Ga0207691, IMG submission 184327) | Miscanthus rhizosphere microbial communities from Kellogg Biological Station, Michigan, USA - KBS M1-3 metaG (SPAdes) (version 2) | ecosystem: Host-associated > Plants > Roots > Rhizosphere >...
CAAGCGTCGCTCCTTCAGTAGCTTCGGGATCCTCATGATAGGACGGGGCCCTTCGTCCCACAAACCCTTCCCGTCCCCGGGAACCTCCACGGGGTGTCGGGCGTTAACGAGATGTGGAGGACGACGACGGCAAGGTGTTCGTCTGGCTGCGGTGAGAGGTGGCCTCGTGGTCCAATGTCCCGCCCATGACCGAGCCGTCCGACCGGGACCTGATGGGCCGCCTGGCCGCAGGCGACCGCGACGCGCTCTCGCCGCTGATGGAGCGGCATCACCGCCGGCTGTACCGGATCGCGCTCGCCTACCTGCGCCGGCCCGATGACGCGCTCGACGTCGTCCAGGAGACGTTCGTGAAGGCGTACGTCCACGCCGCGCGCTGGGACGGCGCGGCGGAGGTCGCGCCCTGGCTCACGCGCATCGCCGTGAACCAGGCCATCGACGTCTACCGCCGCGGCCGGCGCCGCCTCGCTCACGAAGAGCCGCTCGACGACGCGGCGCCCCAGGGCTTCGCGGTGCACGACCCCTCTCCGGAGCGGCGCGTGATGTCCCGCGAGATCGGCGAGCGGCTCGACTCCGCGCTCCGTGCGCTGCCCGAGCGGCAGCGCGCCGTGTTCGTGCTGCGACACTACCAGGACCAGTCGCTCGAGGAGATCGCGCAGACCCTCGACATGAGCCTGGGCACGGTGAAGAGCGCGCTCCACCGCGCGGTGGCGCGGCTGCGCGAGCGGCTGCAGGGAGTGCGGGCGTGAGCCTCTTCCACGGACGCTGGCGCCGGCGCACCGCGCTCCTCGCCCTCGACGCCCTGGATGCGGCGGAAGCCGAAAGTGCGCGCGCACACGTCGCGGGGTGCGCGTCCTGCGCACGCGACCTCGAGGAGACGCGGGCCGCCCTCGCGCTGCTGAGCGCGGATCCGAAGCGCGGCGCGGAGCCGCCGGTGCCCCTCGGCGCGCTGGTCGCGCGCGTCCAGGCCCGGCTGGACGAGGCGCCGCGCCGGGCGGCGGCCTGGCGGCCGGTCCTGGCCGGGGCCGGCCTGCTGGCCGCGGTGGCGGCGGCGGCGGTCGCGGGTCGATCGCTGCTGCTGCGTCCGGAACCGGCCGCGTCGCCCGAGACCGCGGCCATGAGCGCGCCCACCTCGGAGGCAGGCGCTACCGCGGATTCGGCCGCGGCCATGCGCCGGATCGAGACCACGCTCGAGCGCGAGCGCGCGGCGCGCTACCTGAGCGAGGCGCAGGACGTCCTGGTGACGGTGGCCTCGGCGCCCCAGCGCTGCGTGCGCCGGCGCAACGCGGTGGAGGTGGGACCGGAAGCGGAGCGCAGCCGCGAGCTCCTGGCCCGGCGCCGGCTCTTCGTGGAGACGGATGCGCCGTCCACGGTGGTCGCGCGCGACGTGCTCGACGACGTCGAGGAGATGCTGCGCGAGGTGGCCGCCCTCGACCCCTGCGCGCGGCCGCAGGATCTGGAGGCCATCCGCGGGGAGATCGCGCGGCGCCGCCTCCTCATGAAGATCGATCTCGTGACACGGGAGCTGCAGGGATGACCAGGGTTTCCCTCCGGGGGCGGAGCGCCGGGGTCCTTTTGTTGACGGCGCTGTGCGTCCTGGGTGGCCCGGGTTCCCTGTGGGCGCAGGCCGACGTCGAGGGCTTGCGCACGGCGAAGACCCTCTTCTTCGATCGCAAATACGCGGAGGCGCGGCAGGCCTGGGAAGCCGTGCGCGCCACGGCCAAGGGTGTGGACGCGGAGGCGCCCGCCTACTGGGTCGCCCGTTGCAGCGAGAACCTCGGCGAGAGCGAACGCGCCCTGAAGGAGTACGACGCGTTCCTGGCCCTGCGCCCGAAGGACCGCGCGCTGGTGGAGGAGGCGCGCACGAGCCGGGTCTCCCTGGCCGCGAAGCTCTACAAGGCGGGGAACAAGGCCTACGTCAAGGTCCTGCGCGAGGCGCTGGGCGATCCGAGCCGGACCGTCCGTTACTACGCCGCCCTCCAGATGTCGGGCCTCGACGCGGAGATGGGCAAGCTGGCGTCGCCCGTCCTGCGGCAGATCCTGGAGCAGGAGAAGGACGCGGACCTCGTCGATCGCGCGAAGCTGGGCCTCATGCGCTGGGATCCGTCCGCCCTCAGCGCGACCTCGAGCAGCGGCGCTCCGCGCGCGACGGCCAGCGCGCGCACCACGGCGCCGGCCACCGCGCCCGCGGGTCCGCGCACGGGGCGGGGCCGCGAGGCCCACTGGGTGCACATCCGCATCACCGAGCGCGGGGGCACGAAGCCGAAGGTCTCCATCAACCTGCCGCTGGGGCTGGCGGAGATGCTGTTCAAGAGCCTGCCCGAAGACGCCAAGGCGGACCTGCGGCGCGAGGGCTACAACCCTGAGACCTTCTGGGTGCGCCTGCGCCAGCTCGGCCCGAGCGAGATCATCTCCATCGAAGGCGACGAGGGCGAGCGAATCCAGATCTGGACCGAGGAGTAGGAGGAACGATGAAGCAGTGGACGGCGTTCGCGGTGGTGCTGGCCCTGGCCGGCACGGCGGGGGCGGGGCGGGTCGCCGGCGGCGAGGACGATCTCGCGATCGTGAAGAAGGCGGTGGCGAGCCCGGCTCCTCGCGGCCGCGTGATCCGTATCGCATCGACCCCGGCTCCCCAGGCTGCGCCGGCAGTGGCGGCGGCACCCGCGCCGCCCGTGACGGAGGCGGCCCCGCGCGTCCGCTCCGGCCGGGAGCCGCAATGGTTCAAGGTCCGCGTCGTCGAGCGCAGCACGGGAAGGAAGAAGGTCACGATCAACCTCCCGCTCTCGCTCGTGCGCGCGCTGGGCGACGACACGGTCGACTGGGGATGCCGGTCGGTCGACGGCGATCGCGACCGGTGCCACACCGTGCGTCTCTCCGAGGTGCTGCGCAGCCTGGAGACCGGCCAGGAGCTGGTGGAGATCGAGGACGACGAGGCCACGGTGAAGGTGTGGGTGGAGTAGCGCGGTGACAATGGCGTCCGTCACAGCGGTCGCCCGGACGCCGCGCCTCGGCTCTAACTCCTTGGGGCACGGCCACCGGCTCTCGTGGAACGCCGATTGCTTTCGGACGGGGCGAAGCGAACCCTCAGGAGGAGGTGTCCCCATGAAGCTCCAGGTCCTCGCCGGCGCTCTCGCGCTGGGCCTGGGAGCGTCGGCGCTGGCGCCGGTGGCGGCGCATGCCGACGACCGTGCGTATCGTTCGTATCGCTCCGGCGGCGCGTACCGGTCCTCGAGCGCGTATCGCTCGTACCGGTCCTACGGCTCGTATCACGGCCACAGCAACTCGTATCACGGCTACGCCGCGTATCGTCCGTACGGGTACCGCGGCTACGCCTACCGCGGCTACGCCTACCGTCCGTACCCTGCCTACCCGCACTACTACGGTGGCTACGCGCCGTACGTGTACGGCGCGCCGGTCGCGGTGGTGCCGCCCCCGTACGGCTACCGGCCCCTGGTCAGCGTCCAGGTAGGTGGGCCGCATTTCGGAGTCTGGCTGGGCTTCTGACGTCGTCGTGGCGTGCGTCGATGAGGGCGGGGGGCTTGCACCGGCCCCCGTCCTCGAACGCGCTTCGGTCCCCTCTTCGCCCGCAACGCGGCCATACTATCGGCCTGCGTGAGCGCGCGCCGGCCGGAGGTCGCGATCGTGGGCACCGGCCGCATGGGCCGCTGGCATGCCCGTTATGCGGAGGCGTCGGGCGGTCGCATCGTCGCCCTCGTGGACACCGACGAGACGCGCAGCCGCGCTCTCGCCCAGCAGTTCGCGGGAGCGCACGTATTCCGTGACGTCGACGATTGCCTGACCGCGACGAGCGCATCCGTCGTGCATCTGTGTACGGACGTGGACCACACGAGCCTCACCGATCGCGTCCTGAGCACGGGCCGCCACGCGGTGGTGGAGTCACCGGTGGCGATCACGGCCGAAGACGCGCGCCGGCTCGTGGACAACGCCGCGAACCTCCGCCTCGTCATCTGTCCCGTCCACCAGCTCGCGTTCCAGCGAGGCTTCGGCCGCATGCTCGCTCTCCGCGACCGTCTGGGCGAGATCGTCCGCATCGAGGGCATCGTCTGCAGCGCGGGCGGGGAGGGACTGGCGCCGGAGGCCCGCCGCGACCTCCTGGTGGGGATCGTGCCTCACTTCGTCTCCCTGTTCCGGGCGCTGATGGGCAGCGTGTCGCCCGTGTCCTGGCACATCCTCGCCTCGACGTCGGACGACCTCGCCCTGGTGACGCGCGCGGGCACGACCCAGCTCAGCCTGGCCGCGACCCTGCGCGGACGGCCTCCACGCAACGAGCTCCTCGTGGTCGGCTCCGCCCGCTCCGCCCGCCTCGACCTCACGCACGGCCTGTGCGTGTGGGAGGCCGGGGGTGTTTCGTCCGTGGCCAACACGGCCGCGCCCTTCCGGCGCAGCGCCGCCGGGCTCTCCATGGCCGCCCTCAACCTGGCCGGCCGTGCCCTGCGGCGTGAGCCCGCCTTCCCCGGTCTCCGAGGCCTGATCGGCGCGGCCTATCGCGCGGTGAGGGAGGGAGGACCGCCTCCGGTTCCGCCCGAAGAGATCGTCGAGGCGGCGGAGCTGATCGAGCGAATCAACACCGCCTCCCGGACCTGACGGGCCGGTCGCGCGACGGCGCGCCTTGGCCCCGCGTTTGCAGAGAGGCCGGGGCATGGCATCGGCGGCAAGTCACGCCCGAGTTGGACGGCCGAGGCGCTCGTCCCGCGCCGCCGCCTATCAGGCGGTGCTCGACCTGGCCCGTCACCCCCAGCAAGCCGCGGACGCGGCCGGCCTTCGTTACGTCACCGACATCCAGCCGGGCTTCGGCCGCCAGAAGGCGGGCAAGAACTTCCACTACGTGGGCCGCAACGGACGGCCGCTCCGCGACCCGAAGACCCTCGCGCGCATCCGGTCGCTCGTCATCCCGCCGGCCTGGACGGAGGTGTGGATCTGCCCGGACGCGCTCGGCCACATCCAGGTCACGGCCCGCGATGCCCGGGGACGCAAGCAATACCGCTATCACCCCCGCTGGCGCGCCGTGCGCGACGAGGCCAAATACGGCCGCATGCTCGCCTTCGGGCAGGCCCTGCCCCTGATCCGCGCCCGCATCGAGGAGGACCTCGCCCGTCGCGGCCTCTCGCGGCGGCGCGTGCTGGCCGCCGTCATCAAGCTCCTGGAGACGACGCTCATCCGCGTCGGCAACGAGGAGTACGCCCGCGACAACGGGTCCTTCGGCCTCACCACCTTCCGTGACCGCCATGCCTCCGTCCGCGGATCCAAGGTGCACTTCCGCTTCCGCGGCAAGAGCGGCAAGGTGCACGAGATCGGCGTGCAGGACCGGCGGCTGAGCCGGATCGTGAAGAGCTGCCAGGAGCTGCCCGGCCAGGAGCTGTTCCAATACGTGGACGGGCAGGGCCGGCGGCGCGCCGTCACTTCGAGCGACGTGAACGACTACCTGCGCGAGGTGACGGGACAGGCCTTCACCGCGAAGGACTTCCGCACCTGGGCGGGCACGGTGCTGGCGGCCTGGGCCCTGTGCGAGCTCCAGGCCGTGCGCACGAAGGCGGAAGCGAAGAAGAACGTCGTACGCGCGGTGGAGAGGGTGGCCGGCCGCCTCGGCAACACGGTGGCCATCTGCCGGAAGTGCTACGTGCACCCCGTGGTGTTCGACGCCTACCTCGACGGCACGCTCGTGGACACGCTGCAGCAGCGGCTCGACCACGAGGTGAGGGCGGGAGAGGACCACCTCCAGCGCGAGGAGATGGCCGTGCTCGCCCTCCTCCATCACCGCCTCGACCGCGAGCAGGAGCGCGAGGCGACGAGGGACTGATCGGAGAGGCTAGCGCGACGACGTCGTGGTGCCCACCGCGAAGTATCCGAGCTTGTGGCGGACCTGGATGTCTTCCCGCGCGGGTATGCGCACGACGATGCGGCGCCACTTCCCGTCGCGTCTCCCGTTGTTGGAGACGTAGCCGAGGCTGTACTGGGTCCGCAGCTCCTCCGCGATCCGGTCGTACACGGCGTCGAGCTCGGAGAGCGAGTTGGGGAAGTGCACCTGCCCGCCCGTGTCCTGGGTGAGGGCGGTCAGGAGGTGCGCGGCCTGGCTGAACTTCACCGCGTTGCGGTCCTGCATGCGCCGCGGGCGCAGGCTGATGGCGTAGATGTTGATCTCGGTCTTGCGCGCCAGGTCCAGCACCTGGTCGTCACTGACCAGGGACGCGGTGTCCTCACCATCGGAGAGGAGCACGATGGCGCGGCGCCGCAGGGCCTGGGTCTTCTGCTTCTCGAGCTCCTTGAGGGCGACATAGAGCGCGTTGTGGAGCGCGGTCGGCCCCGCCGCCTCCGTGCGTCCGATCGCGCTGTCCAGCGCGTCGTGGTCGGCCACGAAGTCCTGCAGGATCGTGGTGCGGTCGTTGAACTGCATGACCTGGGCGTTGTCCTGCGGCCTCAAGGTGCCCACGAACCGGATGGCGGCCGCGCGCGCCGTGGGCAGCTTCTCGTCCATCGAAGCGGACGTGTCGATCATGAGGACGAGCGAGATGGGGATGTCCTCGTGGTTGAAGATCGAGAGCTCCTGCCGCACGCCGTCTTCGAAGACCGCGAAGTCGTTCTTGGTGAGGTCGGTGATGTAGCGGCCGCGGGCGTCGGTGACGGACACGTTGAGGTTGATGACCTCGATGCCGGTGCCGAAGACGGGCGGGCGCGGGGGCCCCTGTGCGCGCAAGGCGGACCCGGATGCCAACACGAGGAGCGCGAGCAGGCCCGGCGCCGCGACCCGGTTGGCGATCCCTTTCTTCAACTGCGCGGGGTGCCGATCCGGACCTTGGCTCCGGGCCGGGCCACCTTCACCTCGACCTTGCGGTCCTTGTCCTTGAGGCCGGCCACGGTCTCGTAGGTCAGGCGGTACTGGGCCCCGAGCTCGCCCGCGAAGGAGTCCAGCGTGTGCCCCGTGCCCATGGCGGAAAGGATGATGTCGCGCCGCCCGCCCGTAGCGTCGGCGAGGTTCCCGAGCGTGTAGTCGTAGTCGGTCCGGCTCACCTCGCCCTGGCTCCGGCTGGCCGCCGCGCCGCTCTCCTCGATCTCGGCCGCCAGCACGGTGGCGCCGCTCGGGCGCACGAGGTCGACCACCTGCTCCTTGCTGTAGTTCGCGAACCCGATGCCCGTGCCCGTCACGACGACGATCGCGGAGCGCGCGGCTTCCTTCGATTGGAGGTCCTTCGCCGCCTCGACCAGCGCGTCCAGCAGCGTGTTGCCGCCGGTGGGGAAGGTGCGGCTCAGGGCCTTGGCCGCCGCGACCGTGCCCTGCCCGTAGTCCACGACCTTGTTCGGGCGGTCGCCCGTCGTCCACACCGCGAACTCCGTTCCCTTCGGGAGGCGGCCGAGGAAGCGGAGGAGCGGATCCAGGATCTGCAGGCGGTAGTGGTCACGCATGGGCTCGCTGGTGTCGACGAGCACGGCCAGCCGCAGCGGCCGCTCTTCCTTCTCCACGCGGGTGAGGGTGCGCGCGGCGCCGTTCTCCAGGACGGCGAGGTCCTGGGCGACGAGCCCGTCGATGGGCGTCCCCTTCTCGTCGGTGACCGTCACCGTCACGGAGCGCGTTTCCTCCTCGGCCGGAGCGGGGGAGGGCGGGGCCAGCAGGAGCAGGGCGGCAAGAAGGAAGGCCATCGTTTTGGCTTCTCCGTTTATGATCCATTTCAAGGGTCCCCGATCGGCCTTCCCCCGTCAATTCGCGACGTGTCAAAGAATATCCACGCCGTCGTGATCACCGTGAGCGACTCCGCCGCCGCCGGGCGCCGCCCCGACGCCTCTGGTCCGGAGGCCTGCCGGCGCCTGCGCGCGGCGGGCCTCACCGTGGCCGAGCCGGTGGTGGTTCCGGACGAGCGCGAGCGCATCGCGGCCGCCTTGCGCGAGGCGTCCACGCGCGCCTCTCTCGTCGTGACCACGGGCGGGACGGGACTCGGTCCCCGCGACGTCACCCCCGAAGCGACGCGCGACGTGATCGAGCGGGACGCCCCCGGGCTGGCCGAGCTCCTCCGCGCCCATGGCGTCCGGCAGACGCCTCTCGCCGCCCTTTCCCGCGGAGTGGCCGGCGTCGCCGGCTCGTGCTTGATCGTGAACCTCCCGGGCAGCCCGCGCGCCGTCATCGACGGCCTCGAGGCCCTGAGCCCGGTGCTGGTCCACGCCCTGGAGCTCCTGGCCGGCCGCACGGAGCACGGGAGCGGCGGCGAGGCTTGACGGCCCGGCGGCCCGGCCCATAAGATCCGCGCGCCGGCCGCTCCACCCGAGGTGTAGATGAAGTTCGTCTTCCTCATCCCTCTCTTCCCGCTCCTCGGCTTCCTCTTCAATTTCCTCGTCGGCGTGCGTGCCTTGCGCCGGGCCCGCGACGAGGGCCACGGCCACGGCCATCACGCGCACGGCGTCCACGTGCCGCCGCCCGCTTACATCGGCCTCGTGGCCGCGGGTGCGGTCCTCGGCTCGTTCGTGCTGGCCCTGACCGCGGTCCTGGCCGCGCACCGCGTCCCCGATCACACCCTCGTGGAAACGCTTTGGACGTGGATCCCGGGCGGAGCGGCCCAGACCGCGCACGGTCCGGTACCGTTCAACGTCGACTGGGCCTACCAGGTGGACCCGCTCTCCTCGGTGATGCTGCTGGTCGTGACCTTCGTGGGCTTCTTCATCCACGTGTATTCGATCGGGTACATGGGCCACGACCCCGGGTACGCCCGCTTCATGTCGTACCTGAACCTCTTCATGTTCGCGATGCTCACCCTCGTGCTGGGCGCGAACTACCTCGTGCTGTTCGTGGGCTGGGAGGGCGTGGGCCTCTGCTCGTACCTCTTGATCGGCTTCTGGTTCGAGAAGCACAGCGCGACCAGCGCGGGCATGAAGGCCTTCATCGTGAACCGCATCGGCGACGCGGGCTTCGCGCTGGGGATGTTCCTCATCTACACGACCTTCGGCAGTCTCGACTTCCGCACGGTGATGGCGCACGCGGCGGAGATGCCGGTGGAGTGGGCCTGGGGCGGCACCCTCACCGTCATCGCGCTCTGCCTCTTCGTGGGCGCGACGGGCAAGAGCGCGCAGCTCCCGCTCTACGTCTGGCTGCCGGACGCGATGGAAGGCCCGACGCCCGTCTCCGCCCTCATCCACGCCGCCACCATGGTGACGGCGGGCGTCTACATGGTCGCCCGCTCCTCCGCGATCTTCTCGCACGCCCCCAAGGCGATGTTCGTGGTCGCGCTCATCGGCGCCCTGACCGCCTTCTTCGCCGCGTCCATCGGCCTCGTCCAGAACGACATCAAGCGCGTGCTGGCGTATTCGACGGTCAGCCAGCTCGGCTACATGTTCCTGGCCTGCGGCGTGGGCGCGTTCGCGGCGGGCGTGTTCCACCTGATGACGCACGCCTTCTTCAAGGCCCTCCTCTTCCTCGGCTCCGGCTCCGTCATCCACGCCATGTCGGGGGAGCAGGACATGAGGAACATGGGCGGCCTCAAGGCCAAGCTCCCGTGGACGCATCGCACGATGCTGATCGGCTGCATCGCCATCGCGGGCGTGCCGCCCCTGGCCGGCTTCTTCTCGAAGGACGAGATCCTGTGGTCCGCCTACCGGATCGGCGGCTACGGGACATACGTGTGGGCCATGGGCTTCGCGGTGGCGGCCATGACCGCGTTCTACATGTTCCGCCTGTACCACATGACGTTCAGCGGGACCTTCCGCGGCACCGAGGACCAGTGGCACCACGTGCACGAGTCGCCGCGCACGATGGTCCTTCCCCTGCAGGTCCTGGCCGTGGGCTCGCTCCTGGCCGGGCTGCTCGGCATCCCCGCCGTGCTCGGCCACGCCCTGCACATCCCGAACGTCTTCGAGACCTTCACCGAGCCCGTCTTCGAGGCCGCGCACGAGGCACTGCCGCGGGTGTTCACGGCGGCGCCGCCCGCGCACAGCATCGAGATGGCCCTCATGGTGGCCAGCGTCACCATCGCCGCCCTGGGCATCGCCCTGGCCTGGCAGCTCTTCCAGCGCCATCCGGAGGTGCCGAAACGCATTGCCTCCTCGATCGCGCCCGTCTACCGGCTGCTCCTGAACAAGTACTACGTGGACGAGATCTACGGCGCGCTGTTCGTGCGCGGCCTGACCCTCGGCGGCGGCAAGTCGCTCTACGCCGTGGACCGTTACCTCATCGACGGCGGGGACGGCGAGGTGCGGTTCGGGTTGGGAGTCAACGGGCTCGGCTGGCTGGTGCGGGAGGGCGTGGCGAAGACATCCGACTTCTTCGATCGCTGGATCGTCGACGGGATCGTCAACGGGGTGGCCGCGGTCTTCGACAACCTGAGCTACCTGTTCCGGTCGCTGCAGAACGGGCTCGTCCAGCACTACGCGCTGTCGATGCTGATCATCATCCTGTTCATGATCGGCATCGGGAGCCGGTTCATCCTGTGATGTCGTACGGCTCGAATACGGGGAGCTAGAGCATGAATCTGTTGCAGGATCACCTGCTGACCGTCATCACGTTCACGCCGCTCGTGGGGGCGGTGCTGCTGATGGCGATCCCCGCGTTCAAGCGCAGCGACGACGCCGTGCGCTGGGTGGCCAACATCTTCGGGACCCTCGGCTTCCTGGTCAGCCTGCCCCTGTGGTTCCGCTTCGACCGCGCCGCCGCCGGCTTCCAGTTCATCGAGAAGAGCCCCTGGATACCGACCATCGGCGTCTCCTACCACTTCGGAGTGGACGGCATCTCCACGCTCCTCATCCTCCTGACGACGCTGCTGGGCGAGATCGCGATCCTCTCCTCCTGGACCGCCATCCACGACCGCGTGCGCCAGTACTACGTGTTCCTGCTCCTGCTGCAGGTCGGGATGATCGGCGTGTTCTGCGCGCTCGACATGTTCCTCTTCTACGTCTTCTGGGAGGTCATGCTCGTCCCGATGTACTTCCTGATCGGGATCTGGGGCGGCGAGCGGCGTCTCTACGCGGCCATCAAGTTCTTCCTGTACACGCTGGTGGGCTCGGTCGTGATGCTGCTGGGCATCCTGGCCCTGTACTTCCGCTCCAAGGGGCTGGCCGGGTTCGAGACGACGGGCACTTTCGACGTGACGCAGTGGTACACGATGGCGGGGAGCCTCCCGTTCGAGCTCCAGAAGTGGGTGTTCATCGCGTTCGCCCTGGGCTTCGCGATCAAGGTCCCGATGTTCCCGTTCCACACCTGGCTGCCGGACGCGCACGTCCAGGCACCGACGGCGGGATCCGTGATCCTGGCCGGCGTCCTCCTGAAGATGGGCACCTACGGCTTCATCCGCTTCTCGCTGCCCCTGCTGCCCGCGGCCACCCTGTGGGCGACGCCGGTGATGGTCACGCTCTCCATCATCGGGATCGTCTACGCGGCCCTCGTCACCCTCGTCCAGAAGGACATGAAGAAGCTCATCGCGTACTCCTCGGTGAGCCACCTCGGCTTCGTGATGCTGGGCATGTTCGCCCTGAACCCGCTCGGCCTCGAGGGCAGCGTCCTCCAGATGATCAACCACGGCCTGAGCACGGGCGGGCTGTTCCTGCTCGTCGGGATCGTCTACGAGCGCCGCCACACCAAGGAGATCGCGCAGTTCGGCGGCCTCGCCCACGTGATGCCCGTCTACGCGACCATCACGCTCATCATCTTCCTGGCTTCGATGGGCCTGCCCCTGCTGAACGGGTTCATCGGCGAGTTCATGATCCTGCAGGGCGCGTACGCGGCGAACCGCGTCTGGGCCTACTGGGCGGTGTCCGGCATCGTGCTGGGCGCGGCCTACCTGCTCTGGCTCTACCAGCGCGTCTTCTGGGGCAAGATCACGAACGAGGACAACCGGCACCTCACGGACCTCAACGTCCGCGAGCTCACGACCCTGGTGCCCCTGGTCGCCCTCTGCTTCGCGATCGGGATCTACCCGAAGCCGTTCCTCGACTTCCTGCACACGCCCGTGAACCACATCGCGGCGGTGGTGCGGCCGGGAACGTTCGCGGAAGGCGGGGTCGCGCAGGCCGCGGGTCCCGCCGGGGCCCACGTCGAGCGCACGGACTCGGTGGAAGTCCGGCCCGCGGGAGCGGTCGCCCCGCCCGTTGCCCCTCCGGAACGGACGGAAGCGGTCACCGTCGCCCCTTCGCCGTCCCCTTCGCCCCAGCGCTGACCGCCGTCCGCCGGGGCCCTCCCCGGTGCGGTATCCTGATCTGATGCCGGACCGCTTGCGCACGAACTGGCGCGTGACCGGGCCGCTGCTCGGGTTCCTGGTCGTCACCCTCGTGCTCGCGTGCGTCGTCTTCCGCTACTTCCTCCTGACCTTCACGGTGGCGGC
>Ga0207691_10005429_pt1 | contig 12307 bp, 9 predicted proteins | sample KBSM13metaG_FD_184327 | JGI IMG/M metagenome (GOLD analysis project Ga0207691, IMG submission 184327) | Miscanthus rhizosphere microbial communities from Kellogg Biological Station, Michigan, USA - KBS M1-3 metaG (SPAdes) (version 2) | ecosystem: Host-associated > Plants > Roots > Rhizosphere >...
CCGGTGTGGACAACTCCGCAAGCGCCTTGTCGAGATCGGCTTTCGGAATCGGCTTTCCGTGCCAGCCATCCTTGTTTTCGACGAACGACACTCCCTTGCCCTTGTGGGTCTTCGCCACGAGGACGCGGGGCTTGTCTCCGGCTTCGGTTCGGAACTTGTCGAATGCGCCAGTGATGGCTTCGTAATCATGACCATCGACGCTGATGGCATACCATCCCGCCGCGCGAAACTTGTCCGCGAATCGTTCGACATGGAATTCGTCCATGGTGCGCTGGCTCTGGCCAAGGCCGTTGACATCGACTGCCGCAAACAAATTGGACGTTTTGTAGTAGCCGGCCAGTGTCGCCGCTTCCCACACGGATCCTTCCGCGCATTCCCCATCACCCATCAACACGTACGTATTGAATGCATTCTTGTCGAGCCGGGATGCCAGTGCATTGCCGAGTCCGGCGGAAAGTCCCTGGCCCAGCGAACCGGTCGCCACATCCACAAACGGTATTCGTGGAGTGGGGTGACCTTCCAGAATGCTGTCGATCTTTCGCAGCGTCGCCAGCTGAGCTACCGTGAAAATCCCAGCTTCTGCAAACGCCGCGTAAAGCAAAGGCGCGGCGTGCCCCTTGGAAAGTACAAAACGATCGTTGGCCGGATTATCCGGATCGGAGGGATCGAACTGCATTTCGCGAAAGAACATCACGGAAACGATGTCTGCCGCAGACATGCAGGATGTCGGGTGTCCGGAGCCTGCTTCGGTGGTGGCGGTGATGGAATGAATCCGGAGCCGCCTGCCGATTTCCTGAAGGGTCGCTATCGATGTTGTCATGAGCTGAATATCTTCCTTTTAATTGCGAAGCGGAGAGGGTGGGATTCGAACCCACGGTGGAGTTTCCCCCACTCCGGTTTTCGAGACCGGCCTTTTCAACCAGCTCAAGCACCTCTCCGTACGGGCGAACGATCCACTATTCTACGGTACTACCCCGCATGTGCCACAATGAAAGCAGGAGAAAATCCGATGGCTGAAATGCACAAGGGCCCCATTCAAAGTTCCATTCCCAATTCTGTCGCCACCGAACTCTACCGGAAAATGCTCGGAGTGTACTTCATTGAAGAGCGGCTGAAAATATTCACACGCCAGGGCAAGGTGTCGTTTCATGCGTCGACGCGGGGCCACGAGAAAGTCCAGATCGGCACCGTGATGCTGATGAAGCCCGGCCTGGACTGGTTTTTCACGTACTACAGGGAGAAAGCAGTCGCATACGCACTGGGCATGCCGGCCAAAGATATTTTCCTGCACATGCTGAGCCGCGAAGGCGATCCCAGTTCCAACGGACGGAACATGCCCGAACATTTTTCGTCGCTCGATCTGAAGCTGGTTTCCGGGACCGCCTGTACCGGCACGAAGTATCTGATTGCGGTCGGCGCGGCAAAGGCCGTGAAGAAGGACGGAAACGGAGCGATTGTTTACGTATCCTCGGGTGAGGGAGCCACCAGTGAAGGCGAATTTTTCGAAGCACTGAACTGGGCGACGCGTGAAAAGCTGCCGGTGTTGTTCCTGATTCAGAACAACGGCTACGCGATCAGCGTTCCGCAGACCGCACAAACAGGTTCGTCGATCAAGGACATGGCGCAGGGATTTGGAATCGGGATGCCGTCGTACAAAATGGAAGGCACATGGTACGAAGGCCTCTATCAAATGCTACCGGGCGTGATTGAAAAAATGCGTGCCGGCGGCGGTCCGGCTTTGATTGAAGCCGACGTCATCCGCATGGACTCGCATTCGTCATCCGACGACCAGATGAAGTACCGGACCGAAGCGGAGATGAAGGAATTGCGTAAACGCGATCCGCTGATGCAGACCGAACGGTACCTTCTCCAGAATGGCATTTATACCGACGAACAAGTCGCGAAGATCCGTGCCGAGATCCAGGCGGACATCGATAAGGCCGCAGAGGAAGCCGATGCGCAGCCGCAGCCGGCAGTGGGGCGCATCACGTCATGTGTGTACAGCGACGACACCCCGACATTTGCGGAAATGGATCCCGGTTACGTTTCCACCGATACGATTTCAATGATTGAAGGCATCAATCGCGGTCTGCGCGAAGAAATGGAGCGCAATCCGAAGATCGTGATGTGGGGTGAAGACATCGCGGATCCCAAGGGCGGAGTATTCGGCGTGACTCGCGGGTTGAGTACGCTTTACCCCGATCGGGTTCAGAACTCACCGCTGGCCGAAGCGAGCATTGCCGGAGTTGCGGGCGGAATGGCGATTGTGGGCTACAAGCCCATCGTTGAAATCCAGTTCGCCGATTATGCATGGCCGGCATTCATGCAAATGCGGAACGAGATTCCGACACTGCGATGGCGCAGCAACGGAACATGGAAGAACCCGATGGTTGTGCGTATTGCATGCGGCGGCCGTATCAAGGGCGGGCCGTTTCATTCGTGCAGTCCGGAGACGTTTTACGCACACACGCCGGGGTGGTACATCTGCTATCCGAGCAATGCCGAAGACGCGAAGGGGCTCATCAAAACGGCCGCGCGCTGCGACGATCCGGTCATTTTTCTTGAGCATAAGAGGTTGTACCGGCACATCACGGCCAAGTCGCGGGAACCGAATGCGGAATATCGGATTCCCTTTGGCAAAGGGAAAATCAAGAGGGAAGGGAAGGCGGCGACCATCGTGACCTGGGGTGCGACGGTCTACACGGCGCTCGAGATCGCGGAGGAATATGACCTGGAAGTGATCGACCTTCGAACGATTGTCCCGATGGATGATGAGATCGTGTTCAACAGTGTGAAGAAGACCAATCGCGCGCTGGTGCTACATGAGGATTCGATCACGCTGGGCTGGGGAGCCGAAGTCGTGGCTCGAATTGCGGCAAACTGCTTCAGTAATCTCGATGCGCCGGTCCTGCGTGTGGGCGCCAAGGATTGTTTCGTTCCATCTGCGGTTTCACTGGAAGATGAAATGTTGCCGTCTACGGACGAACTGCGCTCGAAGGTTGCGGAACTGCTCGCATACTGAGGCTACCGCGGATATTTCTCTCTCACCCCGTCCCCTCGGGAGACGGTTCCTCGCTCCGTCTTTTTTCAAAGAACTCCTGCACGATCTCCCGGCATTCCCGCTCCCGGACACCAGCGGCAATCTCCACCTGGTGATTCAGCCGTGTATCCCTCACCACGTCGTAAATCGATCCTGCCGCGCCCGCCCTCGGATCGGCGGCGCCAAACACCAGACGTTGAATCCGCGCATGAACCATCGCACCGGCGCACATGACACATGGCTCCATCGTGCAGTAAAGCGTCAGTCCCGTCAGCCGATAGTTTCCAAGCACTCGCGCCGCGGTCCGCATGGCGCAGATCTCCGCATGGGCCGTCGGATCGTGCAACGAGATCGGTTGATTGAATCCCTGTGCGAAGATACTTCCGGCATCATCGACAATTACCGCACCCACTGGAACTTCTCCCGCAGCCTCGGCAAGTCGGGCCTCGTCCAAAGCAATGTCCATGAACTTCTCGTCCCGCGTACTATCCATGTATCAATCCTTATTCCCCTTTAACCGACGCTTCCAATAACGGAACGTCCAGGCCGTCAATTTCCTGCAACGCTCTGCCGGCGATTCCCTGAAAGTCACCGAACATCCCGACCGTACTTTCCGCAGCGCCGCGGATTTGCTCTTCGCGCTTGGCCCACAGACGCATCATCATTTTTCGTTCTTTTTCCAGGTCGGATTGCATATCGGAGAGTTTCTCGACGACGGCTTCAATGCGATGTCGGAATCGGGGACCGGTCAGATAATGGTAAACCATTTCCATCTTGGTCTGCTGCCCCTCGCCGGCCTGGCGTGCGGCAGTCAGATTAATCAGATACTCCCGCAGAGCGCTCGCGACAGGAATGGCGCATCGGGACTCCGTGATCCACACACCGTCCACCAGGCCGAAGGTGTCGATGCCTTTGGGAAGTGCCTGCGACACGATCAAAGCCACTTCGGCCTTCGCGCTTCTCTGATCTTCGCGGAGTTTGGGAAGCCAGGTTTCGCTCCAGTTTTTCGTTCGCTTCGATTCCCACAAAATCGCACCGCAGGCCTGGCCTTGTGGATTATGGATGCGATGCAGCACATCTCCGCCGAACTCGCCCTTTGGGACCGGCTCGATAATGTCTCTCGGAAATTTGTCACGCAGGAGGGATTCCAGCTGGAGTTCCTGAGCCTCTCCCTGCAGCTGCTGGGATCCCTGTTCCGCTCTGCGCCTCAATTCTTCAATCTGACGCTGCATGGATGTGATCTGCTCTTCTTTCTCCAGTACTTTAAGTTTGAGCACACCTTCCACTTCCAATCTGGCCTTGTCCCGAACGGCGGTCAGGGATTCCTGAACCTTTGTTTCAATGGTGAGTTCCATTTCCCGCCGGGCATCATCGAGTTCCCGCTGCTTGCGAATCAAGTCGGCTTGAGCGGACTGCGCTTCGGCCAGTTTGACATCGCGCTCTTTGAGTACTTCGTGCAGGCTGGCCAGTTCCTTTGCCTTCTGTTCGAGGTCCGACGTCAGTACCAGCCGGGCGTTCCTGCGTTCTTCCGCAGCGATCTTTTCGCGCTCCGGCTTGAGCTTTGCCAGAACCTGCTCATCGATGGATTGTTTTTCCTTAAGAAGTGCGGCCTGCTGTTCGCGAATTGCATTTTCCCGTTTCGCGAAATCCGTTTCTTTCTGGGAGATTGCTTTTTCGTACTGCTGTCGCGTCGCTTCGATGAGCGGCGCCGCAAGCGACTCGTTCAGTTTGATTTCGATCCTGCAACTGGGGCAGGTGATTGTTGGTTCGTTCATGGCTTCGTTTCGAATGGCAACTACCATTCTCACGTCGGTGAGGACAGGGCTGGTCCTGTCGTGAATGAATTGAGAAAGGGGATTTGGCAGCTATCGGCGGACTCCGGTCGATGGACCGGAGTCCGCATTCCGCTCAGGCCTTCGCGAATTTCACCGCATACACGGGCGGAAGATTCGAGGAAACTTCCTTCCACGAGTCGCCACTATCTTCACTGATCCATACGGACCCTGTGGTCGAGCCGAACACCAGCCGGTCTCCGGTTTCATCGACATCGAGCGCATGGCGGTACACGAGGTCGTAGGCATATCTTTGAGGCAGGCCCTTGCGCAGAGTTTCGAATGTCTTTCCACCGTCACGGGTTCGATTGACCACCACACATCCGTCGGTGGGGCAGCGCTTCTCGTCTTTCGTCGATGGCACGAACCATGCCGTGTTCGGATCCTTCGGATGCACGGCCACGGGAAAACCAAAGACCGACGGCTTCACATCCGTGATCTCCGACCACGTTGCGGCGCCGTCGGTGGATTTAAAAATTCCATTGTGATGCTGTATCCAGAATTTTTCCGGATCCGCGGCGCACTGCACGAGACAGTGGACGTCCTGTGTGTTGGGATCCTGGGTCTGTCCTTCGGGGACGTAGTCGGAGCGAAGTCCTCCACCGGTAACGTTCCAGGTTTTTCCGCCGTCGCGTGTGATCCACACTCCGCCGCTGGAGATGCCGATGCTGACGTGTTTGGAGTCGCGCGGATCCACGCAAATGGAATGAATGCCGGGCCATTCCGCGCCATTGGGACCCCAGAGTTCACGCATCGGATCGTCCCACAGCGATCGGACCAGTTCCCAGGAGTCGCCGTTGTTTTCCGATTTGAAAAGCCCTCCGGGCATCGTTCCACACCAGACGACTCCGGGCTCATCGGGCCCACCGGGGGCAATCGACCACACGAGCTTCAGCGCCCAATCGAGCGGCTTGTTGAAGAATGGTACGGGTTTTGGAACATAACCTTCCGGCATGGGCGGATACTGCGGCGTCGTGCTTTCTTTCCAGGTCCTGCCGCCATTTCGCGATCGCTGCATCTTGACGCCGAAGTGGCCGTGGTTCAGTGTGGCGAGAAGGTCACCATTCCGTGGGTCCGCCATCATGACGGTAACGTTGTCACCGACAAATGCCGCCTTCTTGATGGTCCATCGTGAAGTTCCCCTCGCTACTGTGAAGAGCCCTTTCCTCGTCGAAATGTAACAGCGATCACTCATAGTTCTTTGCCTGACCTTTCTTAACTTAACCGCCTGATAATGACTGAATCACGTCGATGACGGAACCCGGCTGCACGTTATCGCTGAGCCTGTCGCGATCGCGCACCATCTCACCGTCGATGAAGACCACCATATGTTGCCGGATCTTGCCCTGCTCGTCGAGCACATAGCCTCGCGCTCTTTCATTTTCGCGAAAGTAATCGTCCAGGACGGAACGCAGGTTTGAACCGGCGGCTTCTCGCGTCGGACAGGGCACATGACGCTGGATGTTTTGCGTGAAACGTACGGTAGCCATAAAAAAACTCCAGTGATTCTAACGGCAAAGGTTTTCCCGCCGCAATCGCCCAAATTTTAGGTATCCTCCTGCCATTATGAAACGAACAATTTCACTTCTGGTGTGTGCGACGGTCTGTGCCTCGCTGCTGGCGGGCGTTGTCACTTATGCGCAACAGGCTGCCAATGCGCTGGGTGAAGGTCCCTGGAACTACACGACATCGGAGCGGAACACAAAAATACGTGTATCCGTTGTGACAAAGGGCCTCTCGCATCCGTGGAGCATCCTGTGGCTTCCCGACGGGAACATGCTCGTCACGGAACGTCAGGGACGATTGCGGATTATCCGCAATGGCGTACTCGATCCTCAACCCATTGCCGGAGTTCCCCAGGTTCAGGCGGGCGGTACCAGCGGCTTGCTCGATATTGCGCTTCATCCGAAGTACGCCACCAACGGTCTGGTGTACATGGCGTACAACAAGCAGGGACAGGGAAAGAAGCAGGACGGAACCACCGGCATGGTGTACACCACTGCGCTGGCACGAGGCCGATTTGACGGCAAGGCGCTGGTCGATGTGAAGGAGATCTTCGTTGCGGAGCCGTGGGCCGATCTCTCCGGTGGGGATGCGTCGCGAATCGTCTTCGCGCCGGACGGCACGCTGTTCATGAGTTCGTCGCATCACCGGGATGAGAAAGGTCCGCAGGATCCCAATCAGGATATCGGCAAGATTCTGCGGCTGAACGATGATGGAAGTGTTCCCAGGGACAATCCATTTGTGGGCAAGGCGGGATATCGTCCGGAGATTTATTCCATCGGACACCGCACGGTGCTGGGTCTGGCATTTCATCCGACGACGGGCGCGCTGTGGGAAACCGAAAATGGGCCGCAGGGGGGAGATGAAGTGAACATCATCCAGCCGGGTAAGAATTATGGCTGGCCGCTGGTGACGTATGGTCACGACTACGACGGCACGCCATTGAATGAACGTGCGGTGCCGCCAGACACGGTTTTGCCGAAAGTGTTTTGGGTGCCGTCGATCACGACTTCGGGTCTGGCGTTTTACTCCGGCGACCGGATTCCCGCGTGGAAAGGGAATCTCTTCGTGGGCTCGATGACAGTGGGTCGGATCGGAGGAACGGGACATCTGGAGAGAATCGTATTCAATGAGAAGGGCGAACAACGGCGCGAGTCGTTGTTGGTGGACCTTCATCAGCGAATTCGCGATGTCAGGCAGGGGCCGGACGGGTTGCTGTATCTGCTGACGGATGAGGAAGCCGGGGCCGTGCTGAAGATCGAACCGGCGCAGTAGCTGTAGGCGCGGTCTATGACCGCGCACGATCCTTCGGTCGGATTTTGTGTGAAGATAGAGCGTGCGCGGTCATAGACCGCGCCTACAGCTTCTCTACACTCCCGCAGCTTTCAGCGCCGCCAGCACCCGAGCATCGCGGAACGGCACTCGGCGCAACCGAACGCCAGTCGCGTCAAAGATTGCATTGGCAACAGCAGCCATCAACGGCTTATGCATCGTCTCCCCAGCACCATACTGCGGAAGATCGGGCCGTTTTGGATTGGGATCCCCATTCACGATGACGACGTCGATTTGTGCCGGGGTATCTGTATGCGTGAGGGTCGGGTGAGTGACCCAATCCACGCTCGTGACTTTCTCCGTATCAAACTGGACCTCTTCATATAGTGCCCGGCTCAACGAATGCAGCATTCCATTTTCGATGGTGCGCCGCAGCCCTTCCGGATTGATCACCAGTCCGCAATCATGAGCGCAAACCAGTCGTTTCACCCACACGTGGCCGGTCTGTCGATTCACCTCGACTTCAGCGATTTCCGCGACGACTGTCTGGCTACGGTACGTGTATGCCATTCCACGACCCGTCAGAATATTTCCCGTGGTTCGCGATTTCGCCTGCGGTGACGGCCGTGTATCCCATCCGAATTTTTCCACAGCCGCTTTGACGACCGCGATGGAGCGGGCGCGTTTGAATCCCGTGTCGTCGGCGGTACTGGCGGTGAGAAGTTTCATCCGGAAGGCCACCGGATCCGCATTCGCCGCCGCCGCGAGTTCGTCGATGAACGATTCGGATGCGAACGTGATCTGCGGCCCGTTGGGATCGCGCAGGTTTCCGGTACGAAGCGGAGTTTCGTAAATCAGAGGCAGGCTCACGACCTGCGACGCAGTCTTACGATTCGCAATCGCGTACATTTCGTTCGGACCGCCGGCGCTCCCAGGTGCCGGTCGTGTGGGCCGCGATCCCATGAGTTGGGCAATCAGCACCGTATTGGGTTCGTTATAGCCCAGGTGATTGTAGTCCGCCGCCTGCGCGTTGTAGTCGAAGGCGGCAAGGTTGCCAGACGCATCCAGCGCTCCCCGCATTTTGAATGTGAATGCCGGCCCCTTCGTATCCCAGGCCGTTTCTTCGTTTCTCATCCATTGCACTCGGACGGGACGGCCGATTTCTTTTGCGATGTACGCCGCCTCAAAACCCGCATCGTCGGCTGCGGTTCTTCCGTAGGCCTGTGGCCCTTCCATCCAGACGACACGTACTTTGTCTCGTGGCATTCCCAGAAAATCCGCGACGCCGTTGCGCATGCCGTAAGACTTCATGTCGTTCGTGTAAATCGTCATCTGGCCATTGGAAGGATCGGCCATTGCATGAGCCGGGCCGATGGCAGTGTGACCCTGATATGGAACGTCGTATTCGGCTTCGATTACCTTCGCCGCACTTGCGAAGGCGGCGTCCGGATTTCCAACCAGAGCAGGATTGCCGCCGCCCGTCGGATTTGCAGCTCTCATGAATTTGAAAAGTTCCTCGGAAGCAGGGAAGGGCGCAGTCGCGGGTTTTTCCCAGTTCACCTTGAGCTGCCGGGCCGCGTTGATCGCCTGCTCTTCGCGCTCGCAAACGACGGCGACGTAGTTTCCTTTACTGACAACCTTGACGAATCCCGGAAGGCTTCGGACAGAAGATTCATCGATGCTCATGAGCTTAGCCCCTGCAAACGGTGGCTTCACATTTCGCGCGTGGACCATGCCTGGAAGCTTCACATCGACAGCCCATTTCAGCGAGCCATCGACTTTCGCAGGAATGTCATAGCGCTGTGGGGACTGGCCGACGATCTTCAGATCCTGGACGGCCTTCATCTTCGCCACGCCCGCCGCCGCGTCGACGTTATTTCCCGTCAGCGCGACGTTGAATGTTTTTCCGCCGATCAGTTCGCCATATGTGACGCGTTGCGCCGGATTGGACTTCACCGTGATCACCGCAGCACTGACCGCCAGCTGATCCACCGGAGTGTTGAATCGTGCGGATGCCATTTCCAGCAGCACGCGGCGCGCTTCGGCAGCCACGCGGCGCATGGGTAATCCGTCCGTTTGTATGGCATCGGATCCACCCGAGCCGCCCTGATCGACGGTGACATCGGTGCTGCCCATGACGCAGGTTGTCTTGTCGTAGGCGATGTCGAGTTCGTCCGCCATCATCTGGCGGAAAGCCGTTCCCGTCCCCTGGCCGCAATCGGTTTTGCCGACGTAGAATGTCGCGGTGTTGTTCTCGTGGATGACGATCCACGAATCGAGTTTCCTGAAGTCGAGATCCGGATAGAGGCCGGCCGCCTGAGAGGCCTGCGCTGCTTGTCCGGCCTGGCCGGCCGCGCTGAGCGCAGCGGTTCCTGCAGCGCTGAAGCTGACAATAAGCATTCCGGATTGTTTGAGAAAATCGCGGCGTTGGATGCTCATGCGCCCACCTTTCCGGTAGCGACACGTTTGATCGCGGCCTGAATGCGGTAGTACGTCATGCATCGGCACAATGTCCGCGCCATTCCGTCGCGGATCTGCGCGTCGGTGGGTTTCGGGTTCTTGTCGAGCAGCGCTTTCGCGGTCATGATCTGGCCGTTCTGACAGAAGCCGCATGCCGGAACCTGTTCGTCAATCCATGCCTGCTGCAGGGGATGCAGCTTGCCGTCTTTGGAAATTCCTTCGAGAGTCGTGATTTCGCCCTTCACGTTGGACGTGGGGGTAACGCACGACCGCGTGGCCACGCCATCGATGATCACCGTGCACGCCCCGCACTGGCCAAGCCCGCAACCAAACCGCGGTCCCTGCAAATCGAGATCGTTGCGCAGGATGTACAGCAGTGGAGTCGAAGGTTCGATATTGACGGTGTGATTCCTGCCGTTCACCTTTAGTGTGACATTGCTCATCGCCGGTTCTCCTTTGTTGGCTGTTAGTCTAGTTGCGCCCATCCGCCGCGACAAGTTTTTTGGCTTTATACGACCGAGACACACCGGGCGAAATCGCGAATTGATCCGACATATTTGTAATAAGTGCTTGACGTAAGTGTCGGGCTCCCGTAAAAGATGGCGCACCTTGGTTCAATGACGCACCGAGGGAATTCGACAGTGATGTCGTGAGCTTCGCTGCTCCTTTTACAAGACCAAGGGAGGTTGGATTATGATTCGCGCACGACACGTCGCAGGGACTTCGCTGATCCTATTCGGATCCGGGATCTCTGCCTTTGCCCAGGCTTCGGAAGCGTCTCCTGTCAAAATCGATACCGGTGACACCGCATGGGTGCTGACCTCGGCGGCACTTGTCCTCATGATGACCATTCCCGGACTGGCTTTCTTCTATGGCGGACTTGTCCGCGTCAAAAATGTGCTGGCCACGCTCATGCAGAGCTTCTTTATGGTCGGGATCATCACTCTGCAATGGGTGCTGATCGGATACAGCCTGGGCTTTGCTCCGGGTAGCAGTCTGCTCGGCAGCCTGGACTGGCTGGGACTTCAAGGCGTCGGGCTCACGCCAAATGCGGACTATGCCGCGACGATACCGCACCAGGCATTCATGATTTTCCAGATGATGTTTGCCGTGATTACGCCCGCATTGATGACCGGTGCATTTGCCGAGCGGATGAAGTTTTCGGCATTTGTGTTGTTCTCACTGCTGTGGGCCACTTTGATATACGACCCCCTCGCCCACTGGGTATGGGGAACTGGCGGCTGGCTGCGGACGCTGGGCGCTCTCGATTTTGCCGGAGGGACCGTGGTGCATATCAGTTCCGGCGTATCGGCACTGGTGGCGATCCTGATCATCGGCAAGAGAACGGGTTTCGGAAAGATTCCCACGGTCCCTCACAATCTTCCGTTTGCCGTTCTTGGCGCAGCGCTGCTGTGGGTTGGCTGGTTCGGATTTAACGCGGGATCGGCACTGGGAGCCAATGGATTGGCAACGAACGCGTTCGTCGTGACACACATTGCAGCGGCCAGCGCGACGCTGGGCTGGGTTCTGGCGGAGTGGATGGTTTCGGGTAAACCCACAATTCTTGGAGCCGCTTCCGGTGCCGTGGCGGGCCTTGTCGCCATCACACCGGGATCGGGATTCGTCAGCCCGATGTCCGCGATCGCCATCGGTCTTGGCGGAGGAGTGATTTGCTTTACCGCGGTGATGTTGAAATCGCGCTTCGGGTACGACGACTCGCTCGACGTTGTCGGTGTTCATGGCGTCGGCGGGATTTTCGGCGCTCTCGCGACCGGAGTGTTTGCATCGAAGGCAATCAATGCGGCGGGAGCGGACGGTCTGATCTACGGGAACGTGGCACTGCTGAAAGCGCAGTTCATCGCCGTGGGAGCGACGATCGCGTTTGCGGTCGTGGGAACGGCCGTGATCCTTTTCGTGATCAAGGCAGCGATGGGGCTTCGGGTGACTGAAGATGACGAGCGTCTTGGCCTGGATCTGAGTCAGCATAATGAAAGCGCCTACAGCCTGACGCAGGATTTCGATGAGAGTGTGATTCGGGGACACGGACGGTAATACCCCTCACCCGCCGCCCATCTGGAGATGGGCGGCGCCATTCTGCTGAATTATCGACTGCAAAAATTTCTCTGAATCGCAAACCTTTCGATGTAGAGTCCGCGACAAAGTACCCGAAAATCCAGAAAACCGAACTCGAAGGGAGACC
>Ga0207691_10005433_pt1 | contig 12305 bp, 11 predicted proteins | sample KBSM13metaG_FD_184327 | JGI IMG/M metagenome (GOLD analysis project Ga0207691, IMG submission 184327) | Miscanthus rhizosphere microbial communities from Kellogg Biological Station, Michigan, USA - KBS M1-3 metaG (SPAdes) (version 2) | ecosystem: Host-associated > Plants > Roots > Rhizosphere >...
ATCTGCGCGATCCGGCCAAGCCGCGGCTCACGGCGAGCTTCGCCGATGCCGGCCCGTACACGCATCCGCACAGTTTCGAGCGCCTCGACAACGGTCATACTCTGGTGACCTACCAGTTCAAAGGCGCCCCTGATGATGCCGCCGGCGCCCTGGTCGAACTGGATGGCGACGGCAAGGTCGTCCGCATGAGCGATGCTTCCGATCCGGACACAGAAAAGTTCATACGGCCGTACAGCGTCCAGGCCGTGCCGAAACTCGATCGCGTCGTCACGACCAGCGCCGACATGTTGCCGTCGGACCAGGCCAGCCACGTCGTCCAGGTATGGCGGCTGTCGGACCTCAAGCTGCTCAAGACCGTCGTCCTGCCGAAGCCCGCGCATTACAAGGATATTGTCAGCAAGAACGCGAACGAAGCACGGCTGCTCGCCGATGGCCAGACCGTCCTCGTCGGGACGTCCAACTGCGGTCTTTATCGCATCGATGGACTGGCAGGCGTCGATCCAGACGCGAAATTCCTTTACGACTTCGGCTACCGCACGTGCGCGGTTCCTGTCGTCGTCGGACACTACTGGGTGCAGACCGCGATGAGCGGCCACGCGCTCGTGAGCCTGGATGTCACGGATCTGTCACATCCCGTCGAAGCCGGCCACCTCGTCCTCGAGGGCGACGCCCTGCCGCACTGGATCTCGCACGCGCCGGGCGGCAATCGGCTCGTGATTACTGGATTCGGGTCGCTGGCGACGCACGCGTTGTTCGCCACGATCGATTTGAACAGCGGGGCGCTGGCGCTTGAACCGCGCCATATCGACTTCGATCGCAAGTGGCCAGACGGTTGGAACGGCCCGGCCATGCCGCATGGCGCGGTCTTCAGCCAGGCAACCGCCGCGAGCAGATGAGCGCCGTGCGCGGCAATGTTGCAAACGATCCTCGCGTCCCAATTCTCATCTGCGATACACACTCATCAGGTTATTGCGAAACACAGACGGTTGGGCGGACAATGGGGCATCGGTCGTACTGCGCGACCGCCCCCAGTCCGAACCATCGGGACCCTGTGGCGGGAGTGCGTGTGCGCTGTAATTCGATCACAAGGGGATACTCATGGAACTGCGCTCGGAAGAAATGCCGAACGGCGTCAAGTTGGTCACACTCGCGGGCCGTTTCGACATCGCCGGCACCCAGGAGATCGACCAGCGTTTCACGGCAATCACGGCGACCACCAAGGCATTAGTTGCAGTCGACGTTTCCGCAGTCTCGTTTCTCGCATCGATCGGCATTCGCACGCTCGTTTCGAGCGCCCGGGCGCTGGCAAATCGCGGCGGCGCGATGGCCTTGATCGGACCGCAGCCCTTGGTCGAACAGACGCTGCTGGCGGCCGGAATCGACTCGATCATCCCGATTTACCCGAATCTGGACGAAGCCGGACGCGGCCTGCAGGCATCCGCAACGGCACACTGACTTTCCGTGTCATGACGTGGTCGGTGTCACTGCGCGTTCGAAACGATCTGGACGAACTGACGCGCCTGGCCGAGTGGCTCAATACCTGCGGGGAGCAACATTCGATCCCGGAGCAAACCGTGCAGCACGTCGACCTGTGCGCTGCCGAGGCCGTGACCAACATCATGACGCATGGATTTGCCGAGGTAGGCGCACACGAGATTGCCGTGCGCCTCGGGCAACAGGGCAAGGATGTCGTACTCGAAATCGAGGATGACGGTGTCGCGTTCGATCCAACCGAAGCGGAACCAGTACCCTTGGCAACATTGGAATCCACCCGGATCGGTGGATGGGGCATGCGCATCGTGCGCCGGTTTTCCGACGAAGTGCGCTACCGCCGAATCGATGGACGCAATTGTCTGACACTCATATTCCGTCAACCCTCCCCGACAGGCACTTGATCATGCGAAAGAAGATAAAGGCCAAGGTAAAAGCCAAAGCCAGGCCGTTGCAATCGCGTGCTCCAGCACCTGCCGCGTCATCTCGTCAACACATCGCCAAATCGGAGAAGAGTCCCATGTCGTCCAACCCCAAGAAGATGCTATCCACCGACGGCAAGTCCGCCGCCGACGCGATCGAGGCCATGAACGGCTCGATGCCCGCCGACGTCCCCGGCGTCGACAAGATCCGCGAGTTGCTGTTCGGCAACCAGATGCAGGATTACGACCGCCGCTTTTCGGTCATGGAGGATCGCTTCCTGCAGAAACTGCGCGACGTGGAGAGCGAGACTTCGCGCGGGCTCAATGGCGTCGAAACTTCGATCAAGAAACAGATGGAGTCGATGTCGGCGCAGTTCCGCAACGACAAGGACGTTCTCACCGAAGCCGACAAGGCCCTCGACCGCGGCCTGCGTGAGCAGATCGGTGCGCTGGACAAGCGCATTGGCCAGGCCGTGGACCAGTTGGGCCGGCTCGAGCGCGAGTTCATGGAACGCCTCGAGCGTGCCGCGCAGGAACAGCGCGAAGAGACCAAGCGTCGCAGCGAAGACCTGCACGCCACGATCGAGCGCATGTTCAGCGAGTTGAGCAACGTCAAGACCGATCGCAACCTGCTGGCCGGTCTCTTCGTCGAGATCGCGCGCTGCCTCAATCAGGAAGGACTGCCGAAGGGTGCTGCCAAGGGCGGCAATGCCGAAGGCCGTTGAGCTGAGCCAGGCGCGGCGCATGCCGTCGCGCTGTCATCGCATCGACCCAGCCGCGTGAGACGCGCGCGCCGGTGAGTGCAATTTCGCCAACGGACTACGAAGCCGCGCCGGCCGAACCGGATCGCAACCAGCGCCTCGCGGACCTGCTGCTCGAGGTCGCGCGTTCGATCGATCCAAATGCGGCGATGGTGCTGCCGAAGCGGCTCGACGACGACCCGCGCCTGCAGGCAGTTCGAACCGTGCTGCTGCGCGAGCAACTCGAACTGCTGACCCGCCTGCGCCAGACGATCGACGATCCGGAGCAGCTTGCGGCGACGATCAGCGCCGTGCTGCCGCACGCGCTTTCGCTTTCCGGAGCGCGCGACGAGCGCCTCAGCCAGGTGCTCGCACCGACGTTCGAACGGGCGACGCAGGTCTCGGTGCGCAAGGACCCGGGCACGCTCGTCAACATCCTCTACCCGGTCATGGGGCCGGCAATCCGCAAGGCCCTGGCGGAACGGCTCGACGATACGCTGCAGGGCCTGAATCAGTCGCTGCGCTATGCATTTTCGTGGCGCGGCCTGAAGTGGCGCATCGAGGCATGGCGCAGCGGCAGTACATTCGCCGACGTCGTGCTCAAGCACACGGTCGTGTTCCGTGTCGAACATGCGTTCCTGATTCATCGCAAGGCTGGCTTGCTGCTCGAACATGTGGCCGCGGAGGATGCGACCGCCCAGGATCCGCAACTGGTCTCCGGCATGCTCAGCGCCATTCAGGATTTCGTCCGCGACTCGTTCGATGAAGGGGGCAGCCGGGCCAGCCAGGGCATCGACAGCCTGCGCCTCGGCGACCTGCTGCTTTGGTGCGAGGCCGGTCCGCAGGCCTTCCTGGCGCTGGTCATCCGCGGCACTCCGCCGGAGTCGCTGCGCGCGACGATGCGCGACACGCTTTCGACCCTGCATCGCGAACTGCACAGCGCGCTCGAGGACTACGACGGCGACTCGACACCGCTCGGAGACCTGGCCGCGCGCCTGAACCTGTGCCTGAAACAGCAGGTCCAGCCCCCCGAGAGAAAGCTCTCGGTGTGGCTGTGGGCGCTGCCACTCGTACTGATCATCGCCGGAGCCTATTGGCTCGGCCTGCGCTACTTCGACCGGCAACGCATCGCCACGTACGTAGAGAGCCTGCGCGTATCGCCGGGCATCGTCGTGACCGGCGTGGAACGCAGCAGCGGAACCTGGCACATCTCCGGCTTGCGCGATCCGCTCGCGGTCAACACGGCGGACTTGCAGCGACGCGCGAACGTCGACCCGTCCGATCTCGTCGAGCGTTGGGAGCCTTACGTTGCGCTGAACCCGACGATTGTCCTGAAACGCCTGCGCGCGAGTCTGCCGCCACTGCCGTCGGTGACGATGTCGCTCGACGGCAACACGATCAAGGCGCAGGGCGGCGCTCCGCCGGACTGGATCGACAAGGCGCGAGCCCTGACCAAGGCACTGCCGATCGGCGCACCGAAGGTCGACCTGAGCGGACTGACGGACGTCGAAGATCCCGAGTACGTACAGCTGCGCGGCGCGATCGAAGGTATCCGCGTGTATTTCGACTCCGGCGCGCCGAATCCGGCCGCTGGGCAGGACGGCAAGCTCGATCAGGTCGCCAAGGATTCGCTCGCGATCATCTCCGTTGCGCGCCGACTCGGATTCTCGGTGCGCCTGTCGATCATCGGCCACACCGATTCGACCGGCAAGGAGACCACGAATCTCGGACTCAGCATCGCGCGCTCCGAAGTCGTGCGCTCGCTGCTGCGCAAGCGCGGCATCGCACCCGAACTGCTTTCAGTCCGCGGAACCGGCACGCTCGAGCCGCTCGCCGAAGGCGCTGCGCCGGACGACCTTTCGTTGAACCGATGCGTCACCCTTACCGTCACCACGAGCGAGTAGAGAAACCGTGCTGCAAAAGAAGATATGCCTGCTGGGCGCATTTGGCGTTGGCAAGACCAGCCTGACACAACGTTTCGTCTCCAGCATTTTTTCCGACAAATACCTCACTACAGTCGGAGTGAAGATCGACAAGAAGGCCGTCGACGTAGGCGCAACGCCGGTCAGCCTCGTGATCTGGGACATCGCCGGCGAAGACGAAGTCTCGGCGGTGCGCACGAGTTACCTCAGGGGCGCGGCCGGGTACCTGCTCATAGTCGACGTGACCCGCGCGCAGACGCTGGAAGTCGCGCGCTCGATCCAGCAGCGCGTGGCAACGGAGATCGGCGACATTCCGTTCCTGTGCCTGCTCAACAAGATCGACGTGGAAAACTGGGATATCGCCGAAGCACGCTTCGAGGAACTGCAGCAGGCCGGCTGGACCGTCGAGCGCACGAGTGCGAAGACCGGCGCCGGCGTCGAGGAGGCGTTCACGGAGTTGGCAAGGCGGATCGTCGGCTAGCGCTGGCGACATACAGAGCGGCTCGCGCCAACTCGACGAACATTCGTTGCAAGCATCCCACTTCCCCTCAAACGTCAACGCCACAGGTCACGGAATGCAGCAGGAACTGCCCGCCAAGGTTTCCGAGTCGCTGCTGCGGCTCGTCGATGAGCAGCGCTTCCTCGCGCACTTCGTCGTCGATGAAAACCAGATCCTCGTGAGCATGGGCGGGCAGCCCGAGCATTACGGCCTCGCCGATCTGTCAACCGGCGTCCCGGTCGCGGACCAATTGCCGTTTGTCGAAGGCTTGCTGCCGCTGTTCGAAACTCCGTTCCTGATCCGCTCGCTGGAAATGCCGAGTGGCCGCATTGCGGACGTGCACATGTTCGCCGATGACGAGGTCGTGTGGATCGTACTGATGGACATGACCGCGGAGCACGACGAAGCCCAGCTGGTCCAGCAGAAAGCGTACGACATGACGCTGCTGAGCGAACGCGAGGCCCGCCTGATCGCGCAGCTCGAGACGGCCAACACCGAACTGACGCTTGCGCATCGCGAACTGGCCGAATCGCGCGACGCGCTGCTGGTCACGCACAATCGCCTTCGCCAGGAATTGCTCGAGGCAGAAAAATACGTTCGCTCGTGCCTGCCCCCGCCAATCGCGGAACCCTTTGTCCTGGATTGGCTGTTCGTGCCGACGACGGAACTCGGTGGCGACTCGTTCGGCTACCACTGGCTCGACGACGAGCATTTCGCGCTCTACCTGCTCGACGTATGTGGCCACGGCGTCGGCGCGGCATTGCTGTCGGTTGCCGCGAACCAGACGTTGCGCTCCGAGGCGTTGCCGCAAACCGATTTCCACAACCCCGAAGCCGTGCTCAACGCGATGAACCGGGTGTACCAGATGGAACTACACAACGACATGTACTTCACGATCTGGTACGGCGTCTACCACGCCCCGACCAGACAAATGAAGTATGCGTCGGCCGGTCATCCACCGCCGATTCTGGTTTGCGGCCCGCGCGAAGCGCGCGGCGAAGTCCAGTTGCTCAACGCCAAGGGACCGATCCTCGGCATGCTGCCGGTCACGCGCTACGTGGCGCAGACGTTCGTGATCCCGCGCGAGTCGCGCCTGTTCGTCTTCAGCGACGGCACGTGCGAAATCGGCCGGCCCGACGGCAGCATGCTCGACCAGCAGGGTTTCGAGGAAATTCTTTCCCGGCCTGTAGCCGCCGGCGCATCCGAACTCGAGCGATTGCTCGCCTGCGTCCGGGAAATGCACGGCGAGGAAACTCTCGAAGACGATTTCTCGATCATGAAGCTCGAGTTCTGAAAGTTCCCGACAGCGGATCGATTTTCGCGTCGCCTCAAGACGAGTCCTGTTGCTTCAGGAACGCAGCGATTTCAGCAGCGACGGCTTCCTGATGTCCGACACACAGGTGCCCCCCGCTCGGGAAACCGATGAACCGGGCTCGCGGAATGTGCTCCGCCGTATAGCGCGCGCCGTCGAACGTTCCGTACAGGTCATCGGCAACGCTGATGGCAAGCGTCGGAACGCTGATTCGCTCCAGGTCGTAGCGGCGCAGCGAGGAAATTACCGCGGCATCGTTGAGCAGACCCAGCCTGCGCGAACTCACGGGAAGGATGTGCTGCAGCACATCATCGACGCGGGCGCGTTCGGCGACGCTCGCGTTATCCAGGACCGCCGGTGGCGTGCCGAGAATCGAGCGGACGGCGGTTGATCGGAAGTAGCGCAGCGCGACCCAGAAAAGGAAGTCGTACTTCAGCGCCGTGCCGAACAGGAACGTCGTCCGGGCCGGCGTCCGCACCGACGGCTCGTTGCCGGCGCGCGGCACGTACGCCGCGGGCACCAGCAGCACCAGCGCGCTGCATCGATCAGCGTGCCGCAAAGCGAACTGCATCGTCGACGGGGCACCGGCCGACGCGCCCATGATCGCTGCGCGCTCGATCTTCAGCGCGTCGAGCAAGGCGGCGTGGGCCTCGGCCTGCGCCGCCGCCGAAGCATCCGCCGGCAGGGGCGTGCGCAGATAGCCGAAGCGCGACACCGCGATGACTCGAAAGCCGCTGTTCGCCAGCGGCACGCCCAGGTCCAATCCCTGGTCATAACCGCCACCTGCACCGTGCACGAGCAGGATCGGCGGGCCCTCGCCGATCTCGGCATATTCGATGGGTCCGGATGCCGTTTGCACAATCCGGCCTCCGGCGGCGACGCGGCCGCGCGCTGCGCGTATGTCGCGCCGATAGCTTGCGTCGATCAGCGCAGCGAGCGCGCCGGCGAGCACTGCTACCAGTACGAACGTGACCATGGTTCACCTTGGCCGCTGCAATTCAGACCTGAGCGGATGGTCTTCCCTCGAGGGGAATTTCGGTTGATCCAGGTCAACGGACGCCGCTATCCAGGTGCCGGTTTCAGGCACGTCCGCTTTGGACCGCAACGCGCGCAGCCTTGCTCTGGATCAAGGCGCGATGCGTTGTGCCGCCCTACCCTGCGCGGAAGACCACTTCCACTGGAGCAGTTCGTGTCAGAGCGCATCGATCCAACGCTGGCTTCGCGCCTGCTGTCGCTGCTCGACCTGACGAGTCTTGGTGAGGACGACTCGCCGCAGCGCATCGCCGAATTGTGCACCGCGGCGCTCGCCGCGCCGGTGTTGCCGGCGGCGGTATGTTTCTATCCGGAACATCTCGCCAACGCCGGCCGGGTGCTGGCGGGGAGCGGCATCAAGCTTGCGACCGTCGTCAATTTTCCGGATGGTGGCAGCGATCCGCAGCGCGTCGCTCGCGAGATCCGGCGGGCGCTCGCCGTTGGCGCCGATGAAATCGATCTGGTGTTGCCCTACCGTTCGGTCATCGCCGGCGATTCCGCAACTGCGGACCGCGTGGTCCGGGCCGGTCGCGACGCGTGCGGTCATGGCATTGCGCTCAAGCTGATACTCGAAACCGGTGAACTCGTGAGCGCGAACCTCATTCGCCGCGCTGCGCGGATCGGCTTGTCGGCAGGCGTCGATTTTCTCAAGACGTCGACCGGCAAGGTGAAGGTCAATGCGACCCTCGAGTCGGCGACTACCATGCTCGACGCTATTGCCGATTCCGGTGGACACTGCGGTTTCAAGGCTGCCGGCGGCGTGCGCACGCCAGCCGACGCGGCGAGCTATCTGGCCCTGGCCGATCAGCGCATGGGCTCGGCGTGGACCACGCCTGCGCATTTCCGCCTTGGTGCGAGCAGCCTGTTCGATGCGCTGTGTGCGTCGGCGCGAGGTTTGTCATGAACGTCGCATCGGCCGCCGAATACAGCGAGCGTCCGCAATGAACCACTCACTGCATCTTGACGCGAAGCCCGGCGACATCGCCGACACCGTGCTGCTGCCGGGCGACCCGCTGCGCGCGCGCTGTCTCGCCGGCGAACTGCTCAGCGACACGCGCCAGGTCAACGGCGTGCGCAACATGCTCGGTTACACCGGCCGCTATCGCGGCTGGCCGGTGTCGATCATCGGCGCTGGCATGGGCATTCCGTCCACCGCGATCTACGCGACCGAACTCGCCCGCTATCACGCCGTTCGCCGAATCATCCGCATCGGCACCTGCGGCGCGATCCGCGCGGGCGTCGCGCTGGGTGACATTCTGATCGCACAATCGGCGTCAACCGATTCGAATTTCAACCGGTTGCAGTTCGGCGGCCAGGATCTGGCTGCGTGCGCGGACTTTGCTCTGCTGAGCGCGCTGGTGACGACGGCAGAGCGCCAGAAGATTCCTGTACGCGTCGGCGGCGTATTCAGTACCGACTGCTTTTACGGTGGCGATCCCGCCTTGATCGAGCGCCTGCTGCAACACCGGATTCTCGGCATCGAAATGGAGGCGGCGGGCTTGTATGGTCTCGCTCTCCGCGAAGGCTTTGCCGCGGCAGCTGTCCTGAGCGTAAGCGATCATGTGCAGCACAAAGAACATCTGAGCAGCGAGGCACGCGAGCGCGGCGCGATCCGCATGGCGGCGCTGGTGCTGGACAGCCTGTGCCAAACCGTCTCCTGAGGCGGTGACTTGGCGGTAGTCCTAAACTGCACGTGCGATAAACGCCGTGCGAGCGGGCGCTTGCGGCAAAACCGATCCACGGAGTAGTGTTCTCCCAGGGTCGCCGTCAGGCCGAGGAGAGACAATATGGATTGGCAAAAAGGTCGCCAGAGCGACAATGTCGTCGAGGATAGTGGCGGCGGTGGTGGTGGCGGCTTCGGCGGCGGTGGGGCACGCTTCGGCGGATTTCATCTCGGCATCGGCGGCATCATCATTGTTGTCATAATCGGCCTGATGTTCCCGAGCCTGCGCCCGATCCTGTTCGGGCTGTTCCTCGGCGGCGACACCGGCAGCGAGGTGCAGCAGAGCACTCCGGCGCCGACGCGCGCGACCTCGGATTCGGCCGATCCGCAGGTGAAGTTCGTGCGTTCGATACTCGGCAGCACCGAGGACGTCTGGGGCTCGACCTTCCAGGCCGGCGGGAAGCAATACGAGCAACCCAAGCTCGTGCTGTTCAACGGTGCGGTGCAATCGGCTTGCGGGCGCGCGTCCGAATCGATGGGTCCGTTCTACTGCCCGAACGATCACCGCGTGTATCTGGACTTGGACTTCTTCCACGATATGGACACGCGCTTCCACGCACAGGGCGATTTCGCGCGTGCTTATGTGATCGCGCATGAGGTTGGTCACCACGTGCAGAACCTGCTCGGCATCATGCAGCGCGTTGGTGGCCGGCCCTCGGAAGGCGCCACCGGCACATCGGTGCGTCTTGAGCTACAGGCCGATTGCTTTGCCGGCGTGTGGGGCAACCGCTCGCAAGCGCAGTTGAACTGGCTGCAGGCCGGCGATGTCGACGCGGCGCTGAATGCCGCGTCGTCGGTCGGCGACGACGCGTTGCAGAAACAATCGCGCGGCTACGCCGTGCCGGACTCGTTCACGCACGGCACGTCGGCGCAGCGCTCGCGCTGGTTCAAGACCGGCTTCGCCTCGGGCGACATCAACAGCTGCGATACGTTCGGCGCGTCGGCGCTGTAGGAGATCTGGACAAGCCTTTGCTCGTCATCCCAGCGAAGGCTGGGATCCAGTTCTTCTGCAGCCTGCTGCGAGTGTTGGATTCCAGCCTTCGCAGGAATGCCGGCTTGTTCAGAAGTTGGGGAATTCTGGTCGCGGCAGCTACACCTGTACTGCCGCAACAGCTGAGCAGCGGCTTCAGTTGAACCCGTTCTTGAAAATGCCGTCGTACACGATCGCGATGCCTTGCGGGTTCACGAAACTCGCGCCGTTCGGGACGATGACGCGATCCGGCGCCACGTCACCGTTCGCGTCGCGGGCGAAGACGAGGATTCGCGCCGGAATTCCGTTCTCCCCGCCTTCGCTCACGTAGATCAGCTCGCCAGCGTCATCGTAGGCGATCGCGTGGAAGTCCCCGAGCAGCGTGTTGGTGCCGCTGATGCTGCGCAGCGGTGCGGTGTTGCCGCTTGCGCTGCCGGCAAACGTGCTGATCCGCAAGACATAGGGATATTGTGCCGTGTCCTGCGAAACAACCATGATCTCGTCGTGCGTCTGATCGTAAGCGATGCCGAATGTGGAGATGCCGAGCAGTGTCTGCGGTCCTTCGAGCGTACGGTAAGGTGCGCTGTTGCCGGTGAGGTTGCGCGGAAAGAACAGGACTACGCCGAAAGCATTTCCCGCTGCGACGCCGTTGTCCGGAATGGCAATCTCGTCGCTCGACGGGCGCAAGATGACGCCGCCCGGATTGATCAGGCGCGTGCGGCTGCCTGCGCTCGTGATGCTCAACGGCAGCGTGCGCTGCGGATACGCCGCGCTGCCCGATGCTGAGCGCAGGTATGTTTCGACGCCATTGCTCGTAACGGCAATCAGTTCGTCGTGCGCGATGCTTATCGCGACCTGGCGCGGTTGTCCGAGCTGCGGCGGATTCAGCGTGCGCAATGCGGCCGCGTTGCCGCTCGCGGCGGACGCATAAACGCGTATCGCCTGACCGTAGAAATCAGCAGCGTAGACGACGTTCTCAACCGGATCGAACGTCATGCTGGCAGCGCCGTGCAGCACATCGGCACCGCCGTTGAGGTTCGTGTAGAAAGCGTCGTTTGGCGCCGCCGCACCTTGGGCGGAGTCGTCGTACCGCAGCACCGGTCCGACGCCATCGGTCTCGCGAAAGTCGCCTATCAGCAAATCTGCGTGAGCCGGACGAGCGCACACCAGTACAATCGCTGCCACCGCACAGACAATTCTCGAAGCAGACATGACCAATATTTTCCGGATGGCCCAGGGATTTGGGTCTTCAGGCATATGTACGCAGACCGGTGCGCGCAGCCATCACTGCCCGCCCGGTCGCCGCAGCCTGCCTCGAGCGACGGCGGTCAACGGTTCGTTGCCGGGTCGAGTATTCCCTGCCCTGATGCCTGCGGCTATCCGTATATTGCTGGTGTTCCTGCCGGTTTTGCTGGTCGCATGCGCACCAGAAGCACCGAAGCCTTCGACGTACTCGCCGCTGATCCTGATTTCGATCGACGGCTATCGCGCCGATTATCTCGAGCGCGGTCGAAGCCCGACTCTCGCCGCGCTCGCCGCCAGCGGCGTGCGCGCGAACTCGCTGCGTCCGGCGTTTCCGACGCTCACGTTCCCGAATCACTACACGATCGTTACCGGTCTGTATCCGGATCACCACGGCATCGTCAACAACCGAATGGTCGATCCGGCGATCGCGGTACCGTTCGTCTACAAGGACGCGGCGACGATCGACAATCCGGCCTGGTGGGGCGGCGAACCCCTGTGGGTCAGCGTCGAGAAGCAGGGCAGGCACGCCGCGACCGTCTTCTGGCCGGGCTCGGACGTCGCGATCGACGGGGTGCGCCCTGCACACTGGTTGCAATTCGATGCCAAACTGAGCTCCGATGCGCGCGTTGCCCAGGCGCTGGAATGGCTCGATCTTCCGCCGCCGCAGCGACCGGCGTTCCTCACGATTTACTTCGACGAGGTCGACCGCGTCAGCCACACGTTCGGGCCCGGCTCTGCGCAAGTCGACGCGGCGCTGGCCCAGGTCGATGCCGCCCTTGCGCATCTGCTCGATGGCCTGAAGCAGCGTGGCCTGGCGGACTCCGCGAATCTTGTCATCGTTTCCGACCACGGCCAGGCATTGGCAGGCAACGTCGAAGTGCTCGACCGGACGATCGACCTGAAGAATGTCGACGTGATCAGCACGGGTATCCTGGCCGGGTTGGCCGCC
>Ga0207691_10005434_pt1 | contig 12303 bp, 9 predicted proteins | sample KBSM13metaG_FD_184327 | JGI IMG/M metagenome (GOLD analysis project Ga0207691, IMG submission 184327) | Miscanthus rhizosphere microbial communities from Kellogg Biological Station, Michigan, USA - KBS M1-3 metaG (SPAdes) (version 2) | ecosystem: Host-associated > Plants > Roots > Rhizosphere >...
TGCCGATGTGGATGGTATGCATATCCGTTTGCTGATGATGACGTTTTTCCTTCAGTTCTTTCCCGATCTGGTAAAAGAGAATCACGTTTATATTTTGGAGACTCCTTTGTTCAGGGTAAGAAATAAACAGGAAACGATCTATTGCTATAATGAGGAAGAGAAACAGAAAGCTATAAAGAAACTGGGTAGTAAACCCGAGATTACAAGGTTTAAAGGACTCGGAGAAATTTCACCCGATGAATTTGCGGGATTCATAGGAAAGGACATTCGCCTTCAACCGGTGATCGTAATGCCTGAAACCCACGTGCAGCAGATCCTTGAATACTTTATGGGTAAGAATACACCTGAAAGGCAGGAATTCATTATCGGCAATTTAAAAGTTGAATTGGATAAGGCAGAAAATGGTAAGCCGATAGCGAACGAATAGGAAAGGTTTGTTGTTTGTTGTTTGTCGTTACTCGTTGAGAACAAATTCAAACCACAAACTACAAACGATACACGACAAACGACGAACCACAAACGATAAACGACAAACGACGAACCACAAACGATAAACGACAAACTACAAACGTTTAAGTGATGTTTCATATAGTATTTAATGAAGCCGATGTTGATGTTTTAAAGAGTGCAATTGAACTGGATGCTTCCCTGCAAGGTGAAGTCATTCAGATTAAGGACGATTATGCTGTCGGGCCACTAAAGAATATTTATTTGGGCGAAGGAATTGAAGCCAGGAAGGAATGGTGGAGGGAGGTATTGGCTGGTGGCGATTATGATGGTTTGGTAGAAAAAGGTGTGGTTGACGATTATAAGACCATTGCAGAACTGGTGGGAACGCTTAGGCGAAATCCAGACGAAATAGTATGGATCTGGGCTGCGCAGAACAAACATGATGTTAGTGGATATTATTGGTTGCTTCATTTCTTGAAAGAATTCCAGGGAAGAATTTTTATTCTTTATCTCAATAACCTTCCATTCATTAATGAAAAGGGTTTGATCTTTTACCCAGCCTGGTTGAGTTCAATTCCGCCAAAAGAATTTCTGAAAGCAAAGAAACTGGCAAGACCAATTACATTAAGCGAGTTGGAAGTGGATCCCGACGAATGGAATCGCTTGTGTAATGAAGAAAAAGGTGTGAGACTATTGGAAGGTGGTAAGAAATTGGTGCAATACGATTATGATTTCTACGATGCCGATTTGAAGAAATTCATCACCAACGATTGGCAAAAAGCAAGTAAAATCATTCATAATTTTCTTCATAAGAACATGCACACTACTGGCGACGCATATATTTTATGGAGACTCAAACTCATTCTATCATCGGGAGAGTTTGACCTCAATGGCGAAGTGAAAGGCATGAAGGATTTTGAAGTGAAACGAAAAGCCACTCAATTGGAAATCACCGCTGATGCGAATTGATATGAAGAGAAACATCCTTATCCTATTCTTAATTTTCTCGCTGACTCATGTCTTTTCCCAGGATGTTATACCAAAGCTAGACACCTTGGTTTCTGCCTACACAAAATTGTACAAATTCAACGGCGTTGTTTTTGTGGCAAGAAATGGAAAGGTATTATTGCAGAAAGGATACGGATATAAAGATTTCGCTAATAAAAAATGGAACGATCCAAAAGGAGTTTTCCAACTTGGGTCTATCACCAAGCAATTCACCTCGACTGTTATATTGCAACTTCAGGAGCAGGGCAAGCTCGGCGTGCAGGATAAGCTAAGCAAGTATCTGCCAGATTTCCCTAATGGCAACAAGATTACCATTGAGAATTTGCTCACCCATACTTCCGGAATTTACAATTATACAAACGACAATAAGTTCCTGAACAACGAATCGCTGAAGCATGTGGACGTGAGTCGTATAATTGAGTTAATGAAGAGCAGACCAGTGGAGTTTCAGCCAGGAACAAAATTTCAATACAGCAACTCTAATTATATCCTGCTTGGATATATAATTCAAAAGGTAACCGGAAAGCCATATGAGGAAGTGGTTCGGCAAACAATTTTCACGCCTCTTCAAATGACGCACTCAGGTTTTGATTTCAAGAATCTGAAGGACACCAATAGAACGGTCGGATATCTGGCGTTGGATAAGACAGTGCAATTATTAGCACCTGTTGTAGATTCATCGGCATCTTATGCCGCAGGTGCTTTATATAGTAGTGTTGAAGATATGTATAAGTGGGATCGTTCCCTGTACACGAACAAGATAATCAGTAAGGCTTCACTTGAAAAAGCATATACACCCAAGTTGAGCAAGTATGGATACGGCTGGATCGTTGATAGCGTAAAAGGAAAGAGAATTATCCAGCACAACGGTGGCATTTTTGGATTTACAGCTGATTTTGCGCGCGTGCCGGAAGACGATGTTTGTATCATTATTCTCAGTAATAAATCCGAAAACCTGACTCCAATAACAAAGGCTTTGACAAATATTCTTTACGATCTGCCTTACGAGATTCCGGAAGAAAAAAAATCGGTTCAACTTTCTGAAGAAGACTTGAAGCAATATGTTGGAGAATATTGGGTGAGCAATGATTATAAAGTTAACATCACGCTTGAAGGCGGACAATTAAAGGGGCAAATAACGGGTCAACCTAAGGTGGATCTTTTTGCCCAGCGAAAGGATCTATTCTTCTTAAAGATCGTTGATGCGCAACTTGAGTTCACAAGAGATTCATCCGGTAAAGTAGTGAAGGTGACGATGTATCAGGGCGGCGCAATGATCGAAGCACCAAAGATGAAGTAGCAAGGTTCAAGGTACAAGGCACAAGGAAGATTCAAGGACCAAGACTAAAAAAGCCAGGCAAGAAGAACCAAAGAATCCAAGATCCAAATAATAAATCAGAACTAAGAACAATTAAGCAATGGCGAAGAGTAAAAATAACAACATAGTCAATGGCGATGCGGGCGTGCAGGGACAGTATAAGAACTGGTTCCTTGATTATGCCTCGTACGTTATTCTTGAAAGAGCAGTACCCGCCGTTGAAGACGGCCTGAAACCCGTGCAGCGCCGCATTTTGCACGCGATGAAAGAAATGGATGATGGTCGCTACAACAAAGTGGCTAACATCATCGGACAATCGATGCAATATCATCCGCACGGCGATGCATCAATAGGTGAGGCGCTCGTGAATATGGGACAGAAAGATTTGTTGATTGATACGCAGGGTAATTGGGGCGATGTGAGAACCGGTGACGATGCAGCAGCAGCCAGGTATATTGAAGCAAGACTTTCGAAGTTCGCATTGGAAGTTGCATTTAACGGCAAAATCACCGAATGGCAGTTGAGCTACGATGGTCGAAAGAATGAACCCATCACGCTGCCAATGAAATTTCCTTTGCTGCTTGCGCACGGCGCAGAAGGAATTGCTGTTGGTTTGGCCACTAAGATACTTCCACACAATTTCTGTGAACTTATTGAAGCCTCGATCAAATCATTGCGCAGCAGAAAGTTTGAAATCTTCCCGGATTTCCAGACAGGAGGAATGATCGATGTAAGCAATTACAATGAAGGAAAAAGAGGAGGTAAGGTTAGGGTTCGTGCAAGAATCGAAGAAGTGGATAAGAAAACGCTTGCCATTCGTGACGTGCCATACGGCGTCACGACTGCACAATTGATGGACTCAATCGTAAGAGCAAATGACCAGGGGAAAATCAAGATTAAGAAGGTAACAGATAATACTGCGCAGGAAGTTGAGATCATCGTTGATCTGGCTCCGGGCATTTCGCCGGACCTCACGATTGACGCTTTATATGCATTCACCGATTGTGAAGTGAGTATCTCTCCTAACGCATGTGTTATTATTGATGAAACACCAGAGTTCATCACCGTAAATGAGCTATTGAAAACGTCTGCAAGCCAAACAAAGGAAATGCTCCGCATGGAGCTTGAGATCAAGCTGGCTGAATTGCAGGACAAATGGCACTACACTTCGCTGGAGAAAATCTTCTTTGAAGAGAAAATTTATAAAGAGTTAGAAAAGAAGCATGCTACCTGGGAAAAAGTGCTGGAAGCTATTGAAGACGCCTTCCAACCTTTCAAGAAACAATTGAAGCGTGCCGTTAAAAGAGAAGATGTTATCAAGCTAACCGAAAAGCCCGTTCGCAGAATTTATAAACTTGATATTCAGGAATTGGATGACCAGATCGAAGCTTTGGAAGCGGACATCAAGCAGGTGAAATATGATCTGAATAACCTGGTGGACTATGCAGTTGCTTATTATGAAAATCTGCTGACTAAATATGGCAAAGGCAAAGAGCGTAAAACCGAAATGAAACTCTTTGAATCCATCCAGGCAAAAAATGTGGCCATTGCTACATCAAGACTTTATGTGAATAGGGAAGACGGATTCATCGGAACCAGCTTGCGTAAAGATGAATTCCTATTTGAATGCTCGAACCTCGATGATATCATTGTGTTCACGAAGACTGGAATCATGAAGGTGGTAAAGGTTGCCGACAAAACTTACATCGGAAAAGATATCATGCACGCGGCAGTATTCCAGAAAAACGATGAGCGCACTACCTATAACATGATTTATACTGATCTTGATTCCGGGACGAGCTATGCGAAGCGATTTAATGTGACAGGAGTGACAAGGGAGAAAGAATATAATCTTGGAAAAGGAGAAAAGAATAAGGTGCACTATCTCACGGTGAACCCGAATGGAGAAGCAGAAGTGGTGAGAATTGTACTGACCCCTGGATCATCAGCCCGCAATAAGGAATTCGATTATTATTTTGAAGAACTGGAAATTAAGGGTAGAGGATCGATGGGTAACCAGGTAACGAAGTACCCGATTCGCACAGTGAAATTTAAAGAAGCTGGCAAGGCAACATTAGCTGCAAGAAAGCTTTGGCTGGATGACCAGTTTGGAAGATTAAACACTGAAGAGAAGGGCACATTCATCGGATCATTTGGTCCCGAAGACAAGATCATTTCTTTTTATGGTGATGGTACTTACAAAATCACCGACCAGGAGCTTTCTCAAAAATTCGATACAGATAAATTGATTCTAATAGAAAAGTTCAATCCAGAAAAAATTGTATCGGCTGTTTATCTTGATAAAGAGAAACTTCAATTCAATGTAAAACGATTTAAGATCGAAACAACAACCCTGGGTACTAATTTCTCCTTTATCAAAGAAGGTGAAGGCAATTACCTGGAAGCGGTGAGCACGAGTGAGGAGCCGATTTTAGTTGTGCAATCTGGTCGCGGTTCACAAGTGCGAAAAGCGAAATTCAAGATCTCGAAGACTGCTGAGATCACGGGTTGGAAAACGGTGGGAACAAAACTCGTTGACTTCACGAAGACGATGACGATGGAATGGCAGAAGTCGAAAGAAGATAAGCAGGGGGAATTGTTTGAATAGGTTCGCGTTTCGCGTTCGTTGTTTTGGACCTTAATCATAAAATAGAAGCATGCTAGCATGCTATTAAGCTCGTCTCATCAGACCTACACAAATGGAATCTCTTTCGAATAAAGGCAAGCCACAAATTTATTTTGCTCTTGCGAATGAATGAACGCGAAACGCCAAACACGAAACGCAAAACCGTAAACTGTAAACCGTAAACTATCTCCGTCGTAATCGAACGGTTGCATTTTGCGTAAGACTACTTGATAAATAAACTTCTGTTCTTTTTTCTCCATCGAAGATTACCATCAAAGCTGTATTGGGCGGGTATTTGCCGAGATTTTCCGCGAACATAGTGATCTCATTCACTGCCCTTGTAGTATCTAACTTCAAGTAAAGGTTCAGCGCTTTCATCTCCAATTCTTGCTTAAAAAGAATCGGTTTACCATTCATGAACACTGAGATACTGTCCCCGTCTATATCACCATTGTCAAAAAAACTAATGCGCACGGAATCCGCTCCAACAGTCACTTCCTGTTGCACGATATTTTTACGCGACATATACTTATCCAACAAAAGTGATTCCTCGGTCACTGTGCTGAAATGTCCGTTATTGTTGCTTTCGGTGGAAGTGGTGTTGCTTATCACAACATCCTCTGGTAGTGGAGCCCAGGTTTTCAGCGTCGCGATCGTATTTCTGAGGGCGCTGTCTAAATTGGTTTGATTATTATCCAATGTATAGCTGGCGCGAAGGTCTGGACAGGTATACTTATATTTTTCTGGTCGGAAAAAATATCCTTTAAGTGTGCTCTTTGCTTTTGAAACCATCAAGGTGCCTATAAATTCCATCGAACAATCGATTCCCTCGGGGCCAGTAGAGCGAAAATGAACTACGGGAATATTTTTTATGATCACCTGCCTGCTGGCTTTATTATACTTACCTCTTACAAAGAAACTCTTATAGAAGTTTTTAAAGTAGTATGCAAATACGCCTTCAACATCGTCGCCTTTTTGTCGAATAATAAGCTCTGTCAGATAATTATTCGGCCTGCCCTCGATATCAGGATCGGCTCTTCCATACCAGGAACCGGTAACAGATTGAGCATCGGCTGTGGCTATTATAAATAGCGTGGCCAGAAGTATAGCAGGTTTTTTCATTAATTGTGCAAGTTTCAATGTAGATCCGCGGCGATAGAGTTGATTTAGCTCAAGATAATAGAAAAAACCGAGCCGGTTTTGCCCTATTAGCTCTATTGTGAAAAATTTATTCTGGGGGCAAAACCGCCTAAGCGCACAAGGTACAAGGCACAAGGAACAAGTAAGACTCAAGGCACAAGAACCAAAAGCGAAGCAAGAGCCAGGAGAGGAAGGCTGTTTCAGGTTTCGCAGCGTTTAAATCGAATAGGATGCGGTGAAAAAAACAAATTGAGTGAGAAAAGTACCATTGTTGGCAAATCTCTTTTGGCACAATTTGCAATTGCTATATCAAAGGAGCTGGAAGATCGATTTTTGGAATTTGCAAGAAGAGTGAGGGATTTTTGCAGACGATTGAAGTGGGATATAATCAATACGGAATATATTAAGCAGTTGATCAAAGCGAGTGGTTCGGTGGGAGCAAACTATATTGAGGCTTCCGACGATTTAGGCAAGGCTGATGAACGAATGAAAATAAAAATAGCTCGCCGTGAGGCAAAAGAGTCAAAGCATTTTTTAAGCCTGGTTCTTACCTACGATGATTCAGAAGTTGAAAAAGAAAGGATATACTGGTCGATGAGTCTGAACAAATAAAGAAAATACTGTCGACGATAGTGACTAAACTGGGGTGACAAAAGATACGATTCAGTTAATAGCCTTCCTTTCTTGGATCTTCCTTGGCTTTTGGCTCTTTATTTCTTGGACGAAAGTTCACGGCACGTGTCGCTTCATTTCCCTCTGGACATCGCGTTCCTTAATTGTAGCGCGTTTATCATGTAGTTTCTTTCCCTTTCCGAGACCAATTTCAATTTTGGCGAGACCCTTTTCATTGAAAAATATGCGAAGTGGAATAATGGTGTGACCTTTTTCTTTGATCTTGCTTTCCAGCTTTTTTAATTCCTTTTTTTGAAGAAGTAGTTTTCGTTCCTGAACTGGATTGTGGTTATTGCTTGTGCCGTGAGAATATTCAGAGATATGAAGACTCTTAATCCAAAGTTCGCCTTTATGAAAAAAGCAATATGCATCATTGAAGCTGGCTTTTCCTGCGCGAAGTGATTTTACTTCAGTTCCTGCTAATACAAGACCAGCGACATATTTGTCTTCAATAAAATATTCATGATATGCACTGCGATTGCTGATTTCCATACTGGTCGCGCTGGTTGCTGGTTACTGGTCGCTACTTATTAAATTCGTAAAGTTCTCCAAATAGGATAAATAGTAACTAGTAACTACTAACTAGTATTTTAATAATTATTATTCGTTTTGTCACTTGTTGATGATAACCGGTAGAAACGGCGTCAAATTAATAAAGCTCTTCAAATCTGATAAGTAGTAACCAGCAACCAGCAACAGTAACTAATGTTAATTCTCCTGACTTCCGAATCCTGACCTCTGTCTTCACTGGATGATGATAACCGGTAGCAACTGTGTCAAATTAATAGAGCTCTTCAAATCTGATAAGTAGTAACTAGCTACCAGCAACCAGTAACTAATGTAATTCTCCTGACTTCTGAATCCTTACTTCTGTCTTCTTTATTATCAATTCTTAAACAGCGTAAGTACAGTTCCAAGTTTATCTTTTAATTCTTTCCTCTGGACAATGAAATCAAGGAACCCATGTTCCAATAAAAATTCGCTTCGCTGGAAGCCTTCGGGAAGATCTTTCTTGATCGTTTCCTTGATTACACGCGGACCAGCAAATCCAATGAGGGCGCTGGGTTCGGCGATATTCAAATCACCGAGCATGCCAAAGGAAGCTGATATGCCACCAAATGATGGATCGGTTAAAAGAGAGAGATATGGAATTTTGGCTGCGCTTAATTGGGTAAGCTTGCCGGATACTTTCGCTAATTGCATTAGTGAAAATGCGCTTTCCATCATCCTCGCTCCGCCAGATTTGCAAATGATCAACAGCGGAAGTCTTTCCTGAAGGCAAAGGTCAATTGCACGACAAATTCTTTCTCCCATTACACTTCCTAATGAGCCACCGATGAATTCAAAATCCATACAACCAACTACAAGATCGTGTTCATGAAGCAGACCCCTGGCAATTCGGATGGAGTCAGTAATATCCGTTTTTGCCCAGGTTTCTTCCAATCTTTTCTTGTATGATTTGAGATCTGTAAAGTTGAGAAAGTCCTTTGACCGGATATCTTCAAACAAAACTTCAAACTCGTTATTGTTGAATAAAATTTCAAAATACTCAGAACTGCCTATCCGATGATGATGATTGCATTTGGGACAGACAAAAAGATTTTCACGGAGTTCCGTAACTGTACAGATGTAATTGCATTCAGGGCATTTGCTCCACAAACCTTCGGGTGTTTCCTTTTTCTCCGCCGTACTAGTCAGGATACCTTTCTTGATTCTTTTGAACCAGCTCTGTTTCGTTTCTTCACTCTGCCCTTCTTCGCCAGCCAGGTTCGCATCGAAGTCCTCTTCTCTTGCCATTAAAATGGTTTTGGGTGGCTAAGATAGGATATTTGAAATATCATGAGAGCCATTAGCCGTTAGCTTTTAGCCATTAGCTGAAATAACTGGAGATAGATCCGTGTTTATTACTCATCGGAGGTGAGAGTTGATCACATCTACATGTGTAATCCTTATCTTATGATTGTTCAAAGTTCAATTTCTGGCTAACAGCTAATGGCTAATCGCTAGTAACTATTAGCGATTAGCTATAAAAATCTTCATCCAAGTAACCGATGAACATGTTCCTTCATTACTTTTGTACACCTTGATAAAGCAGTGATTGCTACATTCTTTTTATTAATCCGGGTAAATATTTGAAGGTTTCGCAACAGCAGGTTGAAGAAAACGGCACTGCATTAAACGTTAGTAAATGAAATGGTCTGAATTCTTTACTTCTTCGGTGGGCAAGAAATTAGTTATGGCGCTCACGGGTCTTTTCCTGATTTCCTTCCTGGTAGTTCACGTTGGATTAAATGCCTGCATTTGGGCGAATGACAACGGAGAGATGTTTAATAAAGCTGCACATTTCATGGGTGAAACCATCGTTGTCCGCATCATGGAAGTGGGCTTATTCATCGGCTTCTTCATTCACATCATCCAGGGCTATGTACTCGAATCAAAAAATTTAAGTAGGAGGGGGAGAGGTTACAAAAACAACCTCGCTAACAGGGGAAGCAAATGGTATAGCCGAACAATGGGCCTGCTAGGCACATTGCTTCTATTGTTCCTGATCATGCACATCAATCACTTTTGGGTGCACTCGCGCATGGGAAACGTGGCCAGCATTGCCCCGCTCCCTGAAATTGTTTACAGCAGTAATCCCAATAAGCCTTATCACAATCTTTATCAGTTGATGATTGAAACCTTCAGTGGAAACCTGGTAGTAGTGATATTGTATGTGCTGGGTTGTATTTCGCTGGCGTATCACCTGATGCATGGGTTTCAGAGCGCATTCAGGACATTGGGTGTCCATAATAAAAAATACATCGGTATTATCCAGGCTGTAGGATATGGCTTCGCAATTATAGTCCCAATTGCGTTCGCCATGATGCCTGTCAGCATTTACCTGGGGTGGATACAATAAGATCGCTACGATTCCGGCGATACATCAATTGCAAAACCGACGTTCACATTAATAATCTATGATGAATTCAAAAATTCCTGGCGGCCCTTTAGATCAGAAATGGAAGAACTATAAATCCACGTGCAAGCTGGTGAACCCGGCTAACAAAAGGAAACTGGAGATCATCGTGATTGGAACCGGACTTGCAGGTGCTTCTGCGGCGGCTTCTCTTGGTGAGTTAGGTTACCGAGTGAAGGCATTTTGTTACCAGGATTCTCCTCGTCGCGCACACTCCATCGCCGCTCAAGGAGGAATCAATGCCGCAAAAAATTATCAGAACGATGGTGATTCGGTGTTTCGTCTTTTTTATGATACAATCAAAGGTGGTGACTATCGTGCGCGTGAGGCGAATGTGTACAGGCTTGCGGAAGTAAGCGCAAACATAATTGATCAGTGTGTGGCACAAGGCGTGCCATTCGCGCGTGAATATGGTGGACTCTTAAGCAATCGGTCTTTCGGTGGCACGCAAGTGCAAAGAACTTTTTATGCGGCCGGACAAACTGGTCAGCAACTTTTGATTGGTGCGTACCAGGCGTTAGAACGTCAGGTAGCATTGGGAAATGTGGAGATGTATTCGCGTCATGAAATGCATGAGGTGGTGATCATTGATGGAAAAGCGAGAGGGATTATTGCAAGAGACCTCGTCACCGGCGAACTTGAAAGCCACTTCGGACACGCTGTGTTGTTGTGCAGCGGCGGTTATGGAAACGTGTTCTATCTCTCTACAAATGCAATGGGCTGTAATGCCACTGCTATTTGGAAAGCGCATAAGAAAGGCGCGTACTTCGGCAACCCATGCTTCACACAAATTCATCCTACTTGCATACCTGTATCAGGTGATCATCAATCGAAACTCACTTTGATGAGTGAATCGTTGAGAAATGACGGAAGAATTTGGGTCCCCAAGAAAAAAGGTGATAATAGAAAACCAACGGAAATTCCGGAAGGAGAAAGAGATTATTTTCTGGAGAGAAGATATCCTGCGTTTGGTAACCTCGTGCCACGCGATGTTGCATCAAGAGCTGCGAAAGAAAGGTGCGATGCTGGTTATGGCGTAGGCAGCTCAAAGCAGGCTGTGTACCTGGATTTTGCGGATGCGATCAGACGCTATGGCAAAATAGAAGCGGGTAAACAAGGCGTCTCCAATGCTGACGACGCGAAAATTATTGAGTTGGGTCGTGATGTTGTGAAAGAAAAGTATGGGAATCTTTTTGATATGTATCAAAAGATCACAGGCGAAAATCCATACGAAGTTCCAATGCGCATCTACCCGGCTATACATTATACAATGGGCGGTTTGTGGGTTGACTATGAACTCATGACTACTGTTCCGGGTTTGTTCTGTTTAGGCGAAGCTAATTTCAGCGATCACGGCGCAAATAGATTAGGTGCTTCTGCATTAATGCAAGGATTGGCTGATGGATATTTTGCCATTCCTTATACCATTGGCAATTTCCTGGCCGATGAGATCAGAACAGCGGCTATTCCAACAACACACGAGGCTTTCGTGAAAACGCAAAATGAAGTTGCTGATCGCATCAATAAATTGATGAGCATCAAAGGAACGCAGAGTGTCAATAGTTTTCATAAACGACTTGGCAAAATCATGTGGGATAAATGTGGCATGGCGCGCAATGCGCAAGGGCTGCAGCAAGCTATCCAGGAAATTCGCGCGTTGAAAGAAGAATTCTGGAAAGACCTTCGCATTCCAGGTGGAATTAGTGAGCTGAACGACGAACTCGATCGCGCTAATCGTGTTGCTGATTTTCTCGAACTAGGAGAGTTGATGTGCCTGGACGCTTTACAACGAAATGAAAGTTGCGGTGGACACTTCAGAGAAGAATATCAAACAGAAGAAGGCGAAGCAAAGAGAGACGATGCACACTATACCTATGTAGCAGCATGGGAGTATAAGAAAGACCACGAATGGCAATTGCACAAGGAAGAATTATCATTTGAGGTGGCGCACCCAACGCAGAGAAGTTATAAATAAACTTCATGCACGTAAGTAATGAAACAATGCTATCTTTTTGTTTATGGGACACTCAGAAAAGGTTTTGATTCTCCCATCCTCGAAAAAATATCACGAAGCGTGGAGTGGCTTGGGGACGCAATTATTCGGGGAAAATTATTCGATATAGGAAAGTA
>Ga0207691_10005437_pt1 | contig 12302 bp, 8 predicted proteins | sample KBSM13metaG_FD_184327 | JGI IMG/M metagenome (GOLD analysis project Ga0207691, IMG submission 184327) | Miscanthus rhizosphere microbial communities from Kellogg Biological Station, Michigan, USA - KBS M1-3 metaG (SPAdes) (version 2) | ecosystem: Host-associated > Plants > Roots > Rhizosphere >...
TAGAAGGCGTCGGAAGATACGTCCTTGTCGCGCTGGTTGTAGGCGTAGCCCGCATCGAGACCACTGAACCAGCCCCATTCCAGGGTGCGATTGACCGCGAGCTGCGCCGACTTGATTTCGTCCTTGAACTTCGGGGTGCGCATCTCGGCCCAACCCGGATCATTCGTTAGCTGGACGACGACCGGGTCGGTCAGGTCCTGCGGCGTGGACCAGACCAACTGGCTATCTTTGGTGGTGAAGGAGAACGAGCTGAATGCATTCGCCCGCGCGACGGACTGGATGTAGGTCTCGTCACGGTCGGCGCGCGAATAGCCGAGGTCCAACGTACCTTTCCACTGATCGTTGAACTGCAGCTCGTTTCGCCAGCCGATCGATTTGATCGTGTCGGTACGGTCCCAGTTCTTGTCGTAAACCAGGCTGTGAGCACCGTCGATCGTGGCACTGTCGATGATGGTATTGCCATCGACCTCGCCAGTCTGGACATTGGTGAATTCCGCCGGCGGTGGTTGAGTAGGAGGCCCGCCGTTCCACAGGCCGATGTCGCCCGTCCAGTGGTGCCCTGTACGGTCCTGCTCGAACTTCGAGTAGTAGAGATCGACAGCGCTCGAGAAGCGGTCGTTCGGTTTGAACTGCAGGACGGCCATCGCGCCGTCTCGCAGCTGTTTGCTGGACGTGACGCTGGTCTCGAAGCCCTGCGGGAACAGCGCGCAATTACTGCCAAAGAAGCAGTCGCTGCTGCTGCCATCCGCGGACGGTACGCCGGAGGCCGAAGAACCCCATTGGCCGTTGTAATCACCGATACCCCAGGAGCCGAATTTTTTTGCCTGTTCAGGCGAATTGAGGTGTGCGAAGCCGATGGACAGACCGATCGTACCGTCGGCGTATTGATCCACGTAGGAGGCACTGAACCGGTTGCCGAACTCGCCCTGGCCCGTGGACGACAGAGCACCGTTGGAATTTTCCTCAACCCGGGCAGAAAGCGCGATTTGCCGGCGATTGACGCTGAGCGGCATCAACGGCCGGATGTCGATGGTGCCCGACAAGCCCTGGCCGACCACCAAGGCGTCCACGGTCTTGTATACGATTACCTGGCTCACCAACTCCGATGGGAACTGGTCGTATTCGGCGGAACGCCCTTCACCGGAGCTCACCACCTGGCGCCCGTTGAGCAACGCGCCGGCGTAGTCTTCACTCAGGCCGCGGATGGAGATCGCGGCCGGGCGGCCCTCGATGCGCTGTGCCGTCACACCCGGCAACCGCGCGATGGAGTCCGCGATGCTGGTGTCGGGCAGCTTGCCGATGTCTTCGGCGCTGACGACCTCGACGACGGAAATCGCTTCTCTCTTGGTTGCAATCGACGTCTCGATCGAGTGCCGGATGCCACTGACGACGACTTCTTCCAAGGGTTCGTTGTTGGCGTTCGCATCTTGCGCGCGAGCGACACCGCTGCTGCCAGCGAGCACCGCGGCAACTGCGGCGGCTACGGAATTCACGGCTACGCTACCGCTGTTCGATGTGCCACGGCGGAATGTATGTCCAGTACGGATCTTCATCGTTATTCCCCCAAAGTCTGATCGGCGCGGTAAATCGCAGGTTCATGGCACCTGCCCGGAATCCGGTTCCTTGAGGCTGAAACGCTACAAGGTGATTCGCAGCCCTCGAATTACTGGGAATGGAAAGTTTCCCACCCTATCGTGTGAAACTACGGGGGCCGAAAGGGTGTGTCAATTACCGGATGCCCCTACATAGTGGAGCTGGTCACGGTCGCACCGCGCCTCATGTGGCGCGCAAGTCACAGAGTAAGGGATCCGCCTCGAGCCGGCGGGAACGTGCGAGCCCGGTGCTACGCTTGTCACCGGTGAAGATTCAACTCGGACCCTGAATGCTTGAATCTACAGAGACCACGGAGCTGCTGCTGACACACCAGCTTGTACCCTCAGGTCCGATTCCCACGACGAACGATCCGGATGGTTTCTATCCGTACGAGAGTTTCTGCGAGTCCAGCAAGCGCCCGGTATTGAAGAACTACCGGATGGTAACGCTCGAGAACGACCATCTTCGCGTAGAGATCTGCCCCGATCTGGGTGGACGCGTCTGTTCGATTTTTCTCAAAGAAGCCGCAGTAGAAACTCTCTTTCATCCGCGCGTCATACGGCCGGTACGAATCCTGCCCAGACAGTCTTTCACCGGTGGCGGGATCGAATTGAGTTTTCCCATTTCACACAGCCCCGTTCAGATCGTTCCGGTGATGTATGTCGTCACGCGCGATCGGGAAAGAATCTACGTCTCCTGCGGGGAGAGAGAACTCCGGTTTGGAATGAACTGGACCGTCGAGTATTCCCTTGGCGAGAGCGATGAGTTTCTGTCGCAGCGGACGGTCTTCTTCAATCCGGATCGTGAGGCCCACCCCTGGATGTCGTGGTCCAACGCCGGTGTACCCGCCCGGCCAGACACCGAGTTCCATTTCCCCAGCGGCCCCGTGTTCGTCCATGGTCGTGATCTTCGGACCATCGACTGGAACGCAGAAGGTCCGCGGCACCAGTCAGACGTGCGCAGGATGACCGGATTCTTCTGGATGAATCCGGATTGTTCGGCATTCGGAGCCTTCACCCCGAGCCTGGGTGCTGGTCTCTATCATGTGGCCGATCTGTCAACAGTACCGGGGATCAAACTGTGGACCGATGGCACCGGACGAGATGAAGCATGGGTGACTCAATACACCCTGGACGGTGAGCAATGCCTGGAGATCCAGGCCGGTCCCCTGGTCGATCAGTCAGTGAAGAGTGTCCTTCAGCCCGGGCAGCTGCGACATCACATCGAATTCTGGATTCCTTCCGCTACGAGGCGCGACATTCGGGAAATTCCACTCCCGCAACCGGCACTAAGGGCCGTAGACCAAGTTCCACTTTTTGATTGGGCGACGAGTGACGATGTGGTCTTCTGGCTGAAGGTCATCGCCGCGCGCAAATCTGGCAGCATCACTCAAATCCCGACTGCACCCGGCGTGGACAGTAACCGCTGGGCCAGCAGTGGCATGTCCGACCTGGGTGACGCGCTGTCCTGGGCGGCTTCTTCAACGCAGGGAAGCGAACGGGACCGGTGGTTGTTTCAATGTGGCGCCTGGCTCGCTGCTCGCGGCGAAACAAGCTCTGCATTAGAAGCGCTCACGCAGTCGCATGACGATCGCGCGCGAGTGTTGGCTGGACGACTTTGGCTGGTGCACGGTCGAGACGCGCTTGCTGCGGCCAAGTGCTTTCGAGAAATCGAGTCGGAGGCCATATCTCTTCACCCGCAAATAGTGATCGAACGGGATAAGGCTCTCGCCCTCCTGGGGCCAGAAACTCTCGCCGAACGCAGACATTGGCTCGAGGCCGTTTCGGCTCTCGATGACGAATGGTTGGCCGAGCGGCGGGCAAGTCTCCTGATTGATTGCGGAGAATCGCAAGCTGCCCTCGACTTGCTTTCGGTGACCCGCTTCCAACTCGTGCATCAACGCTACGAACGGACTCGCCTGTGGCGACAGGCCGAAGCCAATCTCGGCCTCGACCCTGCGGACTACCCTGCGTGGTTGGGAGAAGACGACTTGGCGGAATTTGGCGCCTATCGAGAACATCCTTAGCGAGGCAGCAGTAGCAACGCGTTTTCGCGATAGACACGCCTCAGAACATCGTCCGGCAGGAACAAGCCATAGATGTTCCATCGTCCCTGGCGCGACGCGTGCGACGGGTATTCGAAATACTCGTCGGCCGTCTCCAGAAATCTGAAGTGCAGGCGATACATGCTGACGTCGGGAACCAGGTCCGTGCCAAACAAGATGCGGTGGCTGTGCTTGAGAAAAAACTTGCGCGCCGCGTAAGGCTGCCGCCCGAGTTCCGCTGAGCGTGCACTGATATCGATGAGAACATTGGGATGCCGCTCCAGCAAACCGCTGACATAGGAAAGATCCTCGGCGTGTTCGGCGACATGCGCGGCAACGAATGTCGTGCGCGGATGGCGCGCGAACACGCGGTCGCGTTGCTGCAGAAGTTCCTGCTTGCCGAAGTGCGCGGAGTGGAAGCTCCACTCCGGATGCGCCGCCAGCTCTTCATAGCGCTCGTTGCGTTCATCGATGGGCAGGAAAAACGCGTCCGGGTCTGCGATGTGAAACATGACCGGTACATTCAACTCGGCCGCTTTCTCGAACATCGGCGCGAGCCGCTCGTCATCGACCCGCAAGAAATCGCCCGTCGTATCCTTGAGGCTCGTGCCCAGATCCTTCCAGATTTTCAGACCGCAGGCGCCGTGCTCCACCATCTTCTCGAGACGGTCGGCGCAACGGCCGAAGAAACCGGCCGTGTTGAGGTCGGTCCAATCCATCCATGCATAAGTGGCGAACCGCCCGGGCGCCGACGAGTGAAAGCGCTTGATCACCGCAAGGGCATCATTGCCTACCTGCATGGTGATATTGACGACGCGTTCGATCCCGCATTCATCCATCACCTCAAGCACTGCGGCGGGGTCCTGTGCATCGAGGTGGTTGTGGTAATCGATAGCCGGAAACTTCGGCCGCTTCAGGTTGTGCACGGGCGTGACCAGCATCGAACGCGGCTGAAATTCACCGAGACGAAGGTTGACCTCCGCCTTCGCGGTCACCATCGCGATGAACTTGTCCTCATGATTTGTCGGCTCACTCATGATCGTGCGTCCTCTGCTCCCTGAGGCCGCTGAACATCGAACGCAGGTCCTTGTAGCCCTTCACCATGACGATACCGGTGATCACCGCAAACGAGACTCCGGCGAGCGCCAGCCAGGCGGTCCAGAAAATCTGCCAATAGTTCATGGTGCCTCCTTCAACGGCTGCGCGCGCTTGCCAATGAGAGATCCGAAGACGAGCCCGAGGGCGGCCAGGCCAAATGCGCAGAAGCCGGTGACATTCTCACTCCAATGCAGGAAGAAAAAAGGAATGATCGCTCCGGCAGCACCCATCAGCATGGCCAGGTAGCCACCCGTGGTGTTCGCGCGCTTCCAGTACAGGCCGCCGATCACGCAGATGAACGTGCCCGCCAGGTAAATCGTGCCGGTGATGTTCAGGTAGAGATAAACCGCGCCCGGAGGCGTGTAGTACAAACCCCAGAACATCAGGAACACGCCGACGAACAGGTTGGCGAGACGATTGACGAAGATCTGGCTGCGCGAACTGAGCGGCGGTTTACCCATCTGTTCGCGCACGGGCAGGATGATGTCCTGGGAGATGACGGCGCTCCAGCCGAGGAGGTACGAACTGTTGACCGACATAGTCGCCGCGAGCATGCCCGCGACCACGATTCCCTTGACGCCCGGTCCGAGGATGTTCGCAAGCATGGCCGGCATGGCGTCAATCGGCGCCAGTGTCTGCCCATCGACGACCGGCAGAGGCACTCCATTCTCGACCGCACCCACGCCGAAGAGCGTCAGCGCCGCCGCTCCCCAGAGCATGGGCAGCATTCCTCGACCGAGATAGATGAACCCGGTCCAGGTCATCACCCTTTTTGAAATTTCGGGGCTCTTGGTCGAGAACACGCGCATGGCGGTGGTCTGCCAACAGGTGTGGATGGAGAACCAGAGCAGGACCTGCCAGATCAGGAAGGTGATGCCGAATTTCGGGTTCTGGACGGGATCGAAACCGGCGCTTCCCATGGTGCTCGAGACTTTGTTGACGATATTGTCCCAGCCGGCGTGGTGGACGGCGTAGATCGACACCAGGATCGTCGCCACCGACAGCAGTACATACTGAATGAAGTCGGTAATGACCACGGCCACCATTCCGCCGACGACCGTATAGACGAGTTCCAGCAACAGAATTGCCGTCATGACCGCGACGAGATAGCGGCTGTCGATGCCGCTCACGATGGTCAGGAACTCGCCTTCGATCTTGAGGAACACTCCCATGTTGAGGATGCCCCCGGTCGCAACCAGGATTCCGGCGAGAAGGCGCAGTCCACGGCTGTATTTGCGCTCGAAATATTCCGGCACGGTCATCAGCCGAAGAGCACGAAAACGCTCGACGACCAGACCCGTACGTCCCACGATGATCATGACGAGTCCGGAAATCAGCGCCGCAGCAAAGGCGGCGAAGCCATACCGGTATCCGAGTTCGCCGTTGTACATGAAGGTGATCGTGCCGATCTCGGTGGCCGCAAGCGTCGCGATGCCTGCGTACGTCCCCAGTTCTCGTCCGGCGACCAGGTAGTGCGATACGTTCCCAATGTATTTCTTGCCCAGGAGTCCGATCGCAACGCACGAGATCAGATAGACAAAGATAATGATCCAGTCGATTGCGGCGAAGTGCATTCAGTGCTCCCGACCGTTGCCAAGTCGCGGCCGCTACTCTAGCGCTATGGTGGCTTCCCATCGAGGCGCTGTACTACATGAAAGAGGTGCGTTCCGCCTGACACGTCGCCTTGCCTGCTCACGCGGATTCTGCTTACCTCGACTGACGACGTGCGAGCGTCGAAACAGGGAAACGAGCGTGGCAGCACGAAGCTTTCAGCGCCAGAACATTCTGCGCGCCCTTCTCTCGTGGACAATGGCGCTGAGCTGCGCGGCGGGGGCGCAGGTACAAGACAAATCTGTGTTGGTCCGCTCTCCCGATGGACACCTGCAAGTTGAACTCTCCGCGCGCACCATGTCCGGTGCATCTTCCCAACTCCAGTATCGCGTCACCGCGTCGAATCAAATCGTGGTTGCTGCCTCGAACCTCGGTGTTCGCCTGAAGGACGGCACCGAACTCGGCCGCGATTGCATGATCGTCAGCTCCGAAACCGCCGCGATCAATACGTCTTTCGAACAATTCCCCGGTAAGCGCACACATGTTGTCGATCGCGCAACTGAAACCACCCTCACGTTGCGCGAGCGCGGAGCGAAGCCCCTTGAATGGCGTTTGGTGGTGAGGGCTTATGAGGACGGCGTCGCGATACGGTATCGATTTCCCAGCCAGCCGGGCTGGTCGGACCTGGATCTCGCCGCCGAACTGACGGAGTTCGCCTTTCCGCGAGACGCGATCGTCACGATGTTGCCGCTGTCGAACTTCACCACGTCGCACGAAAACCGCTACGAGCGGCACCGTGTCGACCAGATTCCGGCGGATGGGTTGTTAGGGCTACCGCTCCTGGTGCAACTGCCGGGTGCCGGTTGGGCCGCCGTCCTCGAAGCGAATCTCACCGACTACGCCGGCCTGTATCTCGCACGCGGAAGCAGTGACAACCTGGTGAGCCGGCTCTCGCCTCTTCCCGGCGAGCCGACAGTCGCGGTGCGCACCACGTTGCCGCACGATTCGCCGTGGCGCCTGATCCTGGTGGCCAGGGAAGCACGGCAATTGCTCGAGTCCGACACGGTCCTCAAGCTGAATGCGCCGAGCGTGATCAAGGACACTTCGTGGATCGTGCCCGGCAAGACTACATTTCCGTGGTGGAACGACTATTACGAAACGAACGCGCCGTTCAAGATGGGGCTCAATACCGAAACCGCCAAGTTCTATATCGATTTCTGCGCGGAGTACGGCATTCCGTACCACTCGCTCGATGGGGTGAACGACCTTGCCTGGTACGGCGGACGCATCGCGCCTTACGAAGGCACCGACATCACCAAGGGCATCGAGGGACTCGATCTCAGGGAAATCATCGCCTACGCGCAGCGCAAGGGCGTGAAGCTGCGGCTATGGATGCACTGGGAAGCGGCGAAGAAACACATGGCCCGGGCATTTCCGCTGTATCACGCGTGGGGGATCGAAGGCGTGATGATCGATTTCATGGACCGCGACGATCAGGACATGGTCAATTTTCAGCGCCAGCTCCTGCAACTCGCCGCGGACAATCAATTGACGGTGACATTTCACGGTGTCGCGGCTCCGACCGGACTCGAGCGCACGTTCCCCAATCTGCTCAACAGCGAGTCAGTGCGCAATTGGGAGTACGACAAGTGGGACGCGGACGGCGTGACACCGGAACACGACGTTACCGTGCCGCTCACGCGCATGCTTGCCGGACCGCTCGACTATCACCAGGGCACGCTGCGCGGCGTGCCGCTCGAACAGTTCAAGCCCGTGGTGGCCGCCCCGGTGGTGATTGGCACACCCAGTCGCATGCTGGCTTCATACGTGGTGCTGCAGAATCACCTGCCGATGATGGCCGACTATCCATCGGCCTATCGGGCGAATCCGCTCACACCAGTCGTCGCGGGAATCCCGGCGACCTGGGACGATTCGCACGCGCTCATCGCCCGGGTCGGAGAGGAGATCGTCATTGCGCGCCGCAGCGGCAAAGTCTGGTGGATAGGCGCCATGACGGATCGACACGCAAGAAGCGTGCGAGTCCCGCTGTCATTCCTGCCAGCGGGAGCATTTCGCGCGGAGATCTACCGCGATGACCTCGGCGCGGAAGCGCGTTACAAACTCGAGACTCGTGAAGTCCAGGCGTCCGGTGAACTCAGTCTCCCGCTCGCCGCAGCCGGCGGCGCGTTGGTCAGGTTGACGCCTGTTAGTGAAAAATCGCGGTCGCTCTAGGTTCGCTGCCAAGGTTCGCTGAAATGAAGTTCGACGTTGCCGTGATAGCCGATCTGTGTGTAGACATCCTGGTGAAGGGGGATGTCGTTCCCGTGTGGGGTCAGGCGGAGCAGTTCGTCGACGACTACTGCCTGGAACTCGGCGGGTCGGCCGGGATCTTCGCCACCCAGTTCGCGCGGCTCGGCGGTCGGGTCGGTTTGTACGGCACGGTCGGAAATGACCTGTTCGGGCGTTATCTGCGCGAGCGCCTCACAGGCCTTGGGGTCGCCACGGAACACGTGTCTACATCCGAGCGGTTCAAGACACCCGTCGGACTGGGCCTCATCCGGAAGGATGACCGAGCCATGTTCACCTACCAGGGATGTCTCCAGGAAATCACGTTCGAAGCGGTCGAAGCATCGGGATTGCTGGCGCAGGCGCCGCATCTTCACATCGCGAGTTACTTCCTGCTCGACGCCCTGCGGCCGCAGTGGCCCGAAGTGCTGCCACGGCTCAGGGAGCGAGGCATGACGGTGTCACTGGATACGAACTGGTCGCCCAACGGAAACTGGGATGCCGCGCGGGAGATCCTGGGCGCAGTGGACGTGTTCGTGCCCAACGAAGAAGAGGCAATGCGTATTTCCGGGAGGGACAGCGTCGAAGATGCTGGCAAATGGCTCGGCGACCGTGTGAAGTTGACGGTGATCAAGCGCGGCGCGCGGGGGGCCTTGGCATTCGACCGCGAGGGGAACCGAGTCGAACTCTCCGGCGTGGCGCTCGATGAGGCGAGCATCGCGGACACGACGGGCGCCGGCGACAACTTCGACGCCGGGTTCCTTCATGCGTGGCTGAGACGCGCCCCGCTCGCCCAATGCATAGATCTCGGCATGCGCTGCGGAGCGTCGAGCCTGCGGTGCATGGGTGGCATTGAGGGACAGTTGGCTGGCGAAGAGCAGGAGCTTCACTGACATGGCAAAACGCGACACCGTTGGAATCGGCCTGGTTGGCTCTCAGTTCATCACGACGATCCATGCAGAGGCGTTGCGAACGGTGCCGCAGGCCAAGGTGCTCGCCGTGATGTCGCCAACGAGCGGACACGCGCGCGATTTCGCGTCGAAGCATGGCATCGCGCACCACTTCGAGGATCTGGACGCGATGCTCGCCATGGACGAGATCGATATGGTCGTGGTCGGCGCACCCAACTTTGCACACTGCGAGATCACGCTAAAGGCCGCGAAGGCCGGCAAGCACGTGGTCGTCGAGAAACCGCTGTGCCTGAACCTGGCGGACGCGGATCGCATGATCGCAGCGTGCGATCAGGCCGGCGTCAAGCTGATGTACGCGGAAGAGCTGTGCTTCACGCCCAAGTACGTCCGGCTGAAGCAGCTACTCGATGACGGCGTGCTTGGCCGCCCGGTGCTGTTCAAACAATCCGAGAAGCACGACGGCCCGCATGCCGCGCACTTCTGGGACGTCGATCGCTCGGGCGGCGGCGTCACCATGGACATGGGCTGCCACGCCATCCAGTTCTTCCGTTGGCTGAATGCCAACAACCCCGTGAAGAGCGTGTACGCGCAGATGAACACCAGCGTTCACGCGGCCAGGACGCGCGGAGAAGACAACGCGATCATCATCCTCGAGTTCGACAATGGCGTCGTCGCCCTGGCCGAGGAAAGCTGGACCAAGCTCGGCGGCATGGACGATCGCGCCGAAATCCACGGTTCGGAAGGAGTGGCCTACGCCGATGTGCTGCACGGGAATTCAATTCCGACCTACAGCGCCAAGGGCGTGGGCTACGCCGTCGAGAAGGCCGGAAACACGGTCGGCTGGAGCTTCGTGATGTACGAGGAGATCTGGAACTATGGCTTTCCGCAGGAATTCCAGCATTTCGTCGATTGCGTGCTGCACGACCGCCAACCGTTGGTGACGGGAGCCGATGGCAAGGCGGTCCTCGAGATCCTGTTCGCTGCGTACGAGTCCGCCGGCTCGGGCCGCAAGATCCTGCTGCCTTCTTCGACGAGAGCGGACAAGCCCTGCGATCTGTGGCTGAAATAGCGCATGGCCACAGTTCATCACTGCCGCGGTTATGAGGAGATGAGCCGGCAAGGCGCTGCGCTGGTGATTGCCGCGGCGACAGCGAAGAGTGACTTCTTACTGTGTGCTCCGACCGGCAACTCACCCACTGGTCTGTACCAGGAGCTGATTCGCGAACGCGCGAGGCGACCCGATCTCCTGCGGCGCTTCCGGGTCGTCAAGCTGGACGAGTGGTTCGGAGTGCCCCCGGACGATCCTGTGAGTTGCGAACATTATCTCCAGAGCCATCTCGTCGGACCTCTTGAAATCACTGCGGAGCGCTACCTTTCATTCGATTCGGAATCGTCAGATCCCCCGCGGGAGTGCGCCAGGATCAGCGCGGAGCTCGAGCGCCAGGGACCGATTGATGTGTGCATTCTTGGCCTCGGTCGAAACGGCCACGTGGGTCTGAACGAGCCGGCTCCCAGCTTGCAGCCCCATTGCCACGTCGCCAAGCTGTCCGCGGAAACGCTTGGGCACGCGATGATGAGTGGCAGGGATGCCAAGCCTGCATTCGGATTGACGCTTGGCATCGGCGACATCCTCGCGAGCCGGAAGATCCTGCTGCTCGTGACCGGAGCCGGGAAAGAGCGGGCCATCGCGAGATTTCTCGAAGCAACGGTCACGACGGATCTGCCCGCCAGCTTTTTGTGGCTGCATCAGGACGTTGAAGTCCTGTTGGACGACAGCTGTCGTTAGGCAGTCAGCGGTATTTCAGGCCGGTACCCGTGTTGAACACGACCACCATTTCACCCGGTTTCACCCAGCCCCGCTCGCGCAGCCGCGCCAGAGCCGCCCACGCGGCGCCACCCTCGGGGCACACGTCGATGCCAGACTTCGCCGCCAGCGCACGGGTCGCCCCGTCGGCTTCGTCGTCCGTCACCGCGATGGCCGTCCCGTTGGTCGCGCGTAGCACGCGCAGGCAGATGAAGCCGCCGATCGGCGAGGGAACGCGCAGGCCATACGCATGCGTCTGTGCATCGGGCCAGGGCTCTGTGCGTTCGGCGCCCGCGAGGAAGGCCTTTACAACAGGCGCACAGCCGGTCACCTGCACGGAGACGAAGCGCGGCCGGCGCGGGCCTATCCACCCGAGCCGTTCCATTTCATCGAAGGCCTTCCACATGCCGACCAGGCCGGTGCCGCCACCGGTCGGATAGACAATAACATCTGGAATATTGCCTTCCATCTGCTCGACCAGCTCGTACGCCATGGTCTTCTTGCCCTCGATCCGATACGGCTCCTTGAGCGTGGAGACGTCGAAGGCGGCAGAGTCCCCGCGCTCGCGCAGGAATTTTCCCGCGTCGGCGATCGTGCCTCGCACTCGATGGATCTGCGCGCCGTAGAGCTCGCACTCCGCGAAGAACGGTTCCGGTGTGTCCTCGGGCATCGCCACAGTCACCGGCAATCCGCCGCGCGCGCCATACGCCGCCAGCGCACCCGCCGCATTGCCGGCCGACGGCGCCACGAGCGCGCGTGCGCCCAGCTGCTTCGCCATGGAAACCGCGACAGTCATGCCGCGCGCCTTGAACGAGCCCGTGGGATTGCGCGACTCGTCTTTGACCCAGACGTTGCGCTCGACCTCGAGCAGCGGCGTGAAGCCCTCGCCCAGCGACACGGCTGCGGCGCGATCCAGCGGCAGCACCTCGTGGTAGCGCCACAAGGTCGGACGGCGGGTGGCGATCTCCTCGCGCCTCACCGACGCCTTGACCCCGTCGAGGTCGTAGCGCGCGAG
>Ga0207691_10005439_pt1 | contig 12299 bp, 16 predicted proteins | sample KBSM13metaG_FD_184327 | JGI IMG/M metagenome (GOLD analysis project Ga0207691, IMG submission 184327) | Miscanthus rhizosphere microbial communities from Kellogg Biological Station, Michigan, USA - KBS M1-3 metaG (SPAdes) (version 2) | ecosystem: Host-associated > Plants > Roots > Rhizosphere >...
TAAGATAGTTATCCGTGTCCTTCAGTTTACAACCGTACCAAAACCCAAGTAGTACTCCGTGCTATTTTAAAGATAGATTTCTTTCTAACATAAGTTGCCCCGGCTTGTGGCCAGGGCAACAAAAAAATTACGTCACATTTGATCCGATCTTAATATTTACCGTCTGCAGGCTTTTCCATTTCTTTTTTCTTTTTTTCAATTAACTCTTTGTACGTTGTTTGTTGATCAGGAGTTAAGAATTCAAAAAGTTTTGATTCCTTCTCTTTTTTTAAAGCCATTTTTTTCTCTTTCTGGGCGTCTTTGCTAAGTGAGGCATCTTGCGTAATGGCTGACATTTTCTCGCCATATTCTTTACTAAGGGCATCATATTTTACTACCTGGTCATTGGAAAGTTTCAATTCTTCTTTTATCTTTTTATCCCATTCTTCATGGCTCTTTTTGTAGTCTTTCTGTTCAAGCTGAGCCATAGCTGCAGTACCCACAAATGCAAATGCCACCATCAAAAACAATACTTTTTTCATGCTAATAGAATTTTAAAGTGAATAATAAAAAATAGGAGTGATAGTACTTTAAGGAAAAATAGTGCCAGCGACAATAATGGTGGAAAACTTTGATTCCTTCTTAAAATTTAAAACAAAAACATGACGATTCAAACTCAATGGGTAAACTTCGGATTGATCAAATTAAAACATGGTATCATTTTTATTATTCTAATAAAAAAAGCAATGAAACACTTTCTCTATATTTTATTATTCAGCATATTGGTTGCCTGCAATAATATCAAGACAAACGACTCAAGCTACTCTAAACCTTCCGGTAGTCCTCCGAATATTGAAGATAAATCAGTCTCAGAAGTAACAGGCTGCTTCATGAAAATAGTTGGTCGGGATACTGCCATACTTATGCTTGAACAAAAAGGAAAAGAGTTTTCCGGAAAAATGATATATGATAACTACGAGAAAGATGGCAGCAGAGGTGTTATAAAAGGGAAAGAAGAAGAAGGAATTTTAAAGCTATGGTATGACTTCGATTCAGAAGGCATGCATTCCGTTATGGAAGTATATTTTAAAGAAGATAACGGAAAACTTTTACGTGGAGTAGGAGATATGGACGCTAAAACAGATACGGCTTACTTTATATCAGGTATAAATTATTCAGATAAAGAAGTGTTTACAAAAGTGGATTGTGAATTGATCGACTGGAAGTTAAAATTTTAGTACCTAGAATTATTAATTTCATGAATCGGCAACCCCAAAATATATACTCACAAAAAAGCAGGTAAATACTAAGGGAAAATAGTGTTCCTAAACGGATTTTTTAGCTGCCCGTTGGCATGATATTTAACCCTATTACTGCAAATTAAAATCAATCCCTTATGAAAACTATCCTCGTGAAGCTTATTACAATAAGCTTTTTTTCAACTATTATTTGTATCTCATGCAAGAAGGAAACCGATGTTCTTAAGGACAATACGGCTTTACTTATTGAGAAGAGCTGGAAATTTGAGATCTATGGTCTTGATGAAAATAATAATGGTGTAATAGAAGAAACAGAGAATAATATGCTTCCCTGTGAAGCGGATGATGTGTATACTTTTTATATCAATGGTGGAGGTGTTTTTAAAGGCGGTACAATACCATGCAGTATGGACGAAACTCCCGTAATTAACTTTAATTGGAGATTTGAAAACAACGGTACCGAGCTTGCCATATTTGCTGCACCTGAAAAAATAAATCAGCTGGATAAAAACATCCTTGAGGTTTATTATATGGATGTGAATTCTCTGGGCCAGCCTGTGAAATATATCAGGAGATTTATGCATTGATTAGGAGTATTCCTAAGTAACCCATGGCAACAGATCCGATTAAATTATTGTGGAAATATTTGAACCAGCCTATAACCCCATAAGATAACTATTAAAAGCAAGAGAGTGGCTAAGGCTATGAAAAGCCACCAATTTCTTCGTCTGGCATAATATCTTTTTGAGTGATGCATCGGAAATTGTTCATCAAATTTTATGCTAAACCAGGGAAAAAAGCCCCGCAAGACTGCGGGGCGCTAATCAAAAACCATTAACCATTAAACCTTATCCTATGAAAATTCGTACTAAATATAAATATTATTTCGATTTAAAAAACTTCTCAGACAAATTCTTGATACTGAACAATCGTATTTTTACAGATTAAATTAATTAAGCATTCAAAAACATTGTCGGCATTTTTTAATTTTTAACATGTGGGAATTCGTAGGCCAATTCGCTGAGATCGATTCGAAAAGTGTATTTGCTTTGGCCCATCTGTTAAAAAGTCCAGGTCTCGCAATTTCGAGGACGACGATGTTAGTACCAAATTTTTTAAGGAAATAAAGACGATTGTCGCAAAGATTGTAAGGGAGATCACTTCGGGCTTGGTTGTTGATATGCTTTGCAGGGCTAAGCAACGTACCTACAAAGTCCTTTAAGATGAAAAAATAATTCTGCATGATGCCGGAATGCGTCATTGATGTTCTGCAGAGCCTTCTGAGGATCTTCGATCCCGATTCGCTGATCAGACACGGAGGATTGTTGATTGTCTTTCTATTGGTATACGTCAGCACTGGTTTATTCTTTTGTTTTTTTATCCCTGCAGGAGCAATATTATTTACAACCGGAATATATGCCGCAACTGGTGGACTGCAGTACGATATTTTTACTATTTGTAGTCTATTAATACTTGCTTCTATTTTGGGAAATCTTACAGGTTATTGGTTCGGATGGAAAACAGGCCCATTATTATACAGCCGCAAAGACTCAATGTTCTTCAAAAAGCAACATCTTAAAACAGCCGAAACATTTTATAATAAGTATGGCTGGCTGGCATTAACTGTGGGATTGTATCTGCCCATCATCCGAACATTTGCATCAATTGTTGCGGGCATGGTTAAGTTGAGCTTTCACCGTTTTATATTACTTACAATTACAGGCTCTGTAGCTTGGATATTGAGTTTTGTGTTAGCGGGATATTTTATTGGCAGCCGGCCTTTATTAAAGCCCTGGTTAAATTATATCGTTATCGGTTTTATTCTTATTGTTACCATACCACTTGTCATTTGGATGATCAAAGAATTAGGAAAGATGCGGAAAGAGAGTAAGGAGAAGAGATTGTAATATGATCAATCCCACACATATTTCCAGCTTCCATCTGGTTGCTTTTTCCATACCGTATGAAAGACACCATTAAAAGTTATTGGCTTGCCCGCTGGGTCTGTTGATGACCAAACATATTTTCCATAGGTATATCCTATATCACCATCTATTGAAGCACCTACAAAATCAGGCGACCACTTAACGGTTGCTTTTTGATAAAAAGGAGCGGAGTAAAAAATTTTGATGGCTTCTTTACCGTGGATCAGCGTATCATTTTGTCTTTTGATCGTTGCATTTGAATCTGCAAAAAAGTAAAAGGCTTCAGCAATGCCTTTATCAGCTGCCATTTGTGCAAAATCTTTTTCTGCTTTTTCTATTTCCTGTTTTGCATTTTCGTTATCAGGTTTACTTTCATTGCTGCTTTTTGGAGATGAGCAGGAGAGGAGGATTGATAACGTCAAAAAGATGATCGATCCTTTTTTCATGATCCGGTTGTTTAAATTCTTTAGCAATATACAACTCTAACCTGGCTGATTGTTGATATGCTTTGCTAAAAGGCTAAGTCGCATACCAACAAAGGCGTAAAAATTTTCTCAGTATGATCACTACAAATAAACTTTCAGGCAACACTATTAAATTCCTGAAAATGTTTAACTTTCTTAGATCGCTTTTTTAAATGCGACTAGCAACAAACCCCGAACCATGCCAGCAATAATCGATTTGCTTATTAAAACATTTGGAAAAGATCATTTGCTGACACACGATGAAGCAGCCGATCGTGTGGCAAGTAATTGGCGACAGCATGAAAACCTGGATTGTCTTGCTCTTCTTCGTCCAAAAACTACCGAGCAGATATCAAAAATGTTACAGATATGTAATGAATTTGATCAACCTGTTGTACCGCATGGAGGGTTGACAAATGTTGTTGGAGGAGTGGCAACTAAACCTGGTGAAATTGCCTTGAGTTTGGAACGCATGAACCAGATCGAAGAGATCAATGTGCAGGATAAAACAGTAACAGTACAGGCAGGAGTTGTCTTATCAGATCTGCAAAAAGCATTGGCTGACCAGGGACAGCATTTTCCACTTGATCTTGGAGCAAAAGGAACTTGTATGATCGGTGGAAACATTGCTTCAAATGCAGGTGGTTTGCAGGCATTGCGATACGGAGTGATGAGAAATTTAGTTTTGGGATTAGAGGTTGTGCTGGCTGATGGAACAATTATTTCATCGATGAACAAAATGATGAAGAATAATGCAGGGTACGATCTCAAACAACTCTTCATTGGCTCTGAAGGTACATTGGGTATTATAACAAGGTTTTGAAAATGGAAGATCTGCCAAAGACCAGGTGCACAGCTTTTATTGCATTGGAAAGTTTTGAGAAGGCAGTTCAACTGTTGCAATATGCAAAGAAACATTTGAATAATGGACTTACCAGTTTTGAATTGCTATGGCAGGATTATTATACCTTGATGACATCATCACCTTCACCTTATTCACCACCGTTATCACAAACTTTTCCGTTTTATGTTTTAATGGAAACCCACGGACAGGATGCCGAAAAAGATAAAATATTGTTTGAGGAATTTTTGGAAAAAAGTTTGGAAGAGGGGCTCATCGCCGATGCAGCTATCGCACAATCTCAACAGGAATTAGATTGGTTCTGGGGCATTCGTGAAAATGTAGAATTAGTATTTTCAGTGCACAGCACGGTTTTTTTATTTGATGTAAGTCTTGCGATCTCTGACATGGATGCCTATATAAAAAAGATCAGAACAGAACTTCAAAACATTTGGCCAGATCTGCATTTTTATAGTTTTGGCCATATGGGTGATGGCAATCTGCATTTATTTGTAAGCTGTGGCGATGATGAAGCAAGTACAAAACATTTAGTAGAAGAGATCATTTATAAACCACTTCAGCAAATTGACGGATCTATAACCGGTGAGCATGGGATAGGATTAGAGAAAAAATCGTGGCTTCATCTGAGCAGGACTGCAGAAGAGATACAATTGATGAAAACGATCAAGAAAGCTTTTGACCCAAAAGGAATATTGAATCGCGGGAAATTGTTTACCTGAAATATGGTACATTAACTTAATAAACGGCCTTTTTATGAAGAAAATATTTTTTGTAATTATCCTGGTAAACTTTCACTTGGCAATGTTTAGCCAGCAAAAAGTTATTCAATTGTACAGAGGAGTGGCGCCGGGTTCTGAAAACTGGACATATAGTGAAAGATCTGATAGTTCACAGATGCCGCTTGTCTATAATGTATCGCAACCTACACTGACTGTGTATTTACCTGATCCCAAGATCGCAACTGGTACGGCAATTATATTATGTCCCGGTGGTGGCTTTTTTATTCTGGATATGAAGAATGCCAGCGTTGATGTAGCAAAGTGGCTGAACGAAAAAGGCATTACTGTGTTCCTTTTAAAATACAGGCTTGCACAAATTTTTACTGATAAGCCAGTACAGGAAGTATATTCTCATATCAAAAGGTGATCTTGAAGAAAAAACAAAACCTGTTATTCCCTTAGCTATCAATGATGGAAAAGAAGCATTAAAATATGTAAAGGCACATGCGGCTGAATATGCTATTTCACCTTCTCGTATTGGCATAATAGGTTTTTCTGCCGGCGCTGCCGTTTCTGAAGCAACAGCCATTTACTATACTCCGGAGACTCGTCCTGATTTTGTCGCATCATTCTATGGAGCTCTTCCTTCGGCATTTGATGGGCCGGTTCCTGCGGAAGCACCGCCTATGTTTCTTGCGGCTGCAAGTGATGATCAATTTGGAGCACATACTAGTACTGTAGCGTTATATTCAAAATGGATCGCAGCAAAGCGTCCGGTTGAATTACATGTTTATGCAAAAGGTGGACATGGTTTTGGAATGCGTAAGCAAAACCTTCCTGCCGATAATTGGACTGAACGGTTTACCGATTGGCTCACGATGAATGGATGGCTTGATAAAAAGAAATGAGTGAGTGTACTTATTCTAAAAATAGTTCAATAACCTTATCGCCGTAAGCCCAGATCAAAGTACCAATGATCGAAAGCACTAATGTCCATTTATCAATTTTCAATTGAGGTATTGAAGTATGCAGCATTTCTTTCCCAAGGTCATTCCGCTCAATATTTGAAAAAAATTTTTGATTGTGTTTTTTTATGCTCCGGGATGCCAGTACAATTCCAATGATCGCTGATACAGCACCGGATCGTGCAAACCAATCAGCCCGATGATCATTAAGATCAATGATAAATGACGTGATGGGAAATGCAACTGCGAACAGGATAAGCAACATATCCGGCAGTATGGATTGCCATTTAACTTTTGTCCTGAAAATTTCTTTTTCGGTTAATTCAGCCATAGCAATTTCTTTATTTTTATACAAGCTACAAAATGCAGAATTGATTGGTGATTGTTTGTTGGTATGCTTTGCACAAGGCTAAGCGACATACCAACAAAGTAGTAAACTGGCTTAATATGCGTTCTTCAATTCTCAGGGACAAAAGAGTTCCAATATTTTTCAAATTCCTCTTTGTTAATATTAATTGTTTCGAAGTTTGTTCTAAAATTTTCTATAACCAGATTGTTATCTGTCCAATATCCATAATTTTTTTCCCATGGCATTATCATGATAGTTTTCCCGGAACTATCTAACCCGATCTCCCTGTTTGGGTAATAACTATCATTTTCGAATTCGATCAACCAAAAAGCAACTTTGTCAATTTTCTTTTCAAAGTCAGGATTGGCAATTGGGACAATAGATTCCAAAACAACTTTTGCTAATCTCTTACCAATATTTTCCGGAACCTTCTTCACTTTGGAATCAGGATATTTAAACTTAATATAAGTGTTGCTCATAATACCGACCCAAAGGTGAGCATTTATTCCTTATCAATGTCGGCACAAAGGCTTTTCAACAAAAGGCGTAATATTAATAAAAATCTTGTTTTATTTGATTGATAATACGCCGTTTATCAAAGTTCTGAGCGCCTTAACCATTTCTTGCACAGTGTTTGCCAATAGGAAGAAAATTGATCCTTTTATGTTTTACAAAAAAATATACAAGTCTGTGTTGATCGATCGGTTTACAGAACAAACCCGCCAGTTTATCAAGGTCCTGCTTAGAGGAGAACGATATCCGGGCGAATATAAAAACTGCAAAGACACATTAGAGAGCATACAAAAACAATTGTTGTGGGAAGAAAAAAGAGCAGATTATAATATTTCAATTAGTGCCCCAGGCGAACTGTTGATCAATAAAAACAAGGGTTAGATTCAGATCAGATATTCTTACACGTTGGCGTGGATGACAACAAATACAGAGGTTGGTTTGTCGCTATGCTTTGCATAACGCTAAACGACATTTCAACAAAGACATAAAAGTCCATATCAGGCATGATTTTTTAACACTACAAATGATATGGTACGAAGTTGTTTTTATTACATCCTGTTTCTTTTGGGGTTATTTATGACCTCGTGTAAAGAAAAAAAAGATATGACCTTCGATGAGCCGCCATTAATTACAAATGAAATTGATTCAAGCGATATAATTGACTCAAGCATAACGATCGTAGTTCTTCCCGATTCCTCTACTTATAAGGAGGAGCAGGAGATCAAAACAGGGTCAGCTATACCAGACAGCCTTGTTGCCTTTGGTAAATCATTAGTAGGTACTCCATATTTATACGCATCTTCTGACCCTGCAAATGGTTTCGATTGTTCAGGATTTATCACTTATGTATTTAATCATTTCGGTATTGCAGTACCCAGATCGTCTGTTGATTTTACAGATATGGGGATTGAAATACCAACGGATTTTGCCAGCCCCGGTGATCTTATTTTATTTACAGGCACTGATAGTACAATAAGGATCGTTGGACACATGGGAATTGTAGAAAGCAATGAAAGAGGTAATCTGCTTTTTCTGCATTCTACTTCCGGCAAGGCTTATGGAGTTGTCATCTCTCCTTTAAAAGGTTATTATGAAGCAAGATTCGTAAAAGTGATCAGGGTGTTTCCTCAAACATATTTCACGATGCCGTAAATTAATTGTTTGTTCCTTCTTTAAATTTGATCTTGCTTGCCAGGTAAACTGGTAAGGTATTTACTGCTGACTGTAACTTCTCAATATTTTTTTTCTGCAATTCCTTATCGTCCACATAATAATTGTAATTCAAATACAGGTAATACATCAACATCCTGTTATAATCGTCTAATTTCTCATCGCGGATCATATCTAGTATTTTGCTTTCAATGGCTACCTGGTACTGACTTTCCGATAGTGCTCTTCCCAATCTGCTAATATTTCCATAATAATGATGTTCCCCGGGATTCTCTATACGCAAGCTGATTCCCAATAACAGATCGGTCACGTTAAAATTCAGGACTTCAAGTTCTTTGATATATGTTTTTCTTTCGGCCCATGCATAACTTCCATCAATACTTCGTTCAAAATTATCATTCATTATATCGAGATGCGAACGCAGGAATATTTCCCAGTTAATTGTTTCAGCTGAAAGAAGAGCAATATTCATAGCATGTCTACGGGGACTAAGATCCTGGCTGCATCCCCCAACCACTATCCGACTTCTTTTTAATTCAAGTGCGATTTGGGGTGACTTATAACGCCGTACATATTCTTCGAATGCATCATTGCTTACACTAACATCCGCTAACGCCTCTTCAAGCGCCGCCGCGAAAAGTTCATTGAATTCGCCATCGCTTTCTTTCAAGCGATCTGTCTTACCCAATCGCAATGAATCCCATTCATTATATTTCTTTCTGTACTCGTTAGACTTAGCTTCAGTCCATCCTCCGGAAAAATAATCCGGTCTGCCCGTTTTTGAATTGATGTATTGAAAAAAATCTATCACCTTCGATTTCTCTTTAGGCTGTCTACCAGACCTGCCGCCGGTGCGCTGTGCATTTTCTTTAAATATTCCAACTGATGTATCAACCATGCAATCGGCATACTGTACCATGCGGGCATATTTTTCCGGCAGTGAAGGTTCAATGAAATTTGCAGTAAAATAAAATGCACTGATTTGCTCTTCCACAAGTTTTGATCCCGGCCAATAATCAAATACCCATGTGCCTTTTAATGGTTTTAGAAACCGTTGTACGTTTTCGTTCAATGAAATTATATAGTAATGATCATTACTAAGTTCGACGCTACTGAATCGGGTCACATCTTTATCTTCATAATCCTTATAGTTAAATCTTACAACAAGCAGATCGGGATCGGATTTTGCCGCAGGATACTTCTTTACAAATTCATCAAAAGAAATATTAGCTTCAATATCACGAAGTGCAGCTTTTATATTTCCTGTATCGAGCTTTATATAATTCGCCTTTCCCTGTGCTTTGGCACGATATACTTTGTGCAGCTCACATGCTCTGAACCTGATATTCAGCGAATCAACAATATATTTAAGTTGCTTAATTGTGCTATCAGAATAAATGAGTCCGTTGCTTGATTTTGCAAACTCAGGGTTTTGTGCAAAAGATTGAAAGCTGAAAAGGATGACAAAACCCAAAACTAATTTTTTCATACACGTTGGTTGGGTTACTTAAAATTAAAAAGACTTTTGATAATAACCGGCTATCAGACCAAAAAATAATCATCAAATATTAAATCTAAACATTAAGTTAGATGCGGCCGCTACATTTATTGCATAAAGAAAGTCCATATCATTTTGTTGGTATGCTTTGCACAAGCCAAGCGACAAACGAACTAAGGCATAATAACACAAGCGATATGCAAACAACGGAATAAAATTGTTTCCCTTATACCTTATCTTAGATATTTAAAGTATCACCTTTTCGAAACCGAAACAGCTTAATCAATTTTTTCCGAATGGATAATCAAACAATGAAATCAGTTTTACAAGTTGAAGAACTCAATATTTTTTATGGCAGTTTCCAGGCGGTCCGCAATGTTTCTTTTAATGTAAAAGCAGGGGAAATATTTGGTTTGCTGGGACCAAATGGCGCAGGAAAAACAAGTACATTAAGCGCAATAGAAGGATTGCTGAAACCTCAGTCGGGTAATATTACTGTGGCAGGTTTTAGTATTAAGGATAAACCATTGCATGTACGTGCCAATCTCGGTGTGCAATTGCAGGCTACCAGTTTTCAGCCCGAACTTTCCATAGTGGAGATCCTGAAATTATATGCGGGTATCCATGGTGTAGAAATGAATGATGAAAAGTTAAAGGCAATATTAGCTAATATTAAATTAGAAGATGCGGGTTCAAAACGTTTTGGACAACTTTCGGGCGGGCAACAGCAACGTGTTTCATTGGTGATAGCAATGATACATGAACCACGGCTGGTATTACTCGATGAACCTACTTCTGGTCTCGATCCGCAGTCACGTCGTCAACTTTGGGAACGCATGGAAGCATTACGGGAAAAAGATCATGGCATCCTGCTTACAACTCATTCTATGGAAGAAGCCGAAGCTGTATGCGATCGCATTGCTATTATTGATCATGGGCAGATCATCAATATTGATACACCTGCGGCTTTAATAGAAAAACATCGCAACGATCCTGAAGTGATCAGTGCTTCACGTAAAGGAAAGATAACTCTCGAAGATGTGTTTATCGGCTTAACAGGAAAAGCTATTCGTTCATAACTAAACAAGCAAATATGCAAACCGCTATACCATCAACATCCGCTGTACTCTCTTCATTGCTTCGTGCCGATTTCACTACACAATGGCGCAACAGGAGATCAGTTATGCTTGTCGTGCTGGTACCTATTGTAATACTTATTTCATGGAAAGGATTGGTAGAAAAATTTGGAGGAACTTTTGTGCTTTCTAATTGCATTACTATTGGTCTGAATGCGATCGGGTTGATGGGTTATTCTAATGCCATTGCCCGAGACAGGGATAAAGGAGTGTTTCAACGTTTGCGTGTGGCGCCAATACCTTCATGGTCTATAATGATGAGCCGCCTGCTGGTACAATTAGCTATGATATTAATAGTAACGACAGCAATATTTGTGGTGGGTAACAATTATGATAAAATAAGTCTTAGTCCTTCCGGGTATTTATTAGGTTTTATAGCTGCTATTGTCGGGGGTGCTGTTTATCTCGCATTGGGACAAGCCATCGTTGGGCTTATAAAGAATCCCGAGACGGTTAATGCAGTTACACGTCTCATTTATTTTATTTTTATTATGATAGGTATGTTTGGAGAGTTGGGAATGCTGGGACATGAATTAGGAGAGGTGGTGAGATGGTCGCCTTATGGGACGGTGAAACGATTACTCTCTGCAAGTATGGATCCCCATACCTGGACACAGGATACAACATTGTATTTATTAGCAACCATTGGTTATACAATAATTTTCACTACACTGGGCATTAAATGGTTCAAATGGAATACACGTTGAGATGGCACGCCTGAATTTATTTAATTTGAAATTCCATCAACGTTGGGCTCGGAGTTATAACCATTTGTTTGTTGGTATGCTCAAGGCTAAGCGACATACCAACAAAGGCGTAAAGGGAGTAATAATGAAATAGCTTTCGACGTTAATCAAAGATCCCTCCTTTTAAAACTCCACATAATTATGAGAAAAATATTCTTTTTCGTAGCTGCTATTTTTGCTGCTTGTCAATTGCCGGCACAAAAGTCCTTTAAGAGAAATACTGTTTACTTCGAAATCGGAGGCAATGGTCTCGTGTTATCTCTGAATTATGAAAGACAAATAACCAATAAACCAGGGCTAGGTTTTCATGCAGGCATAGCTTTGTCTGGTGACAAGCCAGCCTTCCCACTTGGTGCTAAATATCTTTTTGATCTTGGCAAGCAAAGATCTTTTTTAGAAGTTGGAGCCGGCGTTACGATTGCTGAGCAGGATATGTGGGAAGAAGATCTGAATCAGGTTACAGGTAATCCATACAAAGCCGGATTTATTCCTTCTGTTGGATACAGGTACAATGCGCCAAAAGGATTTATGTGGAGAATAAATTATACCCCTGTTTTTAATAAGTATAGAACTGAGCTTTTGTTTTTTGGTATATCCGTAGGATGGAGAATATAGCTTTCATCTAATGAATAATTAGATTTTCCTCATTAAGTTCTTTTTTAATAAATGCCTTGCTCGGAAAGGTTATAAACATTAACAGGAGATCGAGGACGG
>Ga0207691_10005441_pt1 | contig 12296 bp, 11 predicted proteins | sample KBSM13metaG_FD_184327 | JGI IMG/M metagenome (GOLD analysis project Ga0207691, IMG submission 184327) | Miscanthus rhizosphere microbial communities from Kellogg Biological Station, Michigan, USA - KBS M1-3 metaG (SPAdes) (version 2) | ecosystem: Host-associated > Plants > Roots > Rhizosphere >...
GCGCGCTCCTGATCCTGGACGAAGTGCCGATCTGCCTCGGGCGGACCGGACGCATGTTCGCGTTCGAGCACTACGGCATCGTGCCCGACATGGTCGTGCTGGGTAAGGGGCTCGGTGGCGCGGTGTTCCCCATGGCGGCGCTCATCGTCCGCCGCGACCTCGACATCGCCCGCGATCGCGCGCTCGGCCATTACACGCACGAAAAGAGCTCGGTCGGCTGCGCGGCGGCGCTGGCGACACTGGAAGTGATCGAGACCGAGCGGCTGCTCGAACGCTCGCGCAACCTTGGCGCACGCGCGCTCGAGCGGATGCGGGAATTGAAGAGCCGCCACCCGCTCGTCGCCGACGTCCGCGGCATCGGCCTCCTGCTGGGACTGGAACTTGCGCGCGACGGCGTCCCCGCGCGTCGCGAGGCCGAACGTGTGATGTACCACTGCCTCGCCCACGGCCTGTCGTTCAAGGTTGGCCAAGGCAACGTGCTCACGCTGTCGCCGCCGCTCGTGATCGCCGAGAACGATCTCGACGCGGCGTTCGCAATCCTCGACGGAGCGCTCGCTGCCGTCGAAGGCGGGACGGCGTAGCGCATGCAGATGCTGCTCAACCTCCTGGCCGGTGTTGCGCTGCTCGTCTGGGGCACGCACATCGTTCGCACCGGCATCCTGCGCATCTACGGCAGCAACCTGCGGCGCTTCCTCCGCGTCAGCGTTGCGAAGCCGGTGAACGCGTTCTTCGCGGGGGTCGGGATCACGGCGCTGATCCAGAGCAGCACGGCGACGGCCCTCATCGTCGCCGCGTTCGCGGGACAGGGTCTGATCGGCACTTCGCAGGCGCTGGCAGTGATGCTCGGCGCGGACGTCGGCACGTCGATCGTGACGGTCGTGCTGTCGTTCGACTTGTCGTGGCTGTCGCCGCTCCTGATCTTCATCGGCGTCGTGCTGTTTCTCGCCCGCCAGGAGAACGTCATCGGGCAGTTCGGGCGCGTGATGATCGGCCTCGGCCTCATCATGTTCGCGCTGCAATGGATCTCCGTCGCCGCCAAGCCGATGGTCCAGGCCGCTGGCGTCCAGGTGCTCTTCGCGTCCCTTACCGGCGACGTGCTGCTCGACATGCTGGTCGCGGCGCTGATGACGATCCTGTGCTACTCGAGCCTCGCCGTCGTGCTGCTGATGGCCACCCTCGCCTCGCTGCACGTGATCGCGCTCCCCGTCGCGCTCGGCCTCGTGCTCGGCGCCAATCTGGGAAGCGGCCTTCTCGGGATGTTGTCCACGCTCAATTCTCCGCCCGAGGCGCGCCGGGTCACGCTCGGCAATTTCCTGTTCAAGCTGATCGGCTGCATCCTCCTCGTGCCCTTTGTCGCGCACGTTGAAAAGCCGATCGGCGCCCTAGTCCTCGGGCCCGCGCAAGAAGTCGTGCTGTTCCACCTCGCGTTCAACGTGACGCTTGCGCTCGTCTTCATCTTTTTCACGGCGCCGATTGCGCGCGTCGCCGAGCGGCTCTTGCCGACGAAGCCTGCCGTCGATGACCCGGCGAAGCCACGGCATCTCGATCCGTCCGCGCTCGCCACGCCGACGCTCGCCATTTCGTGTGCGGCGCGCGAGGCGCTGCGCATCGGCGACGTCATCGAGCAGATGCTGCAGGGCCTCCTGACCGTGCTCAAGACCAACGACCGCGTGCTCGCCGAAAGGCTGCGCAAGATGGACGACGTCGTCGACGACCTCTATACGGCGGTCAAGCTCTACCTCACCCAGATATCGCGCGAGGCGCTGGAGGAAGAGGAAGGCCGGCGCTGGGCCGACATCGTGTCGTTCACGATCAACATGGAGCAGGTCGGCGACATCATCGAGCGCATCATCATCGAGCTCGAGGAAAAGAAGATCGACAAGGGGCGCAACTTTTCGGAGGCAGGCATGGCGGAGATTTGCGATCTCCACGCCCGGCTCATCGCCAATTTGCGTCTCGGCCTGTCGGTGTTCCTCAACGGCGACTTGAAGAGCGCGCAGGAGCTCCTCGCCCAGAAGGTGCTGTTCCGCGACCTGGAGCGCGCCTACGCCGACTCGCATCTCGCGCGCCTCGCCGAAAACACCCAGGACAGCATCGAGACGTCGTCGCTGCACCTCGATCTCATCTCCGACCTGAAGCGCATCAATTCCCACATCTCGTCGATGGCATATCCGATCCTCGAGCAGGCCGGCGTATTGGCCAAGACGCGACTCAAGGAGCCGGAAGTCGTGCCCGTGCGCGCGGTGTGATGAAGGGCCCCCACGCTCACTCCGTGAGCTGCCCTGCAGGCGGCGCGCAGTGCGCCGCGCTTACGCCCAAGCGGCCGGGCGCGCACTGAATGCCCGCGACCGAACTCACGCTCGGCGTCACGCTCGCCGTTCTCGGCGCCGGCCTCTTGCACGCCGGATGGAACGCGCTCCTCAAGTCGGCTCCCGGGGGCGACCCGCTGCTCGACACTGCGACCGTCGTCGCGGGCTCGGGCGTATGGGGGCTCATCGCTATCCCGTTCGTCGGCATCCCGGATGCGGCCGCGTGGATTTTCATGATCCTCTCGGTGGGCATTCACTGGGCGTACTACATCACGCTCGCGCACGCGTACCGGACGGGCGACCTCTCGTTCGCCTATCCGCTGATGCGCGGCACCGCCCCGCTCCTCGCCACGCTCTTGAGCGTGCTTTTCCTGCGTGAATGGCCGACGCCGCAAGTCGCGCTCGGCATCGTGTTGATCTGCACCGGCATCGTCGGCATCGCGTTCGTGGGCCGCAACCCGCATCCGCGAGCCGCCGTGCTGTTCGCTCTCGCGAATGCCGCCATCATCGCGGTCTACACGCTGGTCGACGGCGCCGGCGCGCGGGCCGCGGGCACGGCCGCGAGCTACGCGGTGTGGCTTACATTTCTCGAGGCTGTGCCGTTCCTCTGCTGGATTCGGTGGCAGCGGGGCCGCGAGGCGGTCGACTACATCTCGCGCGGCTGGCGGCGCGGGCTTCTCGGCGGCGCCGCGAGCCTCGGCGCGTACGCGATCGTGCTCTGGGCGATGACGCAGGCGCCTATCGCCGCCGTCGCGGCCCTGCGCGAGACTTCGGTGCTTTTCGCAGCGCTCATCGGCGCCATCTGGCTGAAGGAAGGCTTCGGCTGGCCACGATTGGCCGGCGCGGCGAGCGTCGTGGCCGGCGTAGCGGCGTTGAAACTGTGACGTCGAAGCTGCCCGCACAAGCTCGCGTCGTCATCGTCGGAGGCGGCATCGCCGGCGTTTCCACGGCATACCACCTTGCGAAGCTCGGCGTGAAGGACGTGGTGCTGCTCGAGCAGGGCAAGCTCACCTGCGGCACGACGTGGCATGCCGCGGGGTTGGTGGGCCAGACGCGCGCGACGCGCAACGCAACGCGAATGAGCCGCTACGGGATCGACCTCTACGCATCGCTCGAGAAAGAGACCGGGCTCGCCACCGGCTGGAAGCAGTGCGGCAGCCTGAACGTCGCGGGAACGCCCGAGCGCCTCGTGTCGATGAAGCGGCAAATGGCGAGAGCCAGGAGCTTCGGCATCGAGTTCGAATTCATCTCCCCCGCCGAAGCAGGCCGGCGAGTTCCGATCCTGCGGACCGACGACCTCGCGGGAGCGGTGTGGATTCCCGGTGACGGCAAGGCGAACCCGACCGATCTGACGCAGTCGCTGGCCAAAGGCGCGCGCATGCACGGCGCGACGATCGTGGAAGGCGTCAAGGTCGAGAGCATCGACCAGGCCAAGGGACGAGTCGCCGGAATCCGCTGGCGGTCAGCGGATGACGAAGGATCGATCGCCTGTGAAACGCTCGTCAACTGCGGGGGGCAATGGGCCCGCGCGTTCGGACGCCTCGCGGGAGTCAACGTGCCGCTCTATGCGGCGGAGCACTTCTATCTGGTCACCAAGGCCATCGAGGGTGTTTCGCCCGACATGCCCGTCATACGCGACCCCGACGGCTATCTCTACTACAAGGAAGAAGTCGGCGGGCTCGTCATGGGCGGTTTCGAGCCGAAGGCGAAGCCGTGGACGGTGGATCCGATTCCCGATGGCTTCGAGTTCCAGCTCCTGCCCGAGGACTGGGATCACTTCGAGATCCTGATGCAGAACGCGATCCATCGGACGCCGTGTCTCGAGACCGCCGAAGTGAAGCTGCTTTTGAACGGACCCGAAAGCTTCACCCTGGATGGGAACTTCATTCTCGGAGAAGCGCCGGAGCTCGCCGGATATTTCGTCTGCGCCGGCTTCAATTCCGCGGGCATCGCCAACGCCGGCGGCGCGGGCAAGCTCGTCGCCGAATGGATCGTCAACGGCGAAGCGCCGCTCGATCTCTGGGATGTCGACACGCGCCGCTTCGCTCCGTTCCATGCCAATCGCCGGCACCTCGCCGACCGGACGGTGGAGTCGCTCGGGCTCCACTACGCGATGCGCTGGCCGCGCGAGGAGATGGAGACCGTGCGCCCGCTGCGCCGTTCGCCGCTCTACGACCGTCTCGCGGCAAAGCGTGCGGCGTTCGGCAGCAAGATGAACTGGGAGCGGGCGAACTACTTCCTGCCGCCGGGCGAAGAGAAGCCGCCGTACACACTGGGCACGCCCGGCTGGCTGCCGCACGTGCTCGAAGAGCAGCGCGCCTGCCGCGAGGACGTCGTCGTGTTCGATCAGACGTCGTTCTCGAAGTTCGTGCTCAAGGGCCGCGCGGCGCTCGCCGTGCTCGAGCGGTCCTGCGCGAACCAGATCGACGTGCCGGCAGGAAGGATGGTCTACACCGGAATGCTCAACGCGCGCGGCGGATTCGAGAGCGACCTCACGATCGTGCGCCTCGCGCAAGACGAGTTCCTCATTATCACAGGCTCCGCGCAGACCACACGCGACTTCGCGTGGATCGAGCGTGCGATCGGCGACGAGCCTGCGGCCCTCGTCGATGTCACCAGCGCGTATTCGGTCCTCTCCGTAATGGGCCCGAAGGCTGGAGCGCTGCTCGCCCGCCTTTCTCCGGACGATCTCTCGAAAGCCGGCATGCCGTTCGGCTCGACGCGAATGATCGACGTCGGCCACGCGCGCGTTCGCGCGGCGCGAATGAGCTACGTCGGCGGTCCCGGCTACGAGCTCTATGTCACCGCGGACCAGTGCGTAACGCTCTACGATGCATTGTGGAGCTGCGGCGATGCTTTCGGCTTGAAGGACGCCGGCTACTACACGATCGACGCTCTGCGCATCGAAGCCGGGCGTCGCGCGTGGGGGGCGGAGCTCTCGCCCGACGAAACACCGTGGGAAGCGGGACTGGGCCACGCGGTGAAAATGGACAAGGCAGTCCCCTTTGTCGGGCGTGAGGCGCTCCACGCGCAGCTCGCTGCCGGCATCAGGAAGCGGCTCGTGACGTTCACGTTCGACGACCCTGCCGTTTTTCCCTGGGGTGGCGAACCCATTCTCATGGATGGGAGAAGTGTCGGCGAACTGACGTCGACCGGCTACTCCCGCCGTCTCGGCCGCGCCATCGCGATGGGCTACGCCCGCTCCGATCTCGTGCTGACCGACGAAATCCTGCAGGGCGCCCGCTATCAGGTGGACATTGCCGGCGAGGTCCACGCCGTGACGCCACATCTCAAGCCCGTTTGAAATGGAAGGCCGGACTGTGGCCAGCGGAATGTTAGGCTACGCGTGATGTCGCATCGCTTCACCAACCCACCGCGTCAAGGCCGCATTCCGACGAAGGCCGGCGCCGTCCCCGGACAGGTGCAGAGCCTGACGCGCGGGCTCAACCTGCTCGAAGCGCTCGCCAAGGCCGACGGCGGCATCACGCTCACGGATCTCGCGCATCGGGTGAGTCTGCCGCCGTCCACGACGCACCGGCTGCTCTCGACGTTGGAAAAAATGGGCTACGTCTATCAGGCCGGCGCTCTCGGTCTCTGGTACGTCGGCCTTCACGCCTTCACCGTCGGTGCCGGGTTTCTCGCCAATCGCGACTTCGTCGCCCAGAGCCACCTCTACATGCGCCGCCTGATGGAGCAATCGGGCGAGACCGCGAACCTCGCCATACTCGACGGCACCGAGGCCGTGTTCATCGCGCAGGTCCAGTGTCACGAGATGATGCGGATCCTGGTGCGGCTCGGAAGCCGGGTACCGTTGCACGCTTCGGGCGTCGGCAAGGCGATATTCGCCTCGCTGCCCGACGAGCAGATCGACGCGATCCTCAAGGTGAAGGGACTGCCGCGCATCACGCCGCACACGATCGTTGCGCCGGAGACGATGTGGGCGGCGCTCAAGGTCATTCGCCACCGCGGCTATTCGTTTGACGACGAGGAGCACGCCCCGGGCACGCGCTGCGTCGCCGCGACCGTCTACGACGAGCACGCGGAGCCGTTGGGGGCGATCTCGCTGGCAGGGCCGTCGTCGCGGCTGCCCGACGAGCGGATCCGGCAGTTGGGACCCGCCGTCGCGCACACCGCGGAGGAGCTCACCCGCAAGCTCGGCGGCCGGTGGCCGCATCCGTACTGATCTCTACCCGTGCGGCGTTTCGGAACGCCCAAAGCGGTCATCGACTGGCCGCCTTGGCGGCCCATGCCCTCGTGTCATGACATGTTTCCATGGCCCGCTTGTAGCCTTCGCGTCCGCTAGTGCGTGCGACGTAGGCCTGCTCTGCCTCGCCGAGGGCGACGACGCCAGTTCTGTGGGCCAACTCCAGGGCGTAAGTCACCGAAATGTCGGCTGCCGTGAATGTGTCTCCCGCAAGATAGGGCGAGCGCGCGAGCTGCCGGGTGACCAACCCCAGCCGGCTCTCGAATACTTCCAACGCCTTGCGGGCGCCCCAGTTCTGCCGTTCGGCTTCGGGCGCGAGATTGCGGCTGACGTTAACGAAGTAAATGGAAGCGGCGAGGCCGGCTTCACCGAGGTGAAGGAACTGTTGGTACGCGGGGAAAGCGGGATCTTCCGGGGCCGGCGCAAGCGGCGTCGGTCCGTAGCGCGCCATCAGGTACTCCATGATCGCAATGGACTCGACCATCGTGACGTCGCCGTCCTGGATCGCCGGGATGAACCCGGCAGGGTTGATGGCCAGAAACTCCGCGTCTTCCTCGACGCCGGCCCGCAGGTCCACCGGCCTCAGCTTGTACGCGAGCCCCATCTCCTCCAGCAGCCAGACGACCCGGAATCCTCTTCCTTCGCCGAAAACGGTGATCATGACTCCGATCTCCCTGTGCGCTGCGCCGGTCGGATTTGAAGAGGGGGCGGGCCCTACGACTCTGGGGAGTGCAATTCCATCCTGGCGGTCCGCCGTGCAAGCTCGGGCCCGGTTACCGGGCGCCACGTCGCCAGCAACGTGTCTGCAGCCTCGAAATCGTTGCAGGCCAGCACCATGTCGCACCCCGCAGCGACGGACGCTTCCGCGCGGGCGACGAGATCGCCGACACCTTGCGCGCCTGCCATGCCGAGATCGTCGGAAAAGATGAGGCCGTCGAAGCCCAGTCGTCCGCGCAGGATCTCCTGCAACCATTTCTGCGAAAACCCGGCGGAATCCTTGTCGATCGCGGAATAGACGACGTGCGCCGGCATGATCGCCTCGAGACCGCGGGCGATCAGCGCACCGAACGGGACGAGGTCGTCGGCGACAATGGCCACGAGCGGGCGATCGTCGACCGGCAACTCGGTGTGCGAATCCGCTGCGACGTGACCATGACCCGGAAAATGCTTGCCGACGGCGGCCATGCCGCCGGCGTGCAGGCCGTCGCAGAGCGCCGACGCGAGATGGGCAATCGCATTCGGATTGCGGTGGAACGCGCGATTGCCGATCACCGCGCTCTCGCCGTGATCGACGTCGAGGACCGGCGTGAAGCTGAAGTCGACGCCGTGCGCCCCGAGCTCGCCGGCGATGGTGCGACCGATGCGCACAGCTTCGCGCGCCGCACCGGCGACATCGCTGTCCCAGAGCTCGCCCAGCGTGCGCATCGGCGCGATGACGCTGAAGCCGTCGCGAAACCGCTGCACGCGGCCCCCTTCGTGATCGACGGCGATGAGGAGCCTCGGCGTGCGCAGCGAGCCGATATCGCGTGTCAACGCCTTCAATTGTGGCGGCGACTTGAAATTTCGCGTGAACAGGATGACGCCGCCGACGAGCGGATGGACGAGTCGCTCGCGGTCGGCAGGAGAGAGCTCCAGCCCCTCCACGCCGATGAAGACGGGGCCGCGCGCCAACGGGGTCATGCCGCGGCCGTCACGTCGGCGGCGGACGTCGCTCCCGGATTCGCGGCATGGCAGCGGCAAAGGCCGATTGCCCTCATTGTGCTGCCTCGCGCAGCAACGCTTTCATCTGCCGGACGGCCTCGCGCATGCCGACGAACACCGCGCGCGATACGATCGCGTGTCCGATGTGGAGCTCGCGCACGCCGGGCAACGCCGCGACGGGCTGCACGTTGAAATAGTTGAGCGCATGCCCGGCGTTGAACCGCATGCCGGCCTGGCGAATGGCATCGCCCGCGGTGCGGATCCTCGCGAGCTCCTCCACCACCGGCGCGCTTTCGGGATCGCGTCCCTTCACGTGGAATGCGTGCGCGTACGGGCCCGTATGGATCTCGCAGACCTTGGCGCCGATGCGCGCGGAGGCTTCCACCTGCTTCAGCTCGGCGTCGATGAACACGCTCACCCGGATGCCGGCGTCGGCAAGCCTCTTGACGACCCCGCCGAGCCTCGCTTCCTGGCCGGCCACATCGAGACCGCCTTCGGTGGTGATCTCCTCGCGTCCCTCGGGCACCAGCATGGCCATCTCGGGCTTCAGCCGCACCGCGATGTCGATCATCTCGCTGGTGGCCGCCATCTCCAGGTTGAGCTTGATGTGAACGAGCTCGCGCAGCCGCCGCACGTCCTCGTCCTGGATGTGGCGGCGGTCCTCGCGCAGATGGACGGTGATGCCGTCCGCTCCGCCCAGGTGCGCTTCGACGGCCGCCCACACCGGGTCCGGCTCGTAGGTGCGCCGCGCCTGCCGCAGCGTCGCGACGTGGTCGATGTTGACACCCAGCTCAATCACGGTCGTTCTTCTCCTGTTCCAGGCGCGTATCGAGCGCCTGCAGCTCCTGGACGACGCGGCGACTTTCCACGCCGCGCTGTTCGAGGTAATGATCGAGAACCTCGCGCATCAGTCGCTTTGCCTCGGCCGCGGTCTCGGCATCCGCGTAGCGACCATCGGCCAGTGCCAGCAACGTCGCGCCTCGCACCACCGGCCAGCGGCCAATCGGGTCAGCCGATGCGTGGCGCGCACCGCGATCGAAGGCGTAATGGTAACGCGCGGCAGGATCGATCGGGCCGCCGGTGTCGGCCTCGCGCGCGAGCGGCAGCGCATAGCCCAGCTCGGCAAGCAGCAGAATCTCGAAGCGCCGCAGCACCGGCGCCTCTTCATTCCCCGCGGCGAGGTCGGCAAGCGCCGACTCGTAGCACGCGAAAAGGCGCGGATGCGGATCTTCCCGCGGCAGGAGCTTGAGCAGGAGCTCGTTCAAGTAGAAGCCGCAGACGAGCGCCGAGCCGCCGATTCTCGCGAGCCCTCCCCGCCATTCCGCATGCAGCAGCGTCTTCAACTCCTGCTGACCCGACCAGGACAGGAGCAGCGGCTGGAACCCCTGCAAGAGCCCCCGCAATTCCGAGCGCGGGCGGCGCGCCCCGCGCGCCACCATGGCGACCCGCCCGTATTCGGCGGTAAACGCCTCGACGATCACGCTCGTCTCGCGATACGCAAACGTGTGCAGGACGAATGCCGGCTGGTCGTCGCGGCGCAACGGTTGGGCGCGGGTGGCCATCGGACTCTTTGGATCGTTCTAATATCCGAAGCGCTTGAGCTGCGCATCATCGTCCGCCCAGCCGCGCGCGACACGCACGAAGACCTCGAGGTAGACCTTTCCGCCGAACAGCCGCTCCATGTCCGACCGGGCGGCCGAGGCGATTTCCTTCATCTTGGCACCACCCGTCCCCAGCAGGATCGCCCGCTGATTTTCCCGGTCGACATGGATCGTGGCGTTGATCCGCCGCAGATCGCCCTCGTGCTCGTAGCGTTCGATCGTGACCGTGGTCGCATACGGCACTTCTTCGCCCAGCAGCCGGAAGATCTTCTCGCGCACGAACTCGGCCGCGAGAAAACGCTCGTCGCGATCCGTGATCTCGTCCTCGGCGAAGATCGCGTCGCCGACCGGCAGCAATGCGCGGACCTCCGCGAGCAACGCAGCGAACTCGCGCCCTTTTTCCGCGCTCACCGGCACGATGGCCGCAAACGGGAAGAGCGATGCCAGCTCGGCCATCTGCGGCAACAGCGCGTCGTGATCCTTGAGCCGATCGAGCTTGTTGAGGGCGACGAGCGCGGCGGCGCCCTTGGGCAGGAGGCGGATCACCGCGCGGTCGGCATCGGTCGTGCGCCCCGCTTCGATGACCACGAGCGCCGCATCGACGTCGGAGAGGCATTGCGTGACCGCGCGGTTCATCCGGTCGTTGAGGCGCGACCCGTGCTTGGTCTGGAACCCCGGCGTGTCCACGAACAAGATCTGCGCGTCCGGGGCCGTGACGATGCCGGTCACGCGATGACGCGTCGTTTGCGCCTTCTTCGACGTGATGCTGATCCGCTCGCCCACGAGGCGATTGAGCAGCGTCGACTTGCCGACGTTGGGCCGCCCCGCAATCGCGACGTAGCCGCAACGAAAGTCGGCGGTGCGGCTGTCAGCCATTGCGCGCCTCGCCGGATTGCGCGGCGATGCGCTCCAGGGCCTCCGCGGCAGCGACCTGTTCTGCACTTTGGCGACGCGGTCCGGTGCCCGTGGTGACGATGCCGAGCGCCGGAATCCGGCATTCGACAACCATGGTCTGGGCATGCGCTTCGCCGGAAGTCGCCGTGACCGTGTAATCCGGCACTGCAAGCTTTCGCGCCTGCAACCATTCCTGAAGCCGCGTTTTGGGATCCTTGGCGAGCGCGCCCGGGTCGATATGGGCAAACTCCGTCGCGTAGACATGCTCGACCGCCATGCGCGCCGCGTCAAAACCGGCGTCGACGAACACCGCGCCGAAGACAGCCTCCAGCGCGTCGGCAATCACCCCATCGACGCTGCTTCTCCGCATGCCCTCGCCGAGCCGCATCTCGTCGGCAATCCTGAGTTCCCGCGCGAGCCGCGCGAGCGTACGCTCGTCGACGAGGGACGCCCGCACGCGCGTCAAGTCGCCCTCGGGAATCCCGGGAAACCGCTCGAACAGAACGGCGGCCACGGCGCAATCGAGCACGGCGTCGCCGACGAACTCGAGCCGCTCGTTGTGGGTTGCGCTATGGCTGCGGTGGGTGAGCGCCAGCAGCAGGAGCTCGGGTCGGCGAAATACGTGGCCCACGCGGGCGACAAAAGCGGGGGACGGCATCCTCCCGCCGCTCACGCTACCGTCGCCGCTCGCGCTGGATGACAGGCGATCATGCGGCTCCCGGCATCGCTACTTGGTCGCCGAGGCCTCGAACTCGAGGAACAGGCTTACGTTCGCGACCAGCGGCAGCTTGCGGTTCCAGCTCGCGCCGGCCGTCACTTCGTTCTTGGTCTTGGAAATCTCGATGTCCCTGCCCTGCACGGACTCGATGTACCCGGCGTCCGCGCGCTTCTGGAATGCGTTGCGGATCTCCGCGGTCGAATTGAGATCCTTGGCGTCGACGAGCGCCTGCTCGAGCGCCTTTTGCACCGAATAATATTCGATGTACGCCGGCAGGACGCGAAAGCCGACCATGACGCAAACGACGACGACCACCGCGACGAACAGGAAACCAATCATCGACAATCCGCGTTGCCGCGTTCGCATCTGCATTGCCGCCTCCCTATCGAATCCCGTTGCCGACCCGCTTGAACGCGAGCGAAGAGATGTCGTCCCAGTTGAACCAGATGAAGAACGCCCGCCCGCGGAGATGGTCGTCCGGCACGAATCCCCAGTAGCGGCTGTCGTCGCTGCGGTCACGGTTGTCTCCCATCACGAAGTAGTGCCCTGCCGGAACCTTGCACGTAAAGCCGCTGCCGTCGGAATTGTAGTCGCAGTTGTCCCGGCCCGCGAATGGCCGCACCTGGCCGGGGCTCACCGCCGGCAGCATGGGGTCGACCGCAACGGAGTGGTCCTTCTTGCCCGCGTCGTCCGCGACGGCCTCGGAGAATTGTTCCATCGTCTCGAACCGCAGCCCTTCGAGATAGCTGTACGTGCCCGCCGATTGCTGAGTCCAGGGCTTGCCGTTGACCGTCAGCTGCTTGTTCTTGTAGACGACGGTATCGCCGGGGAGCCCGATCACCCGCTTGATGAAGTCCTGCGACGGATTG
>Ga0207691_10005443_pt1 | contig 12295 bp, 8 predicted proteins | sample KBSM13metaG_FD_184327 | JGI IMG/M metagenome (GOLD analysis project Ga0207691, IMG submission 184327) | Miscanthus rhizosphere microbial communities from Kellogg Biological Station, Michigan, USA - KBS M1-3 metaG (SPAdes) (version 2) | ecosystem: Host-associated > Plants > Roots > Rhizosphere >...
CCGACGCCGGCGCGATCTACATGGGCAGTCACGATGCCCCGGCAATCGCCGCGGCACTCGTCAACGCCGGACGCATTGCGGAAACGCCGGTCGCAATCGTCGAGAACGCCTCGATGCCGGATGCGCGTGTGCATTACACGACGCTCGCTGCGCTGCCGGGCTTCCAGTCCGATTCCGGAGGTCCGACGCTGCTCCTCGTCGGACCGCAGTTCCGCGCGCGCGGGGCGCGATACGTCGAAGCGGCGATACCCGACCGCGTCGCCGCCGTCGCCGGGCGTTAGCGGCACCCACGTCGCGTAGCGCGCCCGACGCGGGCGCGGCACGCTGGCCGGAGCGGCGATGTAGCGCGTTACCGCGGTATCATTGCCAATGGCCGCGTCCAATGCCGGCGGCACGTGGCAGATTGCCGCGGCTTCCCGTCTTCCGCTCTTCGATCTTCCACCTCAGCAGCAGCGCGCGTGGCTCGCGCAGAGGCTCGCGCGCCCGGCGCCGCCGGCCGCGCAAGGATTGAACGACGGGTTCCGCCTGCCGGGCCGCGAAGGCCGGACCATTCCGGCCGCCGTGCTGGTGCCTGTCGTCAATCGCCCCGCAGGACTGCAGTTGCTACTCACGCAGCGCAGCGCCGATCTGGCCGATCATCCAGGGCAGATCAGCTTCCCCGGCGGCCGCCTGGATCCGGGCGACGCGGATCACGCGGCGGCCGCGCTGCGCGAAACGACCGAAGAGATCGGACTGCCCGCCGCGCGCGTCGACGTGCTCGGCCATTTGTCGCCGTACGAGACCGTCACCGGCTACCGCGTGTTGCCGGTCGTGGGTTGGATCGAGCCGCCGTTCGACCTGACACCCGATCCGGTCGAGGTCGCCGACGTGTTCGAGGTCCCGCTCGATTTCCTGCTCGACACCGCAAACCATCAGCGGCATCACCGGATGCTCGGCGAGATTCGGCGCGATTACTGGGCAATTCCCTGGCTCGATCGCTACATCTGGGGCGCCACTGCCGCGATGCTGCTGATCCTCGAGCGAACTCTCTCCGCCCCCGACTGATGACGACCGTCATTGAACGCGTAGCAGGCAACGGGCGCACGCTCGCATGACGCTGACGTCGTCGCTGCCGCGCGAATCCCGGCTGCGCAGCCTGTCGGCGCACGGCTTCCATCGCGTCGTCTATTACGAATGGGGCGAGCGCGACAATCCGGACGTCGTCGTCTGCGTACATGGCATCGGCCGCAACGGTCGCGACTTCGACGTGCTGGGCGAGGCGCTGGCGAAAACCCACCGCGTGCTCGCACCGGACATGCCCGGGCGCGGCAAGAGCGAGTGGCTCCGCAATCCGCTCGACTACGTCGCGCCGACGTACCTGACGACGCTGACGGCGCTGATCGCTGCATCGGGCGTCGACGATGTCACCTGGGTGGGCACGTCGATGGGCGCGCTGCTCGGCATCATGGCGGCATCGCTGCCCGGAACGCCGGTCAAGCGCCTCGTCGTCAATGACGCCGGCCCCGTGCTCGATCCTGCGGCGATTGCGCGCATCGGCGAGTATTTCGGCACCGATCCCACGTTCGCGACGTACGACGAGCTCGCGACCTATGTCAGGACGATCTCGGCGCCGTTCGGACCGCTGACCGACGCACAATGGGACCACGTGACCCGGACGAACGCGCGTCAGCGCGACGACGGCACCTGGAGTGTCGGCTACGACCCCGCCATCGCCATCCCGTTTCGCACGGTGCCGGCCCCGGCCAATATTTGGCCGCTGTGGGACGCGATCCGGTGCCCGACGCTCGTCCTGCGCGGCGCGATGTCCGACCTGCTCTCGAGCGACACGGCGCGAGAGATGAGCGAGCGCGGTCCCCGGCCCCAGGTCGTCGAGTTCGCCGGTGTTGGTCACGCACCGATGCTGCTTGCGCAGGATCAGGTCGATACTGTCGTCGGGTTCGTGCGTTCGCCCGTATAATCCTCGCGGCCCAAGATCGGGCACTCACCACTCCCAGTCGTCCTTCGATGCCGCTCGCGCTGCGACTTCCGCCCCTGTCCGAACAATCGGCGAACGCACCCGAGACGCGTCCGTCGCGCGTTGCGGCGTGGCTCACGGAAACGCTGACGCGCGAGCCGGGTTTCGCAGCACGCGTCATCGGTGACGCGCTCGCCGCCACCAATCGCGTCTCGCTTGGCCACTCGCGCCGGCTCGATCTCACCGAGCAATACTGGAAATCCGCGGCGCTGCTGTGGCCGCGGCTCGAGCGGCAGTTCACCCGCGCATCGCATCCGCTGCAGGGCGATAACCTCGACGCGGCGAAGGCGTCGCTGACGCTCGCCAATGAGCTGTCGACAGCGTACAAGCGGCTGCTGGTGGGCGAGACGTCACGCCGCTTCCGCTGGGGGGGCCCGCGCCGCACGGTGGCGCTCGTGCGACGCACGTTCCAGGCGACGTCCCGCGTGCTCGCCAACAGCTACCTCGCGTACGCGCCGGTACCGCTGCAGACATGGTACGACGCGCACGACATCTACATGTACACGCGCGAGCGGAGAATCCACCGCCATCCCGTGACGCTCGACCAGCCCGACGTCACGCTCGAACGGCTCTACGTGCAGTCGTTGTTGCTGGCACTCGCGAATCCGTACGGGTTCCTGCCGAGCCAGCTGCGGACGGTGCAGAACTACCTGGCTGAGCACGCGCAGCTCGCGAAGCTGACGCCGGTGCCGCCGGTGCACCGGATGGCGAAGGCGGTCGCCATCGTGCCTATCGGCCACGATTTTCCGCCGTTCTCGGCGAACAAGGGCGGGTCGGGCGATGGGTCCAAGCTGTATCTGCTGACGTTCGACCTCGCGTTTCAGTTGCAGGCGCAGATTCGGGATCTCGAATCCGGCGGCCCGCTGCCACGCGAAGTCGGCACGAATGCCGAAGCGCGGCTGCCTTACATCGCGCTGCTGAAGCGGCTGTTGCGCCAATGGGCGATTCCGCCGGCGCGGCAGTTCAACCGGCTGCCGTCGCGCGCGCGTGTCGTCATGTGCGCCGGATTGCCCGGTGTCTGGCAATACAGCCGCGGCATGAACGGTAGCGCGCAGGGCACCGCTGCGCCGCCGCCGATGACGCAGTGCCAGGTCGTCAATCACACGACCGGCGGCTATGCGCTGCGCCAGGTCGACAGCGCCCCGGCCTCGCTGCGCGTCGGCGACCTCATCGCGTTGCGCGTCGAAGGACGGCCGGGACTCCAGGTCGCGGTGGTGCGCTGGTTCCGCAACACGCTCAACGACGCGATGCTCGAGTTCGGCTGCGAACTGCTGTCCGAGAAGCCCGAGGCGGCGGCGGCAGCGCCGGAAAACGCTGCGGATGGCGACATGCTGCCGGTGCTCGTGCTGCCGGAAGAAGAAGATGCGGATCTTACCGCGGCCGCACCGCAGCTTGCGGCACCCGCAGGCGCGTTCGCGCTCGAGCAGGCGGTGAGCCTGCGCCGGGGCAGCGCGACCGGCTTCGCCGTGCTCACGAAGCTCGTCGAGCAGGGACCGGGATTCGACCTCTACGAATTCGTCGCGGTCCACTGACACCGCGTCTCGCCGTCGCCGGCACGCTCGCGCTGCTCGCGCTCGAAGTACTGTGGGAGCTCGTGCTCGCGCCACTTGCGCCGCACGGCTCGTGGCTCGTGCTGAAGGCACTGCCGCTCGCGCTGCTGGCTCCGGGCGTGCTGCGCGGCGATCGTCGCGCGCGGCAATGGCTTGCGCTGCTGCTGCCCTTCTATTCCGCCGAGGCGCTCGCCCGTGCGATCGTCGAACAGGGTCGGCATGCGGTCGTGGCCGGCACGACGTGCATCGTCGCGACGGCGACGTTCGTCGCGCTACTCGCCTGGTTTCGCGCCGAGTCCCTTCGGCATCGGGAACACGGTTCTCTCGACGACGCCTGACAACTCGGTGACCGACGCAGCGCCCAGAGCACGCAAGCGCTCGATGACCTGTGCTACGAGCAGTTCGGGCGCCGACGCGCCCGCCGAGACGCCGACGCGCTGCCTGCCTTCGACCCACTCGGGCAGCAGCTCGGTCGCGTTGTCCACCATGTACGACGGCACGCCGCGGTTCGCGGCGACCTCGCGCAACCGATTGGAGTTGGAACTGTTGGGACTGCCGACGACGATCACCACGTCGACGCGCGGACTCATGAACTTGACGGCGTCCTGTCGATTCTGCGTCGCGTAGCAGATATCGTCCTTCTTCGGCCCGACGATGTCGGGAAAGCGCGCCTTCAGCGCGGCGACGATCCCGGCGGCGTCGTCGACCGAAAGCGTCGTTTGCGTGACGTAGGCGAGAAGCGATGGATCGCGAACGTCGAGTGCTTCGACGTCGGCAACCGACTCGACGAGATACACGCCTCCGTCGCACTGGCCCATCGTGCCCTCGACTTCCGGATGACCGGCATGGCCGATCATGACGATCTCGCGGCCCTGGTCGTGCATCTTCGCGATCTCGACGTGCACCTTGGTCACCAGCGGGCACGTTGCGTCGAACACGTTGAGACCACGCGCTTCCGCGGCGATGCGCACGCTGCGCGGAACGCCGTGCGCGCTGAAGATCACCGTCGCACCGTCCGGTATCTCGTCGAGCGCCTCGACGAACACCGCACCCTTCCGCTGCAGGTCGTCGACGACGAAGCGGTTGTGCACGACTTCGTGGCGAACGTAGATCGGCGGTCCGAACCGCGACAGCGCCTGCTCGACGATGGCGATCGCGCGATCGACGCCGGCGCAAAAACCACGCGGGTTGGCGAGCAGTATGTCCATTTGGGATCCTTGCCTGGGCTGCTAGCGGCGATCGGCCGGTCGCCGATCGAGGAAACTGTCCACGATCAGCGCGGCGGCGCCGATGGTGATCGCGCTGTCGGCGACGTTGAACGCAGGGAAATACCAGCCGCGATAATGGACGAGCAGGAAATCGACGACGTGGCCAAGCACCAGCCGATCGTAGAGGTTTCCCAGCGCGCCGCCGATGATGAGCGCGAGCCCCGCGCAAAAAAGTGCGCTGCCGCCGCGACGCAGCAGCCACGCCATCGCCACGCACGCAGCAATCGCGATCGCCGCGAACAGCCAGCGCTGCCAGCCGTCCTCGCCGGCCAGGAAGCTGAAGGCGGCCCCCTTGTTGAATGCGAGCACCAGGCTCGCGAACGAAGTCAGCGGCAGGTCCTCGCCCGGACGAAACGCCGCGAGGATCGCGCGCTTCGTCACCTGGTCGGCCACGATCACGGCGAGCGACAGCCAGAGCCAGCGCAGCGTTCGCCGCGACGGTTCGCGTAGAAGGACGATCGCGTTCAGACTTGGTCTCCCGTGCCGGTCAGGCGAACCTGCGCGGTTCGCCGGCGCCGTAGAGGTTCGCGACACAGCGGCCGCAAAGCCCGGCGTGAGCCGAATCGCGACCGACGTCGGCGCGCCAGTGCCAGCAGCGCTCGCATTTCGGATGCGTGCTCGGCGCGACGGTGATCGACAGCGCGTCACCCTGGGTGACCCGCGCCGCCGAGGTGATCAGCACGAAGCGCAAGTCGTCGTCGAGCGATGCGAGTGCGGCGTATGTGTCGGCGTCGGCGACGATGTCGACTTCGGCCTGTAGCGACGAGCCGATCCTACCGGCCTGACGCACCGCTTCCAGTTCCTTCTGCACGAGCGCACGCACGGCGACGATCTTGCTCCATCGCGCCGCGAGCGCGTCGCCGCCGGCGATGTCGGGCAGCATCCGCTCCCAGGTGTGCACGAAAATCGTTGGATCGCCGGGCCGGAGGATCGACCAGGCCTCCTCGGCCGTGAACGACAGGATCGGCGCCATCAGTTTCAGCAGTGCGTCGCGGATCAGCGCGAGCGCGGTTTGCGCCGAGCGACGACCGGCGCTGCCCGCCGCGGCCGTGTAGAGCCGGTCCTTGAGCACGTCGAGGTAGAAGCCGCCCAGATCCTCCGAGCAATACGTCTGCAGCCGCTGCACGACCAGATGGAAATCGTAGCGTGCGTAGTCGGCGGCGACGGCATCGGCCATCGCGCGGGCGTTGACGAGTGCGAAACGGTCGATCTCGAGCATCGCGGCCGCGGGTATTGCGTCGCGCTCCGCATCGAAATCCGCGGTGTTCGCCATCAGGAAGCGCAGCGTGTTGCGAATCCGCCGATAGCTCTCGACGATGCGCTTCAGGATCTCGTCGGAGATGGACAGCTCGCCCGAATAGTCGGTCGCACCGACCCACAGGCGCAGGATCTCGGCACCGAGCGTGCCGGCGATTTTCTGCGGCACGACGACGTTGCCCTTCGACTTCGACATCTTGCGGCCTTCGCCGTCGACGGCGAAACCGTGCGTCAGCAACGCCTTGTACGGAGGCACACCGTTCAGCATGCACGAGGTCAGCAGCGACGAGTGAAACCAGCCGCGATGCTGGTCCGACCCTTCGAGATAGAGATCGGCCGGAAATCCCGTTTGCTGCGAATGCGAGCCCGCGCCGGACGCACGGCCGTTGGGGCCGCCCATCACCGTCTGATGCGTCGTGCCGGAATCGAACCATACGTCGAGCGTATCGGTCAGCTTGCGATAGCGCGCCTCGTCGACGCCGAAGTCCTCGCTGGTCGCCTCGAACCAGGTTTCGATGCCGCCCGCTTCGACCTTCGCCGCGGCAAGCTCGAGCAGCGGAAGCGTGTCGGGATGCAATTCGTCGGTCTTCCGGTCAACGAAGAACGGCAGCGGCGTGCCCCATTGCCGCTGTCGCGACAGCGTCCAATCGGGCCGATTGGCGATCATTCCGTGCAGCCGCGCCTTGCCCCACGCGGGGAAAAACTGCGTCGCGTCGATGCCGCGCAGCGCCGTCGTCCGCAGCGTCTGCGCAGGCTTCGTGCCGCGGAATCCCGGCACGTCGTCCATGCCGGCGAACCACTGCGTCGTTGCACGATAGATGATCGGCGTCTTGTGCCGCCAGCAATGCATGTAGCTGTGCGTAAACTTCGCCGCGTGGAACAGCGCGTTGACCTCTTTCAACTTGTCGACGATCCGCGGGTTCGCATCCCAGATCCGCTGTCCGCCGAAGAACGCGAGCTCGCTCGCGAAGCGCCCGTCGCCCTGCACCGGGTTGAGGATTGCGTCGTCCGTCATCCCGTAGCGGCGACACGACAGGAAGTCGTCGATACCGTACGCAGGCGAGCTGTGGACGATGCCCGTGCCCTGCTCCAGCGTCACGAAATCGCCGAGATAGATCGGCGACGCGCGATCGTAGAACGGGTGCCGGAACTCGATGTGCTCGAGTGCACGACCCGGCGCGGTGGCGACGATATCTCCGGCAAGGCCATAGCGCGCGAGGCAGGCGGAGACGAGGTCGGCGGCGAGCAGCAAATGCCCGCGCGCCGTCGCGACGAGCGCATACAACACGTCCGGATGCACGTTCAACGCCTGGTTCGCAGGAATCGTCCACGGCGTCGTCGTCCAGATCACGGCGTAAACAGGACCGCCGACGGGTGCCGCGAGGCCGAATGCCTGTGACAATCTGCTCCGCTCGCGCTCAGCGAGCGGGAAGCCGACGTCGACGGCGACGTCGACGCGATCCTCGTATTCGACCTCGGCTTCGGCCAGCGCGCTGTCGCAATCGAAGCACCAGTTGACGGGCTTCAGGCCCCGATACAGGTAGCCCTTCTCGAGCAGCTTGCCGAGCGTGCGGATCTCGTCGGCCTCGTTGCGGTAGTTCATCGTCGTGTACGGATGGTCCCAGTCGCCCAGCACGCCGAGACGCTCGAAGTCCTTCTTCTGCCGTTCGATCTGCTCGGTGGCGTATGCGCGGCACAACCGCTGGGTCTCCGCCGTCGGCAGGTTCTTGCCGTGCGTCTTCTCGATCTGCACCTCGATCGGCATGCCGTGACAATCCCAGCCGGGCACGTACGGGACGTCGAAGCCGGCCAGCGTGCGGCTCTTGACGATCGTGTCCTTCAGGATCTTGTTGACGGCGTGGCCGATGTGGATGTCGCCGTTCGCGTAGGGCGGACCATCGTGCAGGATGAAACGCGGGCGCCCGCGCGAGGCAACCCGTATGGCGTCGTAAACACGATTCGCGCGCCAGGCGGCAACCCACGCCACTTCACGGCGCGCCAAGTCCCCGCGCATCGGGAAGAGCGTGTCCGGCAGATTGAGCGTGGACTTGTAATTGGTGCGGGAATCGTCGGGCATGGCGCTTCTTCAGGGTCTAGCAGACGTACATCGGTCGGACCGGCGGCATTTCAACCTCGCGCGGCGAAATAGTTGCGTGCATCGACGACGTCGTGCGCGATGGCCCGCTTGAGCGTGTCGACGTCCGGAAAGCGTTCCTCGTCACGCAACTTGTGCAGGAACTCGACGGTGATCCGACGACCGTAGATCGACTCGTCGAAGTCGAGCATGAAGACCTCCAGCAGCGGCTTTGCGTCCACCTTCACCGTCGGCCGCACGCCCACGCTTGCAACACCGCGCCGCGGCGCGGCGCCAATTCCATGCACGCGGACAGCGAAAATGCCCGTCAGCGCCGGGCGCCGGCGCAGCGGCACGTTCGCGGTCGGGAAACCCAGCGTGCGGCCGAGCCGGTCGCCGTGCGCGACGCGGCCCGTGATCGCGTAGTTGCGCCCCAGAAGCGCGGCCGCGTGCTCGAGATCACCGGCCGCGAGCGCCGTGCGCACCGCCGTGCTCGATGCGCGCTGGCCGTCGACGTCGACCGTGCGCATCGACTCGACGCTGAACCGTGTGGCCGTCGTGCGCAGGAACGCGAGATCGCCCTGTCGCCCGCGCCCGAAGCGGAAATCCTCACCGACGAGCACCCACTGCGCATGCAACTCTTGCTCGAGGACGTCGCGAACGAAATCGCCCGCCGTCAGCGAAGCAAGGCGCGCATCGAAGCGCGCCACGTACGCGATCGCGACGCCGTACGCGCGGAGCAACTCGAGCTTTGCCCGCAGCGTCGACAGCCTTGGCGGCGCCGCCTTCGGAGCGAAGAACTCGCGCGGATGCGGCTCGAACGTCAACACGGCCGGCGGCAACCGCAGATCCTCAGCGGCCTCGACCAACCGCGACAGCATCGCCTGGTGTCCGCGATGGACGCCATCGAAGTTGCCGATCGTCAACGCGACCGGCGCTTGCCCTGCGCTCGTCAGTTGGCGCTGTACCCGCACTCAGTTGTTCACCGCTCGTCGATGCGGCATCCGTTCAACAAAACCCGTCATTTTAGCGCAGTCGCGTTTTTTCCCCTGCTGCGCACGGCGATGCTTCAGCCGGCGTCGACCTGCTGCCAGCCGCCGTCGACAAGCGGGTGATAGAGCGCGATGCGAACCGGCCGCGGGTCCAGCGCGCGGACGATCCGCGCGTAGCGGTCGAGTTGCGGCCGATAACGGTCGAATTCCTGTTGGAGAAAGTTTGCGGCACTGCCGCCGAGGTGGGCGCCGGTCTTGAAGTCGACGACGTAACGGCAGCCGTCCGCGACGAAGCTGCGATCGACTACGATGTGCACGATCCGGCCGTCCTCCTCGCCCGCCAGCGCCCACTCGCTGCGCGCATCGCCATGCGACGCATCGAACAGCCAGCGGCCCCGCGGGTCGCTGAGCGTACGTGCGATGACGGCGGCAACGCGCTGCGCGGCGCGCGGCCGCACATCGGCTTCGAGCCCCTCGGTCCCGAGTTCGGCCAGAATGCGCTCGTGCTCGCGCTGGAGCCGGCGCTCGTCCCATTGCGCGAGACCTTCCGCGGCAATCTGTGCAAGGAACCGATGCGCGACCGTTCCCACCGCGGCGGCGATGGCATCCGCCCAATCGAACACCAGCGTATCGGCCGGTCGCGCGTACGGCACCGCAATGGGCAGCGGGATCGGCAACGGTGGCAACCGCATGTCGAGCGGCACACGCAGCAGCGAGTCCTCCGCAACGAGACTCGCCGTCGTATCGTCGGCACCGACATCGCCCGGGGGCGGCGGCGACGCAGCAGCGAGCGCGTCCCACAAACGCTCGAGCGGCGTGCCACGCGCAGGCCGCTTCCACTCGGGCGCGTCGTGCGCAGCTTCGGCTACGGCGGTGAGATGCAGCCGTTTCCGGGCACGGGTGGCGCCGACGTAGAGCAGTCGGCCAAGCTCGGCGACTTCCTCGGCCGCGTCGAGCGTGCCGAGCCACTTGTAGACCGGATCGGATGCGGCGTACGTGCCGACCTTTGCGCGCAGCGGTGCAAGGATCAGCGATGACGCACCGTCGTGCTGGCGGACCTTCCAGCGCAGCACCGGTTGCCCCGAGCCACCCGTCTCGATATCGAGTGCCGGGAGGATCACGGCATCGAACTGCAGGCCCTTCGCGCGGTGCAGCGTCATCACCTGCACGGTCGTCGCGTCGGATTCGACCGTCGCTGCGAACAGTCGCTTTGCCAGTGCATTCATCCGCTCGTCGTCGGGAAGGTCGCCACCGCGCTCCTGCTCGGCCAGCAGCGCGAACACGCGATCGGCGCCGGCGCGGTCGAGCGGCGAGGAGATGCACGCGGGCCCGCCCAGCGCGAGCCACGCCGCGCGCACACGGACTGCGAACCGCTGGCGACCGCGAGCGGCAAGCGCCGGTTCGAGCGCCGCCCACAGCCGCTCGAGCCGCAGACGGCCGTCGGCCGCGAGCGCGTCCCGCACGGCGGCGTCGGCAATCGCGTCGGGCAGCGGGCGATCGGCCGCAGCATTCGCGATAACGAGCAGGTCGGCCAGCGGAAGGCCGCACCAGGGCGCGCGCAGGATCGCAAGCCATGCGAGTCGATCGGCGGGTTGCGCGAGCGCCCTCGCAAGTGATAGCAGATCGCGTGTCGCCAGCCGGTCGAACAGGCCTTCGAGATCGACGGCAGAAAAGTCGATGCCGGCCGCGCGGAGCGCCGGCAGCAGCGGCTGCGCGTGGCTGCGTGCGCGGACCAGCACCGCGACACTCGTCATGCCTGCTTCGAGCGCCTCACTGACCCTCGCGACGACCGTAGCCGCTTCTTCGCCGCGCGTTCGCGCGACGTCGAGCGTCGGCGTGACGTCGTTGCCGGTGGAAGGGTCGGCGTAGCTCGCGCGAAAACCCGCTTCGCCGCGACCGGCATCGGAGGCGCGCGGCAGCACATGCGCGAACACATGATTGACCCAGCCGACGATCGACCGCTGCGACCGGAAATTGCGCGTGAGCTCGACGACGTCCACCGCAACGCCGGCAACCTGACCGGACATCTGCGACTCGATGAACAGCCGAACCTCGGCCTGGCGGAAGCGATAGATCGACTGCATCGGATCGCCGACGGCGAACAGCGTACGACCGTCATCGGGTTCCCAACCTTCGCACAACCGACCGATCAGCGCGAGTTGCGCGCGCGACGTGTCCTGGAACTCGTCGACAAGCAGGTGGGACAGCCGGTAATCGATCGCGAGCAGCAGATCGCTCGGGTTGTCGGACGTGCCGAGCGCATTGAGAGCCCGCAGCGTCGCCTCGGTGAAATCCGATTGGCCGTGCGCAGCGAATACGCCGGCGAGTGCCTGCGCAGCCGCCGGGAGAATGCGCATCGTGGCGACGACGAACGCCCATGCGTCGTCACCATATGCAACGGGCGGCAGCGATCTCAACCGATGCCACGATGTGGCGAGTTCCGCAACGGCAGCGGCCTCGGCAAGCCACGCGACGAACGCCGCCTTGCGGCGTGCGCGTTCGGACGCGCCAGGTCCGGAGCCCGTTGCCGGGAAGCCGTGGCTCGACTGGACCGCCTTGGTAAACGTGCCATTCCTGGTCAACAGCCAATCCGCGAGTGCCAGCCACGCCGCAAGATCCTCGTCTTCCGGCAGCGTGCCCGCAGCGCCGAGCATCCGCACGGCAGGAATGAACGCGGGCGCGGACGGATCGGTGGCGAAGTGCTCGCTGGCGTTGGCGGCATGCAACTGCAGCGTCGCAACGAGCGCGGCCGGAATGCGCTCGCGGACTGCTCGGATCGCCACGCTGATTTCCCACCGCAGCGCGCGCTCGACGTCGACCCGCAGCGCTGCGGGGTCGTCGGTGTACACATGGGTCGGCCATCGGTCGCGCGCCGACAGCATCTGCGCAATCAGCCGCGTCGCGGTCATCGCGTCGTTGTCCAGCCACTTGAGAAACGTCTGCCAGTGCGGATCACCGGCCGGTGCGGCGGCGAGCACATCGCGGGCCGCTTCGGCGTACAGCAGATCGGCATCGTCGACGAAACGCGGCAACGCGCCGAGCTCGGATGCGATCGGTGCCTGGCGCGCGAGCGCGGTCGCCATAGCGTCGATCGTGATGATGCGCAATCGCGACGGCTGCTCGGTCAGTCGCCAGCCAAG
>Ga0207691_10005445_pt1 | contig 12292 bp, 11 predicted proteins | sample KBSM13metaG_FD_184327 | JGI IMG/M metagenome (GOLD analysis project Ga0207691, IMG submission 184327) | Miscanthus rhizosphere microbial communities from Kellogg Biological Station, Michigan, USA - KBS M1-3 metaG (SPAdes) (version 2) | ecosystem: Host-associated > Plants > Roots > Rhizosphere >...
GGGCCAGAGAGCGAGGCTTTCCGCGATGATTCCCCCCATGATCCGCGGCCTGCGTGCGGGAGGAGCCGCGGTGAACGTGTCGGATGAGAAAATCGACAGCTTCCTCGGGGTGCTCTACAACCTGCACATGGCTGCGATCAACCCTGCGGAGTTCAATGCTACGCCGGCGCGGGTGGTGCCCGGCATGTCGGGCAGCCCGTCAGAACCGAAGCAGAAAATCGAGAATCTGCACGATTTCGTCACGGATCTCGTGCTCGGGACGTGGCTTGCGTTCGATCAGGATGGGACCTCCGTTAAGTTGCGGCTCAGCTGGATCAGCCCGTGGCGCGCGACCTACATCTTCGCGAACCGCTCTGGGTCGGTGCTGAACGTATTCACGCCCGAGGAATTGGCGTGGGAGATGAGCACTGGGAGAGTCACCCTCATCCAGGAGCCCGTACCGCTGTTTGAACGCGCAACGAGCGCGACGCTGGAGTACCTCGCCGTCCAGAAGGTGGCACAGGATGCGTCCGCCAATCAGACGGTCGATCAAGCGGTGCCCAGTCCGGCCGCAGATACCAATGCGGCGACAGCCGAGACGGTCAGGCGTAGCGCTTGAGCTGCAGCGAGAACTGCGCGAGCGGGACGATGCCCGACGCTTCGGCGCGCTGACACCAGTCCTGCAACCGGGCGAGGAGCTGCTCGGTCGACTCGGTCGAGCGTTCCCACAGCACGTTCAATTCCTGCCGCATCGCGTAGATCGTCGACAGCGCACGGCTATTTTCCATCGCCCGGACGAGAAGCGCGTGCTCGTGGTCGCGCAGAGTGCTGATCGAGTCGCCCGATAGCCAGCGCTTCAGCCGGCCCTTGCTCGGCACGTCTGCGAACTCGCTGCGTCCGGCGCGCTCGCGCAGGCGGGCGAGCTCGCACGCACAAGTCGCCTTGAGCGTCCTTGCATACGCCGACACGACGGCGTAACGGTTGGCGATGACGGCCTGGAGCGTTGCCGCGTCCGGGGCAGCCTTGCCGGTCGCCACGACCTTGAGCTTCGGCGCGACCTTGCGAATCTCGGCGAGACCGAAAAACGCGAGGACACGGATGTAGAACCAGCCGAGATCGAACTCGTACCAGCGCGACGACAGCTTCGCGGAGGTGCCGTAGGCGTGATGGTTGTTGTGCAGCTCTTCGCCGCCAATCAGGATGCCCCACGGGACGATGTTCTTCGACGCGTCCGCCGAGGCGAAATTGCGATAGCCCCAATAGTGGCCGATGCCGTTGATCACGCCGGCGGCGGTCACGGGAATCCACAGCATCTGCACCGCCCAGATCGTGACGCCGAGCGCGCCAAACAGCATGAAGTTCACCATCAGCATGAGGCCGACGCCCTGCCACGAATGGCGCGAGTACAGGTTGCGCTCGATCCAGTCGTCGGGCGTGCCGCGGCCGTACTTGTCCAGCGTCTCGACGTTCTTCGCTTCGTCCCGATAGAGCTCGCTGCCCTGCCAGAACACCTTGCCGATGCCGCGCGTCTGCGGACTGTGCGGGTCATCGGGTGTCTCGACCTTGGCGTGATGCTTGCGGTGAATGGCGACCCATTCCTTGGTGACCATTCCGGTGGTGAGCCAGAGCCAGAAGCGGAAGAAGTGGCTGACGGCCGGGTGCAGGTCGAGCGCGCGGTGCGCCTGCGAGCGATGCAGGAAGATGGTCACGCAGGCAATCGTAACGTGCGTGAAAGCGAGCGCCAGGACCACGTATGCCCACCATGGAACCGGCATCAATCCGCGCGCAACGAAACCCAGAAAGTCGAAGGGCATTAACTATCCTTTTTGGTGACCGGATGGCGCATGTTCGCCACCCGCAAATAGAGCCGGTCCGGATTATACGCGAATCGCAGAATCGCGCCGATACTGATGTATTCATTGAAAAAACAAACGACTCGCCTGAAACGAATTGCCTGGTTGGCGCCCCGCTTCCCGAAAGGCGCCCCGCACTGGGTTCAAGCCTCATGCGGCCGCCGTCGGCGGGTTGGTAGCGAGCGGCGGGGCCGTCGCGCCTTCGGATGAGCCCGTCAGCCGGTACTCCCGTTGCGCAGATGCGATCTTGATGCCATTGGCGCGAAACGCCGTCCAGATGCTGTGGTTGATGGCGTTGCGGACCCCGCCGAGCCCGCGCTCGGGATCGTTGATCCAGACACCCAGCTCGAGCTCCACGCCGATTTCGGTGAATCGCGTGATCTGCGCAGCCGGCGCGTTCGGCGCAACCTTGAGCGTCCGCGTCTCGGCGTTGCCGGCCGCTTCCATCAGCTTGAGCGCCAACTCGACGTCGCTGTCATAACCGATCTGCACGGTTACGGCGACGCGCACTTCGCGATTGGTGTACGAATGATTGAGCACGGTCGTCGTGACCAGCGTCTCGTTCGGGACGACGGCTTCGACGCCGTCGAGGCTGCGCACGATCACGTAGCGCGACGTCAGCTTGGCAACGACGCCGTTGCGATTGTCGACCGTGATGACGTCGCCCAGGCGGATGGAGCGGTCGAGCAGGATCGTGAAGCCCGCGATGTAGTTGCTCGCGAGCTTCTGCAGACCAAGGCCGATGCCGACGCCGAGCGCGCCGCCGAACACCGTCAGCAGCGTGAGGTCGATGCCGACGGCCTGCAGCGCGATCAGCACGCCGAACGCGAGCATCAGCGCGCGGACGGCCTTCGAGATGACGACGCGAACGCTCGCATCGACGGTCTTCGCCTTCGCGAGCCGCTGCTCGATGAGTCCCGAGAGCCAAAGGCACGCGGCGATCGTCAGCACGACGACGACGATTCCCTTCAGCAGGTCGAGCATCGACAGCTGCTTCGTGCCGACGGGAATCACGAGCCGCTCGAGATCGGCGCGGAGCTCGGGCAGCACGCCAACGAAGTGCAGAAGGACGACACCCCAGATCGCGAACGACACGACGCGCTCGGAGAACGGCAGCCATGCCGGCGCACCGAAGATCTCGCGCATCGCGTAGACGAGCAGCCGTATGATGGCGAGCGCGACCATCAGCGGAATCGCGATCGACAGGAAGAACGGCTCGTGCCATCGCTGGAACACGACCATCGCGACGACCAGCAGCGCAAGCGTGACGAGCGGGAGCAGCAGCCGGTTGACGCTGCCGAGGCTCAAGCGAACGACCTCCGCGACCGACGCCGACTGCAGCCGCACGCGGCGATCGAGGATCGAGCCGATCGCGAACGAGAGCGCAACGATCGTAAGCTCGACCCATCCGGCGTGCGACTGGAGCGCGGCCGCGATGCGAGGGAAATCGATCGGTGCGAGCACGCGGCGAGTCTACCGGAATTCGCAACGGCAGATGCCGGGACGAACGACGGCGACGGGCGCTATGCGGATCGCGTCAATACTTCTGCGTAGAAACCGTCGCACCCGTGCTTGTGCGGCAACAGTCGCAGTGTGGGGCCCGTGTCGAGCGCAATTCCCGCGCGCGCCAGCTCGGTTGCGGCATCGACGCGCGTGAACGCGGGATTGGCGGCGACGAAATCGGCAACCACCGCCTCGTTTTCTTCCGGCAACACGCTGCACGTCGCATAGACGATCCGGCCGCCCGGCTTAACCAGCGTCGCGGCCGCGGCGAGGATCGAGCGCTGCTTCGCGACGAGCTCCGCGAGCGCCGATTCCGGTTGCCGCCATTTGAGATCGGGATTTCTTCGCAGCGTGCCGAAGCCGGTGCACGGCGCATCGACCAGCACGCGATCGATCTTCCCCGCGAGCCGCTTCACCTTCGTGTCCCGCTCGTGAGCGATCCATTGCGGATGGACGTTGGAAAGTCCCGACCGCGCAAGCCGTGGCTTCAGGTTCGCAAGCCGCCGGTCGTGGGTGTCGAGCGCGTACAGCCTTCCCTGCGAGCGCATCAGCGCGCCGAGCAGCAGCGTCTTCCCGCCTGCGCCCGCGCAGAAGTCGACGACCATCTCCGTGCGCTTCGGTGCGACCAGGAACGAAACCAGCTGGCTGCCTTCGTCCTGCACTTCGAGCGCGCCGCCCGCGAAGAGCGGATGCCGCGCGAGCGACGGCCGGCCCGCGACGCGCAAGCCCAGCGGCGAGTAGGGCGTGGGATGCGCAACGATTCCCGATGCCGCGAGCGCCGCGCGCGCCTCGTCGCGCGTCGTCTTGAGCGGATTGACGCGCAGGTCGAGCGGTGCGGCGGCGAGCCAGGACTGCGCCAGCGCCTTGCGCTCCTCGTCGCCGTAGACACTGCCGAGCCTTTCCCACAACCAGTCGGGAAGATCGGCGGCGATCGTGTCGGATAGCTTCGTCGCGAGACGAGACTTGAACTCGCGCAGCCAGGCGGCGTCGTCCGCGCCGATCGCGCCTTCCAGCTCGCGCACGCCGATGCCCAGCTCGCGGACCAGCACCGCAAGCGCGACATGGCGCGGATGCTGCGATTCGGCGAGCGCATCGAGCGAGCGCCGGCGGCGGAAATAAGCGAAGAGACCGTCGGCGATGAGCGCGCGGTCGTGCTGCCCCATCGCCTTGCGCTTGCGGAAGAAGTCGTGCAGCGCGGCATCGGCGGGCTGCGCGAGCGGCCGGATCTCGGCAATGGCCTCGGCAAGCCCTGCCACCTGGTTCGCCCGCGGCCCGGTGGCAGTGCTTTCGCGTCTCGCGTTCCGGAATTCGATCGCCGGCCGGCCCTTAGTGGGCTCCGTCATTGCTGCGCGAGCGGTTCGTCGACGCGGATCGAATCGAGCTTGGCCTCGAGGGTCGCTCCCAGCAAACTCTTGTAGTTCGTGACGACGCGCATCTTCACGGGCACGTACCGCAGCGACGGCGCGAGCCAGACCGTCGTCTCCGTGTTGCCGTCCTCGCTCATTCGCCGCCAGCGCTCCGTGACGATGTCGCCTTGGGCCCAGGCGATCGTTTCCTCGCCTTCGCGCGTCAGCGTGTGCCGACCCACTCGGCGTGTCGTCGCGACGGTGATCTCCGCGACATCGGCGTCCGGCGGCGTGAAGTACGCCTGCCACATCAGCGACATCGGGTCGTAGGTCGAGGCCTCGATCGGCTCCGTCCTCTCGTCGCTCAACGTGACGACCCCGGCTTCCCAGTCGAACACCGCACGCTCGCGGCGCTCGTTAGTGCTGCGCTCGACGGCGAACTCGTACGGGCGCAGGCCGGTGGGCGTGATGAGGCCACGGCTTTCGAGCTTGCCCTGGCCGCGCAAAAAAAGCGCCGCCAAGCCTTTTGCTTCGCCGATCGTCACGATGTGGTACTCGCCGCCCGCATGCTCGAACCGGTACACCGCTTCGCCCACGAGAAAGCCTTGCGTGCCGAGGAACGCCTTGTAAACGAGATCGATACGGCGGGGCAGCGTCTTCTGGGGACGATCGGGAGGCGTGACGATCGCTTCGGCCACGACCTCCGTCGCGGGCTCGGGGCCCATGGCGATGGCGTCGGCCGTTGGCTCGATCAGCTCGGGTTCCGGCGCCTTGGCGGCGATTTCTTGTGCAACCGGCGCCGGCGGCGGGTCCACGTGCGGGCGCGGCGCGGTCACGCGCTGCGGCTTCGGTCGCGGCTTCGCTGCGGCCCGCGGGGCGGGCATCGGCGGCGGTGGCATCTCGACGATCGACGCCTGCAACGGAAGCGTTTCGGGGGTCGTCTCGAGGTCCGAAGGCCACAACGACAGCGCGCCATGCAGTGCGAGCGAGAGCGCAAGCGCGGCCACAAGAACCGGCCGCGGCGCGCTCCCGAAGCGGCGCCGGGCAAGGTCGCGCGGCGCGGAACTCGAGATCCCGTCGCCTGCTGTGGGCGGCGAAGACGCGTCGGCGTGGTGGCGAAGGTCGTGGGTCACGAATCGAAGGCAGGTATTTCGAGCGCGGCGGAGGGCACGCGTTCGTCCTTAACGTGCACGCGGCTGCCGTCGATGACGAGCCGCCCGCCGCAGAACGCGCGGACGGCCGCGGGGAGCAGCCGATGCTCGACCGCCAGCACGCGCGCGGCGAGCGACGCTACGTCGTCGTCGTCGTGGACGGCGACGACGCCCTGGGCGACGATCGGGCCGTGATCGAGCGCTGCCGTGACGAAGTGCACGGTGCAGCCGTGGACGCGCACGCCGTCCGCCAGCGCGCGGCGATGCGTATCGAGCCCCGGATACGACGGCAGCAACGAGGGATGGATGTTGAGCATCCGGCCTTCATGGCGCGCGACGAGCTCGGGTCCCAGGATGCGCATGAATCCCGCGAGGACGACGAGGTCGGGCTCGGACGCATCCAGCGCCTCGCCGAGCGCGGTGTCGAACGCCTCGCGCTCGGGATAAGAGGCGTGCGGAACGACCACGGCGGGAACGCCATGCGCGGTCGCGACGTCGAGCGACGGGATCCCCGGCCGATTCGCGATGACGGTGGCGATGGTTCCTTCGAGCTTGCCTTGGCGCTCGGCCGCGAGCAGCGCGGCGAGGTTCGAACCGCGACCGGAGGTCAGCACCGTGATGCGGGGGAGGGCCATGACTGCGACTCTGAAGACGACGCCGCTAGACGACGACGGTGCCCGGCGCGCCGCTCGCGCGTGGGACGACGGCGCCAATCTCGTAGACGGCCTCGCCCGCCTCTGCGAGCAACGCCTTCGCGCGTGCGGCATCCGCGGCGGGGACGATGACGACCATGCCGATGCCGCAGTTGAACACGCGGTGCATCTCGGCGTCGGCGACGTTGCCAGCGCGCCGGAGCCAATCGAAGATCGCAGGCTCGGGCCAGTGCCTGGAATCGATGCGCGCGGCGACGTGGTCGGGAAACATCCGATGCACGTTCTCCAGCAAGCCGCCGCCCGTGATGTGCGCCATGCCCTTGATATCGACACGTTGCATCGCCGCCAGCACCGGCTTCACGTAAATCCGCGTGGGCTCGAGCAGCGCTGCGCCGAGCGTGCGCGCACGCACATCGCCCGGCAGCGGCGTGCTCAATTCGGCACCGGATACCTCGAGTATCTTTCGGATCAGCGAAAAGCCGTTCGAGTGAGGCCCGCTCGACGCAAGCCCGAGGAGAACGTCGCCCGCGGCGATCTGCGCACCGTCGATGGCTTTGGACTTCTCGACGACGCCGACCGCGAAGCCCGCGAGGTCGTATTCCCCGGGGATGAAAGCGTGCGGATGCTCGGCCGTCTCCCCGCCGATCAGCGCGCAGCCGGCAAGCTCGCACCCCTTCGCGATGCCCTTCACGACATCGGCGGCGACGTCGACGTCGAGGCGCTCGCAGACGAAGTAGTCGAGGAAGAACAGCGGCTCGGCACCCTGGACCAGGATGTCGTTGACGCTCATCGCGACAAGATCGATCCCGATCGTGTCGTGGCGGTTCAGCGCGAACGCAAGCTTGAGCTTCGTGCCGACGCCGTCGGTCCCCGAGACCAGGACCGGCTCGCGGTAGCGCGTCGGCAGCTCGACGAGGGCGCCGAATCCGCCGATGCCCGCCAGCACCTCCGGCCGCATGGTCCGCGCCGCGTAGGGCTTGATGCGTTCGACGAGCGCATCGCCGGCATCGATGTCGACGCCGGAGTCGCGGTAAGAGAGCGAGGACGGCGGAGCGGAACGAGAGGGCATTGGACGCTAGGTTGCGGGCAGTGAAGGCGGCGCATCGGCACGGCGTGGGTGCCGGGCGGCGAGCCGAATCGGGTACGGCCGCCGTGCGACGCGGTACAGTGCGGCGCTCGACCATCTTACCGGATGAAGAGGGGCGCTGCCCGGCAGCGAAGCCCTCCCGCCCCGACTTCGCTGCGACGCTCGTGACCGAACAACTCGTCTTCGACCTGGCCGCGCCGCAACCGCCGTCCTTCGATAACTTTCTATCCACCGCCAATGCGGAGGCACTCGCCGCGCTGCGGGCGCTGTCCGCCGGAAGGGGGAGCGAAACGGGCGTCATGCTATGGGGCGCCCCGGGTGCTGGAAAGACGCACCTGTTGCGCGCGGCGGTCGCGGCGGCAGCGGCGTACGGCCGCGCGATCCATATTGCCCAGGCCGACAGCGTATCGGCGCACGAAGTCGGTGCGCTCGAGCGTCACGCGCTCGTCGCGGTCGACGGCATCGACTTCGCTGGCCACGACGCGCAGGCAACGCTGTTCACGTTGTTCAACGCCCTGCGCGATCGCGGCGGTCACTTGCTCGTGGCGTCGCGGTCGCCCGTCTCGGCGCTGACGCTGCGCGAGGATCTGCGCACGCGGCTCGGCTGGGGCCTCGTCTACGAAATCACGCCGCTCTCGGACATGGACAAGCCGGCAGCGCTCAGGGCCTTGGCCCGCGGGCGCGGATTTCGCCTCGCGGACGACGTCATCGACTACCTCCTGGCGCACGGCCGCCGCGACATGCCGGCGCTGATCGAGGCGCTGGCCGCCCTCGACCGCCATTCGCTTGCAACCAAGCGCCCGATCACCGTTGCAATGCTCAAAAGCTGGCTTCAGCGGGACTTCGATCTCAACCGCTGAGTGAATGCCGTCGTGGCGCCCCGTGCCACGCCACGGGCGACGGCGGCTGTTCTTGGCAGGTCTGTCAACCGGTGGGCCGATACCCGCGTTAACGGCGGCGACATCGGACCTCTATCGGTTACTTCCCAATAACCAAGGATTTAGAAGATGAGTGAGCTCGTCATGGCGGCCGCCCGCGTGCGCGCGACGCCCGCCTAAATCGGGCAATGATCGATGCAGAACCACCGCTCGCAGCGGAAACGACCAAAGACGCAACAGAAGGCCCCGTTTTCGAGGCTTTTGAAGCCGTTTCCCTAGGCAATATGACACGCAAGTCCATATAATTTCAGGGTTTTATAAGACCCGATTCGATTCATACAAGCCCGCACTCCATTTCAATTAGAGGATTCGAAGACATGAGCAAGCTTATCGTTGCATTGATCGCAGCCGCCTGCGCGGCGAGCGCGATTGCCCAAGCACCCGCCGCACCCGCGGCAGCGCCGAAGGCGACGACGCCTCCCCCGGCTGCGGCTCCTGCCGCTGCGCCGACTACCCCCGCGATGGCCGCGCCCGCCGCCCCTCCCGCAATGGCCGCGCCCGCCAAGGAAATGACGGCGGCCGAGAAAAAGCAGGCGGATGCGGACAAGAAGGCTGCGGAGAAGAAAGCCGAAGCCGACAGGAAGGCCGCCGACAAGAAGGTCGCGGCCGAAAAGAAGGCTGCCGAAAAGAAGGCTGCTGCCGACAAGAAGGCCGCCGAGCAGAAGGCCGCGCAGGACAAGAAGATGGCGGATGCCAAGGCCGCTTCGGACAAGAAGGCTGCCGACAAGGCCGCCGCCGACAAGGCTGCTTCCGATAAGAAGACCGCTTCGGACAAGATGGCGACCGAGAAGAAGGCGACTGCCGCTGCTCCGGCTGCTGCGCCCGCGATGGCGCCCGCCAGCGCCCCGGCGATGGCTCCGGCGTCCGCTCCCGCCGCCGCGCCGACGATGGCGCCCGCTGCCGCGCCCAAGAAGTAACGACAACGAAATCGGACGAGGCCTGCCGCTGGCGGGCTTCGTTCCCTCGCTCAGGAAGGCAGGGTCTCGACCCTGCCTTTTTTATCGCATCTCTTTTCGACGCTCTTTCGTTCTCGGATACGATGCGCAGCGAAGCGCGACCGTGACCAACCAGGAAACCTGCCGTGCGTGAGCTCGAACAACCCCGTCCCGTGACGACGGTGGCGACCATCGTCGAACAAAACGGCGCTTTCCTGCTGGTCGAGGAGGAGACGAGCGCCGGCGTGCGGATCAACCAGCCCGCCGGACACCTGGAGGCCGGCGAAACGCTCGTGGCGGCGGCCATCCGCGAGACGCTCGAGGAGACGGGTTATCACGTTGCGCCGACGGCGCTCATCGGGATTTACCGCTGGCAGGCGCCCGTGACCGGCGCGACGTTCATTCGATTCGCCTACGCCGCCGACGTCATCTCGCACGAGCCGCAGCGCGCCCTGGACGAGGGAATCCTGCGCGCGTTCTGGCTGTCCCACGACGACCTGCTCGCAAGTCGCGGCCGGCATCGCAGCCCGCTCGTGCTTCGCTGCGTCGACGATTTCCGCTCGGGCATCAAGCGTTCGGTGAATTTCGTCACGGAATTGTGATGCCCCGCAAGGCCCGTGTGATCGTCGGCATGTCGGGCGGCGTCGATTCCTCGGTCGCCGCGTGGATGCTCAAGGCACAGGGCTATGACGTAGTCGGCCTCTTCATGAAGAACTGGGAGGACGACGACACCGAAGAATACTGCACGTCGCGAGCCGACCTCGTCGACGCGGCGTCCGTTGCGGACGTGATTGGCGTCGAACTCGAGGCGGTCAACTTCGCCGCCGCGTATCGCGAACGCGTCTTCGCGCACTTCCTGCGCGAGTACTCGGCCGGCCGCACGCCGAATCCCGACGTGCTTTGCAACAGCGAGATCAAGTTCCGCGCGTTCCTCGACCACGCCCGCACCCTGTCGGCCGATTTCATCGCCACCGGGCATTACGCGCGGCTTCGCCGGGCTCCCGATCGGGTCGAATTGCTGAAGGCGCGCGATTCAGCCAAAGACCAGAGCTATTTCCTTCATCAGCTCACGCAGGCGCAGCTTGCGCCCGTGCTCTTTCCTCTCGGCGAGATCGCCAAGCGCGAAGTGCGCGCGATCGCGAAGCGCGAAGGCATTCCGACCTGGGCGAAGAAGGACTCCACCGGCATCTGCTTCATCGGCGAGCGCCCGTTCCGGGACTTCCTCGCGAAGTACCTGCCGCGGAAGCCCGGTCCGATCGAGACCGAAGAGGGCAGCGTCGTCGGTCGGCACGAAGGGCTTGCCTATTACACGCTCGGCCAGCGGCAAGGTCTCGGTGTCGGCGGGACGCGCGCCGGGCAGGACCTGCCGTGGTTCGTCACGGCCAAGGATCCCGCGCGCAATGCGCTGATCGTCGTGCAGGGACACGACCATCGATCGCTGTACCGGACGATCGTCGACGCGCAGGAGATGCATTGGATCGCCGGCGCGCCGCCGGCGGCGGAAGCCCTCGGACGACTACGCGCAAAGACGAGATACCGGATGCCCGATGCGATGTGCCGCGTGGAGCTCCGGAGCGACGAACGCGCGCGCGCAATCTTCGATGCACCGCAGTGGGCGCCGACCCCTGGCCAATATCTCGTGCTCTACGACGGTGACGTGTGTCTGGGCGGAGGCGTGATCGCCGCGACGGAGAACGCGGACGCAGTCGCAACGAACGAGGCCGCGGCGGCACATTGAGCGCGGCCGTGGGCGACGCGCTGTCGCAAATCCGCGGTGGTCGTAGCTCGTACCAGCAGGCACGAGGTGTGCGATGAGCGGAGTGGCAGGATTGGCTCGGGCTTCGCATCCGCGACCCTGGTCGACCTCCGGGTACCCGGTGCGGCCGGCGGTGGTCGGCGTCCTGCACTTTCGGTGCGGTGTTGCAGGTCCGCCTGTCGGCCTCAGGCGTCGACTTGCGATTGCTCGCATCCCCACGCGCTAACCGCGCTCGGGGCCCCTGCTCGCCGCTCGCGCCGCCACACTTCCCACTCGCGGCCGTCCACCCGCGACGGTCGACCGGGCTGAGGCGCCCTACGCCAACCCTGCCACTCCGCTGTCGACGCGCCGGTGCCGATGCGACGAATGCGCATCGCGTGCATCGGCCTTGAATCTGCTCCCATCAACGGCCGCGTATGAGCGGAGTGCGATGTCGCGCGGGCGTGGCGAGGGCTTGCGTGCGCATCGGGAGCGCCTTTCGTCGCGGGTGGTGAGGCCGCGATTCGGACATGTTTGTCCGACCGCGGCCGCACCGGGTTACCCGCGCGGGAAGGCGTTTGCGGACTAAGCACGCAAGCCCTTGCCACGGTCGCGCGACTAAGGAAAAAGCACGCCGCGCCACGTCCGCGCGACTTGCCCTCGGTGTCTCGCTAAAACGGGATGTCGTCGTCGAGCTCGTCCGGATTCGAGCGCTTGGGTGCGCCGCCGCCCTTGGAGCCAGCACCGGATCCTGCGCCGGTGCCCGAGCGCGACCCGCCACCCCCACCGCTGCCTGCCCCGCCGCCGCTACCGAAGTCGACATCGCCGCCTGCGCCGCTGCCTTCGCGGCTGCCGAGGAGCTGCATCCGGTCGCCCACGATCTCGGTCGAATACTTCTCGACGCCGTCCTTGTCCGTGTACTTGCGCGTCTGCAGCCTGCCCTCGATGTACACCGAGCGGCCCTTCTTCAGATATTCGCCGGCGATCTCCGCCTGCCGGCCGAACAGCACGACGCGATGCCACTCAGTGCGCTCCTGCTTTTCGCCGCTCTTGTCCTTCCATTGCTCGCTGGTGGCGATGTTGAGATTGCAGATGGCGTCGCCGCCGGTGGT
>Ga0207691_10005446_pt1 | contig 12292 bp, 10 predicted proteins | sample KBSM13metaG_FD_184327 | JGI IMG/M metagenome (GOLD analysis project Ga0207691, IMG submission 184327) | Miscanthus rhizosphere microbial communities from Kellogg Biological Station, Michigan, USA - KBS M1-3 metaG (SPAdes) (version 2) | ecosystem: Host-associated > Plants > Roots > Rhizosphere >...
GGGCATCTGTTCCGGAAGTTCGCCAATCACCTGACCGCCCGGTCCGAGCGCTTTCGTGATCAATGTATGACAGGTTGCACACAACTCCGACTGGCGGATGTGCTCGCCTTCAGTAGGCTTGTATCCTTCCGATGACGTTCTCATGATTCGAGTCTGTCCGAGTTCGATCTTGAACGGACCATATTCGGCGCGTTCTCCCCTGCTCTTCGTCGTATCGACGACAAATCCGCCGACCAGGCTTTCGCGGGTTCCCAGCTTGTCTTTCGTAATCTGGTGACACAGAGAGCAGGAAACGCCGTCCTGCGCCAGGCGATCCATGCGGTCATCGGACCCCTGAGTCAAGTGAGAGAAGACTTCGGCTTCTTTGCCTTCGTAATGGGATTGATATCGCGCCATCGGCATATGACAAATCGCACATTCATCCTCAATGGCTTTTTTGGATTCGGCGTGGTCGATGGATTCCCGGCGCACGCCCGCCTGCCAGTAAGGATCTCGTGCGGAATTCGCCATCATCGTGGGCCGCCAGGAAAGACCGATGGAAATGTCTTCCCCGCCCGATGTGCTCAGCCCGTTATGGCAGGCGAAACAACGATCGGAGGTCTGGAACAAATCCTTATGGTCTTTGTCGGATGACCCCGCAATCGGACTGAAATGAGGGACGGCTAGCAGCATTGCCACCATTGCCAAAAGAACGAGACCGGAGATTCGTGCGGATTTTTCCATAATATCTCCTACCATCCCGCTTTCAGGGGACCATCGAACCAATCCCAGAGCATATAAAACACCGCCGCGACGGATCTTCCATCCGTGTTGTTGATGGGAGTCTGTATGCCGAACGCCGCACGGATATGCTGCCGTCGACTCAATGTGACCTGCACTTCAGGAACAATGTCCCAGTTTGTTTTCGCACCCGTGAGCAGATCGCGATCGCCCACAAACTCGACCATTGGTGTCCAGGCACGGCCAAAACCTCCATCCTGCGCCAGCGTCTTCCCGATTGCGGTTCTCAGGAACACAGCTTTCGGAACCTCATCCGTGGGATGGACCGGTAATTCCGCGCCGCCCTGCATTTGAAGGAAGCTGGAACTTGTAAGTTTCTGGCCGTAGGATCCAAATACTTCGAAGGCGGTGAGTCCTGTGCCAAGATCTTTCGATTTGTTTCCGGTCGGCAAAATAATTGAACCCTGCGCGCTCAGGATGGAACCGGTCTTATCGCTGTAGAGAAACACTCGCTTATAACCGGCAACGAAATCTCCAATGCCGCCAACCCAGCCGTTGTTGGATCTTTGAATGAAACCATACGGCGCGGATAGCTCCAACTGGCCCTTCACACCAAGGCGCTTCTCGTAGATCAATTCACCCGTATAGCTGCCCGGATGCTGAAGGTTCGCGGCCCCCGAGAGAACGGCTTCGTCTTCCGGAAAGGCTTTCTCCGTCATGATCGCCTTTGGGAAATTCAGCTCACCCAACGGCCAGCCGGGCTCGGTGCAAAGACTTCGAAGATACTGGATGACCTTTTCGATCTGCTCCGGACTCAGCGCTTCGGACCACGACGGCATGATTGTTGAGAACCCGCGCTGATGGCCGCCTCCGTGAATTGTCGCGCGCCAGTCGAATATTTTTTCCCGAGTACTTCCATTGCAGTCCGAGAAGTCCGGGAACGTTGCCGGTTTTTCAAACCCGACGGTGGAATCCAGCTGCCCCCTGCCTCCGGGTCCGTGGCACCCCACACATGCAGCCTCGAAGATTTCCTGACCGGTATCCAGTTTCATTCCCTGGGTTGCAGCCTTCTGCGTATCGGTTTGCGGCTTCTGTCCGGCAAAGCTTTGTTGTTCCAAAAGCAGGAACGTGACAAAAAGAATAAATCCAGAATTGATAATGAATTTCATATGCAAACTCCATCCCAGCTCATCATTAGGGAAGCGGGAGGATACTACATCTTGCGTCTATAAATTCAGGACGGCCGACTCATCGGATGCCGCTTGCACGAAAGCGAAATTAGAAATACCTTCTCAGGCTTCTACTGAATCCAAACCGATCGTGGAGGTTCCCTCATGCGACCCGTGAAATCCATAGCCGCTGCTTCCATAGTTGCCGGCCTTCTGCTGACATTTCTCGAAGGCGGCATGGCCCCCGCGTTGTCTCAGAACTCCGATTCCACCACGACCATCACAGAAACGGATTGCACTCCCACAAAACTGGGATCGACGATACCCGTCGCTTCGATCGGCGAACCCGTGTCGAGCGTTATCTTGAAAGATCCGCGATGGACCGCAGCAACCGGCAACGCCCCCGCCTACTGCAGTGTCGATGGGGCCATGGCGCCTGTTGATACTGCGACCACGGCCAGACCCATCAATTTTCGCGTGGTCCTTCCTTCCATGTGGACGCGTCACGGTGCGCAGCTGGGCGGCGGCGGATTCAACGGCACCATCCCCAATCTGACCGGCAATGCCGACGGGCCGCTTCTTGCCCGAGGATTTGCCACCTATGGCAGTGACTCCGGACATGCGATCGCCGGACCGACAGACTGGACGCTCAACGACGAAGCCATCAGGAACCTGGGCTACATGCAAATGAAGAAGACGCACGATGCCGCAATGGTTCTAATCGAGCGCATGTACGGCAGCCGCCCCGCTTTCAATTACTTCATCGGTACATCTCAGGGCGGACGTGAGGCGCTGACCGTTGCACAGCGCTATCCGCAGGACTACAACGGCATTGCCGCCAACGTGCCGATTGTGAATTTTTCTTCGCTGATGCTTGCACCGGAATTGATCCGAATTCAGGAGAAACCACTGGCGAACTGGATCACGCCAGTCAAGGTCAATGCCATTCGAGGCGAGTTCATCCGGCAGTGCGACAAGCTGGACGGTCTGGCCGACGGCATCATGAACAACTACATGGCTTGCCGCGCCATCTTCGATGTGACGCAGGGCGCGTCAAATCGAAACCCATGGGCCGCCAAACGTTGTCCGGATAATATCGATCCCAATCCTGCCGATACGTCGGCGAATGCGTGTCTGACCGACGGCCAGATCTCCACACTGAAGTTTGTTTATAGTCCCTATCGATTCGCAACTCCGCTGGCAAACGGGGTCACGACATTCGGAATGTGGGTGCCCACGACCGATCCTTCCGGCAGCGGACTGATATTGCCGGCACGTTACAAAGGTCAGGAAGGGGCGGCCGCGGACGCGATGATGCATTCTCATCTCGGAGTTCTGGGTGTGACGGGATTCCTGATGAAGAACACCGGTGCGAACCCCCTCGACTACGTCGAAGGCGGGTCCCTCAACAGCCGTCGTGTTCAGATCTCCGAATGGCTCGATGGAACCAATCCGGATCTGTCTGCATTCTCCGCGCGCGGAGGCAAGATGATTGTTGCGATCGGAACAGACGACACGCTCGCTTCTCCGGGATCCCAGCTGAATTATTACCAGGCTCTTCTCGACAAGATGGGCCGGGCCAGCGTGGATTCCTTTGCGAGACTCTTCGTCATTCCCCAGGCGGGTCACGGGCTGCGCGGCAATAACTATTCCACCGACGGCGACGGAAAGTCGATTCCCGCCACGGCGATTCCGACTACCTGGGATCGCGTGCTCCTGCTGGTGAACTGGGTGGAAAAGGGCGTTGCCCCTGGAAAATCCGAGATCGTTACTGCTGGAGAAAAAAGCCTGCCGCTGTGTTCGTACCCGACATATCCGAAATACGTCAGTGGTCCGACCGGCAACGCGAGTTCTTACATCTGCCAATAGATGTTCGCGCGAATCCCTCTCCCAACGGGTGATGGCGCTACATCAAAGAAACGGCGGGCCCGCGTGAAGGTAAGACACGTCATTGTTTTTCATCGTACAACAGGGAAATGAGGGGACAGTCCCCTCGTTCCCTCATTTCCAGGTAATTGGGGAACGAGGGGACTGTCCCCTCATTTCCCGAAGGTAAGACACGTGATTGTTTTTCATGCGGCCCGTCACCCGCCCCAGGCTCAGTACACCACCGTCGCCTTGCCCTGTCCGATGTCGATGGTCTGAATTCCCCATGGCAGGTCGAATGGCTCCTTGAGATCCACATCCGGGTATTTCGGCTTTGCGTACTTTCGCAGCAAGGCATCGATGAGAATATTGGGCACCGGGATGCCGTCGACATTCACGGATTGAAGATCAAACTTCCCTTCCCCGTTTGCGGTCGTCATTTTCCCGCTGACGAGCAGATTGTGGGTTCCGGTCACCAATGCATCCACCAGGGTGTTCCCGGTTGTGCCGGCTGGTATCGTGAGTCTGGTATCGGCCGCAATGACACCCGGAGTGAGATGAACCCGAACGGATTCGATTTGAACCGGTATATCTTTTCGCAGATAAACCATCACGTAGGATTCCAGTTCCACCTCGGTAATATCCATCTTCGCTCGTTCGCGGCGCTTCTTATCCGCACCCGCTTTTTTGATGGTATTGATCTTCGATTCGAGACTCGCGGCAGCCCGCTCCGCATTCTGCGCGCCGGCGGAAGCAGAACGAACGGGAAAGGACTTGAACACAACAATTGCAGCCAGAACGATCAGAATGAGTCCTGCAGTGATGGCAGCTTTTTTCATGGTTCACCGAATCAGCCTGAAAGTGCGCGACCACCGCGTTTTGCGAAAAAAGTTTGTCAGCAGATCGAATGTCTGACTGGTGGTGCCGCTGGCATCGATGGCGTCCTGCGACGGCGTCTCGTAGGACCAATAGATAACCAAAGCCTTCCCCACGATAAGGTCGCGTGATACGAAGCCCCAGTAGCGGCTGTCGAGGCTGTTGTCCCGGTTGTCTCCCATCGCGAAGTACTGGTCTTTCGGAACAACAACGTCATCCCCCTCGACAAACTTCTTGTACCAGAACGGATCGCCCCCACCGTCAAAGACCCGAAATTCGGATTTGGGTGGGAAGTTGTCCCGCTGGTCGGGAAACGCTCCGCGCGATATCTTGTGAACTTTGTAAGGCTCATCGATCGGCTTCCCATTAACAAACACCTGGCGTTCAACCGTCCGGATCCGGTCGCCAGGCAAGCCAATGGCTCGTTTCACAAAATTCTTCGACAGATCGTTTGGATACTTGAACACAATGACGTCGCCTCGATGAATGTCCCTCAATGGCAGAATGGGGTCCAGCAGGGATCCACGGGCGCCAAATGCAAATTTATTAACGAGCAGGTGGTCGCCGACGAGAAGATTATCCTCCATCGACTCGGTAGGAATCTTGAAGGCCTGGACAATGAAAGTCGTACCAAACAGCGCGAGAATTACGGTGATAACCAGCGATTCAAAGTATTCGCGTGCTGTCGACTTTATGAATGTCGTTTCGGTCATACATCCCCTGCTCCTGCGGCTGGAATTGCGCCAGGGCCTGCTTTGCGGCAGCCTGCTCCGCGGCTTTTTTCGTTAATCCGATGCCGCGGGCAATGACCTTGTCATCGAGCTCGACATCCACCGTAAATAGTTTCTCGTGATCCGGGCCGGTTTCACTGGCCGCGATATACCGGGCTCCGCCCAGGGAACGCGCCTGAAGAAGTTCCTGAAGCGCGGTTTTGAAATCCGCTGTCCGTTCCCCTTTCAGGCTGACCTGACCCAGCTGCGGCTCCATGAATTTCGTTATCAATTGTCGCGCGGAGTCGAGACCGCCATCCAGATATATTCCGCCGATGATCGCTTCCAGAGCGTCCACAAGCAGCGCCTGCTTTGTCCGGCCTCCAGTTTTTTCTTCACCTTTCCCGAGATAAAGATACCGGCCCAGCTCCAATTGTTCGGCGTACTTCACAAGATTCGCCGAGCTGACAAAGAACCCTTTCAGTTTCGACAGCTCTCCTTCGGTTAAATCCGGATGTGCGCGGAACAGGAGATCGCTGACAAGCAGTCCCAGAACCGCATCTCCGAGGAATTCCATCTGCTCGTTGTCTTCTTCGATGTTCTGTTCGTGAGCATGCGAACTGTGCATCAGTGCTTTCTTCAAAAGAAGTGGTTCATGGAAGCGGTATCCCAGGTCCAATTCCAGTTTATCGAGATTCTCCATAACACCCGCTAGCGGCACTGGTCCCCAAACGCCTTGGTCAAACCATCTTTGGCGGACGCCTGTGCATTGCGGGAATCATCGCCAGTTTGAACGGCCTGTCGGTAATATTCCATGGCCCGATCGCGCTGACACTGAAGATCGGCAATGTGTCCAAGGTAGATGTAGGACCACGCTTTCATACTCGGATCCGCCGAATTGCTTTTTACCGTACGTTCGAAGTACAGCTGAGACTGCTCGATATCCGACGCACGGCTTGCCAGAAGTCCAAGCCCGTAGAGAGCGGCGCCATTGTTGGGATCAAAATCGACGAGCACTTTCTCGAATAACGCACGCGCGCCCACATTGTCCATGCTGTTGTATGCGGTTTGCGCTTCAACGATCAGTTCGCGCTTGGGGTCGACTGGAGATGAAGGCTCCGATTGCAAGTCCGGATTCTGGACATCCGCCGAGACTTTCTGAGGAAGAGGAATGGAATGGAATGTCGACTGAAAACGCTCATTCTCCCTGGCAAAAGTAATTCCTGCGGCCATATCGACAAAAACGTCGCGAAAGCTCGCCAAACCGGATTGGAATCCCTCAAGAGCATCGTAGAAATATGGCGTCAAAAGAAGCCCGGACCGGTAGGCATTGGCCACAACATCTTTAGCCCGCGCGGCCGTGGACCGGTCCATCCGAGGCTCCATGGCGCGAATCAGGGATTCCACCACCATCAGCCCCGCCTGCCTGGTATATGCGGTATCGACACCGTCCTCCTGGGAAACCAGAGCGAGCAGCTTTTCCTTGTTATCGATTCTGCCAAGGTTCCGGTTGACGATTTCATCAAGATGAAAATGAAGGTACGCGTGACGGAACGCATCCATGGTGGCGGTCGTTCCGGTCGCAGTGGACGGCCCCAGCACCACATAGTAATCGTTTTGATAAACGCGCATGCTGACGCTGTTTGGCGGAGCCAGAAGTTCCGCGTTGATATGCATCAGTCGCGGCCCCGCCCCGATAATTGTTGTACGCAGGTATGCATCCGTCTGCAGAAGAACAGCGCTGATCTTCGGCCGAAGGCGATTCAATTCGGCGTCGTACTGAGGACCAAGTTCAACCCATCGCTGCGAAATATGAGCCTTGATGTAAAACTCGCGGAGCAGATCCTGGAAGCTCAGCAACGCTCGAGTCTCGTCGGGGAGCTGCTCCTCCCGAAACCTTGGTTTCAGTTCGGGCGGATTTGTCAGCGAAACTGCAAGTCCGAAGTAAGACGCGTACTGACTCTCATCGGAGCGGCTGCCTTTACGTGCCGAATAATATTGTTTCAATCTTCGAACCAGATCGGGATCCAAATCCGTGCCAAACTTACCTGCGTCACTGGAGCTGGCCACATTCAGCGCGGCAGCAACGGTAAAAATCCGGACGTCTCCGTCGAGACTGACGCTCGTTTGCGGGGTCTGCGCCCGCAGTGCGACAGGGATTAAGCAGACCAGGGCCGGAACGGCCATGAATCGAAGAAACATGCCGGAAATGATAGCATTTTCCGGAACACGAGTAAGGACTATACATGACGCGAATTTATATCGAGGACGCAGGAAAACATGTCGGCGAGGAAGTCACACTGAAGGGCTGGATTCACAACAAGCGTTCCAGCGGAAAGATTCAGTTCCTGATTGTGCGTGATGGCTCCGGCTATATCCAGGGGGTCCTCGTAAGGAATGTTGTAGCGCCGGAGGTTTTTGCTGCGGCTGAAACGTTAACCCATGAATCGTCCGTGATTGTGACCGGGAAAATCCGTGAAGATTCCCGCGCCCCCAGTGGGTATGAGATGGACCTGACTGGTGTTGAACCCGTGCAGGTTGTCTCCAAAGACGAACCGTTTCCCATCACACCGAAGGAGCATGGAATCGAATTCCTCATGGATCAGCGTCACCTGTGGATTCGATCCACGCGCCAGCGCGCGATCCTGAAAATTCGTCACGAAATCATCAAGGGCGTTCGCGACTTTTTCGACGACAACGGATTCACCCTGGCCGACACTCCCATTCTGACGCCTGCCGCGTGCGAAGGGACGTCCACTCTGTTTGAGGTGAAATATTTCGATGAAACGGCGTTCCTTACACAGTCCGGACAGCTTTACGGCGAAGCCATGGCAATGGCGCTGGGACGTGTCTACAATTTCGGTCCGACGTTCCGCGCGGAAAAATCGAAGACGCGCCGGCATCTGACCGAGTTCTGGATGGTCGAGCCCGAGGTGGCATATGCGACAGTCGAAGACACCATGGATCTCGCCGAACAAATGATTTCGTTTGTTGTCGGCCGAGTTGTCTTGAAAAGAAAAGAGGAACTGAAAGTACTCGAACGCGATATCTCGAAACTGGAAAAGATCGTTCCGCCCTTCCCAAGAATTTCCTACGACGACGCGGTGGGCATCCTTCAGAAGAATGGTTCAGAAATCCAGTGGGGCAGCGATTTCGGCGGCGGTGACGAGACCATCATCTCGAATCAATTCGACAAGCCCGTCATGGTCCATCGATACCCGACGGCAATCAAAGCGTTTTATATGGAGCCGGACCCGGCACGTCCGGATGTCGCCTTGTGCGTTGACGTGCTCGCACCTGAAGGTTATGGAGAAATCATTGGAGGCGGCCAGCGAATGTCGAGTTACGACCTGCTCGTGCAGCGCATTGAGGAACACAAACTTCCTCGAGAGGCTTTTGAGTGGTACCTCGACTTGCGCAAGTTCGGGTCCGTGCCCCACGCCGGATTTGGCATGGGCATCGAACGCGCGGTGACCTGGATATGCGGTCTCGAGCATGTACGCGAAACCATTGCATTTCCGAGGATGTTGTACCGGTTGACGCCATGAGTTCATCCCGAATCTCCATCATTGGAGTGCCAATGGATCTTGGAGCCGACCGACGCGGCGTTGATATGGGACCATCGGCTCTGCGGTACTCGAACCTCAACGAGCATCTCACTGAACTGGAGTACGATGTCCAGGATCTCGGCGATATCGACGTCATGATTCCCGAGACACAGCACTTCGGCGATCCTCACGCCAAATACCTGAAAGAAATTGCAGATGCCTGCCGGCACCTGGCGAAGATGGTTCTGGAGGCATTCGAAGCCGGCAGAACGCCTCTGGTTCTTGGCGGCGATCATTCGATAGCCGTCGGAACGGTCTCTGGAATGTCGGAAGCTTATCGTCGTCAAAAGAAGAAGCTCGGCCTTTTGTGGTTCGACGCGCACGCGGATATGAACACTCCGGAAATTTCGCCAAGTGGCAACGTTCACGGAATGCCGATGGCGGCAATTCTGGGATACGGTCCGAAGGATCTGACTCACATATTCGACTTTGCTCCCAAAATAGAGCCGGAACGCGCCGTGTTGATTGGTATCCGCGAAGTCGACAAGGAAGAACGAGCGCTGGTGAAGAAATCCGGAGTCCACGTCTTCACAATGAAGGAAATCGACAAGCGCGGAATCGGAAACGTCATGGACGAAGCTCTGTCCATTGTTACCTCTGGAACAGACGGTTTCTCCGTGACGCTGGATGCGGATTTCCTGGATCCGTTCGATACCCCGGGCGTGGCAACGCCGGTGCGAGGCGGCGCCGACTATCGCGAGGCGCATCTGGCAATGGAAATGGTGGCCGATACAAAGAAGATGGCGTCATTTGAACTGACGGAAATTAACCCGATACTCGACGTTCACAACAAGACGGCGAATGTGGGAATGGAGCTGGTCCTGTCGGCTTTCGGAAAGCAAATCCTGTAGAGGTCTGAGACCTAAAATGGCCGTCAGACCCCTTTTTCTTTGCTACGCGATCGCGCGCATCTGACGGTGAATTTCTTCAACCTGACGGCGAGTCGAACCAATGTCGCCGGAATTATCGATCACGTAGTCGGCGTACTTGACCTTCTCTTCCATCGGCATCTGCGAAGCAATTCGAGCATCGATCTGCGCATCCGTGAGAGCCGATCGTTCCTTGATCCGGCGACGCTGGACTTCAGGAGAACATTTCACGACAACGATTTTGTCGTAATCCTTATAGGTCCCCACCTCGATCATCAAGGCGGCCTCAACGATACCGATACCATGCGGGTCTTCCGCTCCGACGGCGTTGAGGAAATCCGCTTGTCGCTGCTTTATAGCCGGGTGAACCAGACTGTTAAGTTTTTGCCGAAGGTCCGCATTCTTGAAAACGATTTCCCCAAGGACTTCCCGGTTGATGCTTCCATCGCTGGCGACAACTCTTGGACCGAAGGTTTCAGCGACGCACTTGTTGACCGGATCGCCGGGCGCGAAAAGCCGCCTCGTAAGCAGGTCCGACTCAATGACTCGGCAACCCAATTCGGAAAACATTCTGCCTACTCGACTCTTCCCTGTTCCAATTCCACCAGTCAGACCAACCTTTAGCATGCAATCCCTCGCCGCATCCTGGCGGCTTTGATTGTGTTCTTCATCAGCACGGCAATGGTCATGGGGCCCACCCCGCCCGGCACAGGAGTCAGCATGCTCGCGACGTCCATCACCGATCGTTCATCCACATCGCCAACCCAGATGTATCCGCGCTTATTGAAATCATTCCATCGCGCTTCGTTGGAAGCCGTGGGTGGTCCGAAGAGCCGTTCCACCGTGGCTCGATCGGACACCTTGTTGGTTCCCACATCCATTACTACGGCACCGGGCTTGATGAAATCGCGGGTCACCATCGCCGTTCGCCCCATGGCCGCAACGACGATGTCCGCTTGCCGCGTGATCTCTGCAACGTGCTTCGTTTTGGAATGACAAATGGTCACCGTTGCATTGGCGTGCATCAGCAGAACGGCCTGAGGTTTGCCGACATCATCACTTCGTCCGAGGACCACAGCATTTGCTCCCTGGAGATTTACGCCCGAACGCCTCAGCATTTCCATTACACCCGACGGTGTGCAGGCCACAAGGGCTTCGTGGCCGAGCAGGAGCGAACCGAGGTTGCTGGTATGGAAGCCGTCCACATCTTTCCGTGGGGAAACGGATTCGAGAACCTTGTGTTTGCTGACGTGCTCTGGAAGCGGCAATTGAACGAGAATTCCATCCATCGAGTCGTCCTCATTCAGCTGGTTCACATGCGACAGCAGGTCTTCGGTCGTCGAAGAACCGGGAAGGACGATCTTGCGGCTGGTGATGCCCAGTTTTTCGCAGGTGCGGGCCTTCATGTCGACGTAAGCGGAAGATGCGGCGTCGTCTCCAACCAGCACGACAGCGAGCCCGGGCTGAATGCCTTGTCCACGGAGGGCCTTTACCTCAAGGGCGACTTCCGCCTTGAGGTCTTCTGCGATTCGGGTTCCATTAATAAATGTTGCGCTCATAGTCCAAACTCCCATCATACACTGGGATGGCATGGTCTTACTCCTCATCCTGTGGCAAATCGCGTCGGAGGGTAATTTCGAGGCAAACCTCGATAAAGCCCGAAATGGAGTCCAGACCGGAGACTGGCAAATCGTGGCCCGTGATTTGGATGCCGCCAATGCCATCGATCCCGAAAGATTTTCTGCAAATAACCTTTCTTATCTGAGAGGTCGCGCTGCGGAAAGCCTCCTGGACTGGAGCCGTGCGGCGACCGAGTTCCAGAAGACTCCGCCGGGCAGCTCGCTTCGTCCTCTGGCTGCGTGGCATGCCGCCAGGGCTGTCCTGCATCTGGGCAATCTTCCGCAGGCGCAATCGCTAATCTCGGAATTACCGATGGACTTCCCGGTGGAACTGAAAATGAAACTCGCCCAGGAAGCTCCTCCGGAACTGGCAGTCCTGATCTATGGACAGATCAATTCCCGTAAAGCCAGGTTTGGCCAGGCGCAGATACTGAATGACACATCGACGATGTGGACCCTGTTGCGAGAACGAAATTCGGACGACGTTGCACTGGAATGCGCAAAGATACTGGTCGGTGTGGCATCGACGCCGCGCGAAATACTGGATGTTGCCAATGCGTTCCTGGCGCAGAGAGCCTTTGATATCGCCAGTCCGCTCTATCTGAAGGCGGGAATCGATCCGGCAGTCGCGGCCGAGGCGTGGTATCAGAGGGCGAGAGCGTTCTTCCTCAGTGAAGATTACGAACGTGCCATCGAAGGCTACATCACGGTGGCGGAAAAATTTCCGGGAACCAACTGGGAAAGGGATGCGGAATACCAAATCGCGAGCTGCTACTGGCGGATGGGCCGATTTGCCGACGCGGAAAAGGCCTACACCGGGTACATCTCCCGATTTGGCGACAGAGCCGATGACGG
>Ga0207691_10005448_pt1 | contig 12290 bp, 9 predicted proteins | sample KBSM13metaG_FD_184327 | JGI IMG/M metagenome (GOLD analysis project Ga0207691, IMG submission 184327) | Miscanthus rhizosphere microbial communities from Kellogg Biological Station, Michigan, USA - KBS M1-3 metaG (SPAdes) (version 2) | ecosystem: Host-associated > Plants > Roots > Rhizosphere >...
TTCGAGCACTGCATCGAGCGGACGCGCGTCGCCCGTGCGCACGAAGTGGAAATAGCGTGATGGGATCTCGAATCCGGGAACATCGCCCTCGCGCTCGTGCCCGAGCAGGGAGGACTCGAGATGGCTGAGACGATGGCCTTCGTCATGACCGCACCAAAGGCGCCTGGCGTGGTGGAGCATGTCGACGTGCGGCATCTCGGCAAACGGAGTCGACAATCGGTTCAGAGCGTACCGCGTCTCGATGAGCGGAAGGTCGAATGATTTGCCGTTGTACGTGACGACTGCATCGACGTCGCTGGCAACGTCTCTGACTGCTTCGAGCAAAGCGCGTTCGGACGCAAAGCTCGAAAGCAGAAACTGCCGCACATGAAAGCGGCCACGATCGAACCAGGCGCATCCGACGAGAAACGCATAGCTACCTGCCCCGCCCGCAATGCCGGTGGTCTCCAGATCGACGAAGAGCAGCCGTCCGCCACAGGATCTCCCAGCGAGCAGAGCCAGCCTCGACCAGCCTTCATCGGGAGGCAGGCTGTCGGCGATTGAGATCGATCCGTGGCGATGGCCGGGCGCGTAGCTGCGCTCAACGACGAGAAAGCGGTGCGTTCCGGTCTGCCTCCATTCGCCCTCGAGTATTTCTGCCGGGTCCATAGGACCCGGCCTACGCTGCGGAGAGGCGTCCTCTTGGAGGCCGTAGGGCGGGTCCTGCTTTATGGACCCGCCGGGGTTCTCCGCCTCCGCTCGCGAGTTCTGCTCGCGAGCGGAGCCGAGACCGCCGGCACGAACAATCCCACGCAGGCGATCGGCGATCGAACTCACGCCGGCAACTCCGGAAAGTGCGCGCCGATCAGATCGAGCATTCGCAGGGCAACCGTCTTGGCAAGTGGGCCGGTGTTCCCGATCGGCCCCACACATGTGGGGCAGCCGTTCTTGCACTCACAGCCGGCGATAAGCTCGCGCGTGCGACGCCGCAGCTCGTCGTCCATCGCAAACAATGGCTCACTGAAACCGATCCCCCCAGGATAGTTGTCATAGACGAAGATACGCGGCTCGTCGGACAAGGTCACCGGTTCGCCGGTTCGCGTGAGATCCGGGACGTCGGCTTCGTTTCCGCTGCCGATCGAGATCCCGATGTCCTGCCGATCGCACATCAGCAGCAGTTGCGCGATCTGCCGCATCGCGAACGACAATCCCACGACGCCGTCACGACGGTCATCGGGCGCAAATGGCAGCGCCGCCATTACCGTGGCGGGCACCGTCAGCCAGTATGCCGTCGTGTGCATCTGCTGTTCGGGAAGATCGAGCTCGCCCGAGCCCACGTTCTCATTCGTGTAAAACTTGATCTTCTTGAAGCCAACGACGCGAGAGGAGACGTGAACCTCGCCGTGCGAAGCGGTCCCGGTCCGGCTGAAGCCGGACACGACGTCTGAGTTGCTCGCGAACGTTTCCAGCACCGTGACCTTGCTGTAGGTGATCGCGTCCGTGTAGTAATCGCAATCGATCCGCCGGACGTACGCCTTGCGTCCGTCGAAATCCAGCCTCTCGACCTGATACAGCACCCCCTCGACGAGATAGATCGCCTTCTCGTGCAGCGTCGATGGCCCGCTCGTGAAGTTCGTCTCCCCGATGACGTCAGATCCATTCGTCGTGTCGACGACGACGAAATTGTCCGACGAGATCGATCTGAGGCTGACGGCATCGGCCGGATACGATTCGTTGGTCCACTGCCAGATGCCCTCTCCATCGCCGGAGTCGGTGCGATGGAGAAAGCCGCTCTCCTCAAGCACGCCAAGTACCTCCTGCACGTCATGGCGTCCGTACTGCTCGGACGTCGTGAACGGCAGCTCGAACGCCGCGCACCTTACGTGATCGACGAGGATGTGCAGGTTGTCCGGGTTGATGAGGGCATGTTCAGGTGCCGCATCGAAGAAATACGACGGGTTGCGGACCACAAACTGGTCGAGCGGCGCGCTGCTCGCGACGAGAACCGCCGCCGAACGGCCGGTTCGACGACCGGCGCGACCGGCGCGCTGCCACGTCGCGGCGATCGTACCCGGGTACCCAGCCATCACGCACGCGTCAAGCGCGCCGATGTCAATCCCGAGCTCCAGCGCGTTGGTCGAGATGACGGCGCGTACATTTCCCTCGCGCAGCCCCTTTTCGATCTCACGGCGGCGCTGCGGCAGGTATCCTCCGCGGTAACCACGAATCTGATCGCGTGTGCCGGGCGGCCCTTCGAAATCGTCTTTGAGATACGTCGTCAAAATCTCGGTCGACAACCGGCTTTGCGCGAAGACGATGACCTGAAGTCTTCGCTTCAGGAACTCGGCGGCGAGGCGGCGAGTCTCGGCCAGGTACGATCGACGGATACCGAGCTGCTGGTTCACGACCGGCGGATTCACGAACAGGAACCACTTCTCGCCGCGCGGCGCGCCGCTCTCGGAAACCAATTCGAAGGGGCGTTCGACGAGTGCCTCCGCCAGCTCACGCGGGTTGGCAATGGTGGCAGACGAACAGATGAACGTCGGATTCGAGCCGTAATGCTGGCAGATGCGCCGCAAACGCCTCAGCACATTCGTCAGGTGACTGCCGAAGACGCCGCGATAGGCGTGCAACTCGTCGATGATGACGAACTGGAGATTCTCGAACAGCTTCGCCCAGCGGGGGTGATGCGGAAGGATCCCCGAGTGCACCATGTCCGGGTTGCTGAGGACGATGTGAGCACGGCCGCGGATCGCGCGCCTGGCATCTTGCGGCGTGTCGCCGTCGTAGGTGAAGACGCCGATTTCGAGGTCGTTTCTGCGCGACAGCTGATCGGACAGCTCGTGCAACTCCGCGAGTTGATCCTGCGCGAGCGCCTTGGTCGGGAACATGTACAACGCGCGCGTCGATGGATCCTTTAGCACCGTACTCAGGACAGGCACGTTGTAGCAGAGCGTCTTGCCCGATGCTGTCGGCGTCGTGATGACGACGTTGCGGCGACTCAAGGCGTGTTCGATCGCCATGGTCTGGTGCGTGTAGAAACCCTGAATTCCCCGCTCGCGCAGGACGGCTCGGAGCCGTTCGTCGACGCCAGTGACCTCGTCGCCAAATTGCGCCTCACGCGCCGGAAGGCGACGGACTGCCGTGACCCACGCATCAGGCGAATCGGGACGTTCGAGAGCGCCACCGGTCAGCCGGTCGAGCACGAGCGTGAGCGCTGGGTCACCACCCTTCGACGCCAAGCCCCTGGCGAGATGGTCAACCTGGAACGGGGACAGCGTCGCCTCGGTAGGTTCCGGCGGCATGACGGACGATCATAAGGCGAAAGCAGCGCCGGTTCCAAGTTCCGAGTTCCAGGTTCCGGGTTCCTGTTCGGCGTTCCGCCTGTGCTTTGGGAGTTGGGAGTTGGAGCTTGGGAGTTCGGTCTGGTACCGTGCTCAAGACCATGCAGGACGCTTCACCGACCGATCGCCGATTCAGCCAAACGCAGGACCGTTACGCCGCGGACGACCTGGAAACGATGCAGGCGGCGCGGCGGTACAGCGACCACGTCTTCGGGCTGGTTCGTCAGTTCATCGGGTCACGGGTCCTGGAGGTCGGCTCGGGGATTGGGACGATGACCAGCCGATTGCTCGAGGTCGCCGACGTCGTCGTCGGGATCGAACCGAACCGGAATTGCGCCACGCGCCTGCAGGAAACCATCGGCACTCACCCCCGCTTCACGCTGCGCGCCTGTCACTTCGAGGAATGCGATGCTGCGGAGCTCGCGCGGCAGCGATTCGATTCGGTCCTGCTGGTGAACGTCCTGGAACACATCGCCGACGATGTGGGCGCGTTGAAAGCGTTCGATCAGATCGTCGTACCCGGGGGACGGGTGATCGTCTTCGTACCGGCATTGCAAATGGCGTATGGTCCGCTGGATGCCGAGCTGGGGCACCATCGCCGTTACTCGAAGCGGACGCTGCGATCGGCGTTTGCTCATGCCGGCCTCGAGCTGATTCGCCTCCGCTACACCAACCCGATCGGTCTCGCGGGATGGATGTACAACGCGCACGTCAGCAAGTCGACCAGGCACAGTCTCACACAGGTTAAGCTGTTCGAGTCACTCGTCGCGCCCTGGGCATTGCCGCTCGAACGGCTTTTGCCGCCTCCGATCGGCTTGTCACTAATCGCCGTCGGTCGCAAGGAGATTTAGACGAGGGACACCGGGTGTCATTTCCTCGTGAGGGGGACAGGAAATGACACCCGGTGTCTTTACAGGTTCAACTGCAATCGAACCGGATCGAAATCCCGGTCGCGTTCAAGGCGCCACCGTGTGAACTGGGGCAGCCGGGCGAGTGGCAACGCCAGATGCTCGCGGGTGCGCTCGACGTCACCGCGTCCGGCGTACAGCGCAGCCATGTAGTACCGCGTTGCGGGATCGTCGGCGCCATTGGCCAGTCGTCGTGTGTGGGCCTCGATGGCCATATCGCCGAAGCGGTTCGCCCCCTCAAGATCGCCACGAGCCCGCTGCAGCGCGCTGAGTTTCTGGTGCAACTCGATGAGCGTCCGCTCTCGCAAGGCGTGGTCGCTCGTCGTGACGAATTCGAGCTCGCGACGATATTCGACGTACGCCGACTCGTAGTTGCCACGCAGGTAGTGCACGTAGCCCAATCGCGCGTGTGCCCCGACGATCAACAATCCCTCGGTGCCCGACATCGCGCGCTCTTGAAGCTCGATCGCGTGTCGCGCCGCGATTTCCGCCTCGTCCAGATGCCCACTCAGGGCCTCGAGCATCGAGAGTTGAAGATGCGAATACCCGCCCTCGGGATTGATCGCGATCGCTCGCCGCAGCTCGGCGATGCCTTCGGGTACCATTCCGCGGAACAACCAGAACGCGCGTGCCAGCGTCTGGTGAACGTCGTGGTTGTCAGGCTCGAGGCGCTGGGCGGTTTCGAGCGAGGCGATCGCCTTATTGATCTCGCCCAGCTGCAGGTAGACGCTCCCGAGCCAGACGTGCGCATTGGCCAGCCCTGGCTTCAGCTCGATCGCACGAGACAGATGGTGGAGCGCCTTCTGCTGGAGGTCGCGAACGCCCAGGAACAAGCCTTTCAAGTAGAGCGCGCCGCCGAGCGTGGACCACGCCGTCGCGTAGCTGGGATCGAGTTCGACTGCCCGCTCGAAAAGAGCGATGGCGCGATCCATCGCCTCGCGTCCCGCGGAGCGCATGTTCAGGACGCCGCGCGAGTAGGCTTCGAATGCCTCGACGGAACGGGTCTCGTCGCGCTCGATCGCGTCGGCGTCCTCCCTGGCGAGTTTCACCTCGAGACCACGACTCACGTCGAAGACGATCCGATCCTGGAGCTCAAAGATTTCATCGACGCGTCCATCAAGCTTCACCGTTCGAATGAGCTTGCCGCTGAGCACTTCAACGAGCTGTCCGGTCACGCGGATACGATCGCCAAGACGCTGATAGGCGCCGGACAACACCCACCATGCTCCCAACTGTCGCCCGATTTCGCGCGGCAGATGTTCGCTCGTCCTCTCGGACGGTCGCATCGCGTTCAACAACTCGGAGATCTGCCCGCGGCCGATGACGGTCAGGTCCGGAAGGTTCTTGAGATCGGCCGTGACCGTTTCGGCAATACCGGTACCGATCCAGTCATCGGCTGCGTCACGCGTCACGTTGGTGAATGTAAGGACGGCGATGCTCCGCTGACCCGTTTCGATCCGCGGTGCCTGTATTCCCTGTGTTGACTCGTTGACCTCGAGCCGCCGCGCGATGTGGCGCAGGTCGATGTGAAACTCGCGCGCCGTCTGGTAGCGATCCGCGGCCGATTTCTGCAGCGCTTTCTGGACGATCCGCTCCAGTTCCGGGAGTACTCCTGGAATGATCCGCGACACCGGTTCGGGATCGGCGTGAAAGATACGATCGAACGTATCGGCCAGCGTTGGGCCGCGAAACGGCAGCCGCGCCGTCAGCAGCTCGTACAGCACAACTCCCAGGGCAAACAGGTCCACGCGGTGGTCGACTGCGTCCGCGCGCAACTGCTCGGGCGCCATATAGGCAATCGTGCCGAGCACCATGCCTGGTGACGTGACGAGGAGATCCGAGGTCGTGCGCAACGCCTTCTCCGTCGACTTCGGCGACTCCATCTTGGCGAGACCGAAATCCAGCACCTTGACGAGACCACGCCTGGTTTGAATGAGATTGCCGCTCTTGATGTCGCGATGCACGATGCTGCGGCTGTGAGCCTCGTCGAGCGCATCGGCCACCTGCGCCGCGATGTCGACCGCTTCGCCGATCGGTACGGGCCCGCGCAGGACACGATCCGATAGCAGCTCGCCTTCCACGTATTCCATCGCGATGAACAGCAGGTCGCCGTACTCGCCGAACTCGTACGTGACCGCGATATTCGGGGATCGCAACAGGGACGCCGCACGCGCCTCACGCAGCAAACGAGCGCGGCTGTCGGAGTCGCGCTGACGATCGGGGATGAGGAACTTCAACGCCACCTGTCGGCCCAGCCGGGTGTCATCGGCGACGTAGACCTCGCCAGTGCCACCGGCACCGAGCCGCTCGCGAATGTTGTAGTGCAGGATGGACTGCCCGGTCAGCGACGGTGTTGGCACCTGATCCCTTGAGACGCGGCGGCTGCCGCGAAAGATCCATTTTAGTGGTGTTACAGTTCACTAAATGCCCACATCCTTTCGTACGAGACTCAGGTCGGGCGAACGGTTGATTGCGCCGCTCCTGACCTTGAATTCTCCACCTGTAGTCGAGCTGCTGGCCGAGGTCGGCTTCGATTGGTTGTTCATCGATGCGGAGCACTCGCCACTCGACACATCACAGATGCAGGTGCTCATGCAGGCCGCTGGCACCACCCCGTGTGTCGTCCGCTTGTCCGCGAGCGACGAGATGCACGTCAAGCGAGCGCTCGATATCGGCGCGGCGGGCATCATCGCGCCGCAGGTCAACTCCGTCGAGCATGCGCAGAGGATCGTCCAGGCCGCGAAGTATGCACCCATGGGTCACCGCGGGCTCGGGATCACCCGGGCGCACCGCTATGGCCTGCGTGTCCGTGAATACCTGCAGAACGCGAACGATGACACCGCCGTTATCGTCCAGGCGGAGCATCGTGACGCGATCGCCGTCATCCGCGACATCGTCCGCGTCGATGGCGTCGATGGAGTACTGATCGGACCCTACGACCTCTCGGCCAGCCTGGGTCGTCCCGGCGCGGTCGGCCATCCCGATGTGCGCGACGCTATCACACGCGTCCACGACGCCTGCCGTGAAGTGAACGTCCCCATCGGAATTTTTGGCCTCACCTCCGACGCGGTGAAGCCGTACATCGAGCGGGGCTTTACGATGATCGTCGCCGGAGTCGATACCGTGCTGTTGGCCAATGCGTCCTCGACGCTTCTGTCCGCGGTCCGAGCCATCGAGCGAATTGCTCCCGTGGAGGCACGCTGACATGGCCTCGTCCCTTGAATCCCGGAGCCCGGATCCCGAATCGCCGGCTCCCGATGCGGCCGCGCAGGGTGCGGCGATACAAGTTCTCAACCAGATCGCGCTCGGATACATCCTGTCAGCCGCGCTGAATGTGGCATTGGAGCTGCGAATCGCAGACCGTCTCGCGGACGGCCCGCGATCGGTGGCAGACCTGGCGAAGGATGCTGGTGTCACAGAGGATGGGTTGTATCGTGTCCTCCGGGCGCTCGCGAGCGGAGGAATATTCGAGGAGCGGCAGACCCGCACATTCGCACTGAATCTGCCCGCCACGATGCTGAGGCAAGGGCCGGCATCGCTGTACGACCTTGGGTTGTGGATGACGGATCCCTTCCACTTCCGCGTCTACGCCGAGATGCTCCACGCGGTCACCACCGGACAACCGGCCGCCGAGCGGGTCACGGGCATGCCGGTGTTCGAGTACTTTGCGCGCGAGCCGAAGCTATCCGCCGTCTTCAACAACGCGATGACGTCGTGGAGTGGCCCCACTGTCGCGGCCGCGCTGAAGGCATACGACTTCAGCGGCATTCGCGTGCTCGTCGATGTCGCGGGCGGTCATGGGTATGTCCTGACGTCCGTCCTGCGCCAGTACCCCGCGATGCGCGGCATCCTGTTCGATCTCGATCACGTGATCGCGGGTGCGGCCTCGGTCATCACGACAGCCGGAGTCGGCGATCGTGTCCAGACAGCCGGAGGTGATTTCTTCACGGCCGTGCCCGCTGGCGGCGACGCGTACATCATGAAGAACATCATTCATGACTGGGACGATGAGCGGTCGATTGCCATCCTGAAGAACATCAGGACCGCGTTGGGAGACCGGCGTGACGGCCGGGTCATTCTGCTCGAGGCGGTGATTCCACCCGGCAATCAACCAGACTTTGGCAAACTCATCGACCTCGAGATGCTGTTGCTGCCCGGAGGGCGCGAACGCACAGCGGATGAGTTTGCTTCACTCTTTGAACGGGGCGGCTTCTCGTTGGCGCGCATCGTGCCTACCGAGTCACCCTTGAGCGTGATCGAAGCGCGCATCGCTTAGCGTCCGGCTCTAGCCGCGTAGTGTCGGCGTTCGCCAAGTAGTGTCCTGCTTAGCCGGACCCACTCGGAATCGACGCCGACCAGACTATTAACAACCACGGAGGCCGCTCATGACCGTCGACCGATACACGAAACTTTTGTTGACCATCATTGCGCTGGAACTCGGGTGGATTGCCGTCAGCCAGGCAGGTGTTCAGGTCTCGGCGCAGCGCAACGATGCCACCCCGGTCATCATCCGTGGCGTCGAGGGTCCTCCTGGAAAGGAAGTGTTCATCCCGGTGGCCGTGGTGGGTTCCAGCGTACTCAGGGTCGAGTCAGCGCGGCCGCTCGAGGTCGTGGCGTCGCAGCCCGTCAAGATCGAAGCGGACCAGCCGATCCCCGTCACGACGGGCAACGAACCACTCCTGATCAAAACGGTGTCCGACCCGCCCGCCTTCAAGCCCGGCGTGGCACCAGACGCCTTCAGACCGTGACGGGGTCAGACCCCTTCACAACTGCCGTGTTGAAAACGAGCGGACAGCGAAGAGCAATGCGGCGAGTGTGAAGCCCGCCGCCCACCACACCATCAGTGTCGTCGGGATCGACGATGTTGCAAACAAAGCTGCGCCGATGTTGCGCAGGTTGTCTGGCTGCACACGATAAGAGCCCAGACGCCACAGCGCATCCGCGGGGCTGATCAGGCTGGCAACGATACCGACGGTCCTCGCGGCATGGCTGCCAACAAATCCGCCGATTTGTTCAATCCAACCGCCGATGAATGCAATGCCATAGAAGCCGAGGGCGGTGACACCGTTGGTCACTGTGCTCAGTCTGGTGCCGCCGGCGATCGACACTGTCATGAGCAACAACATCTCCAGGATCAGCAGTGGTAACGCCTGCAGTGGCCGCACTGGCACCGGTCCGACCACCACACGCATCACCAGCATCACACCCAGCAACAGCGCGAGCACGTAACCCGTCACGATGACGGCATGTCCGAGCCACTTGCCGATGACGATGTCCGCGCGGCGAACCGGTTTTGAAGCGATGGTATGCAACACGCCTGAATCGATCTCGCCCGAGAGCGTGTCGACGGGCAGCAACACCGCGAACAGAATCGAGAGGAAGTTGACAGCGTAGAGGCCGGCCACGGCGAGGAGCGCCATGGTCGCCTGTTGCTGCACGAAGGGCATGGAGGTCCGGACCTGCTCCCGATGGATGAAAAACAGACCGGTGGCATATACAGCGAGAAATGCCGCAGCGCAGACGACAGCCGCTGTGACGATGCGACGCCGACGCGATTCGTAGAGCGTGAGATGCGCCATGGCCAGGATCGCAGTAAACATGCGCATGCCTATCCCGGCCTCTGATCCTCGCCCATGACCTCGACGAACCATTCCTCGAGCGACTTGCGGCGGGGCTGCAGTGCGTAGACACATGTGCCGCGCTCCACGAGCCAGCGAGTGAGGGCAGGAAGGGCGGCGTCCGAGTCAACACGCATCCGTACCATGTCAGCACCAGATCGACTGACGGCAGTGCCGAACGACGAGAGTCCTTCCAGCAGACACGCATCGATCGGGCCAATGCGCAGCTCGACGTCGATCATCGCTGTCGACTCGCCGAGAGTCATCTCATGGATGATCCTCCCTTGTTTGACGAACGCCACTCGGTCGCACGTGGCCTCAACTTCACCGAGTAGATGGGAGTTGAGAAAAACTGTCGTCCCACGTTCGCGCAACTCCGCGATGATGTCGCGGACGAGCATCCGTCCCAGGGGATCGAGACCGGAAGTCGGCTCGTCGAGGAAGACGAGCGAGGGATCGTTGAGAAGCGCCTGCGCGAGGCCTGTGCGCTGCAGCATCCCCTTGCTGTAACCACGCACGGGCCTGTCGGCCGCTTCCAGCAGATCGACTCTGGCAAGCAGTCGATCGATTCGCATGTCGAGATCGGATCCCGAAAGGCCATAGAGTCGCCCATGAAACCGCAGCAATTCGCGCGCGGTCAGGCAGTCGTGAAACCGGAAGTGTTCAGGAAGAAACCCGATTCGACGGCGCGTCTCGCGATCGCCGAGGCGCTGGCCGAGCACGCGACCCGCTCCCCCATCCGGAGTGACCAGGCTCAGGAGCATCTTGACCGACGTGGTCTTGCCAGCACCGTTGGGACCCAGAAACCCGAAGATCTCACCGGTGCGTACGGACAGCGAGAGGTCCGCGACGGCCAACGTCGCGCCGAACCACTTACAGAGCTCCCGCGTCTCGATGGCGAGGCCGGTCACTTCAGCGATTCTGCCATCTTGAGCATGTCGAGGGCCGAGAGCGATCCGTTCACTGCGAACACCTGTCCGTTCTGCGACCACAGGTAGCTGCTCGAAAACTGGCGCCCCCCATCCGGCAGACGTCGCACACGCTCGACAGCCACGCCAGGCTGCCCATTGATGGCGATCTGTTTGAAGGAGGTGGCGGCAGCAGGTATCGGGACGAGCAGCGTAGTGTACCAATCGATCGACTGCGCGAAATCGCGTGCTTCGATTGGCGACAACCCGAGAATCCGTAGCCCAATCTCGCCGAGCGCGGCCAGATTGATGCCGTCCGGCAGCGACACTTCGGGCGATTTCGCCTGCAGGACCTCGACGACCGGCGCCCCTCCCCGCTCGTAGCGCATCCTCACGACGGGTGGAATGCGCACGTCGACAGTCTGCCCATCGAGTCCAGCAGGGACTTCGAGATCAGTAATGGCCAATGTCTCCATGGCGTGGCGCAGACGTTCGGCATCGGCAGTCGCCCGCAGTCGCTGCTGGCCCTTGACGTCGATCGTTGCGAGCGTGACGTTCGCCGGTTCATACGTCGGCACCTTGACCTCGAACCCCGCCGCCGTGCCCGCCTGCTCGGGCGAAACCACCCCGATGGGCGCACCCGGATCCTCGAGGACCTGGATCTGCTCGCCGATCAGATGCGGCGGATCGAGATTCTGTGACTCGAGCATCGCGATGCGGCCCTCATCGACGGGGACCGCGACGAAATTCACGACGCGAAACATCGCGAGGAAGGACTGGGCTGATGCGCGAACGGCTGGGAGGCTCAGCAACCCCAAGATGATGATGACGATAACAGCCGGCGCCGCGATTGCTCTGAGCCGAGGCCATGCCGCGTGGGATCGCGACTTCTCCTGCTCGTGCAGCGACGACTGCAGTCGCACAGCAAACGCCGGTGACGGGTCGCGACGCAGACTGTTCAAATCAGTGTCTTCCATGATGTCCTGCCATCCCCGCGGGGGCTAACGCCGCCGCTCTACGAATTTCACCAATCTCTCGTCACCATCGTGCGCGCAGTGTCTGAACAGCACGATGGACGATGGTGCCGACGTTCGACTCACTGAGTCCCGTGGCGATGGCGATCGTGCGATTGGTCATTCCCGCTCCGTATTTCATCGCCAGTAATTCGCGTTCACGATCCGGCAATTGCTGCAACAGTGCGGCGAGCCGTTCGCCATCCGAGTTGCGCACCGCCTGCTCTTCTGGAGTGCCTGCGGCCCTCACGTCCGATGCCTGTTCGAGCGACACAAATGGCCGCCGCGCCCGAACGTGATCGGCGGCCACGTTCCTCGCGATACTGAGAAGCCAGGTCGAGAACGCCGCCAGATCCCGGCGGTACCTGTGCCGCGCGCGCCACGCCTTCTCGAACGTCCTGGCAGTGAGATCCTCGGCGTCCGCGGTGGCCCCGAACCGATACCGGAAGAAGTTGTAGACGCGCGGAAGCTGATCGGCATACACCGCGTCCCAATCGGGATCTGCGGCCGAAATCCATCG
>Ga0207691_10005450_pt1 | contig 12287 bp, 10 predicted proteins | sample KBSM13metaG_FD_184327 | JGI IMG/M metagenome (GOLD analysis project Ga0207691, IMG submission 184327) | Miscanthus rhizosphere microbial communities from Kellogg Biological Station, Michigan, USA - KBS M1-3 metaG (SPAdes) (version 2) | ecosystem: Host-associated > Plants > Roots > Rhizosphere >...
GGCCGTGCAGCAGCACGTGAAAGCGGGAACGCTGAGGCTCATCGCGATCACGACGCCGCAGCGCATGCAGGCGTATCCCGTGTTCCCCACGATCGCCGAGCAGGGATTTCCGGGATTCGCGGCCGCGCCGTGGGCGGGCTTCTTCGCGCCGAAGGGAACGCCGCCCGCGATCGTGTCGAAGGTGTCGGCCGATCTCGTCGAGGTCATGCTGCTGCCGGACGTGCAGCAGAAGATGCAGGACATCGGCAGCCAGCTCGTGCCGACGACGCCGGCGGAATTCCGCAAGTTCGTCGAGGACGAGATCGCGAAGTGGAGTGAAGCGGTGAAGGTGTCCGGCGCGAGCGTGGATTGACCAGGCGTCGTTGCGCGCTTTCGGTCAGTTCGGGATGCGCGAGATCTGCACGCTGACGATCTTCCACGCGCCGTCCCGCTTGACGTAGATGTCGATGTACCGGTAGTGGCTGGTGAACGGCTTGCCCTGGTACGTGCCGGTCATGCGCGTGCGCCCGCAAAGGAGCGCCACGTCGCCGTACAGCCGGACGTCGAAGTCCTCGACCGTGTACGGGTCGATGCGCAGGTCGGCCGATACGATGTCCGTCACGAACGACGCCTTGGTCTCGACGTTGCCTGCGCCGTCGATCTGGCGAAAGTCCTCCGCCATGTTCTCTTCGATGGCGCGTCGGTCCTTGCGCACGATGGCCTTGTCCCATGCGTCGGCCTGGGACGTGAGCGTCGCGACGATCGCGGAGGGATCGGATCGCTGCGTGTTCGGCATGGGAGCGCAGGCCTGAAGGGACGCGAGCGCGACGATGGCGATCTTCGCCAGGCGGGTCGATAGGCGCATGTCGGCCGGAAGTTTGACGCACGTTTCGCCGCGCCGCATCATTGACAGCCATAGTTGGAACTGCTAAACGCACGCATCCGGCACGCGAGCGAAGCCACGGCATTCTGGCGCCGTGCAATTCGCCAGCGCCGCACATTTGGGGGAACCATGAAGCGACGTGCAGCCATGACGTTGGCCGTCCTTGCGGCGGCGACCGTTGCCTTTGCAATGCCGGGCGCAAGCATCGCGCAGCAGAAGAAGCTCGTGATGTGGACGCACTGGGACCAGAACCCGGACTTCAACAAGTGGTACGCGGAGAAGGGCAAGGAATTCGCGAAGAAGTCCGGTTACGAAGTCGAGGTTGTCACAGTTCCGTACCAGGGGTACGAGGCGAAGTACCTTGCAGCACTCATGTCGAAGAGCGGCGCGCCCGACATCTTCATGGGCATGACGCACCAGTGGTGCGGGCAGTACGACTTCTGCGACAGGATGCCCGACGATCTCGCGAAGACGTACGAGCAGAACCTGCCGAAGTACATGTCCGACGTCGGCAAGTGGAAGAACGTGCGCTACGGCATCCCGATCGAGCACGGCAACTTCCAGCAGATGTACATCAACGTCGACATGTTCAAGAAGGCGGGCTTGAATCCGGACAATCCGCCGATGAAATTCACCGGCGACTGGCTCGCCGACATGAAGAAGCTCACGATCGCGGACCCGAAGGGCGGCGATCCGACGCAGGTGGGCTTCGCGATCCGCAGCAAAGGGGCGCCGGTCGGCATCACCGATAAATTCCTGCCGTTCGCGCACGCGTGGGGCGCGCGCATGCTGAGCCCCGATCTGTCCAAGGCGACCGGCTACGCCAACAGCCCCGAGATGATCGCCGCGCTCACGTTCTTCGGCGATCTCGTCAACAAGGACAAGGTCGCGAGCCTCTCGTTCGGCAACCCCGAGGATGCATTCGGCCAGAAGCGCGCGGCGGTGATCTTCCGCGAGTCGTGGTTCTTCGGCTGGCTCAAGAAGAACGCGCCCGACGTGAACTTCAAGGTCTACGCGCTGCCCTGCGAGAAGACGTGTCCAGGCGCGGGCGCGCTCTTCCCGTGGACGGACCTCGTCTACAAGAACAGCCCGAACAAGGCCGTTGCGTGGGAGTTCATGCGCTTCATCAGCAACGCCAAGGACGACATGGAGCACCACCAGATGCAGGGCATCCTGCCGGTGTGGACGGCGAACCTCGACACGGACTACGTGAAGCAGCGCCCGGACTACCAGTCGACCAAGGCGATGCTCGCGCAGCCGGTGCCGCCTACGTATTTCCACCCGAAGTCCAACGAGCTCGCCACCGCGTTCGGCGAAGCGGTGGTCGGCGTCATGTTCGGCAAGGGCCAGCCCAAGCCGCTGCTCGACGAGGCCGCCGCCAAGATGGACCGCATCCTCAAAGACTAGCGTCCCCTCACCCCAGCCCTCTCCCCGCGCGGCGGGGCGAGGGAGTGGAGCTGTCGTGCGCCAGTGGGTCCGCCTCGCATTTCCGAAGACGCATCTGGAGCGGCGCAAGCGCGCCGGCTTCCTGTTCGTGCTGCCCGCGCTGCTGTTCTTCGGCTCGGTGTTCATCGTGCCGCTCGCGCAGTCTGTCATGTATTCGTTCTACCGGATCCAGCCCGGCGGGGCGAAGGAGTTCGTCGGCCTCGGCCGCTATGAAAAAGTCCTGACCGACTCGACCTTCTGGTCGGCCGTCGGCAACACGGTGCAGCTCCTGCTGTTCTCCGTTCCCGCGACAGTCGTCCTGGCGCTCGCGGTCGCGCTCGGCCTCAACCAGATCGCGTCCCTCAAGTGGCGCAACGTATGGGCGTCGATGTACTTCCTGCCGTTCGCGACGTCGCTCGTCGCGGCCGCGCTCGTGTGGCAGTGGATCTACGAGCCCGTGTACGGCTTCCTCAACTACGCCCTGTCGTTCGTCGGCATCCCGCCGCAGAAGTGGCTGCAGAGCCTCGTCGAGGTGAAGCCGGCCATCGCCGCGGTGAGCGTGTGGGTGCGCATCGGCTTCGACACCATGATCTTCCTCGCCGCGCTGCAGTCGATCCCGCAGGAGTACTACGAGGCGGCGGGCATCGACGGCGCGAGTGCAGTCCAGCGGCTGCGCTACATCACGCTGCCGATGCTGAACGCGCAGATCATCATGGTCTGCATCCTCGAGCTGATCTTCAACTTCAAGATCTTCGACCAGGTGTACGCGACGACCCAGGGCGGGCCCGCGGGCGAGAGCCAGACGATCATCATGCTGCTGTACGACACGGCCTTCAAGTTCTTCCGGTTCGGCGACGCGTCGGTGATGGCGGTGTTCGTCTTCGTCACGCTGATGGTCGTGACGCTCCTGCAGTGGCGGTTCTTCCGCAAGCCGATCGAGTACTGATGCGCCTGCGCTGGGTCATCCTGCTGGCGGTGGCGTGCGGCGCCATCACCGTGTTCTTCCCGTTCTTCTGGATGGCGGTCACGTCGCTCAAGACCGCGCCCGAGATCCAGCGCGTGCCGCTGACCATCGCGCCGGACAACTGGCTCAACTTCGGCAACTACGTCGAGGTGTTCAAGCGCGAGCCCTTCCTGCGCTATCTCGTCAACAGCGCGATCGTCGCGAGCGTCGCCGCGGTGAGCAGCGTGGTCGTGTCGTCGCTCGCCGGATTCGGCTTCGCGAAGTACCGGTTTCCCGGACGCGACGTGTTCTTCCTCGCCATCGTCGGCATCCTCATGGTGCCGTTCCAGTCGGTGGTGGTCCCGCTGTACGTGTGGATGAACGAGTTCGGCCTGCTCGACACCTACGCCGGAATCGTGCTGCCCGATCTCGTGAGCGTGTTCGGCGTGTTCCTGATGCGCCAGTCGATCGAGATGATCCCCAACGACTACATCGATGCCGCGCGCATCGACGGCGCGAGCGACCTGCGCATCTTCTTCTCCGTCGTGCTGCCGTCGGTCAAGCCGGCGATCGCGACGCTCCTCATCATCAAGTTCATGTGGAGCTGGAACGAGTTCTTCTGGCCGATGGTCGTGACCACCAGCCAGCACATGCGCGTCGTCACGATCGGCGTCATGAGCTTCACCAACATGTACTACATCGACTACAACCTGCTGACCGCCGCGGCGGTGATCAGCATCCTGCCGATCCTCGTGATCTTCGTCACGCTGCAGCGTTGGGTCGTGCAGGCGGTGGTGATGAGCGGGCTCAAGGGCTAGGCCGATAGCCTGCGTCGATCGTACGCATCACCACAATCAATTTCCCAGGCCGCCGTCCGCGGCCTAGATTGACGACGCCCATCAGGGTCACCGGAGGCAACATGGACGCAACGACGCAGGACAAGGGCGCGAGCGGCTGCCCATTCTCGGGCAGCAAGCGCGGGCGTGCGAATCGCGATTGGTGGCCTGAGCGCCTGAACCTCGACGTGCTGCATGCGCACTCGTCGGCATCCGATCCGATGGGCGCCGGGTTCGACTACGCCGAGGCGTTCAAGACGCTCGACCTCGATGCGCTCGTCGCGGACCTGCGCGCGCTGATGACGGACTCACAGGACTGGTGGCCCGCCGACTTCGGCCACTACGGTGGATTGTTCGTTCGCCTTGCGTGGCACAGTGCCGGCACGTATCGCGTCGCGGACGGCCGCGGCGGCGCCGGTGGCGGGCAGCAGCGATTCGCGCCGCTCAACAGCTGGCCCGACAATGCGAACCTCGACAAGGCGCGGCGCCTCTTGTGGCCGATCAAGCAGAAGTACGGCCGCAACATCTCCTGGGCGGACCTCTACGTGCTTGTCGGCAACGTCGCGCTCGAATCGATGGGCTTTACGACCTTCGGCTTCGGCGGCGGCCGTGCGGACACGTGGGAGCCCGAAGAGCTCTACTGGGGGCCGGAGGGATCGTGGCTCGGCGACGAGCGCTACAGCGGCGAGCGGCAGCTGCAGGCCCCGCTAGGCGCCGTGCAGATGGGCCTTATCTACGTCAATCCCGAAGGTCCCAACGGCAATCCCGATCCCGTCGCTGCCGCGCGCGACATCCGCGAGACGTTCGCCCGCATGGCCATGAACGACGAGGAGACGGTCGCACTGATCGCGGGCGGCCACACGTTCGGCAAGACGCACGGCGCGGGCGACCCCTCGTTCATCGGCAAGGAGCCGGAAGGCGGCGCGATCGAGGACCAGGGCCTCGGCTGGAAGAGCAAGTACAACACCGGCATCGGTGCGGACGCGATCACGGGCGGCCCCGAAGTCACGTGGTCGCAGACGCCGACGCGCTGGAGCAACCACTTCTTCGACAACCTGTTCGGCAACGAGTGGGAGCTCACGCACAGCCCCGCGGGTGCCAAGCAGTGGAAGGCCAGGAACGCGCAGGCGACGATTCCCGATGCGTTCGATGCCTCGAGAAAGCACGTGCCGACGATGCTCACGACCGATCTGTCGCTGCGCTTCGATCCTGCGTACGAAAAGATCTCGCGCCGTTTCCACGCGCATCCGGACGAGTTCGCGGACGCGTTCGCGCGCGCGTGGTTCAAGCTCACGCACCGCGACATGGGGCCCGTCGTGCGCTACCTGGGCCCGCTCGTGCCGAAGGAAACGCTGGCGTGGCAGGACCCGATTCCCGCGGTCGATCACGCGCTGATCGGCGAGCCCGACATCGCTGCGCTCAAGGAGAAGATCCTGGCGTCGGGATTGTCGGTGCCCGAGCTCGTCGCGACGGCGTGGGCCTCGGCGTCGACGTTCCGCGGCTCGGACAAGCGCGGCGGCGCCAACGGCGCGCGCATCCGGCTCGCGCCGCAGAAGGACTGGGACGTCAACCAGCCCGCGCAGCTTTCCAAGGTGCTGTTGAAGCTCGAGTCGATCCGCGAAGCGTTCAATGCCTCGGCCAACGGCGGCACGAAGGTCTCGCTTGCCGATCTCATCGTGCTTGGCGGCGCCGCGGCGATCGAGAAGGCGGCCAGCGCCGGGGGCGTGCACGTGCAGGTACCGTTCACGCCCGGACGCATGGACGCGTCGCAGGAGCACACCGACGTCGCTTCGTTTGCGCCGCTCGAGCCCGTGTCCGACGGCTTTCGCAACTACCGCCGCGACGTGCCGCAGCTCATGGCGCCGGAGGAAGCGCTGGTCGACCGCGCGCAGCTCCTGAAGCTCACCGCGCCGGAGATGACGGTGCTGGTCGGCGGTCTTCGGGTCCTGGGTGCGAACGGCGCGTCGACGCACGGCGTGCTCACCGACAAGGCGGGTACGCTGTCGAACGATTTCTTCGTCAACCTGCTCGACATGAGCACGCAGTGGGAGCCGGCCGGCGACAACCTGTACGAAGGGCGGGACCGCAAGACGAAGGCACTGCGGTGGACCGGCACGCGCGTCGACCTCATCTTCGGTTCGCACTCGCAGCTGCGCGCGATCGCAGAGGTGTACGCGTGCGCCGATTCGAAGGCGAAGTTCGCGCAGGACTTCGTGGCCGCATGGGCCAAGGTGATGGACCTCGACCGCTTCGATCTTCGCTAGACGGTCAGCGCCTTCACCTGCTGCCAGTCCACCGTCAGGCCGAACCCGGGCGATTCGGTGAGGTGGACGCAGCCGTCCCTGTAGTACGCGCCGTCGTGGAAGATGCGATGGTGCACCGGATGCATGTGCGGGTCACCGACGCACTCGGCGCCGTAACAGGCATCGCCGAGTGCGGACACGAGGTGCGCGTGCAGGTGCGGCCACGAATGCGGTTGCACGAGCACGCCCTTCTGCTCGGCGTACGTGCCGACGCGCAAGCCTTCCGTGAATCCGCCGTAGCGCACGGAGTCGAACTGCACGTAGCGGATGGCGCCCGAATCGATGAAGTCGCGCGCGGTGAAGCGATGCCACTCGCGCTCGCCATGCGCAAGTGGAATGGGAATGGCCTGCGCAAGCCGCACGTAGTCCGCAGGCTGCAGGTACCAGTGCAGCGGCTCTTCGAACCACGTGATGTCGCACGGCGCGACGGCGTTCGCATACTCGATGCCGCTCGTCACGTCGTACGCTGCGTTGCAGTCGAGCATGAGCTCGACGTCCGGACCGATCGCGTCGCGCACTGCGCGGATGCGCTTGACCTCGTCGGTGAGCGAGAGCGCGCCGGACTTCAACTTGACCGCGCCATACCCGTCGCGCACGAATGCCGCGAGCTCGTCGGCGACGGCGAGCATGGGGCGATGCGGCCGGTACATGCCGCCGACGGCGTACGTGTGCACCTTCGTGCGCGTGCCGCCGAGCAGGCGAAACACCGGAAGGTCCACCGCCTTGCCCTTGATGTCCCATAACGCGATGTCGATGCCGGCCATCGCCGCCATGAAGAAGCTTCGCAAGTGACGCGGCAACGGTGATGGAAGGCCGTCCCAGTCGCCGAGGCCTCCTTGGCGCGGAACGGTGATCGAGAGAAGCTTCTGCCAGATCTCGGCGTGACCGCACGGGTCCATGCCCTCGATCACCGGCGCAATCATGCGAAGCATGTCGCACACCTGCGCCTGCGGGCCGCTTGCCACTTCGCCGATCCCCGTGATGCCGGCATCGGTGCGAACCTCGACGAGCGTCAGGATCGAGCGGCCGAACGGCTCGTGCGCCGTCCACGACAGGTCGTCGTGATCGGCCGCCAGCGGATGGATGACGACGTCTGTGATCTTCATGGCGTCTTGCGTCAGGCCGGTCCGAGCAGGTACGCCTTGGTGTCGCCGAAGAAATTCGCGGCGGCGTCCGACCGCACGGCAGTGCCCACCCCTTCGGCGGTGAGCACTTCGAGCAGCAGCGCATTGGGCACGCTGCCGTCGATGATGTGGACCGAGCGCACGCCTTCACGCACGGCGCGCACCGCAGCGACGAGCCGCGGCTCCATGCCGCCGTGCACGATGCGGTCTCGCATGAGGTCGTCGGCGTCCGACGCCTTGAGGATGGGAACCGTCTTGCCGTCGCGGCCGAGGATGCCCGCGATGTTCGTCATCAGCACGAGCTTTTCCGCTTCGAGCGCACGCGCGACCTGGCCCGCGAGGCGGTCGGAGTTGATGTGGTAGGACGTGTTGTCCTCGGCCACGCCGATCGGCATGACCACCGGCACGAAATCGCGCGACAGCAGGAGGTCGATGAGTCCGGTGTCGATGCTGTCGACGTCGCCGACGAACCCCAGCGCCGGCGCGTCGGGGTCGTCGGCCGGCGGTGCGATCGGACGCGCGCGGATGAAGCGCCCGTCCTGTCCGTCGAGCCCCACCGCGCGGCCGCCTTCGCGATTGATGAGCGACACGAGGTCCTGGTTGAGCTCGCTCAGGGCCATCTCCACGAGCGTCATCGTGCGCTCGTCGGTGATGCGATGCCCGCGATAGCGGCGCGCCTCGTGACCCATCTTGCGCATCAGCTCGTCGATGCCCCAGCCGCCGCCGTGCACGACGACGACCTTCATGCCGACGAGGCGGAGCAGCGCAACGTCGCGCGCGAAGCCGGCCTTGAGCCTGGCGTCGGCCATCGCCTGTCCGCCGAAGCGCACGACGATCGTCTTGCCGTGGAACGCGCGCAGGTAGGGAAGCGCTTCCGCGAGGATGCTGCCTTTGTCGAGGGGCGTCATGCGCAACGGGCCGGTTGTGATCCGGCGCAACTATAGACCAGTCCACCAACGGCGGACGAAAGGCGGCGCGCGTGGCACGGAAGCTGCGTTGACTGCGTATCGCTACGTGCCCGGGGTCGCAACAGGATGAAGCCTACATTCGCATTGATGGTCGCGGCCTTCGTGATCGCCGCCCCCGTTTCCGCGCAGACGATGTATCGCTGCCACGACCTCGGCAAGACGGTGTACTCCGACAAGCCGTGCCTCAACGGCGACGAGATCAAGCAACTGTCGCCGAACGGCAATCCGACGCCCGAGTACCTCGCGCGCCTTCGCATGAAGTCGCGCGTGGAGGAGCAGCGCGCGATGAATGCCTCGGTTGCAGCGAAGCGCGACGCTCAGAGCGCCAAGTTGGCGGAGTGCGAGAAGAGCGCCACGGCAACCGTCTGCAAGCCGTAGCGTTCAAGTGGTGCGGGTGCGGGCTCGCGCCCCCGGCCGTCACTTTTGCCGGGCCGCCGGCAAGCCCGTTGCCGGGTCGAGGATCAACGTCTTCCTCCCCGGCTTCGCGAAATCGAACATGTCCTCGATCGACCCCGCGAACCGGTCGAACGACGTCGCGCTCATGCGCTCGCCCGAAAGCCAGTTGTCCTCGATGAAGCGCAGCACCGACGTCTGGTCGGTCAGCGCGTGGCTCACGTAGTTCTCGCGCGCGTAAGGCGAGATCACGAGCAGCGGCAGCCGCGGCCCGTAGCCGCATCGCGCGCCCGCGCCGTCCGTCGCATCGCCGCAGAGATAGTCGAGCGTCGTGTTCGACTTGTTGACGATCGGCGGCATCACGTGGTCGTACCAGCCGTCCGAATCGTCGGCCATGAGCACGATCGCCATGTCCTTCCATTGCGGAAGTCGCTGCAGCCGGTTCACCGTGCGCACGATGAACTCCTGCTCGTCGAGCGGATTCGAGTTGCCGGGGTGGCCGTTCTGATACGCGGGGGCCTTCAGGAACGATACGGCCGGCACGTTCCCTCCTGCAGCGGCTTGCCAGAACCACGCGAGGTCGTACAGGTGCTTCGCCTGGTCCGTCGTGCCCACCATCGCAGCGGACGTCGGCGGCAGGTGTTGCGGGTTCGCGGTCGACGCGAAGTACTGGAACGGATTGTGGTGCGGGACGTAATCGGGAAAGCGCAGCTTGTCGGTCGCCGGATCGACGCCGGTGGCGCGGTCGTAGGCCTCCATGGCGTGGCTGGACGAGCACTTGCCGTTGCCGTCGAGCGCAAAGCCGCCCTGGAACCATCCCCACGTGACGCCGGCGGCGGTGAGCAGGTCGCCGACGGTGCGGCCCGCGAGTGCGGCGGTCGAGCCTTGCGAGCACACGTCCCAGTACGGGTCGGTGTCGTTGGTGAAGGTGCCGGTCGTGCCGTTCGTGGGCGCGGCGGTCGCCGTGGACGCGACGGGCGCGCCGCACGCCGGCACTGCGCCGTACACGGCGGTCTGTGGCGCGCACACGACGCCGTAATTGTCACCGGACGCGAGGTTGAGCGCGCCGCGCGTCGACTGGCCCGCCATCGTCGCGAAATGGTTGTCGCTCAGGGCGAAGTGCTGCGCATAGCTCCAGTACGCGGTCACCGTGTTGCCGTCGAAGTAGCCCATGACGGTGTCCCATGCGCCGCTCGCCGACTTGTGGCACGACTGCCGCTCGTTGAACGGCGGCTGCGCGTCGAAGCGCACGAACTGGTCCATGAGCCCGCCGTTGCGCGCCTTCTGCTCCGCCGTGTATTCGTGGTCCTGGTCGCAGGTGTACGAGGCCAGGCGGTCGATGCGAAACGGCTTCGAGGCGTTGGGATTGCGCTCGATCAACGTCGGCGTCAGGCCGTTCACGGACGGCGTGCCGGGACGCGCATGGAATGCCGGCTGTCCCGCCGGATTGAGTGCGCGCGGATACGTCGCGAAGTACGCGTCGAACGAGTGGTTCTCCTGGAAGATGACGACGAGATGCTTGATCGGCGTCCTCGCAAGCGGCGCGGCGGAAACCGTCGAGGCAACGACCAGCGTGCACAGGACGACTGCGAATCGCGACATCGTCGTTACTCCTCCGAGTCGGAAGGAAGTGCCAAGCACGCGTTCGCCGGCCACGAGACCGTCAGCGCGTCGCCGCCCTTCCAGTGCACGCCAGCCGCCGGCACTTTCGCGACGAACTCGTCGCTGCCGCCGACGCGCATGCGAAGCTTGCGGTGGTCGCCGAGATAAATCACTTCGAGCATGTGCGCGGGGAGCACGTTCGCACCCTCGTGCGCGCCGATGAAGACGTGTTCCGGCCGCAGCGAGATCACGACCGCGGCGCCGGGCGCGAGATCGGCGCCGACGGTGGCGGACAACTCCGTGCCGTCGGCGAGTCGCACCCGGCACGACGGGCCGTCGCGCGCGACGAGCGTGCCGTCGAAGCGATTGTTCTCGCCGATGAACGACGCCACGAACGCGTTGGCCGGCCGCTCGTAGAGCTCGCTCGGCGTCGCGAGCTGCTGGATGCGGCCCTGGTGGAAGACGGCGATGCGGTCCGACATGGTGAGCGCTTCCGACTGGTCGTGCGTGACGTACACGACCGTCACGCCGAGCTCGTCGTGCAGGTGCTTGATCTCGAGCTGCATCTGCTCGCGAAGCTGCTTGTCGAGCGCGCCCAGCGGCTCGTCCATGAGCACGAGCTTCGGGCCGTAGACCAGTGCGCGGGCAACCGCGACGCGCTGCTGCTGCCCGCCCGACAGCTGCGCGGGCTTGCGGTCGCGCAGCTGCGGCAGGCGTACCATGTCGAGAGCGCGCCTGACGCGCGGCTCGATGTCGGCCTTCGGCACGCCGTGCATCTCGAGCGGAAACGCGAGATTCTGCGCGACGGTCATGTGCGGGAACAGCGCGTAGTTCTGGAACACCATCCCGATGCCGCGCTTGTGCGCCGGCACGTTGTCGATGCGCCTGCCGTCGAGCGTGATCGTTCCCGCGGTCGGATCCTCGAAGCCGGCGAGCATCATGAGCGTCGTCGTCTTGCCGGAGCCCGACGGACCGAGGAGTGTCAGGAACTCGCCGCGCGCAAGCTCGAGGTCCAGTCCGTCGACGACGCGCGTCCTGCCGTCGTAAGACTTGCTCACCTTCTCGAACGTGACGATGGCCTCGGCCATCAGTTGGGCTCGGCCGGATCGGCGACGATCGTGCGTGTCCGCGCTCGCGCCCGCAGCATCTCGTTGGCGACGAGCAGCAGCACCGAGCACACGATGAGCAGCACGGCGGCTGCGGCGATCGTCGGGCTCAGGAATTCGCGCAGCCCCGCGAACATCTGCCGCGGCAGCGTGAATTGCCCGGGACTCGACACGAAGATGGCGACGACCAGCTCGTCGAACGACGTCGCGAATGCGAACAGCGCGCCCGTCGCCACGCCGGGCGCGATCAGCGGAAGCACGACGCGCGTGAACGCGACGTGCGGCGGCGCCCCGCAGGTGGCTGCCGCCTTGAGGAGGTTGCGGTCGAACGTCGTCAACGTCGCGAGCACGGTGAGCAGCACGTACGGCACGGACAGCACCGTATGCGCGAGCACGAGTCCCGTTAGCGTGTTGTTGAGGCCCACGAACGAGAAGCCGAAGTAGATCGCGACCGCCGTCACGATCACCGGCACCACCATTGGCGTCGTCAGGAGCGCGATGAGAAACGCCTTGCCGCGGAATCGTCCGAGGAAGATCCCGAGCGCGCACAGCGTGCCGAGCACCGTGGCGAGGATCATCGTGGCGATGCCGACGATGAAGCTGTTGCGCGTGGCCAGCAGCCACTGCTCGTTGCCGAAGAAGTCGCGGTACCAGCGCCACGACCAGCCCGGCGTGGGCAGCGTCAGCAATTCGCCGGCAGAAAACGACAGCGGGAAGATCACGAC
>Ga0207691_10005452_pt1 | contig 12285 bp, 15 predicted proteins | sample KBSM13metaG_FD_184327 | JGI IMG/M metagenome (GOLD analysis project Ga0207691, IMG submission 184327) | Miscanthus rhizosphere microbial communities from Kellogg Biological Station, Michigan, USA - KBS M1-3 metaG (SPAdes) (version 2) | ecosystem: Host-associated > Plants > Roots > Rhizosphere >...
GAAACCTCAGGCCGCGCCGTCGCGTGACCGGGCGGCTGTACAGGGGCTTTCTCGGCTCGCTTTCTTCCGCCACGGCGCTGGAGTTTGCGCGTTTCACCACGGGCTGCACCAGTTGCGGCGCTAGAGGTCGTCCGGCTTCAATCCGAGCTTCTCGAGCCGGCGGTACATTGCGCTCCGCGAGAGGCCGAGCGCGTCCGCCGCCGCCATCACGCTGCCACCGTTGCGCCGGATCGCGGACCGGATCAGCGCGCGCTCCGCGTCCTCGAGACTCATGTCCTCGAGCGAGGGCGGCCCCACCTTCGCCGCCGAAAGCCGCAGGTCCGCCGCCCCGATCTCGTTGCCCGCCGTGAGCAAGAGGCTGCGCTCGACGACGCTATTCAACTCGCGCACGTTTCCCGGCCAGGCGTACTGCTGCAGCGCCGCGATGGCACCGGCGTCGAAGCCCTTCACCGCGCGCCCGTACTGCGCGGCTTTCCGCGCGAGCTGCGCGCTCGCGAGCTCCAGGATCTCCTCGCGCCGCTCGCGCAGCGGCGGCAGCCGGATCTCGACGGTATTGATGCGGAACAGCAGATCCTCGCGGAAGCGCCCGTCTCGAATCAGCACGGGCAGGTCCGCATTGGTCGCGGAGATGACGCGCACGTCGGCGCGTTGTGTCCGCGAGGAGCCCACGCGTTCGAACTCGCCGGTCTCGAGCGCGCGCAGCAGCCGCGCCTGCTGCGCGGGCGGAACGTTCCCGATCTCGTCGAGGAACAGCGTGCCGCCGTCCGCGAGCTCGAAGCGCCCGGTCCGGTCCGTTTTGGCGTCCGTGAACGCGCCCTTCACGTGGCCGAACATCTCGGTCTCGAACACGGTCTCCGGCAGGCCGCCGGCGTTCACCGAGATGAACGACTTCTCGGCGCGATCGGACCAGCCATGTATGAGCCTCGCCAGCAGACTCTTGCCGGTGCCGGGCTCGCCGGTGATCAGCACGCTGGCCCCGGAGCGCGCCACTTGCCGGGCCATCCGCACGACCTCCTGCATCGCGCGCGAGCTGGCCACGAGGTCCGTGCCGTCGGCACCGCGCAGGATCGCATTCTCGTCCGCAAGGCGGCGGCCCCGGCGGCGCGCCTCGGCGAGCTGCACCTGATTGCGCAGGAGGGAGGTGAGGCGCTGGTTGTTCCAGGGCTTCTCCAGGAAGTCGTTGGCGCCGTTCTGCATCGCCTTCACGGCGAGCCCGACGGTCGCCCACGCGGTCATCACGACGACGGGCAGGTCCGGGTGCTCGCGGTGCAGTTGCTCGACAAGCGCGACACCCTCCTCGCCCGATGTGGTGTCGCGCGAGTAGTTGAGGTCGACGAGCGCGACGTCCACGTCCTCGCGCCCGACGATATCGAGCACGCCCGCGGGCGAGGTAGCCGTCGCGACCTCGAAGCCCTCGCGCTTCAGCAGGAGCTTGAGCGCCGAGAGGATGTCCGCCTGGTCATCCGCAACGAGTATGCGCGGCTGCATCCGGCGAATCGTGCATGGGCCTCACCCCTAGCGCAATATGAGCCTGTGTAAACGGAGGACGGCGTGATGGTGATGTTGGACTGTGCGGCCGCCGAACGGCGCATTCGCCCGCATGTCATCGAGACACCGGTCGTACGCTCGGGCTCGCTCAGCGCGCGCTCCCGCGGCCAGGTCTATCTCAAGCTCGAGAATCTCCAGGAGACGGGCTCCTTCAAGCCGCGTGGCGCCACCCACAAGCTGCTCTCCTTGACGCCGGCTCAGGCAGCGAGCGGCGTCGTCGCAGCGTCCAGCGGCGGGAATCACGCGCTGGCCGTTGCGGCGGCAGCGGCCAGGCTCGGCATCGCGGCGGAGGTCTTCGTACCATCGGCGATCGATCCGGCGCAGCGCGAGAAGATCGAGCGGCTCGGAGCGAAGGTGACGCTGGTGGGTGGAGACCCACTCCTGGCCGAACAGACGGCGCGCCGCGAAGGTGAGCGATCCGGACGCGAGTACGCATCGCCTTACAACGATCCGGCTGTCATCGCGGGCCAGGGAACGATTGGCGTGGAGCTACTGCGGCAGCTCCTGCGCCTCGATGCCGTTTTCGTTGCAGTTGGCGGTGGAGGCCTGATCGGCGGGATCGGCACCCACCTCAAGGCGGCTTCGCCCACCACCGAGATCGTCGGCTGCTGGCCCCGCAACTCGCCCGCCCTGTACGAGTGCCTGCGCGCCGGGCGGGTCATTCAGGTAGAGGAGCAGCCAACGCTCTCGGTCAGCACCGCCGGCGGGCTGGAAGACGAGGCGATCACGCTGCCGCTCTGCCGCAAAGTGATCGATCGTTCGGTCCTCGTAAGCGAAGAAGAGATTCTCGAGGCATTACGCGGGCTGTATCGCGAGGACGGTCAGCTCGTCGAGGGCGCGGCCGGCGTGCCAGTCGCCGCTTTTCGCCAGGTTGCGACGGATTACGCCAACAAGACGGTCGCGATCGTCCTCTGTGGCGCAAACGTGAGTCCCGCGATCGCGGCAATGATCACGGCGTCTTAACCCCGGGACAGGTACGTCATGATCTCCGACTTGTGCTCGTTGTTCGCGAGCCAGGCTCTGAACTCTTCGACGCGCGCCAGGGGCTCGTCGCCTATCGTCCGGGCGAGGATCAAGCGTCGCGATTCCTCGGCGATCTCGCGGCGAATACGGCTCTGCCACTCGTCAGTGAAGATCGCCGGCATGATGTGGCTCAGCTGAAGCGCCTCGAGCAGCTCCCACTCGCCCCCGTCCAGCCAGGCTTCGTCGCACAGGCCGCAGACGTCCAGGCGATTCGACACGGTCCCGCTGACCTTGTACTTCATCATGATGCGCTCGCACTTCGGGCATGTGAGCGCCGCGGTCGTGTCGTTCGTCGCGACGGCCGTCGCGACCTTCGAATCCGAAGCCTTTTGCGTCTCAGCCCAATGCCGGTAGTAGAGCAAGGACACGAGGCTGCCGTTACACGTGGTGCAGCCCATCGCGGGCAGGTGCTCCTCGATCATCGTGGGCAGCAGTTGCGGTGACTTGCATCGTGGGCATTTCATCGAGTACCTCCGCACGGGACGCGTGGGTCGGTCTCAATTCTAACTGCCCTTGAATCGCAGGCCGAGAGAGCCGACCTGGAAAATTCGTCAACTTAGTTGACGAATTTCGGCAGGACACCCTCCCCGAGTGCCCAGCGGCTCCGCCTCAGCCAAGTCACTCGTAGCGCAGCGCCGCCGCCGGATCCACTTTCAGCGCGCGCCGCGTGGGCGCCAGGGTCGCGATGACCGCGACCGCAATCATGAGCCCGATGACCATGCCGTAGATGCCGGGGTCGTAAGGACTCACGTCGCCGAGGATGTCGCCGAGGCCGCGGCCCATCAGAGGCAGCAGCGTCATGCCGATGCCCACACCGAGCAGGATCTGCACGCCGCTCGCGCGCATGATCATGCGCAGGATCCGGCCGTTGTCCGCGCCCAGCGCGCGGCGCACGCCGATCTCGCGCGTGCGCTGGCCGACGTGAAAGGCGAGCACGCCGAAGAGCCCGGCCGCGGCGAGCACCAGCGCCACACCCGCGAACGCGGCGAACATCGTGCCGATGATACGGAAGCCCGCGGTGCGGACCATCCGCGACTCGTCGAAGGTGCGCAGCCAGTAGAGCGCCAGGTCCGGGTCGGTCTGGGCAAGCGCAGTGCGCACGGCGCCGACCAGCCCGCGCGGGTCGCCCTCCCCGCGCACGGCGATGCTCATGAAGCGCTGCGGATGCTGCAGAACGGACATGTACACGCCCTCGTCGCTCGTGCCGTCGTCGTCCATGACGACGTTCGGCACCACGCCAATGATCGTGTACCAGATCTTTTCTTCATCGAGATCGAAAAGGATGCGCTTGCCGATTGGCGACTCGTCCGGAAACATCGACCGCGCCATGAACTCGTTGATCACGACGACGGAAAGGCTGTCCATGGTGTCGCGTCCGTCGAACAGCCGGCCCTGAGTGGGGGCGATGCGAAATGTCTCGAAGAACGTGGGGCTGACACTCACGTGGTTGACGAACGGCTTCTTCGAGATGTCGCCGTAGTCGCGACCCTCGATTGATACCGGTCCATCCCCGGTCCCGTGCCCCGGCAGCGAGTTGGTCACGGATGCCGACCGGATGCCCGGCTCGGACTGGACGCGCGCCAGGAGCGTGTCCCAGAACCGTACCTGCTCCTCCCGCTCCATGTACGTGCCGTCCGTGAGGCCGACGCGCGCCGTCATGATGTCGTCCGTCTCCACGCCCACGTCGGACGAGGTAGCGTTGAGCACGCTCTTCGTCATCAGCGCCGCAACGCCGAGCAGCAGGCAGGCGAGCGCGACCTCGGCAACGACCAGGCCCCAGGCGATCCTGCCGATGGCGAGCCCGGTTCCCATGCGACCGCCGTCGCGCAGCAGCGAGTCGAGCGAGGGACGTGACGCACGGATCGCCGCAGGCAGGCCCGCGAACAAGGTCGAGAGGAGCGCGGCGCTCACGGCCACGATCGCCACCCGGGTGTCGATTTCGAAGCGCCACCAGTTCGGACTGTCCTCCAGGAGCCGCGTCGCCGCGAGCTGCATCCCGTCGAGCGCGATCGATGCGAGCAGGAGACCGATCGCCGTCGCGATCGCGCTGATCACGAAGCCCTCGGCGATCATGTGCAGCACGAGGCGCCCACGACTCGCGCCCAGCGCGGAGCGCAAGGTCGTCTCGCGGACGCGGTAGGCCGAGCGCGCGAGCAGGAGGTTCGAGACGTTGGCGCAGGCGATCAGCAGCACAAAGCCCACGGCGATAAGCAGCGTCCACACGAGCGTCGTGCCCTCGTCGCCGATGAACCCGGCGGCCATCGGCACGAGCTCGAAGTAGCCATTGAACGCCTGTTCCCCGATCTCCGCCTTGATGGCCGCGGCGACCGGCGCGAGCTCCTGCTGCGCCACGTCCGGGTTCGCGCCCTCACGCAGCCGGCCGAAGACCTGCACGTCGAAGCCGTCGTGCCGCGAAACGCGGGTCGCATCCTGCTGGTTCGCGATCCAGAGCTGGGCCGTGGTCGGGAAGGAGAAGTCCTTCGGCATCACGCCGATGACCTCGGAGGACTTGCCGTTCACCCGCACCGTGCGACCGATGACACGAGGGTCGGCGTCGAAGCGCTCGGTCCACAGCGCGTGGCTCAGCACCACGACCGGCGCAGCATTCTCCATGGCGTCCCGCGGCCCGATGGTGCGCCCGAGCTCGGGCGCGACACCGGCCACGTCGAAAATGTGGCCGTCCGCGAAGCCACCGTCGTAGCGCTCCGCCTGGCCGTCGCCGGTGAGGTAGGTCGTACCCACGTAGATGCCGCCGAGCGCCTCAAACTGCGTCGAAGCCCCGCGGACCTTGAGGTAGTCCTGCGGCAGCATCGTGTCGTCGTAGTCGCCCGCGATTTGCCCGTCGATGGTCGCGATCGTGTAGAGGCGGTCCGCGTTCGGATACGGCGGGGGTTCGAGCATCAGCGTGTCGGCGACGCCGTACATGAAGATCACGGCGCCGAGGCCGAGCCCGAGCACGCCGGCCGCGAGCGCCGTGAAGCCCGGCGCCCGCGCGAGACCCGTGACCGCGGCCTTGAGCTCGTCGATGAGTGCGCGCATCGCTGACTCCTCAGGCCGTGGCCGCGCGGCGCTGCGACAGGTCGATCATCTTGCTCTCGTCCATGACGCGACCGTCGAACAGCTGCACCTTGCGGTCCGCGTAGTCGGCGTAGCGCGGGTCGTGTGTCACCATGCAGATGGTCGAGCCCTCGCGATGCAGCTCGCGGAGCAGGTTCATCACGGCTTCGCCGTTGCGCGAGTCCAGGTTCCCGGTCGGTTCGTCGGCGAGCAGGATCGAGGGCCGCCCGGCGAGCGCGCGGGCCACCGCCACGCGCTGCTGCTGCCCGCCCGAGAGCTGCGACGGGTGGTGATTTACGCGGTGGGACATTCCGACGCGCTCGAGCGCGGCGACCGCGGCCTTGCGGCGCTCGTCCGCGGGCATGCTCGCGCGATAAGTGAGCGGCAGCTCGACGTTCTGCAGGACGGTGAGATCGCCGATCAGATTGAAGGCCTGGAAGATGAAGCCGATACGCTCGTTGCGCGTCCGGGCGCGCGCCGCCGGCGTGAGTCCGGTGACGTCCTGGCTGTCGAGCAGGTATTTGCCCTCGGTCGGCGTATCGAGGAGCCCGAGCAGCGCGAGCAGCGTCGACTTGCCGCAGCCCGAGGGTCCGGAGATCGAGAGGAACTCGCCCTTCGCAACGTCGAGGTGGATGCCGTCGAGCGCGTGCGTCTCTAGATCGTCCGTGTAGAAGACCTTGGTCACGCCCGCGAGGCTGATCATGGCTTTGTCCTGCATTAGGGTGCTCCGTTCTCTTCAGTCGATGACGAGTCGGTCCTTGCCGGACCATTGCGTGGTGTCCGCGAGCGCCACGATGTCGCCGGGCTCGAGGCCGTCGAGCACGACGATCTGGTTCACCGAGGCCTTGCCGAACTTCACCGGCACGCGCTCGGCGACGGTGTCGCCGGGCTTCGCGCGGAATACCGTGGTCGCGGTCTCGGACTGCGCGCCGACCGGGCGGCCGACGTAGCGTACGTTCGCCAGCGTCTCGATCGCGATCGTGCCGTCGACCGAGAGGTCGGCGCGCGCCTGTGTGGGTAGCGACTCGTCGAAGTCCACCTCGACGCGCACGGCGCCGGCGGCGACGGCGGGGTCCACGCGCACGACGCGGCCGCGCACGAGGCGGTCGCGCAGATCGATGACGGCCGCGAGGCCCGGCGCCAGGTCGCGGGCGTCGAGCTCGGGGATGCGGAGCTCCGCGTACAGCGTGCCGGGCTTCGCGACGCGCGCGACGTTCGCGCCCGGGGCGAGCTGCTGGCCTTCCTGCACCGGGACGCTCTGCACAACGCCTGCGATTCCGCCCTTGACCGACAGCGAGTCGGCCGCCAGGCGTTGCTCCTCGGCTGCGCGCTCGAGCTGTCGCAGGCGCGCCTGGCGCGCCTCGAGCTGCGCATTGACGGCGGAGTCGAGCGCGGTCAAACGCTGCTGCTCGATCTCGGCGCGCTCCCCGAGCTGGCCCGCCTCGATCTTCGAGCGGGAATACTGCAGCTCCGAGACCGCGCCCTTCTGAAAGGCGCGCTCCTCCGCCACCGCCTGGAGACGCGCGGACTCTGCGGTCGCGCGCGCCTCGGCGAGGGAGGATCGCCGGTCCAGGCGCTGACTTTCGAGCTCGAGCCGCGCGGCCGCGTACTCGGCGCGGGCGGCGGCGACCTCGAGCGTGGCGGCGTCGGCCGCGCGCTCGACTTCGGGATTCGAGAGCTGGACGATGACGGTGTCGGGCTCGACGGTCTCGCCGGCCCGCACCAGGACGCGATCGACGCGCGCCTCGACGCGGGTCGAGAGCCAGCGCGCCTCGCGCGGCTGCAGGACGCCGGGCCCCCGGACCTTGCGCTCGAGCGTGCCTTCCTTCACCTCGTCGAGATAGAGCTGCTCGCGCGCGACGGCGGGCGCGCCCGGCTCGAGCTTCGCGATCGCGAATGCGACACCGGAAAGCAGGAAGAGTCCGCCCGCCACCAGGACCAGCTTCCGGTGCTTGAACGACTGGCGAATGCGCGGGCGGTCCATCAGATCACCACGGCTTGAAAGCTGGTGAGGGCACGGAATTCGGGGAGATTCGAGCCGGCCGTTGCACCGGTACAGGCGGCCACACGCGAGGCCCACACAACGAGCATCATGCTCACGGCTACCACGACGAATGCGCGTGTCGCATAGGTCTTCATGGCGGTCCCCTCCTTTACTGTTGCTGATGCGGCTCGCGCCGCGGCCAGCTACGTAAGAGCAAGGAGCGTGCCAAGCGAGCTTGGATCGTCTTAGATGACTGATTTGTGCCTGGTTATCCGTACCAGGCGGGCACCCGCAGCGGCTTCACTACGCGGCCAGCGGACTCGGACATCCCGCTCGTGGGACGTGCGCTCATGCGACCGTCCCGGGAGCGGGACGCGACCCAGCCAGTGCATGGTCGCCAGCGCATCACCCTTGGTGCCCTGTGCCGGGTGCCCCTGAGAAAAAGTCGTCAACTTAGTTGACGAGTTCGTGTGGACGTCCGCCCGCCCTCCCTCCGCGCGAAAGACCTGCAGCGCCTGAAGCGACGGTGACGCGAGTTGCGAGCGGATCTGGTCAGCTTCAACGCAAGCCTCGGCAATTCTCAGCGAATTCCGGAGTTTTTCGACTTCGCCAGTCGTGGCCGCGGCCCGACACTTGGCGTATTCGCGGATGCAGCGCCGACACGGCGCGTCCGGTCTTGACACCTGTATCTCTATGCGATACACATCCAAGTGATCAAGACGTTCCGGCACCGAGGGCTGGAGCGGTTTTTCCGGACCGGATCATTGGCCGGAATTCAGCCCAAGCACGCATCGCGGCTGCGATTGCAGCTTGGCAGACTGGACTCCGCCCAGGCTCCGCGAGACATGGATCTGCCAGGCTGGCGTCTGCATCGACTCAAGGGCTATCTGGCGGGCGATTGGGCCGTATGCGTGAATGAGAATTGGCGTTTGGTCTTTGGATTCGACGGTACGGATGCCGTGCGACTCGACTACGTGGACTATCACTAGACGCATCAACGATGGCCTCCATGCACAATCCACCGCATCCCGGCGAAGTGCTGGCAGACACGGTCCTCAGGGCCGGCCGACTCACAGTGAGCGAGTTTGCCCGGCGACTCGGCGTGTCCCGCGTGGCGTTGTCCCGCGTGGTGAATGGCCGCGCCGCGATCAGCGCCGATATGGCACTGCGCCTGGCCGACGCGCTCGGCGGCTCACCCGACTCGTGGTTGCACATGCAGGTTGCGTATGACCTCTGGCGCGCATCCAGGCGCCGTCGGCCGCGCATCCGGCCGGTGAGCCGACAAGATTTGTCCGGCTGAGCCTCAGTAGCGGCCGGACCGCCGGATCCCCGCCCCGGCCAGTGCGATGTAGACTCGCAGCGCTGGCGGACTCAAGGAGGATTCACCCATGACCACGCGCACCGATTTCTCTCCCGAGCAATGGCAGGCGATACGCAACGCGCCGCAGCTGGTCGCCCTGGCGACCGCAGCCGCCGGCAATAGCGGCCTCTTCGGCAGCCTGTCCGAAGGCATGGCTCTAGCCGGCACCGTGGCGACGGCAGTGAAGGGAGATCAGCCGCTGCTCCGCGAGATCTTCGCGAAGGACGAAATGCTGGCCGCGCAGGACCAGATCAAGACGTCGCTCAAGTCCGTGACCGACAGATCAGCGCTGAATGCGCACCTGGAGAGCGCTGCCACCGACGCGGCAATGGCGGCTATCACCGCCCTGTCCTCGAAAGGTGCGGGCTCGGAGGCTGCTGCCTACCGCACGATGCTCACGGGCATCGGCAGCAAGGTCGCCAATGCGTCGAAAGAAGGCAGCTTCCTGGGATTCGGCGGCGAACGCATCAGTGGTGGCGAGCAAAAGTTCCTCGCCAAACTCGAATCCGTCGTGGCAGGCAAGGCCTGACGGTCGCGCATCCACGGAAGGAGACAACCATGCAGATGACGGACATTCTCGGTCAGATCGGCGGGATCCAGTCGGTGGCGCGCGAACTTGGTGTCAGCGAGGACCAGGCGGCGAGCGGCGCCGCGGCGCTGCTGCCGGCGCTGCTCGGCGGCTTCAAGAAACAGGCGCAGGCGCAACCGACGGGACTGGATGGCCTCGCCGGCATGCTGGGCGGCCTCGGCGGCGGCGGCTTGCTGGACGACGTGCTGGGACCGCAGCCCACCAGCGTAAACCGCGGCAACGACGTCCTCGGACAGATCTTCGGCTCCAAGGACGTCAGCCGCACAGTCGCGCAGACTGCCGCCACCCGGACGGGGCTCGACCCGTCGCTGGTCAAGAAGATGCTGCCGATGCTCGCGATGCTGGTCGCCGGCTACATGGCGAAGCAGAGTCGCGCAACCGCTTCGCCTCAGGCGGGCGGCGGACTCGGAAACATGGGCGGCGGTTTGGGAAACGTGCTGGCGGGCATGGTGGGCGGCAGCGGCCAGGGAGGGCTGTCCGGACTCGCCTCGCTGCTCGACCTGGACCACGACGGCAATCCGCTCGACGACATCCTCGGCATGGCTGGAAAGCTGACGCGCAGTTAGGATCGTGCCGCCCTTGGGATGTCGCTGTGCGCGTTGCGCAGCGATCCGCCTGTCCCGGGTGTCCCCCTGAGAAAACTCGTCAACCTGGTTGACGAGTTTGTTTGGACGTCCGCCCGCCCTACGCCCACGACGCGAGTCTGCAGGTACCGTCTCGTCGCTGCCATTCTTGGCGAATTCCAGCGTTTTTCGACTTGGCCTCGTGTGACCCGCGCCCCAAGACTCGCGTAATCGCGAAGGCGACCCTAACGGGACCCGTTCAGCCTCGACACTGGACGGTCTTATACTGGTTTTGATATAAATGACTGGGACACGCAGGCCTATCGAGTTTTGTGGCGCGTCGTTATCGGCGCTGAGGAGCTTTCCCGCCGACGCACGTCGTGTCGCTGGCTTTCAACCGGATCGCGTGCAGCGTGGGCGGGATCCCCTCGATCGGAAGCCGCTGCCGTCGGTCGGGGCGGGCGTCCGTGAGATTCGTGTGCGGGAACGATCCGGCTCGTTCCGAGTGGTGTACCTCGCAGGCGTTAAAAAGACGGTCGTTGTCTTGCACTGCTTTCGGAAGACGACGCGTCGGACTTCGAGGCTGGACTTGGAAATCGCCCGGTCGAGGTACCGCGGGCTAATGAGGAACCAACAGTGAAGCGGCAGCGATTCGACTCGGTTTGGGATGCGATCGAGCTATCGCCGGATGCCGCCGAGAGTCTGAAGCTTCGTGCGGAGATCGTGCATGGCATCCTTGCCGAACTAGAGCGCCGCAAGCTCACGCAGACGCGCGCGGCCGCCATTGCCGGTATCTCGCAGCCCCGCATGTCGGATCTGATGCGCGGCCGGGTTGATCTCTTTTCGCTGGACGCGCTCGTCGATCTTGCCGCAGGCCTGGGCCTCGTGGCCAAGGTAACTCTAAAGCGCCGAAAGGCCGCCTGATTCCCTGAGCAGCCATCTGCGGTCCCCGGCGTGCGCAGGACGGAACCCGGCGCTGATAACTCAGTGTCGTCCCAGCAACGCTCCCAGCAGCGCCGGCCGGCGCAGCACGAGTCCCGCCCACATCAGCACTGCGACGTACACCCCGAACAGGATGTGGGTGAAGAGCGGCGAGCCGATTCGGACATGCGCGGCCACCGCGCCGCCGAGGAAGGCCGTGAGGTAGATCGCGCCCAGCACGGCGGATCTCGGGAGCGAGTACAGAACGGCACCGACCAGCAGCAGCAGGCCGATGGGAACTACGGTATGGAGCGGATAGCCGAGGTCCTGCGAGCCCGCCACTACTTGTGGCACCGCCAGGATCTTGCCAAGCGCATCGACCAGGAAGAACACGATGACCAGGCCCGACAGGACCCATCCGAGCCGCTCGGGCCATCGGCGTACGCGCCCAGCGGGCGACGGTTGCGCTTCGGTGTGCGGCTCGACCATTTGCGCGTGCCTCATGTCCGTTTCCTCGTCACAGTCTTCGATTGCGACCACCAGCCCTGGCGCTTGAAGGACTCGAGTACCGCATAGCGGCGCGGCTCGCGCAGCTTGAAGAACTCGTAGTAAATCACGCCGGGCTCGTTTGCCTTGACCGCGGCCGTGAGCTCGTTGCATGCGTCGACGAAATCGCGCTCGCGACCTGGCTTGACGGTCATGCGCGAGATGAACGTAAGTCGCGACATCGCAGACGCCTCCTTCTGCTGAACGGCCGTCATCGTACCCCGCATCGGGCCTGAAATAAACAGTCAAGCCTGTTTCTTTTTGAGCTCTATACGATACATTGCACTTCCAATTCCAACGCGCTCGTCCATGACCGAGGATCGATACGTCCCCGCCCTGCCGCTCGCTGAGCTCGCGCCCGGCACGATGCGCTGCGTGACGCTCGACGACGTCGTCGTGTTGCTCGTGCACGCGAAGGACGGCGGCGTGCATGCGCTCGACGACGTGTGCACGCACGCGTTTGCGCAGATGCACGAAGGCCGACTGCGCGGCCACCGGCTGATCTGTCCGCTGCACGGCGCAAGCTTCGACGTGCGCACGGGCGCGGTGCTCGGCGCGCCGGCCACGTCACCGCTCCCGCGTTACGACGTACGCATCGTTGAGGGTGTCATTCTGGTGCAGCGGCATGTGCGTATCACGACCTCGACGAGCGGCGGTGTCGCCCGATGAACTTCCAGTTGAACGACGAACAACG
>Ga0207691_10005453_pt1 | contig 12285 bp, 10 predicted proteins | sample KBSM13metaG_FD_184327 | JGI IMG/M metagenome (GOLD analysis project Ga0207691, IMG submission 184327) | Miscanthus rhizosphere microbial communities from Kellogg Biological Station, Michigan, USA - KBS M1-3 metaG (SPAdes) (version 2) | ecosystem: Host-associated > Plants > Roots > Rhizosphere >...
AAATTCTCCCCAGGCGCGTCACAGCGGTCTCGATTCGCTCGACCGTCGGAGCGAAGTCTCGAATCATCAGTGAGATGATTGAGAAGACCGCCTCGCCCGTCCATAACGCGGGATTGCCTCGCGGTCCATGCTGACTCGCATTCTCCGCACGCTGGATCTCGAGGAATCCGCGCGCGAGCTCGGCGTCGAGCAGCTCTGGGTTGTCGCGATAGCCGACGGGCGACGCCGGCGCAGGGTGCATCGCGGAGAGCTCGACACCTAACGCTTTCATCTCGGCGTCGAGGGCGGCCAAGCCTTCGAGCGTCCAGTCCGGCAGCCGAGCGTCGTAGTCGTGCACGCCAGTGAACGTCGCATTCACCGGCCGATGCCGGTAATAGTGATCGAAGAAGCCATCTATCGCGCTGCTCACCGGATGGTCCTCACCGGGCGAGCGGGATGGACACCCAGCGCCGCTCGCGAAACGACTGCTCCACGGCGTTGATCAGCTCCTGCACGTGCGCGCCATCCTCGAAGTTGCCTTCGTTCTCCGGGCCGTCGCTCAGAATCTCCGAGATGAACGAATGGACAAGGTTCGCGTAGAACAGCGACCGCCACGACTCGCGCTTGCTGCCGCCCGGTGGGTAGAACCGATCGGGCACGTCGAGCTCGCGGAACTCGACTTGGTCCGCTGTCGCCGCCTTGAGCGACTCGCAGACGCCATTCTCCTCGACGAGTCGGCAGATGAGCGCGCCCTTGCTGCCATAGACACGCGCCTCCAGCCCCGGGTAATTGCCAACGGTGACGAAGCTCGTCTGTACGGAGCCTAACGCGCCACTCGCGTACTCGCCGATGAAGATGTCGCCATCGTCAATGTTCATGCGCATCATCTGACCCGTCGCGCGCACGACGCGATCGGGGATGAAATTCTTCATCGTCCCGACGACCTGGCTGAACCGGCTGCCCATGAACAGGTGCCCGAGATCCATGATCGGCGCGCCGTAGCCCTCGAGGGACGACACCTGAATCACCGATTGATCGGCCTCGTGATCGACCTGACGCAGCGGGTTCTTGGGATCGAGCCACTGCGAGTTCTGCTCGTAGCCGTTGAAGATGAACGGCGTGCCCACGAAGCCCTGGTCGATGAGCTCCTTCATGTACTGCATCGCCGGACTGTAGCGGAACGTGAAGCCGAGCTTCGTCTTCACGCCTTTCTCCTTCGCCAGCGCCGCGGCGCGAATCGTGTCGCGAAAGTCGTACGCGACAGGCTTCTCACACAACACGTGCTTGCCCGCCTCGAGCGCAGCCCAGCTCAGCTCGAAATGCGTCGTGCTCGGTGTGCAGACGTCAACGAGGTCGATATCCTCGCGCGCGATCAGCTCGGCGTGCGAGTCGTAGGCGTTAGGTATCCCGAACTTCTCGGCGAACGCGCGTGCGCGCTCGATCACGGGGTCAGCGATAGCCACGAGCTCGCAGCGCGGATCACGCTTGTAGCCGGGCAAGTGGGCGAACTCCGCCCATGCACCGGCGCCCAGCACGCCGACGCCGACGCGCCCGTCCACGCGAGTTTTGCTGAACGGAGTGGTCATTCGATCACCGCGCCTTTGTCGCCCGGAAGCAGAAGCTGACGTTGCGCCCAGATGGGCGCGATCCCGTTGGACATGAATCGCTCGTGGAACTCGCGCAGTGAGAACTTGGCGCCCATGCGCTTTTGATAGTCCGCGCGCAGCTTGAGGATCGCGCGCTTGCCGAGGAAATAGCCACCATACGTCGGGTCGTACGTCGCGCGTTCAGCCTCTCGCCGAGCGGCGGGCGGCGCAACGTATGCATCCTTCTCGAAGCAGCGCTGTGCATCGTCGAGCGTCCACTGCTTCGAGTGCACCTTGATGCCCGACAGCATGCGGCAGATTCTCGTCAGCGCATCGCTCACCTGTGCCAGCCTCAGCTTCGGATCGCTGTTCCGATAGCCCTCGTCGAGCACCATCTGCTCCGCGTAGTGCGCCCATCCGTCCTGACCCGACGACGGCTGTGGAAATGGGTTCAGCCCGATCCAGATGCGTCGCACTTTGCCGGGCGTGCGACGCATGTAGGTCGAGTGCAGCCAGTGCCCGGGCATCGCTTCGTGCGCGGACGTGTTCGTCAACGACGCATAGTTGTACCGCTCCAGCCACGCCTCCTGCTGCGCTGGTGACAGTCCCGGCTGCGCATCCGTGATGTAGTAGATGCTCTTGACGGGCGTCTTCTCCAGCGGCGGTGACGCGTGCATCGAGGCGAAGCCAATGTCGAACGGCAGCGCCGGCGCGACGATCACGCGTTCGTTCGGTGGCAGCGACGCAATGCCGCGAGCCACTACGTATGCCGAGAGCGAGTCGACGATCGCCTGCGTGGCCGCGACGACGCCTCCCATCTTCGGGTGATCGCGCCGCACTTCCTGCCACACGGTCACGGGATCTCGGCCCGGGGCGAGACGTTGAGCGGCGGCACGGAACTCTGCCTGTGAGCGCTTCAGCTCGCGCTCGCCAATCGCCACCATCGTGTCGAGCGGCGTGTCGATCAGCTCCTCAGCGAGATACCGCCGAGCGACGTTCGCCGCGCCGATCGTGAAGTCACCGGACGCCTTCGGAACCACCGTCTTCTCGAGGTACGCGACGTAGGTGGCGATCTGCGGACGCGCGGCATCTGCCGCCCGCCGCAGCGAATCCTTCAACGCAGCGTTAGGCTCCGCGGCGAAGGCGAGGTCCAGGTCGCGACCGAGCATGTCGTACGCGCCCTGCATCATTGCTGCACCACGTTCGGCGAAGAGGCGTGGTGGATTCTTGACGTTGGTACGGGCGGCGGCGAGGAATGGTCCGACCTGACCGAGCTTGCTGATGATCCGACGCATGCGAACCGGAGCGGGATCGCTCGCCATCGTCATGAGATTGTGAACGCCGTCGGCCAGCGCCGAAGCGTAGAGCATCGGGTTCCGCTGCCAGTTTCGCAGCGTCTCCTGCTCGAGCAACCACCCGTCGATCACCCCGAGGAGAATGCGCTGATCGGCACGCTCGTCAGGCGTGAGGCGGTTCGCGTCGAACGCGCGTAGTCGGGCGGCATCCTGCCTGAGCGCGGCAATCTCGGTCGCGATTCCCGTGGCCGAGAAGTCGTCGAGGCGATCGTCGTGGTCGTGGATGCCGTTTCCGGCGGCGATCGACGGATGGCGCTTGGCGAACTCGTCGAGATATCGGTCGACGAATCGCGCAAAATCCGTGGACTGCTGCGGCTGGGTGGCGCCGAGCGGAACGACCGCGAGCGCGATGAGCAGGAGACGCGTGAGTGATCTCAAGGCGACGATTTTCACGAGGGCGGTGGAGCGGGGTCGCCAAAGGTGCGCGCGGTCGCTGCGGTCCGCAATTCATTCCCTAGCGCGAAACGGGGACGAACACCAAAGTACTCGCGAGCCTCAACCCCACGACATGACCTACCGCGCCGTCCTCGCAACTCTGCTGGTTCCCATCGCCCTCCAGTCGCAAGCCAAGTCCGTCGATTGGCCCGTCTACGGTGGCACCAGCGACAACACCCACTACTCGACGCTCGACCAGATCACCCCGGCGAACGTCAAACAGCTGCAGGTCGCGTGGAAATACGAGACGCACGATGAGTTTCCGGGCTCCGAGATGCAGTCCAATCCCATCATTGTCGACGGCGTGCTGTACGCGACGACACCCAAGCTCCGCGTCATCGCGCTCGACGCGGCGACGGGCAAGGAGCTCTGGACGTTCGACCCAAACATCATCGACAAGAAGACGGGGCGATTCCGACACCGCGGCGTGACCGTGTACCAGGACCGCGTGTTCGTTACCCAGCGCAACAACCTCTGGGCGCTCGACAAGCGCACCGGCAAGCCGATCCCGACGTTCGGCGACAGTGGCCGCGTCGACTTGCGCAAAGGCCTCGATCGTCCGTTCGAGGCGCAATCGGTGAGCGCAAGCACGCCGGGCGTCATCTTTGACGGCATGCTCCTCATCGGCAGCACCGTGAGCGAGAGTCTGCCATCCTCGCCCGGTGACATCCGCGCGTACGACGCGATGACCGGCGAGATCCGATGGATCTTCCACACGATTCCGCGACCCGGCGAGCTCGGCTACGAGACGTGGCCGCCTGACGCCTACAAGGTTTCCGGCGGCGCGAACGCGTGGGCCGGGCTGACGGTCGATCACAAGCTGGGCCTCGTGTTCGGCGCGACGGGATCTGCCGCCTTCGACTTCTACGGCGCGAACCGACACGGCGACAACCTGTTCGCGAACAGCGTGATCGCGCTCGATGCGCACACGGGCAAGCACGTGTGGCACTTCCAGACCATCAAGCACGATCTCTGGGACATGGACCTCCCATCGCCGCCGACGCTCGTCACCGTCAGGCACGATGGGAAGATGGTCGACGCCGTCGCGCAGATCACGAAGACCGGCTTCGTGTTCGTGTTCGACCGCAAGAGCGGGACGCCACTGTTCCCGATCGAGTACCGCAAGGTCCCTGCGTCGCGCGTCGACGGCGAGCGCGCAAGCACCACGCAACCGGTGCCGCTCAAGCCGCCGCCGTTCATTCGTCAGACGCTGACCGAGCAGATGCTGACGACGCGCACACCCGAGGCGCATGCGTCGGCGCTCAAGACGTTCCGTGAGTACAAGTACGCCGGCATGTTCCGGCCGCCGAGCCCAGACGGGCTCATCGTCTTCCCGGGCTACGACGGCGGCGCCGAGTGGGGAGGTCCCGCGTTCGATCCGGAGACGGGTCTGCTCTACGTCAACGCGAACGAGATGGCGTGGCTGCTGAAGTTGATTCCGCGGGATGACCGCTCGCTCTATAACAACGCATGCGCGAGCTGTCACGGCGACGACAGGAAGGGAAATGCGAACGTCCCGTCTCTGCTCGACGTCGCTCAGCGCCGCTCGCGCGAGGAGATGGCGACGATCATTCGCCAGGGCACGGGTCGAATGCCGGCATTCTCCGAGATGCTCGGTGCGGCGGCGATCAACGACATGGTGAACTACCTCGTGACTGGCCACGCCGTCGCCGACACAGCGGCGAAGAAGCCGACGTTCCTCAAGTACCGCAACAACGGCGATCCGATCTTCCTGGATCACGAAGGCTACCCAGGTATCTCACCGCCGTGGGGCACGCTCAACGCGATCGATCTGAACAGCGGAACGATTCGCTGGAAGATCCCGTTTGGGGAATATCCGGCGCTGGTGGAAAAAGGCATGACGAAGAAGACAGGCACCGACAACTATGGCGGGCCGGTCGTGACATCGAATGGCCTGCTGTTCATCGGCGCGTCGACGTACGACAAGAAGTTCCACGCGTTCGACAAGCGCACGGGTGAGCTGTTGTGGGAGGCGCAGCTTCCCGCGTCAGGCAACGCGACGCCGTCGCTGTACGTCGTGAACGGCAAGCAGTACATCGTCATCGCGTGCGGGGGAGGCAAGAACGGCGCGGAGTCGGGCGGTACGTTCGTCGCGTTCAGCCTGCCGTAACAGGCAGCGGACTCTCAGAGCTTCCGGCTATCGTACGCCCAGTGGAGCAGCGCCTGCCGCTGTCGCGGGCGACACGTTAGGTCGCGCGGCTCGCACGCGGTCTTCACCTGCGCCACGTGGCGCGCGATCTGACGCCACCGGCGAATCTGCCGGTCGTCATCCAGGCAGCGGCGTCCGAGGTAGTAGCGGCAATACCACTGGAACCACCCGCGCGGGTCCTCTTCGTAGATCCACCCCTTCTTTCGCCACACCGCGAGTGGCTGCGACGCGCGCACGCCGAAGAAGTTGAGCTTCGCGTCGTAACGCTCGGGCGAGAGCTTCGCCCGCGTGAACCACCTCGCGGGAAACTCCCCGCGGCAATCGGTCATGTACTTCCCGCCGAACACGCCGAGCGCCAGCATCTCGGTCGGCGTGAGCTGTGGCTCGAACCCAGACTCGAAGTTTCTGCCGGTGGGTTCCGTGAGAAAATACGAATACCCGCGCTGTATGAGGTCATGGACGACAATGCGGCGGGGCTTCATGCGAGACATGCTTCCTCGAACCGCTTTCGGAGCTCTGCCCAACTACTCACCGCGATCTCCGACGCGTCAGAGTGGACCGCGTTAGGTGGGCGCAGCCAAACGGCCGGAATCCCGGCCGCCTGTGCGCCCGCGACATCCGTATCCAGCCGGTCGCCCACGAACCAGATGTCACTCGGCGCAAGTCCGAGTCGCGCGGCCGCGGTGTCGAACAGCATGGGATTCGGTTTCCGGACGACGTAGTCGGCCGACACCATCACGAATGCGAGGTGGGCTGCGAGGCCGTGTTTGGCGATGTCACGCCGGATCACGTCGGCGCTGAACGACGCGTTGCTGACAACCGCCATGAGCACGCCCGCCGCGTGAAACGCGTCCAGCGCCTCGCGCGCGCCCGGGATTGGGCGCGTCGCCATCGACGCATCCCAGAACCCGCGCTCGAGTTCTGGCATCGACAGGTGAAACCGAGTACCCAGGTAGTCGTGAATGAGGCGCGTGAGTGAAGTCCATGGCGCCTCGACGCCGAATTCGTCGCGTCGCTCGGAGACTTCGGCCAACACGCGCTTCGCGCGCGCCATCACCACGTCGACGGTGACATCAGCGCGCAGGTTCGTCGCCTGCGCGAGCAGCCACTCGTTGCCGGCGCGCAGGTCGAACCGACCCTCCTCCACGAGCGTCCCGCCGTAGTCGATCAACAACCCCTTCGGCCGTCTCACGCGTTGGGGCTGCTCGGTCACTCGGCGTTCCTCGTCGGCGTCCTCATGGCGCGACGGCGGCAGGCGCGCGCAGCAACTTCGCGCGATCCGCGGCGGTGAACAGTCTGCCGTTGGCGACGACAGCCGAGATGCGCCGCGTGTTGCCGATGTCCTGGAGCGGATTCGCGTCGAGGAGAACGAGGTCCGCGAGCTTCCCAGTGGCCACTGTGCCCGCGGAATCCAGCATGTCGAAATACTGCGCCGGCTCGATCGTGGCCGCGCGCAGCACCTCGAATGGCGACATCCCGCCGCGAGCCAGCAACGTCATTTCCTCGTGCAACCCGAATCCCGGAGGACTGTTGCGGAGCGGGGCGTCCGTGCCGGTGAGGATGTGCACGCCGGCGCGCTGCATCGTGGCGACCTGATGCAACCGCTTCTCGAGAACGGCGCGCCCAACCGAGTCGGCGTTAGGTGGGATGCTGTCCGGCATCGGGAAGATCTGCTCCACATAATCCCGGAGCACTTTTGGCAGATAGTGCGCAAGTGTATCGCCCGGAACCGCGTGCGTTGGCCACATCGCGACTTCGACCTGCGCCGTGAACGTCGGCGTGACGTACGTCCCGTTGCGAACGAACTTCGCATAGAGCGGCGCGAGATCCTCGGATGAGCACCGGCCTAACGCCGTTTGTACGGTGAAGCGTGGCTGGAGCGCGACCGAATCCGCCGGCGTGCAATCGAGCGGAATCGCGAGCAGGTGCTCGATGCTCTTCTGTCCCGAGTCGGACGCCGCCGCCGACCCGACCGCGCGTGGCACATGTCCGGCGAACACCATCCCACGTTCCCGCGCGCGGCGAGCGATCGCGAAGTACGCCTCCGCGTTGAGCTGCGAGTGAACCTTGATGAAATCGACGCCAAGCGCTGCCAGCGAATCGACTCCAACGCGCGCCTCGGCAGCATTGCGGGTGAGCAGGTGCGGGATCGGCACGTCGCCACCCTCGAGGTACGGGCCTGACGCGATTATTCGTGGGCCGACGAGCTGGCCACGGGCGATCTCCCCGCGCCACGCGGTGAGGGTGGGCCAGTCGCCCGCCATGTCGCGCACACCCGTCACGCCGTTTGCCACATAGAGCCCCAGGAGCTCGCGGCCGCCGGCCATTCCAGCGATTGCCGAGTGCACGTGCATGTCCCAGAAGCCCGGAACGAGAAATTTTCCTCGGCCGTCGATGACGCGAGCGCCCGCCGGCGTGGGAGTCGAGCGCGAGGGCCCGGCCGCGACGATACGATTGCCGCGAATGACGACCGTCTGGTTAGGCACCGGCGTCGAGTCGCGACCGTCGATCACGGTGACCCCCGTGAACGCGAGCGGGGGCTGTGCGCTCGCCGACGCCGCGGGCGACGCCAGCATGAGGCTGCCCGTCATCGCCGCCGCAATGCACGCCAGGGTAGCGGCCCCCATGCGGCGTCGGCTCCTCTGAGGCAAGTCGAGCGTGTTCGTCAGCAAGCTATCGATCCCCGCGTCGGGCGCAGTCAAAGTGGATGCATCGAATCGGGCGTCGCTGAGTCTATCGGCGGGACAGCACGTGCGCGAGGAACCAAGCGCGTGAATTGGTCGGCCAACCGGAACGACCTCGCTCGAAATGGCTGGTCGCGGCGGCGTCGGAGGGAGCGGGGCACCCCACCATCGACAGGGTTGCGACCGGCCTCCCGGTCGATACCACTGCCGCTGCCGTTCCGCGAGGTTACGGCGACAGAGGGGAGGGGACCATGTACACACCGGTCGAGACATATCGCGGCTTCGTGTACCCGTGGGTCATCGACCACGTCGGGCACATGAACGTGCAGTTCTATACCGCGCGGTTCGACGAAGCGAGCTGGCATTTTCTCGCGCAACTCGGCCTCACGCCGGCGTTCCTGAAACGGAACGCACGCGCGGCGGTCGCCGTCGATCAGCGCACGCAGTACAAGCGGGAAGTTCTGGCGGGCACGTTGATCCACATCACCAGTGAGCTCGTCTCACTTGGTCGCACCAGCATCCGCTTCGTGCACCGCATGTTCGACAGCGAGACCCGCGAGGAAGTCGCCGTCAGTGAGCTGGTCGGCGTCTACTTCGATACCGACTGCCGGGCTGCGACGCCGCTGCCCGCCAACGTGCACGGGCGTGCCGGCGAGATGCTGACGACCAGCGCGGAGGTGTTGGTCGCCTCCGGCGACGACACTGCGGAGCTGGTTGCGATCGCGTGACTTCACTATCGCCTAACGTGGTGTCGTCTCGGTGATGCGGTCGCGGACGAAGTCGTCGAGGTGCGTGAGTTGTATCGGGTAGCGCCGCAGCATCTGGGCCGGATCGAACGTCTGATCCGTCGTGTCGAACACGATGCTCGCGCGCATGACCTCGCTGATCCCTGGATGAAAGGGACCCAGCAGGGCGGACATGATTCGCAGCGTACCGAGGGAGACATGACGGAGTTTCGGCGAGCGACCGGAGAGCCGCGCATACAGGGCGGCGACCTCGTGACGGCTGAGGTTTGTCGGCCCGCCGATCTCGATGACCTCGTTCGTCGAGGTTGGGCGACTCAGTGCCATGACGGCGACCGCGGCCACGTCACGCGCCGCGACGAAGTTCGCCGGTTGTTCGCCCCTCCCGAAGATGACGGCCGGTTTTCCGTCCAGGATCGCCTTGCCTATCAATTCGTGCGCGTGCGTCTCCATGAACGCTGTGGGGCGGAGGATCGTGTAGCGGAGCCCGCTCGCCTCGAGGTAGCGCTCCGTCTCGTATTTGCGTCGCCAGAAGCCAATCGGATGCGCGGCCGATACGCCGATCACCGACGTGTACACGAACTGACCGACGCGCTCGGATTTGGCGGCATCGATGAGTGCCCGATGTCCCGCGTCGTCGACAACGGCGGAGGCGTTCCGTCCTCTCCCGAGCAGGGCGTGGGCCGCGGCGACAACGGCGTCCGCGCCGCGTATCGCCGGTCCTAACGAGGCCGGCTCGGCGAGATCCGCGTGTCGCACCTCCGCACCGATCGCCTCGAGGTCCGCTGCTTTCGCGGGGGTGCGCGCGATGGCGATGACCTGATGACCCGTCATCAGCATCTGCCGAGTCACCTCGCGCCCTAACGATCCCGTGGCACCGACCACCGCGACCCGCATCCTCCCTCGCTGAAAAGCGGATCGCTCAAGCTGACGCGATCCGCTCTCAGGCGATAGCTCGCGAGCGAGGTTTGCGCCGAATGGTGCTACGCCGCCCTTTCATGCCAGACATCGATCGAGCGCGACCCCATGAGGCGATTCGCCGCCGACAGCGGATCGCCCTCGCCGAATGCGCCGAGCACCCGCCGCAGAATGCGCGGCCAGACCTCAGCGACCGAATCGACGCCGTCTCCGAGCGCGCCGGCGCGGTGGCTGAAGCGCAGCTGATTGCGGCGCAGTCCGAGCTCGAGCCGCTTCATCGCGTCGCCCGGCGGAAGAAGAAACAGGTACCAGACCGCGATCACCGCGAGCGCGTGCTCGTTCCAGGACGAGGCGGGCATGGAGCCGTCTTCGAACGACAGCACGAACTCCCACAGCTCGAAGGTCGAGGGAAATTCCGCATTCAAGTCCGACATGGTGTCACCTTTCGTCTCATTGGTAGGCGACGCCGCCAGTCCGTTACGTCCGCGGCGCGTCGCCAATTCAGATACGCGACCGGCTCGGGCTTCGAGACGGTGCGCTGCGACTCACTACACGGCGTATGGTAATTTCGGCGATCAAACTGCTATCACCGCGCGATCACCTAGCGGAATTCACTCGGAGTTGCGGTCTTTTTCGTTGGACCTCGGCGTAGATCTCGAGCACGTTACCGTCCGGATCGCGAAAGAACGGCGTCCGATTGCCCCGCCATGGCTGGTACGTCGGCGGGATGTCGCATACGACACGAGCGGCGCGCGGCTTCGGCCGCGCGCCGCTCGTCCTGTCGCTGTTCCCGTCGTCGCTTACTGCGACAGCGCTTTCAGCAGGTTGACGCGACCGGCGCCGTAGGCGTCGTCCGGTCCTGGAGGACCGAGGTCATCGAGCCCGTTCAGCAACAGCTGCTTGATGCGGGCCGGGTTCCTTGCCCCGTACTTCGCGATGAGTTGCGCCACGACGCCGGTCACGTGTGGTGCTGCCTGCGACGTCCCTGCGATGCCAATCGTGAAGAAGAAGCCAGGTGGCGCGTTGCAGGGAAACACGATGGTGTTGCCCGAGACCGCGGCGAGGTGATGTGCGCAGACCGACGACACCCACCCAGCGCCCGTGCCGCCCGGCGCCGAGACGGTGATGGATTTCCGCCCCGTGTTGCTGTAGCTCGCCGGCGCATCGACGTTTGCCCACGGGCCGGAGAACGCATTCGCGCTCGCCGTCGGTCCCGTCGCCGACACGCAGATCACGTGCGGCGCCTCGCAGAAAACGGCGAGCGAGCGTCCGTTACCGTCGAGGTTGAGTGCATCGTTACCAGCGGAGACGACGACCACCATCCCGGCCCGGTTGGCGTAGTTGAAGACCTTGTTCGTGATCCCAACGAACCCCTTACTCCCCGCCTTGTCGATTCCCCCTGAGACACCGAGGCTCATGTTTGCCACGTCCGCGCCATGATCAGCCGCCCAGATGATCCCGGCCAAAATGCCTCCCAGCGTGCCGCCGCCGTTCGCGCCGAGCACTTTGACGCCGATGAGACGCGTGCGCGAGTTGACGCCGGCGAAGATCGTTGCGTTCGACGAGACCTGCGTTGCCACGTTCGTCCCGTGCCCGTTCAGATCGTCGAGCTGATTCCGTCCCGGCAGCAGCGCGGCGATCAGCGCGTTGTCGTTGGGTACCAACGACGTCGACCGTGAGAGATCGACCATGCCGTTCATGTCGAAGCTGTCGTAGTCGATACCGGTATCGAGGATGGCGGCGGTGACGTTAGGCGACCCGAGGTTGCCGAGCGCCCACGCGGCTGGCGCGCTGATGGCGCGCATGTTCCACTGGAAGGCGAAGCGGAACGACCCTGCCGGGTTCGCGATGCTGTTCACCGAGACATCGGCGGCGTTCAGCTCGCTGCCTGGCGTCGGCGCGCCGAGCTGCACGGGCACGTCATCGTAGACGGCACCCACGCCGGCTTGTCGCCCGAGTGCAGCGGCGGCCTGGGCACTGAGGCCGCTGACGCCGGCGAAGCCTGCGCCGTCGGCCACGAAGTCGACCGTGCCACCTAACGCCGCAACGCGCGCCGCGAAATCAGCGCGCACGGGCCCATTTAATTCCACCACGAACCGGTTCGGGGCCGCCGCGACGGCGGCAGTTGGCGTCACCGCCCTTGCGGGGGTCGGCTGGACCGGGCTATCCGAACAGGCGGCGAGCGCGACGGTTGCTGCTGCGAACGAGAGGACCGGTGATCGCATGCGACTTACTCCTCCAGGTGGGGGCGCGAGAGCACTCGCGCCGCCAGGGTGACGCACGCGCACGAGCCACCGGACCCGGCTGGGCCGCCGCCGCGCGTTGCAACGTGGGCAGCACAGGATGGGCTTGTCTCACAACGCGTGTCAACGATGAGGCTGTTACAGGCCAAACTGTTGGCTCAGCGCCACAGCG
>Ga0207691_10005457_pt1 | contig 12280 bp, 10 predicted proteins | sample KBSM13metaG_FD_184327 | JGI IMG/M metagenome (GOLD analysis project Ga0207691, IMG submission 184327) | Miscanthus rhizosphere microbial communities from Kellogg Biological Station, Michigan, USA - KBS M1-3 metaG (SPAdes) (version 2) | ecosystem: Host-associated > Plants > Roots > Rhizosphere >...
GCAGGCGATCATGGCGGCGCTGATGCACGACGCGATGGAGGACTGCGGCATCAGCAAGGCCGAGCTGATCGAGCGCTTCGGCGCGCCGACCGCCGACCTGGTCGACGGCCTGACCAAGCTCGACAAGCTGCGCTTCTCGACCCGCGAGGAATCGCAGGCCGAGTCGTTCAGGAAGATGCTGCTGGCGATGACGCGCGACGTCCGCGTGATCCTGGTCAAGCTCGCCGATCGCCTGCACAACATGCGCACGATGGACGCGGTCGAACGCGCCAAGCGGGTCCGCATCGCCGCCGAGACGCTCGAGATCTACGCGCCGATCGCGCACCGGCTGGGCCTCAACCAGACCTACCGCGAGCTGCAGGAGCTCTCGTTCAAGCACCTCAAGCCCTGGCGCGAGGCAGCGCTGTCGAAGGCGGTGCAGAAGGCGCGCGGCTATCGGCGCGACATCGTCGAGCGAATCCAGAAGGACGTCGAGAAGGCGTTCGTGCAGGCCAAGCTGAAGGCGCAGATCTTCGGTCGCGAAAAGACGCTCTACTCGATCTACACCAAGATGGTCGAGAAGCACCTGACCTTCGCCCAGGTCAACGACATCTTCGGCTTTCGGATCGTCGTCGAGACGCTGCCGGAGTGCTACAGCGCGCTCGGCGTTCTGCACCAGCTGATGAAGCCGGTGCCGGGCCGCTTCAAGGACTACATCGCGATTCCGAAGGCCAACGGCTACCAGTCGCTGCACACGACGCTGGTGAGCCCGCTCGGCACGGCGGTCGAGTTCCAGATCCGGACCGAGCCGATGCACGCGGTGGCCGAGAAGGGCATCGCCGCCCACTGGCTCTACAAGGAGCACGACGACGCGCCGGTGCACGGCCAGGAAGCGCAGCGCCTCGGCGCGCTCTGGCTGCAGTCGCTGCTCGACATCCAGGACGAGACGCGCGACGCGGGCGAGTTCCTCGAGCACGTCAAGATCGATCTCTATCCCGACGCCGTCTACGTCTTCACGCCACGGTCGAAGATCCTGGCGCTGCCGCGCGGCGCGACGCCGGTCGACTTCGCGTACGCGATCCACACCGACGTCGGCGACCACTGCGTCGCCGCGAACGTCAACGGCGAGCCGGTGCCGCTGCGCGCCGAGCTGAAGAGCGGCGACGTGGTCGAGATCATCGGCGCGCCCAACGCCAGGCCCAATCCGGCTTGGCTCAATTTCGTCTGCACCGGCCGAGCTCGTTCCAAGATCAGGCACTACCTGAAGAACATGGAGCAGGAGGAGTCGCAGAGCCTGGGCGAGAAGATGCTGGCTCAGGCGCTGCGCGCCGAGGGCCTGACCCTGCCGGCCGAGGACGGCGCCGGCGCGCAGGTCTGGCAGCAGCTGCTGCGCTGGACCGGCAACAAGAGCCGTGACGACCTGTTCATCGACATCGGCCTCGGCCGCAAGATCGCGACCATCGTCGCGACGCGCCTGACGCGCCTGCTCGCGGAAGGTGGCGTTCGCGCCGGCGCCGTGGCGCTGACCCTCGGCCGCTACGCCGTCGACGACTCGGTGCCGTCGCAGGGAATGGTGCTGATCGACGGCAGCGAGGGCGCCTCGGTCCAGCTCGCTCATTGCTGCCGGCCGATCCCGGGCGACCAGATCGTCGGCAACCTCGGCCGCGGCGAGGGCCTCACGGTGCACACGGCCGACTGCGGCGTCGGCAAGCGGCTGCTCGAGCGTGACAGCGAGCGCTGGATGCGTGTCGACTGGGCCGAGCAGCCGACGCGGTCGTTCGAGACCGCGGTCTCGTTGCTGGTCAAGAACGGCAAGGGCGTCCTGGCCCAGGTCGCGTCGGCGGTCAGCCATGCCGAAGCCGACATCACCCATATCGACATGGGGCAGGAGCCGGCCAGCGCGACCACCGAGCTGACGTTGCTGCTGAGCGTGCGCGACCGGCTGCACCTGGCCGAGGTGATGCGGACGCTGAAGCGCTCGCCGGCAGTGCTGCGCGTGGCGCGCGTCAAGCCCTGAGGCCGCCCCAAGGCCGGCCCGGTCACGGCGCCGGGTAGCTGACGGCGAGCACCTCGACCGTCTCGAGGCCCCGCGGTGTCACGACCTTCAGCTCGTCGCCGATCCTGGCCTTCAACAACGCGCGAGCGATCGGCGCGATCCAGCTGACCTCGCCGTGCGCGGTATCGGCCTCGTCGACGCCCATGATGCGGACTGTGCGCTCCTCGCCGCGGTCGTTGCCATAACGCACGGTGGCGCCGAAGAACACTTGGTCGCTGCCGTGGTGCAGCGACGGCTCGACCACCTCGGCGAGATCGAGCCGCTTCGTCAGGAAGCGGATCCGGCGATCGATCTCGCGCAGGCGCTTCTTGCCGTAAAGGTAGTCGCCGTTCTCGGAACGGTCGCCGTTCTTGGCCGCCCAGGACACCGTCTCGACCACCCTGGGCCGCTCGTCGTCGAGGAGCGTCATCAACTCGTTGCGCAGCCGCTGGTAGCCGGTCGCGGTGATGTAGTTCTTGACGCCGGGCGGCAGCACGGCGGCGGCGACGTCGCCGTCCTCGTCTTCGTCGTCGCGATCGACTTCGCGTGTGAATGCCTTGTTCATCGAGTCCTGACGGCAGCGCCGGAAGGGACGCCGATTGTGAAGCCGTGACCGGAGCCACCTCGCGTCGAAGGGGCAACGATCGCGCCCGGTCGACAGGCCCCGGTTGTCATGCATTTGGATGACCGGGCCTTCTTTACTTCGACTGCCCTGCAGCGCATAGTGAAATCCGCCTGCGACACCCTCTGTCGGTGCGCACGCCGACTAGCTCGATTCTCATGAAGCACAGTCGTCGAACGGCAGTCGCCGTACTCACCGTCCTTGCGGCGATCAGCGCCTCGCCCGATGGCGTCGCATCGAGCCTGGACGCCTATGCCCTCTCGGCCGGTGGCCAATCGATCCTGGGCGCGGGAGGTAGCGGCTTTTCCTGTGCGACGTTCGGGCCCGATCCGCGTGCTGCGGCCTTCGGCGGCCTGCCCCAGATCGGTCTGCCGACCGACGGCTCGGTGTGCGGCGTCGGCGTCGACTCCCGTGCAGCTGCGGCGGCGACCGGCAGCCTCACGGTCGCGAGCAACCTGGCGGTGGGCTTCGGATCTTCAAGCGACTTGAAGACTTTCGTCGGCGAGTCGGCCGGCCGCGCCGAGTACGGCAATCTGGGCGTGCGCGCGAGCGCCTCGTACACCGGCAGCACCAGTGCCTTCGTTGTCGCCGGCAGCCAAGCCTTCGGCAGGTAAACCGAAACGATGGCCTTCGCCGGCAGCGGCGCTGGCTTCTACCAGCCGACGTTCACCATCGACGGCTCGCTCTTCGGCGTCGGCCGCAACTACAGCACCCTGGCGCTGCTCTATTCGGCCGACTTCCGGGCCGACGTTCCTGGCCTTTCGAATTCTTGACTCGTATGGCGATGTCAGCTTTTACGGGCCCGGTGGCTACGCGACGTCGTTCGCGGGAACGACGACCACCGGCGACCTGGTCAACGGCTTCACCGTAGCCGGATCGACGAACATCACGCTCACCATTCCGATCATTCGCGGCATCGGGACGGACATCACCTTTTCGTTGTGGGGATCGGTGCTGCCGTCGTCGAACGACGGGCTGCTGACCGCGAGCGGAGGCGACGTCGAAAGCATGAGCACGGCACGGATCAGCCATATCGATGCGCTGGATGCGAGTGGCATCGCGCTCGCCGATTTCTCGATCACCTCGGGCTCCGGGACGCGGTACGACCGCAGCGGGGTGGTCGGCGTCGCAGCAGTGCCTGAACCCGAAACGTGGGCTATGCTGGTGCTCGGCCTCGCTGCGCTCGCGCGCGTGGGCTCGCGCCGTGCGGCCAGGCGCCGCTGATCGTCATCGATGGAGATTTCCTTGCCTACCACCCACCGCGTCGCCGTCATCGTCGGCAGCCTTCGCCGAGATTCGCTCAACCGCAAGCTGGCCAAGGCGCTCGCCGCGATGGCGCCCCCGTCGCTCGCGCTCGAGATCGTCGAGATCGGCGGACTGCCGCTCTACAACCAGGACGACGACGCCAACCCGCCGGCGCCTTCGGCGGCCTTCAAGGAGAAGATCGCCGCTGCCGACGCCGTCCTCTTCGTCACGCCCGAGTACAACCGCTCGGTCCCGGGAGTGCTCAAGAATGCGATCGACATCGCCTCTCGGCCCTACGGCAAGAGCGCCTGGGACGGCAAGCCGGGCGCGGTGATCAGCGTTTCGCCGGGCGCAATCGGCGGCTTCGGCGCCAATCACCACCTGCGGCAGTCGCTGGTCTTCCTCAACATGCCGGCCATGACCCAGCCCGAGGCCTACGTCGGCGGTGCCGGCGATCTGTTCGACGAATCCGGCGCTCTGAAGAAGCCGGAGACGGTCAAGTTCATGGAGAAGTTCTTGAGCGCCTTCGCCGCTTGGGTCGAGCGCCACGCCAAGGTGGCCTCGTGATCTTCGTCTAACGAAGCTAGCGCCTTCCGGCCGCCTTCTTGGCGGCGACTTTCGTCGCGCCCGACTTTTTCGCGACGGCCTTTTCCGGCACGGCTTTTTTCGGCACGGCTTTTTTCGATGCTGTCTTCGTTGGCGCTGTCTTCCTGGGCGCAGCCTTCTTCGTCGCGATCTTCTTTGCGGTCCTCTTCGTTGCCAGCTTCCCGGCCGAGGACCTGAGCGCTTTCGCCTGTGCGGTTGTCTTCTTTGCAATCGCCTTCTTGACGGTCGCTCTCTTCGTCACGGCCTTCTTCGCCGCGACCTTTCTCTCAGCCGTCGTCGGTGCCGTCCCCTTCCCTCGCAATCCCGCGTCACGAGGCGCCACTGCGGGCTCCCCGATCTGCACGCTCTTGGCGAGCCTGAGGAAGTCGAGGTAGTTCTCGCCGTAGTACTTGGTACCGTCGAAGTAGCCCTGCTTCAGGCCGCGCGCCGGGTTGAAGCCGCCGGTGTTGTAGGCGATGGCGACAGCGGCCATCTCGTTGTCGCTCAAGGACGTCTTCGCTTGCCAGCCGAGGCGCTTGAGCGCGCCCTTCAGCTCGCCGACGCAGCGCGCCAGCGCCAAGTCGAAATCGGCGTAGTGCCGCTCCAAGAAGTAGTCGGGCCGGGTCTTGAAGAACTGCAGGTCGAGCTGGAAGATGCCGAAGCCGTGGCAGAACTTGTCGGGCCGTGCCGCAGCACCGCGGTAGTCGCGGATGTGCTCCGCCATGTCGACGAGGCCCTGGCGCGCGAGCTGGAACATGCGCTCGCCATCGGGCGCTGCGAGCAGCTCGGCCTTGTTCTTCGGGAAGGCGCGCCGGCCGCCGCCCGTCGGCGATGCGTCGATCGTGTCGCCGACGCAAAGCTCGAGGATCTGTGCCGTCGGCAGGCCCTTCCTGCGCAGCGCCGGCCAGATCCCGCCCGTCTCCTGGCAGGCGAACGCCGCCAGCATGTCGACGTTGAACGGCGTGCCGGCGATTTGCGCTTCGATCTGCGGCTGGAATTCGCTCTTGAACCAGAGGAGGTCCTGTGCATTCGGCATGGCAGCTCCCGATTTCCAACCGACCCAGTCTACAAGTCCACCAATGCAAACGGCCTAGGGCAGCGATGCTCTAGGCCGTCGGCGAATCGAAATTTGGTGCGGCTGGCAGGATTCGAACCCACGACCCCTTGGTTCGTAGCCAAGTACTCTATCCAACTGAGCTACAGCCGCTGAACGCGAAATTGTAGCAGCGCCCTGGGTCACGCTTGGCGCGCGGCGCTCTCGAAGCAGCGCGCGGCGCGGGCGCCATCCCCGTCCTGAGTGGCGAGTTCGGCAAGCGCGATCCAGGCCTTGCGCCGCGACGGCGCAGGTAGCGCGGGATCGGCACCGGCCTGCTCGAGCAATGCCCTTGCCTTGCCCCAGAGGCCTCGCTCGGCGAGCGCCCTGCCCGCAGCTAGCGCGACGGCGCCATCGCGCGGCAACAGCTGCGACGCAGCTTCTAGACGAGCCAGCCACTCGATGCCGATTCCGGGAACCGCCCCGGCCAACGCCTCGGCGACGGCGTTTCGTTCCTCGATGCCGAGATCGTCGATCCGATCCCAGAGCGGACGCAGCCACTGGCGCGCATCGTCGTGGGCGCCGAGCGCGCTCGCCTGCGCCGCGGCGCGCGCGGCGATGAACGGATCGCGCCGATCGACCGGATCGAGCGAAAGCCAGAGACGACGCAGCTGGTCGGCGTCGTGCACCGTGTCGAGCGACTCGAAGGCGAGCGAGCGCAGCAGGCCGGCCGCAGCCGCTGCCGAAAAGCCCTGGTGCTTGATCAGCAGCCGCGCCGTCTTCAGCGCCTCCTGCGGCTGCCGGCCGAGGCGCGCCGCCTGCAGCTTCAGGCGCAACGCATGGGTGCGGCGCGCCACCCCGAGAGGCAGCTCGTTGAGCAGCTCGCCCGCGCGCGTGGCGTCGCGGTCGTCGAGCGCCCATTCGGCGGCCAGCAGGCGCGCGCCTTCCTCCGCCGAGCGTGCCGCCGGGCTGTGCTGCGCGAGGTCCAGCGCGCGCCGCAGCTCGTCGTCGCGCAGCGTTCGGTTCTGGAGCCGATGGGCGCTGCCGGCGGCGAGCAGGTGGGCGAGGACGGTGAACTCGTTGTCCTGCACCAGCTCGGGCGTCTCGGCCTGGATCGCGAGCGCGCGCTGCGCTGCCTTCTGCGCGCGCGTGTAGCGGCCGCCGAAATACTGAGCGAGCGCTTCGCGCAGAGCCGCCTGGCCGCTGCGATCGCGTCGCGCCGTGCGCCACTCGCGGGCCCGCTGCGGCAGGCCGACGAGCGAGCTCACGCCCTGAATCACGGCAACGATGAGAAAACAGGTGCCGACCAGAAGCAGGACGAAGAAGTTGAGCGAGAGATCGAGCCGCCAGCCGCCCCAGTAGAAGCTCGCCAGGCCGTCGTTGGTGCCGAACGTCGCCGCCGCGACGACAGCGACCGCGAACAGGAGGACGAACCAGATCGCTAGGCGCATCGCGTTGGCAGCGCCGTGCTTACCGTGCGCTCAGGGCAGCCAGCGCGGCGAAGGTGTCGTCGGGGCGCGCCGGCGCCGACTGACGCGCCTGCTGCATCACCTGGCCGACGAGGTCGAGGGCGATCTGGGTCCGCTTCGATGAACGGTCGCAGTAGCGCTCGATCGCGCCCTGCACCCAGCGCAGGTCGCCCTGCGCTGCATCGAACTGGCGCGCGAGCAGCGACAGCCGCGCGTTGAGCAGGCGCAGCTTGATGTTTTCCTTCAGGAAGAAGGCCTGCTCGGGCGCGACCAGCATCGCTTCCGGGTGATCGATGCGCGTGATGCGAACCAGCGAACGGATTTCGGCCCACACGCTGTCGACCAGGAAACGGCCCGCACGACCCGATTCGTTCGAGAGCCAGCCGCCGAAACCGCTGGCCGATGCCGCCGACTCGGCCGCAGCCGCGGCCGCACCGGCGGGCACGCGCGCAGGCTCGCGCCGCGGCTCGGCGCGCGAAACGAGCGGCAGCTCGTCGATCAAGCGCACGGCCTCCTCGAGCTTGATCGACAGCGTCGCGACGTCGGCGACGCTCGCGGCCTTGACCCGATCGAGGTCGCGCGCGACGGCGCGACGAACCGGCTCGAGGCGCGGCTGGTTGGCGTGGGCGAAGCGATCGTCGATCTGCTTCAGCGCAGCGACGACCGGCTCGGCGCTGCCGGTGAGCGCGGCCTGCTGCAGGCCGGCACGAAGCGTTGCCTCGCCGTCGGCGACCAGGTTGTCGTCGCGCGAGCGCGCCACCGACTGGACCAGCGCCTCGAGCTGGCTGCGCTGCAGCGCGACCTCGTTGAGGCGCGCCTCGAGCAGTGCGACCTTGGCCGCGGCGTCGCGCGCGCCTTCCTGTGCCTGGCGCGCCAGCAGCGTCGACTCGGTGACGAGCAGCGCGCTTTCCTGCTGCCGCTGGACCAGCTCGCGCTCGCTGCTGCGAACCCGCTGGTCGGCGCGCCACGCGAAGAACAGGGCGACGATCGCCAGCAGCGCGAGCAGCACGACGGCGAGCGCCAGACCTCGGCCGCTCCAGGCGGACCCGCCGCCGCGAGTCGCGCCGCCCTGCAGCGGCGAAGTCGGGGCCGCCGGAGATGGGGCGGAAGTCGGCGGAACAGCGACGTCGCGAGGCGCGGAGGCAAGCGAGGAATCGTCGTTCACGGTCCGATCGATTGTATGCAGGCGACCACCGCGTCAAAGCGTGGGCCGGCTTCGATGACGCGTCCGAAGCCGGCAGCGCGGGCTCGCTCGGCAATGCGCGGATGGGTCGCGACCGCGCGCGACCGTGCGAAGCGGCCGGCGCCGGCGGCACGCTCGAGGTTCGCGATCGCCTCGGCGCTGCTGAACAGCCAGACGACCGCAGCGTCGGCGATTGCCTGCGTCAGCCGAAGCGCGGAGTCGCCGGCGAAGGCCGGTGCCTGGCGTCGATACGCCGGCAGCGAGTCGACCGTCGCGCCGGCTTGCCGCAACCGCTCGGCGAGCCAGTCGCGGCCGCCGTCGCCGCTGACGATGAGCGCGCTCGTGCCGCGCCAGTCGCGGCCTTGCAGACGATCCCAGAGCGACTCCGAGTCGAGCTGCGGCGCATCGCTCGCCGGCGCGACGATTGCTGCGTCGGGAACTCCAGCGTCGCACAACGCTTCGGCCGTTCCCGGCCCTGGTGCTGCGGCGACGACGCCTGCCGGCCAGGCGAGGTCGGACGGCCGTGCAGCGAAGAAGTGGATGACCGCGTTGCTGCTGACGAAGACGACCAGGCGTCGCGCGGCCAGGCCCGCCCACTCCGCCGCCAACCCGTGACGGTCGGCCACCGGCACGATCCCGATCAGCGGCAGCGCTTCGGCGTCGATGCCGGTCGCGCGCAGCCGATCGACCCAGACCGCCGCCTGCGCTGCCGGGCGGGTGACGAGAACGCGCGGTCCGCGCGGTGCGCTCACTCTCGTTCCGCGCCCGCGCCGAGGCTTTCGGCCGCGGCGAGATAGGGCCCGGCGCCGGCGGCGCGAAGCTCGAGCGCGGCGGCGTCTCCGAGCGCCGCGGCAGCGTGCTCGTCGGACGCCGGGCCGGCGATGCGCGCGCGCAGCAAGGGCGCGCCGCGTTCCGTGGGGTGACCGACCACCGCGTGGAGCTCGAGCGTGGCGCCGAGCCAGGTGGCGTGCGCGGCAAGCGGCATGCTGCAGCTGCCGCCAAGGGCGCGCGAGACGGCGCGCTCGGCGGCGACCGCCAGCCTGGTCGGTAGATGCGTGAATCCGGCCAGCCGCTCGATCAACGAGTGGTCGCCGGAACGCGACTCGATCGCGAGCGCACCCTGGCCGGCGCACGGCAGCATGCGCGTCGCGGCGAAGCGATCGCGGATGCGCGCCGCGAGGCCGAGCCGCACCAGTCCCGCGGCGGCGAGGACGATCGCGTCGTACTGGCCGTCGTCGAGCTTCCTGAGCCGCGTGTCGAGATTGCCGCGCAGCGGCTCGAGGCGCAGGTCGGCGCGCAGCGCCGCCAGCTGCACGATCCGGCGCAGGCTCGACGTGCCGACCACGGCGCCCTGCGGCAGCTCATCGATCGCGGCGTAGCGGCTCGACACCCAAGCGTCGCGCGGGTCCTCACGCTCGAGCACGGCGGCGAGCGCGAAGCCCGCCGGCAGATCCATCGGCACGTCCTTGAGCGAGTGCACCGCGAGGTCGGCGCGACCGTCGGCGAGCGCGGTCTCCAGCTCCTTGACGAACAGACCCTTGCCGCCGACCTTGGCGAGCGAACGGTCGAGGATCTGGTCGCCGCGGGTCGTCATCGGCAGCAGCGTGACCGCGGCGTCGCCGGCGCGCATCAGCAACGCGCGAACATGCTCGGCCTGCCAGAGCGCAAGGCGGCTCTCGCGCGTGGCGATGACGATCGGCGCGGGCATGCGAGGCATCCTAGCAGGCACGTCTCCTGCATGATGCGCGCCCATGGCCCAAACCAAACGCGACCTCGAGCTTGCCGCGCAGAAGAATCAGCCGCTCGTCGACGATGTCCGCCTGCTCGGCCGGATCCTCGGCGACGTCATTCGCGAGCAGGAAGGCAAGGCCGACTACGAGCGCGTCGAGCGCATCCGCCAGCTCGCCGTCGCCTACCGGAGGAAGAGCGACAAGCGCGCCGGACAGGCGCTCGACCGGCTGCTGACGAGCCTGAGCGGCGACCACACGGTGAGCGTGATCCGCGCCTTCAGCTACTTCTCGCACCTCGCCAACATCGCCGAGGACCGGCATCATCTGCGCCGCCGGCGCGTGCACGAGCGCCAGGGCCATCTGCAGGAGGGCTCGCTGGCGCTGGCGTTCGAGCGGCTGGCGCGGCGCGGCGTGACCGGCGAGCAGATCGTGACGACGCTGAACCATGCCTTCATCTCGCCGGTGCTGACCGCGCACCCGACCGAGGTGCAACGGAAGAGCATCCTCGACGCCGAGCGCGCGATCGCCGAGTTGCTGGCGGCGCGAACGCCGCAGGCGAGCGAGCGCGAGCTCGCCGACAACGAGGCGCTGATCCGCGCCCGCGTCACCCAGCTCTGGCAGACGCGGATGCTGCGCACCGCCAAGCTGACCGTCGACGACGAAATCGAGAACGCGCTCAGCTACTACCGCGCGACCTTCCTGGCGCAGATCCCGATCCTCTATCGCGAGATCGAGGAGGCACTGCCAGGCCACGACATCGCTAGCTTCTTCCGCATGGGCAACTGGATCGGCGGCGACCGCGACGGCAACCCGTTCGTGGGCGCCGCGACGCTGCAGACCGCGTTCATGCGCCAGAGCGAGACGGTGCTGCGCCACTACCTGACGCAGGTCCACGAGCTCGGCGCCGAGCTCTCCAACTCGGCGACGTTGCAGGCGATCACGCCGCAGATGCAGGCGCTCGCCGACGCCTCCGGCGACACCAGTCCGCACCGCGAGGACGAGCCGTACCGGCGCGCCCTGATCGGCATCTACGCCCGCCTGGCGGCGACGCTGCAGGTCCTCACCGGCACCGAAGCGCTGCGCCATGCGATCGCGCCGAGCGCGCCCTATGCCGCGGCCGCGGAGCTGCTCGCCGACCTGCGCACGATCGAGGTCTCGCTGATCTCGCATCACGCCGAGGCGCTGGTGCGGCCGCGCCTGGCGCCGCTCGTGCGCGCGGTGCAGGTGTTCGGCTTCCATCTCGCAACCGTCGACCTGCGCCAAAGCTCCGACAAGCACGAGGCCGTCGTGGCCGAGCTGCTCGCGGTGGCGCGCATCGAGGCCGACTACTCGGCGCTCGCCGAGCCGGCACGGCGCGAGCTGCTGCTGCGCGTGCTCGATGACGCGCGACCGCTGCGCGTCGGTGCGAGCGAGCGCGACGAGGCGTACAGCGAGGCGAGCCGAAACGAGCTGGCGATCTTCGAGACCGCGGCCGAGATGCTGCGCCGCTTCGGCCGCGAGGCGCTGCGCCACTGCATCATCTCGCACACCGAGAGCGTCAGCGACCTGCTCGAGGTGCTGGTGCTGCTGAAGGAAGGCGGACTGCTGCGCGGAACGCTCGACGACCATGCCACCACCGCATTGATCGTCTCGCCGCTGTTCGAGACCATCGGCGACCTGCGCAGCGCGGCGACGATCATGCGCGAGTACTACGCGCTGCCCGGCGTCGCCGACATGATCCAGCGCTCGGGCGCCGAGCAGGACGTGATGATCGGCTACAGCGACAGCAACAAGGACGGCGGCAGCTTCACCAGCAACTGGGAGCTGTACTGCGCCGAGATCGCGCTGGTCGCTCTCTTCGCCGAGTTGCGCGGCACGCACGACATCACGCTACGCCTGTTCCACGGCCGCGGCGGAACGGTCGGCCGCGGTGGCGGACCGAGCTACCAGGCGATCCTGGCGCAGCCTCCGGGAACGGTGAACGGCCAGATCCGCCTCACCGAGCAGGGCGAGGTGATCGCGTCGAAGTACGCGCAGCCCGAGATCGGCCGGCGCAACCTGGAGACGCTGGTCGCGGCGACGCTCGAGGCGACGCTGCTGCAGCCGACGCGCAGCGCGCCGAAGAGCTTCCACGAGGCGGCGCAGGCGATCAGCAGCGCGAGCATGGCGGCGTACCGGGCGCTGGTCTACGAGACGCCCGGTTTCACCGACTACTTCTTCGGCGCGACGCCGATTCGCGAGATCGCCGAGCTCAACATCGGCTCGCGCCCGGCATCGCGTAAGGCCAGCCGCTCGATCGAGGACCTGCGCGCGATCCCGTGGAGCTTCAGCTGGGGCCAGTGCCGCGTCGCCCTGCCCGGCTGGTATGGCTTCGGGCTGGGCATCGAGGCCTATCTCGCTGGCGACGACCGCGCTCGACG
>Ga0207691_10005460_pt1 | contig 12275 bp, 9 predicted proteins | sample KBSM13metaG_FD_184327 | JGI IMG/M metagenome (GOLD analysis project Ga0207691, IMG submission 184327) | Miscanthus rhizosphere microbial communities from Kellogg Biological Station, Michigan, USA - KBS M1-3 metaG (SPAdes) (version 2) | ecosystem: Host-associated > Plants > Roots > Rhizosphere >...
AGGTCAAAAGGCGAAGTTGAAATCTGCACTCGCCCGCAAACGTAATAAGAAGAAGGGTCGCATGCGAATTCCGCGCGACTAATTCCTGCTCCCAACCGAACGCGGCTCAGGCCGCGTTCTCATCTCACCAGCCGTTTCAAAAAATCGGTCGAGAAGTGGACGCTCCTGAGTTTGAGCGAGGCCATCGAAACTGTAGTGTGTTAAGTCGAGTCCTCTCGATGCAATCCCATATGACGAGAATCCTGGTCACAAACGATGACGGCATTCATTCAGACGGGCTCCATAAACTAGAGACAGCCCTTAAGGAATTGGGCGACGTCTATGTGGTTGCGCCGGCATCAGAAATGAGTGGAGCCTCGCATAGCCTTACGCTCGCGCGTCCGCTGCGCATCCGGCAACTCGACGATCGTCACTGGGCTATCGATGGCACTCCAACCGATTGCGTTACATTAGCTTTAAACAAGATTCTTTTTCCCGATGAGCTTCCAGATATTTGTGTTTCTGGAATCAATCACGGTGGCAATCTAGGTGACGATGCGACGTACTCCGGCACCGTGGCCGGCGCTTTGGAAGCGACAATACTGGGTGTTCCCGGGATTGCCCTGAGTTTGGTCGCCCGCGACAACTTCGATTTCTCAGCGTCAGCGTCTATAGCTGTTGCGGCGGCTCGGAAAGTGTTGGAGGAAGGTTTGCCGGAAGGGACATTGCTGAATATCAATATTCCGCCTGGTGAAATCAAAGGTGTGAAAGTGACGCGTCTGGGAATTAAGATGAAGTATGCGCGCCCAGTGATCACTGAGCACATCGATCCTCGTGGCAAACCGTACTTTTGGATTGGTGAAGAGTACTTCAACAGAAACTCGGCCGAGGGCACTGACTATCATGCAGTCGAACTTGGTCATGTTTCGGTCACTCCGCTGAAGTGTGACATGACAGATCACGATGCACTGACGGCGATCGAAACCTGGAATTACCTGAGTGACTCGGAACTGCTGCACAAGGACTGATTGTAGTACTTTGTTCTTTGTACTTTGTTCTTTGACCCTCGAGCGCTGATGTCTTCCTCGACAAAGAACAAAACACTAAGCACAAAGTACAAAGTACAAATTTCAATTCCTAAGGTCGACTTCTTTCCTTGCAATCCGCAAATCGACATCAGCCTGCCGCCTTGCAGGAATACACCATCCCACGGGACCGAATGGTCGCTCGTCTGCGCGAACACTACGGCATTAAAGATCTGAAGGTTTTGGAAGCGATGCGAAACGTACCGCGTCACTTCTTTGTTCCGGAAGCCCTTCGCGGACGGGCGTATGGTGACCACGCGTTACCCATCAGTGCCAACCAAACAATCTCGCAACCGTACATCGTGGCGAAGATGACGGAACTGTTGGAACTCGATGCGAACGCTCGTGTGCTCGAGATTGGTGCAGGTTCTGGTTATCAAACCGCAGTGTTGTCGAAAGTCGCGGCGCAGGTTTATTCGATTGAACGCATTGGCGATCTGGCGCGTGAAGCCCAAACAAGGATTCGACAGCTTGAGATTTACAACGCCACCGTGAAGTGTTTCGACGGCACGCTCGGGTGGGCTGCGCACGCTCCCTATGACGGAATTCTGGTGGCAGCCGGTGGGCCAACAATACCTGAACCTCTCATTACGCAATTGAAGGTTGGTGGTCGCTTAGTACTTCCGGTCGGCGAGTCGCGCGATGCGCAGCGGTTAATGCGTGTCGTTAAGACCGAGCAGGGAAGAAAAGTTGAAGACCACGGAGCCTGTGCTTTTGTTCCGCTCATCGGTCAGCACGGTTGGACGGAAAGATAAGTTAGTTTCGAGTTTCAGGTTTCGAGTTTCAAGTTAGTGACTGCAGGTTAACTCGAGACTCGAAACCCGAAACTCGAAACTGTTAAGAACCCAATGATCGCAAAAATAATCGAGTACTTGTCGTACTTCATCGTTTCGGTAATCTCTGCGCTCGGATATTCCGGCGTCGTTTTACTAATGGCGATTGAGTCCGCGTGCATACCGCTTCCTTCCGAGATCATCATGCCTTTTTCGGGTTACCTGGTTTCACGAGGCGAAATGAATCTTTGGGGCGTGGGTATCGCTGGAGCAGTTGGATGTGTGCTCGGTTCCTTAGTGGCCTATTGGGTCGGAATGTATGGCGGTCGACCTCTTATTGAAAAGTATGGTCGTTACATTCTTCTGTCGCGGCATGACCTCGATTTGGCCGACCGCTGGTTCGCCAAGTACGGCGAGGCAATCGTTTTCATCAGTCGCCTGCTTCCTGCGATTCGCACGTTCATTGCTTTTCCGGCAGGTGTTGCGCGAATGAATCTGACGAAATTCATTATCTATACGTTCGCCGGATCTTTACCGTGGTGCTTGGCACTCGCATACGCCGGCCAGAAACTCGGTGAACAATGGAACAAGGACGACACGCTCAAGACTTGGTTTCACCGGTTCGACTTCCTAATCGGTATCGTCGGCGTACTGGCAGTTGTCTGGTGGGTTCGCCGTCACATCAAACACTCGCGACTGGAACCCGCCAAGTAGTTCAGACCTGAAACTGATTCCAAGGGCCATAAGTCGATCAACTGCAGTTTCGGAAGGGCTACTTAGAAAGATCAAATAAGGCCTTTCTGAAAACCAGGATTCGCATTCCTTCCTGATCCAAATACAAACCATTCACGTCTCGAACGGTCGCGTGCTGCGCGCTCTGCACAGTCTTTCCTGCGAAAACTATCTTCGTGAACGACTTTCCAATAGAATCAAATTCAAACGCACTAATATCTAAACCTAATGACCACCATTCCGCTGTCTGGTAGAAGAAACTGGTGAAAAAAGATCTGACAGAACAAGGGGCCAATCTACAGAGATCAAAAGGTGAGGCGTTGACCCAGAATCCAAATAACAAGTTTATGGTGGTGGGACTGGGGGCCTCAGCCGGCGGGATTCAGGCACTTAAGGAGTTCTTTTCCAGGGTTTCTACCGACAGCGGGATGGCCTACGTCGTGATCCTGCACATGTCGCCAGAGCACGAGAGCAAGCTTGCTGAGATTCTACAAGTGACCTGCTCCCTCCCGGTTACCCAGGTTAGTAACCGGGAGGGAATCGTTCCCAACCACGTATACGTTATCCCTCCCAATCAAAAGCTTGAAATCACTGACGGTCACCTCGTACTCACCACCATGATTGGTATCGAAGAACGGCGTTCACCTGTCGATCTTTTCTTTCGCACACTCGCGGAAGCACGCGAATCGGAGGCCGTTGCGGTAATTCTTTCGGGGACGGGGGCCAATGGCTCAATGGGTTTAAAGCGCATTAAGGAGCATGGCGGCGTAGCTTTCGTGCAGGATCTAAATGAAGCCGAATATTCTGATATGCCCCGAAATGCCATCGCCACTGGCATGGTTGACTACATACTCCCGGTCGCCCAAATACCGGCGAAGATCCTCTCGTACAAGGCACACGTCGGAACTGTTCAGATTCCTGAGCAACCAGAAGAAACTCCAAAAACGGACGAACAGGCGCTGGTGGATATTTTTACGCACCTGCGCATTCGAACTGGACATGACTTTTCAAATTACAAACGGGCCACAATTCTCCGCCGGATTGACAGGCGACTCGGCCTGCGCGAGGTTAACAGTCTTTCGGATTACTCTCGTTACCTGCGTGAAAAACCATCAGAAGTCCAGTTACTGATGAAGGATCTGCTCATCAGCGTTACTAATTTCTTTCGAGATCATGAATCGATCGAAATGCTGACGTCGAAAGTGATGCCCAGGTTATTCGAGTCAAAGAAATCTGACGAGCCGATTCGAGTGTGGGTGCCAGGGTGTGCAACTGGCGAAGAGGCTTACTCGATCGCCATACTTTTTTCCGAGTACCTCTCGACCAATGTGCGACCTCCTAGTCTACAGATCTTTGCTACCGACCTCGACCAGGAGGCGATTCAGGTCGCTCGGGAAGGACTTTATAAAGATGCCGAAGTGGCAGACATTTCTCCAGAAAGACTACGACGTTTCTTTAATCGTGAGTCTGATGGTTACAGAGTTCGTCGCGAACTGCGTGAGGTGATCCTATTTGCCGCGCACAATGTGATCAAAGATCCGCCATTCTCTCACCTTGATTTGATCTCGTGTCGGAATTTACTCATCTATCTGAATAGGATTGCGCAGACGAGAGTGCTCGAGGTTTTTCATTTTGCGCTCAATCCGAGCGGCTACTTGTTTCTTGGCGCTTCTGAATCAGTCGATGGTACGGGTGATTTGTTTGGTGTAGTTGACAAAGAGCATCACATCTTTCGCAGCCGACCCGTTCCATCCAGGGCTTTCCCAGTACCTGAGGTTACATTCAGGCCGATACTCTCGCTGACGGAAAGGGAAAAGACACCCGAGGAGAGGAGGGCCATCGAAAGACTCTCATACGCAGATCTTCATCTCAGGTTGCTTGAGCAGTATGGGCCGCCGAGTGTAGTCGTCAACGAAGAATACGATATCGTCCATCTTTCTGATCGGGCGGGTAAATACTTACAAGTAACTGGCGGCGAGCCTTCGCACAATCTCCTGAAGGTCATTCGGCCGGAGCTGCGCCTGGAACTACGCACAGCTCTTTACCAGGCTGTTAATGATCGAACAAATGTAGAAGCGCGGGGATTGACAGTCGGAATCGAGGAGGGAGTTCAGCTAGTTGACATCATCGTCCGTCCGGTCCTTCGCGAGGAGGATGCGACGCGAGGTTTCGTGCTCGTCCTTTTTGAAGAAGCAGGCACACCAGAGAATACTGCGATCAGGCGAGCAGTTGCGTCGGATGATCCACTTGCCCGTAGGTTGGAAGACGAATTAGTCCACTCTAAATCGCAGCTTCGGGCCACTGTCGAACAATACGAGATTCAGCAAGAAGAGCTGCGAGCCTCAAATGAAGAGCTCCAGGCAATGAACGAAGAATTACGTTCGGCGGCAGAGGAGCTTGAGACCAGCAAAGAAGAACTCCAATCGATCAATGAAGAACTAACGACGGTGAATCAGGAGCTCAAGATCAAAATTGAAGAGTTGAGCCAAGCGAATAACAATTTCCAGAACCTGATGAACTCGACGAATATTGGGACGGTGTTTCTCGATCGCACACTAACGGTTCGGCAATTCACACCGGCGGCGCGGGAGACTTTCAATCTAATACCCACCGATATTGGTCGTCCGTTAATGGACATCACAAGCAAACTCGATGAGCAGAATCTTTTACCCACAATCGATTCGGTACTGAGCAACCTCAAAACGATTGAGCGCGAGGTCAAAGCTAACGACCGTTCATTCATTCTGAGCGTTTCGCCGTATCGGACAGGCGATGACAGGATAGATGGCGTCGTAATCACGCTAGTGGACGTTACCGATCTCACTCGGGCTCGGGAAGATTTGCGAGTCGCTCGTGAGAATCTCGAGTCGCAGGTTTCAGAGCGAACAAAAGAGCTGGGTGATGCTAACGAAGCACTCAAGATCGAAATTGCGCGCCGGCAGGACGTCGAGGATGCTCGTCTGCAACTGCTCAGCGAATTGGTAACTGCACAGGAAAATGAACGTCGCCGCGTTTCCCTTGATCTACACGATCAGCTCGGACAGCAGTTAACCACGTTGCGTTTAAAGCTGGAGTCGTTAAAGTCAACGATCACGGATACGACTTTAAGTTCGTCGGTGGATGAGTTACAGGAAATCGTGAAACAACTTGACTCGGATGTTGATTTCCTCGCGTGGCAACTGAGACCAATGGCTCTCGATGATCTGGGCCTGGCGGCTGCGTTGGGTAATTACGTAAAACAGTGGGCAGAACATTTTGATGTTGATGCAGAATTTCGCGCAGGCGATTTCAAGGGCGACCGTTTGTTACCGCAAGTCGAGACGAACCTGTATCGAATCGTTCAGGAGGCCTTAACTAATTGCGCTAAACATGCGAAATGTTCGCGGGCGGAGATACTCCTTGAACGAACTGATCAGCATGTGGTTTTGATAATTGAGGACAATGGAGTTGGCTTTGATACGGACGCTGTACCTCAACATGATTCGAGATGGGGGCTCCTGGGTATGCGAGAACGTGGAAAGCTGTTGTCGGGAACCGTAGAGGTCGAATCAAGTCCGAATCAGGGAACAACTATCTACGTTCGCGTTCCGCTCATGAATAAAACGGACGAAGGATCTGATGATGAATAAGATTCGAATTCTACTCGCAGAGGATCACGTCACGGTTCGAGAAGGTTTGAAAATGTTGATTGGACGCGAGCCCGACATGGAAATCGTCGGCGAAGCCGCTGATGGGCGCGAAGCAATTGAAAGAGCAAGCGAACTACGCCCTGAAATTGTTGTAATGGACATTTCGATGCCGGGCTTGAACGGACTCAAAGGTACCCGGAAACTAAAAGAGCTGTATCCCGAAATTCACGTCATTGCTTTGACGCGGCATAAAGAAAGCGGATATGTCCAGGAACTCTTGCTGGCCGGTGCTTCCGGCTATGTTCTAAAGCAAAGTTCGTCAGATGAGTTGATTAGAGCGATTCGCGCAGTCCATTCCGGTAAGAGCTATCTTGATCCCGCAGTAACATCTCAAGCATTGAACAAGTCCTCGCCCGGAGACCTCAAAGTAGCCATTTCTAGTTCCATGCAGCTCAGTAATCGTGAATCAGAAGTTCTTAAACTGATTGCATCGGGCTACAGCAATAAGGAAATCGCTGCACAGTTACAAATCAGCGTAAAAACTGTCGAGGCACACAAAGCTAATTCAATGAAAAAGATCGGACTGCGAAGCAGAATCGATATCGTCAAGTACGCTTTACTCCAAGGATGGCTCGCGACCAACTAACCCTCAGCTTCACAAGCGAACCCTCCGCTAAGATTAGGGATATTCCCTAACTTTCATTCGTCTCTTCCTAATAGAGCATCTCCAGGCAGCGCAGTAATTTTAAGTCCTCAAAACTATCAAACGCCTTCTGTTCGGAACGAATTGTCCACGGCAAGTCTTGAAATCGTTTTGACGCGGGAGAGCGAAACCCTCTTTTTTAGATGAGACTATTGCTTTAGGTTCCTCATGGGTACTCCCCAAACTTTTGCCGAAAGCGCTGCGGCCCCCTCAATTCGCAGGGTCTTGGTAGTTGAAGACCACGACGATACTCGGGCAATGCTTCGAACAGTTCTTGAAATGGAGAATCTTTCAGTACTTGAGGCCGTCGATGGCGAGGCTGCCTATGCTTTCGCGATCAAAGAGTGTCCGGATCTTATTCTTATGGATTTTACGCTTCCGATTCAGGATGGTCTTGCCGCCACTCGCGCGATTCGAAAGCACCGCATAGTAGGTGAAACGCCAATAATTTTCTTATCTGGCAGAGCGGAACCTGCCGGGCGTCAAGCCGCATTTGAAGCCGGCTGTAATGATTTTTTGATTAAGCCAATCGATCTGGACGAGGTGCTAATGGCAGTCCGGCGGTGGCTTAGTCCGGCTTGGCGCCTCGAAAACCTTGAGGAGTTATGAGAAGTGGAAACCAAATTGAATTTGCCGAGGCTCCTTGGATTGTTTGAGCTTGATGAAAACGGGAAAGTCTTGTACTCGAGTTTTCAGTCAGCAGAAGGACCAATGCGTCGACAGTCCGACCTTGACGGCGTCGACTTCTTCCGGGAAATAGCGTCTTTCACTAATGTGGGAGAGTTTCATAACCGCTTTGAGTTCTTTCGCCTGGCCGAGGCGCGCTCTAGTAGTTTTACCTTCACCTGCCAATACCCCGACGGGGAACATCTCGTAAAGATCGTGATGGCGCGGTTAATGACCGAGACGGGTCCCACGTCATTTCTGGTTCACTTCCGCAAACCGTAACTCATACCTGGTTTCCTCACGTAGTTCCTTTGGGCACCGATGCGACGAATCGATCGCCGCGGAGTTCACGAAGTTCGTGAACGTAAGACAGAACGGTCTGCCCGTTTGTTAATGCTATGACCCATGTTTTTGCCGCAATATTAAGAAGTCCAGCCTGGCGAATATCATCGAGATCATCGTAAAGCGTTTTTCCTTTTTTACCTTCAAAACCCAATGCTTTGTCACTGATCCCCATGACTCTTTGCCCATCCTCAGGAGTATTTCCGAACTCCGGGAACTTGAAACTCAAACACTTGCCACCTGTTGAAAGTGCTTTTTGTTGGCCGTATGTGATCTTGGTCACGGCAAACACCTAGCAAAAGTGACAGTATTCAAGGAGTTGTTTCATGGAAGATTCTAAGCTCAGTGAATCTTTAGCTGTCTTGTTACCTATAGTCCCGTTGCGTGCTTCTTAGGAGACTTCACGGTGGCGAAGTACCTCAAACTTGTAGTGCTTATGGTAGTTCTGTGCCCTTTGTTATGGCTCAGTTCGGGTTCCTTTTCCGGCAACGCGACCGCAACAAGCGCCGACCCTCCACAAGGGGCCAAGCCGCTCGACGATCAATATGTCGGAACTGAGACCTGCAAAGCCTGCCACGAGGACCAGTTCAACAACTTCCTTCACACTTCCCACGCGAAGCTCGGTGACCTGGGTTCCTGGAAGGGCAAGGTAACGGGCTGTGAAGCGTGCCACGGACCAGGTAAGGCCCACGCAGAGGAAGGGGATCCGAAAAAGATTATCTCCTTCAAAAACAAGGGTTCGAAATTGATTTCCGAAACTTGTTTGACTTGCCACGCCGGCAGGGAAGAGCACAACAACTTCCGCCGGGGCGAACACTGGCGCAACGACGTCGGCTGCACGGACTGCCACTCTTCACACGCGCCTGCCGGCGGAAGGAATACTCCAGGCTCAATTACTTTTGTTGGTAAATCGAATGCCGAGAAGCCGGGCTTTTCAACCATCCATTTATTGAAGGTCGGTGAGCCGCAGCTCTGCCTCAGCTGTCACAACGAGGTCAAACCTGACTTCAACAAGCCGTTCCATCACAAAGTCCTTGAAGGAATGATCAAATGCAGTGACTGCCACAATCCACACGGCGGTTTTGAGTTGAAGCAGGCCAGACTTGCGACTGGAGCCGACGCAGGGTGCGTTAAGTGCCACGCCGACAAGCAGGGGCCTTTCACGTACGAACACGCTCCGTTGAAGACTGAGGGCTGCTCTGCATGTCATACGCCGCATGGATCCTCGAATCCCCGCTTGCTCAGGTTTACACAGGTCAATCAGCTTTGTCTGACCTGTCACAGTGTCGCTCACGGCGTGGGAGCCGATGAGCCTGCTGGGCCACAACACAATCAGAATGCGCAATATGCGAATTGCACGGCTTGCCACGTCAAGATTCACGGATCGCGCACAAGCCCGGTCTTCTTCAGGTAGCTTTGCATTACGGGAACTCTTTCATGGACTGGTAATTCCTATGAATCGCAAAACACCATCGATCATTGCGGGGTTGCTATGCACTTTCCTTGTATCGACAGCAACAATCAAAGCACAGCAGCCAAGTCCAAGCCCGAAAAAAGACACAGCGGATAATTCGACTGTGCAGGCTGGTGAGGATGCAGGCAGCTACAACATCGTTTCCTCAATTGAGATTGGTTACCGTGGAAAAAGCGTCGATGGCGACATAAACAAATACAAAAGCGACCTCAACTATACGGCTGGACCAAGATTGTTCGATTCCACATTTCTGATGAGGTCAAATGAGGAAAAGGGTGCCTGGATTAATACGCTTCTCGTTACCTCTACAGGGTGGGGCGGAGATCCAAGTGGACAGGTAAGCGTCAACGCTGAGAATTCGAAGTGGTGGCGCTTTGACGGTCAATATAGACGCTTTAAGTACTTTAGGTTTCTGAACAACTTTGTGAACCCTAACTGGGCTTTTACTCCTCCCGTTCCTCCTAATCCTGTCACAGGGGAACACGGGTATAACACCAAGACACAGTTAGGCGATTTTGACCTTACCCTTCTGCCCAAGGATCACAGATTTCACTTCACCGTGGGTTATTCGCCCGAACGTTACAGCGGACCAGCGTTCACTAATTACCATCTCGGTGGCAATGACTTTAACTATCCTCAGAATCTGAAATCGCGTGCGGATGATTATCGATTTGGCGCCGATGCTAGAGTCGCTGGATTTGATTTGAGCTTCTTGCAGGGATTCCGGCGTTTCCGTGATGATAGCTTTGTCGATTTGGGACCTACGAAGGGAATTAATGCAGCCTCTTCCGCCTTCAACTTTGCGAGCTTCACTCACAATGAACCCACTCGTGGAAGCGTTGACTTCACCCGTTTCAGTGCTCACACGCTTATAGCTAAGCAGCTTGATATTACTGCCAGGGTTGTTTACAGCAAGTCAGACACTAACTTTACCCAAGTCGAAAACTTCACTGGCACGAACTTTAATCCAAGGGTGACAGGCTGGCCTCCCAGTCCGCCTAACGCAACACCAAATACACTGAACTTGGGCCAATACAACATCACGGGTGATTCGGAGCGCCCATATTGGCTTGGAGATATCGGTGTCACTTGGTTCGCCACTAATAAGTTTCGGATCTCAAATACGTTCCGGGTTGAAGACTTCAATATAACTGGCAATGCGGTATTTGCCGACCGCTTTACAATTACGCGACCCACAGGCGCAACGACGAGAACAGATACGTTCAGCATTGGAAATCTGGACGCTCATCGCAGGACGGAGTATCGGAAATACCAGAACACAATCGAAGGCGATTATCAGTTCAATGCCCGTAACTCCGTGCATTTTGGCTATCGATACGCACACCGACGTGTTTTCGAAGGTTTCGAGGGATTCAACCTTGGTTCAAATGGTTCAATCCCACCCCCAACCCGTTCATCAAGTGCGGTGGAAGACGAAAACAACACTCATGCAATCTTTGGTGGTTTCAAAACTCGGCCAATATCTGATTGGACGGTTTACTTCGACGCTGAACACGGAACCGCAGATAACGTATTCACACGCATCGGCAACTACAATTACACAAACTTCCGCGTCAAGAGTCGTTATTCACCAAGAAAAGATCTCTCTTTGAATGTTGCGTTAATAACTCGCAACAACGCTAATCCGTCTGAGATTGCGGAAGTTTCGCTGACTGACTTTGGGGTTGAAACGAAGTCGCTGATCTTTACCTCGTCGGTTGATTGGCAGGTAAGCTCAGCTTTCACAATTAGTACTGGTTACAACTACAACTGGCTCAACAGCGACGCCGTCGTGGATTATTTCTATAACAGCATCCAACACCCGATGGGACACAGCCTCTATTACGTGAGGAACAGTTTCTTCTTCATCGATACGACAATTCGGTTCGCGAGACGAGCCACACTTTTTACTTCTTACCGGGTGAACCACGACAATGGACAGGGTTCACGAGTCGCCGATCCTTTAGGCAATCCCGGAAATCTTCTTTCGTCATACCCGATGACTTTTCAATCTCCTGAGGTGAGGCTCGCGATCAAAATCAATCGCCGGCTCGATTGGAATTTCGGATATCAGTATTACAACTACAATGAAAGTCAGGTGGTTGGACCGCGCCCACAGAACTACCATGCGCATCTGCCTTATACGTCTTTGCGCTTGTACATCGGTCGGAAAGAATAGCTGTTCCGTTTAGGCTCAGACTTCAATGCATTCTCCGGTCACTCAACAAGAGTCCGGAGTTTGTACATTTAGGAAATGATGTTCTGAAACAAGTGCCGAGTAAGCGACACGCAATCAAAGTTGGAGCGGTTCTTGTCAGCGCGCTGGTTTTGTTTTTTATTCCAACATTGGTGCGGAGCGTCGATGTGTTCAGCGTGCCACAAGGATCACGGCAAGACTCTCAACATCGTCGCGGGAAGAAAAAAAGATCCGTAGCTAAGAAATCACCCGGCCGTTACGCAAACTTTTCCCACACCACGCACGTGACTACTCAGAAACTCGCTTGCTCGAGTTGTCACAAGTTTCCAACTGAGAACTGGAAACAAGTGCGTAAAGGCGACGCCGCCTTTCCGGATGTCGCCGAGTTTCCGCAACACTCCGCATGTCTGGATTGTCATCGGAAACAATTCTTTGCGCGAGAACGACCCGCACCAAGTATCTGTGCAAACTGCCATGTGAACGTCACACCACGTGACACTGCGCGTTACCTGTTTCCAAGCCTGGGAGATGTGACCGAGCCAACGGCTGCACGTAAGGATTTCGTCACTGAGTTTGCTGTGAACTTTCCACACGAGAAGCATCTCGAGGTAATCAGCGCTGCCAATCGAAGTTTGGGACCAATGCAGCTGGCACAGCTTGTCGCAGTATCGTGGAAGGAACAGGAGAAGCCGGCC
>Ga0207691_10005461_pt1 | contig 12272 bp, 11 predicted proteins | sample KBSM13metaG_FD_184327 | JGI IMG/M metagenome (GOLD analysis project Ga0207691, IMG submission 184327) | Miscanthus rhizosphere microbial communities from Kellogg Biological Station, Michigan, USA - KBS M1-3 metaG (SPAdes) (version 2) | ecosystem: Host-associated > Plants > Roots > Rhizosphere >...
TCCGTGCTGCTGCACATCCGCGACGTCACCGGGCTGATGCCGCACATCTACTTCCGCTGGACGGAGGGAAACCCGTTCACCAACCTCCTGCGGTTCCTGGCTTTCGGCGAAGGCGAGATTGCCCCGGTGACGCGCGAAGTGCTGCGCGAGGCCGAGCCGGACGTCACCCGGCGTCCGTGGGTCCACGTCGGCTGAGACCGCGCCCGGCGGCAGGCGTAAGGCCACAAGCGTCTCGAACACAAACGCCTCGAACACAAACGCCCCTCCGGAGGAATCCTCCGGAGGGGCGTTGTGGTCTTCGGGGAAAGTGTCCCGGCCAGGTGGCCGGGGCTTTTTCCGGAGTACTTAGAGCGGGCGGATGTTCTCAGCCTGCGGGCCCTTCGGGCCCTGCGTGACGTCGAATTCAACCTTCTGGTTCTCGTCCAGCGAACGGTAGCCGCTGGTAGCGATTGCCGAGTAGTGGGCGAAAACGTCGGCCGACCCGTCATCCGGGGCAATGAAGCCAAAACCCTTTTCGGCGTTGAACCATTTAACTGTGCCTGTAGCCATGCCTTTATCCTTCTGAAATGCTGCTGATCTCCGGCGGCCATAAGGCCAACGGCTGCGGAGACATTCGTCCGCTGTCCCCAACGTACGGTGCGACGGGCCGCGGTGCAAGGGTCTGACGGGGGTCTTCGTCCCGGCCGGCCGCTTTCGTCAGGCCGAGACGGTGGCGTCGAAGAGCGCAATCAGGTCCCGGCTGATCTGGTACGGCGAGGTCTCGGACGGGCTGTGGCCCGCGCGGTAGACCGAAATCCGCGCACCGATCGACTGCGCGAAGCTCCGGTGCAACGCCAGCGGCCAGAGGTCGTGTTCGCCGACTGCGACAAGCTTTGGCAGCGTCGCGGCCGCCAGCACCCGCCGCAGATCCGGGGTGTGCTTCATAAGGCCGATGATGTCGACCACCGAGGCGCGGCGCGTGAACGCGAACCGGCTCCTGACGAACCGCAGCCGCTGCGGCGCCACCCGGGCAATATTGCTGCGGATGCCCCAAATCATTAATGCGGTGCCGACCCTGGAGGTGACCCAGCAGCTGACCCAGCCAGCCAGGCGCACATAACGGAGGCTCTGCCCCGGCTCCGGCGGGCAGCTGATGAGGGTCAGGCTGCGGAACTTTTCTGGCCGCTGGACGAACGCCAGTTGGGCAACCACCGCCGCGAAGGAATACCCCACGACGTGCACCGCGCCTTGGTCGGTGTCCAGCATGGCCAGGAGATCGTCGCGGAACAGCTCGTAGTCGTAGCAGTTCCGGGGCGGAACGAGGTTTTCGGGCCCGGCCTGGGCGGATTCATACTGCCCGGCGATGTCGCAGCTGAGGACGAAGTAGCCGGCCGCGGCGAGCTCGGGCAGCATGAGGATGAAGTCTTCCTTGGAGCCGGTTGCGCCCGGGACCAGCAGGACGCGCGGCTTCCCAGGATCTCCGGCAGCGATCGTCGCCAAGGTCCCGCTCGGTGCCTCGAACTCACCGCGCATCACGCCTGCCGGAAGGACGGCCCAGTCGAAGTCGGGCAACGCGGCGTCCCGGCGGGCGGCATCGTCCACCAGCCCCGAACCAAAGCCCTCGGGAACCTGGCCGCCCTGTGCGTTACTGCCGGCAGACACCATCTATCTAACATAGCCCCCCGCCGGCGGCGCGGCGGAGGTCGCTACAATTCAACGGTCCGGCGCCGGCCGGTCCGGAGGTTCAGCTCAGCCAGCCAGGCTGCCGGCGGCCGTCGCGGGCGAGAGCGGAGCGTCGACCTGCCGTACCGTTCCGGCCGACCCGTCCACGGTCACGGTCTCCCCGGTCCGCAAACGGGTGGTCGCGTCCGGCACGCCCACCACCGCCGGGATGCCGTATTCGCGGGCCACCACGGCGCCGTGCGAGATCACCCCGCCCATTTCCATCACCAGGGCGCCGGCCGTCATGAACAGCGGCGTCCAGCCGGGGTCGGTGGAGGGTGCCACGAGGATTTCCCCGGGCTCGAGGTGCGCGCCCACCGGATCCAGGATGACCCGGACCGTTCCGGTGGCGGTGCCGGCCGACGCCGGTGTCCCGGCGAGGGCGCCGGAAGCGGGGGACTTGGCCATCACGGCCGCCTCCACGTCCGTGCCGTCGGAGAGCAGGAGCCGGGGAATCCGGCGCCGGCGCAGTTCGACGTCGTAGATCCGGTGGCGGCCCGCGACGATGCCCTTGAGGTCGGCGCCCCGCAAACCGACACGGACCTCGTCGAATTCCAGGAAATACACGTCGTCCGCGGCGGCGATCGCACCGGACCGGGCCAGCTCGATGCCGATCGCGTTGAGCTGGCGGTGCATTTCCGCGAGGGCGAGGATGATGTAGAACTTGGGCAGTTCGCGCAGTCCGGACAGCTGGCGGGTCCGGCGCAGGCAGAATTCCACCAGCCGGGCACGGATCCGGCTCCGGACCCTGGTCCGTTCCACCAGGCTGCGGATCCTGGCCTCGGCATGTTCCTCGGCGCGGGCGAACTGCCGGTCGGGCGCCTGCTCGGGGTCGGCCACATGAAGGTAGTTCGAGATCATCCCGAGGATGTGGTCCGGCTTCTCCGACCACCGCGGCATGCCAAGGTCGATCTCCGCCACGGCGCGGTGGCCGTAGCGGTCCAGGAACCCGTGCAGGCCGGTCTGTGCCACTGCGGGCAGCGAGCCGGCCTTGTACAGGGCGGCCAGTTCCCTTGGCCCGTGGGCCAGGAACACCTCCCGGGACGCGGCATTCGCGCCGACGGTGACGGCCAGTTGCCAGAGCTCGAGGTCCATCTCGGTGGTGACATTGTTGGGCAGACCCCGCAACACGGCCTCGAGTTCCCGCGGTGCCGCGATGCCGCGCAGCAGCCTGCGCGCCCCGGCCAGCATGAGGTACCCAACGGACGGTCCGGGCAGCGTCGCCAGGATCAGCCCGTCCACGGTGTTCTCCAGGATGCGCTGGGCGTGATCGAGCCGGCCAAAAGTGGTGGCCGGTTCCGGCAGGACAAGTTCGGATTGAAGGCGATCTCCGTAATCGAAGGCGCGGCGCAGTTCGGCGGACGGCCGCACCGCGGCCCGCAGCAGGGACGGAAGCAGCCGGACCGTCAGGCCCAGGCCGGCCATGGTCCCGGGATCGCGCCCTGCACTATTGCCTGCTGCGCCGCTGCCGGTCCCCGGCCGCCGGGGGGCCAGCCTGCCCGCTGCGCCGCGCCGTGCCCGCCGGGACGGCCGTTTGCGCACGCCGAACCGCGGGTCATCCAGGAGTGCCGGAAAAACCGCGCCTGACCTGCCGTCCGCCAGCGGAAGCATCCGCTGCAGGTAGCGGCGGCCGTACCTGTTGCGCACCATGGGCGTCACGTCCACATACATCCGCAATCCCGGGTTGACGTACCGCCACGGCCCGTTGCGGTTCCGCATTGAGCCCAGCACGGAGAGCCCCATGGGGGTCAGGGGCCTGGTCAGGCCCTGGAGCAAGGTGCCGCACAGGTAGACGTGGGGGTCGACGTCGGCCCCTGCCTCCGCGCCCAGCGGTTCGGCGGCCGCAGGCTCCGGCAGCGGATACAACGTGGTGATGGGCCGCGACTGGGTCACCCAGATCCTGCCCGCGGCGTCGATCACCCATTCCACATCCTGGGGTGCCCCGAACAGCCCCTGGACGGTATCGCCGAGGGCCGTGAGTTCGCGGATCCGGGCGTCGTCCAGGCTCGGCCGCCGCCGGACTGACGTCCCCTTCGGTGAACGGAGGAGGATGCGTCCCGTGGCCGTATCCACGACGAAATGGTCCGGGTTGACGCTGCCGGAGACCACCGCCTGGCCGGGCCCGGCGCTCGCATCGATGACCGTTTCGGTCCGGGTGCCCGTCACGGGATTGGCGGTGAAGAGCACGCCGGCGCTGGTGGCGGTGATGAGGTCCTGGACGACGACGGCGAGGCCCACCTCACGGTGGCTGATCCCGTTGGCGGCGCGGTAGGCCACGGCCCGTTCGGTCCAGAGTGAGGCCCAGCAGCGCCGGACCGACTCGACCACGGCGTCGGCTCCGGAGATGTTCAGGAAGGAATCCTGCTGGCCGGCGAAGCTGGCGAAGGGCAGGTCCTCGGCGGTGGCGGAGGATCTGACCGCCACTGTGGCCCGGCTGCCGAGCGCGGCATACGCGCCGCGAAGCGCGGCATCGACGTCGGCGGGAATCGGCGCGGTCACGATCATTTCCCGCGCCTGCCGGGCCAGTTCACCCAGGTCCGGTCCGGTCCGGACCAACCCGGGACGGCCTGGCTGGCGGGAGTCGCCGTCGCCTATGTCGCCTATTTCGCCGTTGTCGCCGTTGTTCGACGGGTGGGGCTGCGCGGCGTCCAGCCGGGCCGCCAGCGCGTCCAGTTCGGCCGGGGCCGCCTTTCGGTAGGCAACCGTGGTGAGGCAGAATCCGCGGGGTACACGGAACCCGGCGGCCGTGAGCTTGCCGAGGTTCAGGGCCTTTCCGCCCACGAGCGGCAGGGGAGCGGAACCCAGTGCGCTGAGATCCATGACGAGACTTTCCGGCGCCCTGCCATCTGCAGAACCCATTTCCTGCTCCCACGTCCTGTCCGCGTCTTCAAGCCACGTGTTCACGCCACGTATTCAAGCCGCGGGCGGCCTCCGGGTCCTGAGTCCGGCGGCGCGGCGGCCCCTCTGCCAAGCGAGCCTGCCGGCCTACTGGCCGGCGTCGGCCTCGCCGGTGTCTTCCCACATAAGATCCAGGTTGCGGAAGACCGGAGGGCCGTCGCACAGGGCGGCCATCTGCGCGGCGAATTCGGAGGTCTCGGGCCGGTTGGAGTTCTCCATGGCCGACTCGTAGGAGTCGAACTCCACGATCGTGAGATAGGTTCCGGGGCGGTCGCGGTCTGCGGTGGCCATGATGCGGCGGAAGGTCGGGGCAGTGGTTCCCTCCGTCCTGGAGGGCCGGCCGAGTTGCTCGATCTCCTCAATGCGGGAGGTCTGAAATTCGATGATCTGCACGAACCTGGCCATGACGGCTCCCTTGACGGCGGCGGATGCTGATGCGCTTCACGCTAGACCCTCGTCCTTGCCCTTGCAAGGGCGGGAGCTAGCAGTGCAGCCAGGCCGGCGCGGGCGGCCGCGCGGGTGCCAGCGCGGCCGCCGTCGAGAGCCCGGCTACGGGGTCAGGAGGACCTTGATGGCGCGCCGTTCGTCCATCGCGCGGTAGGCCTCGGGTGCCTCCTCCAGCGGCATGACCGAGTCGAACACGCGGCCCGGATTGATGGTGCCGTTCAGCACGTCCGCCAGCAGTTCCGGGATGTACGTCCGGGCCGGGGCCATGCCGCCGCCGATCGAAATGTTGGTGTCGAACAGGAAGCGCAGCGGGGCTTCGGCGCCGCCGGTGGGGACGCCGACAAAGCCGAGGGCGCCGCCCGGGCGGACGCTGTGCAGGGCCTGTTCCATGGATTCCTTGGTCCCCACGCACTCCAGCACGGAGTCGGCCAGGACGCCGCCGAGCAGTTCGCGGACCTTGGCGACGCCCTCGTCCCCGCGTTCGGCGACGATGTCCGTGGCCCCGAATTCGCGGGCGATCGCCTGGCGGTCGGCGTGCCGCGACATGGCGATGATCCGCTCCGCGCCGAGGCGCTTGGCGGCCAGGACGCCGCAGAGCCCGACGGCGCCGTCGCCGACCACCACGACCGTCCGGCCGGGACCGGCCTTGGCCGCGAGTGCTGCGTGGTGGCCGGTGGCCATGACGTCGGAGAGCGTGAGCAGGCTGGCGCGGAGGGCGTCGTCCGGGTCGGTGACGCCCGGGACCTTGACCAGCGTGGACTCGGCGAGCGGTACGCGCACGGCCTGGCCCTGGCCGCCGTCGATCCCGTGGCCGGTGTCATCCTTGCCGCCCCAGCCGGCGAGGTGGTCGCAGGCCACCGTGACGCCGTCGAGGCACTGCGGGCACGCGCCGCAGCTGACCACGAACGGAGCGATCACGAAGTCGCCCACGGCGAGGTCTTTGATGTCGTCGCCGACGCTTTCGACCGTCCCGATGAACTCGTGCCCGATCGCGGACGGCTTGTGGGTGGGCTTGACCCCGCGGTACGGCCAGAGGTCCGAGCCGCAGACGCAGGAGGCGGTGACCTTAACGATGACGTCGGTGGGCAGCTGGAGGGTGGGGTAGTCGCGGTCTTCGACTCGGATGTCGCCGGGACCGTGGATGATGGTGGCGCGCATGGGTGCTCCTCGCATTGTGGTGGATGGGCTGGGAACGAGTTTAGTCCCGTGGCATCCCGGCCACGCAGGCGAGGACAAGCAACGCGGGGTCAGATCCGGCCCATTAAGGGCCGTATCTGACCCCGCGTTGCTTTAGAGGGCTTCGAGCACGCTGACGTAGTTGGCGATGCCCACGCCGCCCATGTTCTGCACCGCGGCCCGGCGCGGGTTGGCCAGCTGCATGTCGCCGGCCGTCCCGGTGAGCTGCATGGCGGCGATGACGTGCTGGGAGACGCCGGTGGCGCCGACGGGGTGGCCCTTGGCCTTGAGCCCGCCCGAGACGTTGACCGGCAGCTTGCCGTCCTTGAAGACCCAGCCTTCCTCGAGCGCCCGGGCGCCCTGGCCGCGTTCGGTCAGCCCCATGGCCTCATACATGAGCAGTTCGGCGATGGTGAAGCAGTCGTGGACTTCCGCGAAGTCGAGCTCCTCCAGCCCGACGCCGGCCATCCCCAGGGCCCGCTGCCAGGAGGCCCGTGTGGCGGCGAATTCGGTCGGGTCCCGGCGCTCGGCGGGGAAGAAATCATTCGCCTGGCCGAAGCCGGCGAGCCGCACCGGCGCGGTTGCCCCGCCGGTAGGGGCAACAGAGAGGACGACGGCGGCGGCGCCGTCGGACACGGGGGAGCAGTCGGTGCGGCGCAGCGGGTCGGCCACCATCGGGTTCTTGTCCGAGACGGTGCGGCAGAACTCCTCGCCGAGGTCCTTGCGGAGCTGGGCGTAGGGGTTGTCGACGCCGTTGCGGTGGTTCTTCGCCGCGATGGTGCCCAGGACGTCGCCGAGGCTGCCGGCGCCGTAGCGCTTGCCGTAGTGCTTCGCGACCTCCGCGAAGAGCCCGGTGAACCCGGTGGTGGAGGCCTTGCCGGCCATGTCGTAGTCCGCGCCGAGCAGGGCCGCGCCCACGACGTCGGCCCCGGCCTGCGTCATCTTCTCGGCGCCGATCACCAGGACGGTCTTCGCGGTACCGGCCAGCAGTGACTTGGTGCCCTGCTGGAACGCGGCCGAACCGGAGGCGCAGGCGTTCTCCACCCTGGTGGAGGGAACGTTGGCCAGCTGATCCGAGACCTGCAATGCGAGGGAGGACGGGAAGGCCAGCGGCATCATGCCGGAGTTGAACTGGCCGAGGTAAATCTCATCGATCTGGCCGGGCTCGATCCCGGCGTTGCCGATCGCCTCGGTGGCGACCTGCACGATCAGGGACTCCAGGGTTTCTTCGCTCAGCTTGCCGAACCGGCTGTGGCCCCAGCCGGTGAGCAGGACGTCCTTGCCGAACTGGTCTTTGAGGCTCATGCCGTCGCTCCTTCAAATTCGAGCGCGACATCGAAGTCGGCTTCGGTTTTTTCGCGGATTTCCTCCACGGTGACGCCCGGCGCGAGGCGCGTGAGCGTGAGCTTCCGCCCGCCGTCTGCTTTGTGCTCATTCTTCACAAGGTCGAAGACCGCGAGGTCGCTGATGATGCGGTCCACGCAGCTGAGCCCGGTGAGGGGCAGCGTGCATTCCTTGACGATCTTGGCGGTGCCGTCCTTGGCGTTGTGCTCGGTGAGGACCACGACGCGCGGGGTGCCGGCCACGAGGTCCATGGCACCGCCCATGCCCTTGACCATCTTGCCGGGGATGGTCCAGTTGGCGAGGTCTCCGTTCCCGGAGACCTGCATGGCGCCCAGGATCGCGACCTTCACGTGACCGCCGCGGATCATGCCGAAGGACGTCGCGGAGTCGAAGATGCTGCCGCCGGGCAGAACCGTGACGGTCTGCTTGCCGGCGTTGATCAGGTCCGCGTCTTCCTCGCCCTCGAAGGGGAACGGGCCCATGCCGAGGAGGCCGTTCTCGCTCTGCAGGACAACGCGGACGCCGTCGGGCAGGTTGTTGGCCACCAGCGTGGGGATGCCGATGCCAAGGTTGACGTAGTCGCCGTCGTTCAGTTCTTCGGCCGCGATTGCGGCCATTTCATCTCGGGTCCAGGCCATGGTGGTTCTCCTTGGAAAGTCAGGGTGCAGAGGGTGGGGCGCCAATGCCGGCGCGCCCGGGGTGGGCGGCGCTCGGGCCGGATTAGACGGTGACGGCGGAGGCGGCCTGCGCCGGCTCTGCTTCCGCTGCGGGCCGCGGGCGGACGGTGCGCTGTTCGATGTCCTTGACGCGGCCGCTGGCCTGGACCAGGCGCTGGACGAACACGCCGGGGGTGATGATGTGGTTCGGGTCCAGCTGGCCGGGCTCGACGATCACTTCGGCCTCGGCGACGGTCACGGCGCCGGCCGTGGCGACCACGGGGTTGAAGTTCTGCGCGGTGTACCGGTAGATCAGGTTGCCGTCGGTGTCGGCCGTGTGGGCGTGAACCAGGGCGACGTCGGCCTTGATGGCGCGTTCCTGGACATAGGTCTCGCCGTCGAACTCCGCCAGCGGCTTGCCTTCGGCGACGAGGGTGCCCACGCCGGTCTTCGTGTAGAACGCCGGGATGCCGGCGCCGCCGGCGCGCAGCCGCTCAGCAAGGGTGCCCTGTGGGGTGAACTCCACCTCCAACTGGCCGGCGAGGTACTGCTCGGCGAAGAGCTTGTTTTCCCCAACGTAGGACGCGATGACCTTGCGGACCTGGCCGCCTTCGATCAGGACCCCGAGGCCCTTGCCGTCCACGCCCATGTTGTTGGAGACGACCGTCAGGTCCTTCACCCCGGAATCCCGCACCGCCTCGATCAGGTCAGCGGGGATCCCGCTGAGCCCGAAACCGCCGACGGCGAGCGTCATGCCGTCGCGCAGTACGTCCTGCAGAGCGGCCGCTGCCCCGGATTTCACCTTTGACATTGCATCTCCTCATTGAGCTCGTCTTGCTATCCACTCCGGCAATCCACTTTGTGGACTCCATGCCTGAAGAAGGAGCCTATGGTGTGTCACAGACCACTGTCAACGTGGAGTTTCCCCGCAAATTGGCGGAGTTTATAGTGTGGACGCTACCCTTGGCACTATCCATTATGTGGATACCTGATGGTAAAATCGGGTAAAAGCAACGTGGGTGACAGCATCACCCAGTTCCGGGCCGACGTGAGGCAAGCAATGAATACAACCCCCGTCCAGGGCGCCCAGGTGGTCAGCCGGGCAGCCGGCCTGCTGCGCCTGGTCGGCCGGAAGCCGGAGGGCTGCCCCCTGGTGGAGCTCGTGCGCGAATCCGGCCTGACGCGGCCCACCGTGCACCGGCTGCTGAGCTCGCTCGCGGCCGAGGGGCTGCTGGACCAGGACCCGGGCAGCGGCAACTGGGTCCTGGGTCCTGAGATCCTGCTGCTGGGGTCTGTGGCCTCGGCGCGCTTCCCCCTGGAGGACATCGCGAGGCCGAGCCTGCGCCGCCTGGCCGAAGAGACCGGCGAAAGCGCTTTCTTCTCCATCCGCCGCGGCAACGAGACCGTGTGCCTGCTCCGGGAAGAAGGCAGCTTCCCGGTCCGTTCCTTCGTGCTGCACGAGGGGGTGCGGTTCCCGCTGGGCGTCGCCTCCGCAGGCACCGCCATCATGGCCTTCCTGCCGGCACACGAGCAGGAAGAGCTGCTCGCCAACTGGGCAGCCCACGCCGGCAGCTTTGCGGCCGCGCACACCGCAGCACTGGTCAGGGAGAACCTGGAAGCGACGCGGCAGGCCGGCTATTCGGTCAATCCGGGGCTGGTCCTGGAAGGCAGCTGGGGGATGGGTGCGGCGGTCTTCGACCAGCGGGGGCGCCCCGCCTGGGCGCTGTCCCTGACCGGCATCGAACCGCGCTTCCGGGAGGACCGGCGTCCGCAACTGGGGCGGCTGCTCCTGGAAGAAGCGCACCGGATCTCCACGCTGCTGACCCGCTCGCCAGGCGCCTGACCCTCGTCAAGGGCCCCGGTTCGGCTCAGGCCGCCTCGGACAATTCAACTTGCCGGGCGACTCTTGCGCAGCCGCCGCTTGTGCCAGAAGCTGGCAGCACAGGCCGCATCGCGTCGAGCCGAAGGAGCAAAGCCTCATGAAAGACATCAAGATCTCTTTCGATCACTATGGCAGCCCGGACGTCGTCACCGTTGGCGAGGAGGAACCGCCGGTTCCGGGGGAGAACGAGGTCCAGGTGGGGATCCGCGCCGTCGGCGTCAACCCGGTGGACTGGAAAGTCGTTGCCGGCTACCTGGAGCCCTACCTTGCCCTGGACTTCCCTGCAGTTCCCGGCTGTGAGGCGGCAGGAATCGTGACCGCCGTTGGCCCCGGCGTGACCGGCCATGAGGTGGGCGACGACGTGATCTGGAATGGCATTTCCGGGGCCTACCGTGCCGCGGCCAATTTTCCGGCCAGCCAGCTGACGCCAAAGCCCGCGGGCATCGATTTTGAGCAGGCGGCGTGCGTCGCGATAGCTGGCGGCACAGCGTATTCGGCGCTGCTTCAGCTTGGCATTGGCGTGGGGGACACGGTCCTCATCCACGGTGCGGCGGGCGGGGTCGGCTCGGCGGCAGTCCAGATCGCGCGGCACCTCGGCGCCCGGATCATCGGCACCGCTTCAGAGCAGAACCACGACTATTTGCGCGGCCTCGGCGCCGTGCCGGTGGCCTACGGCGAAGGGCTCGTGGAACGCGTCCGCGCACTGGGCACCATCACCGCCGTCCTGGACACCTTTGGCGGGGAGGAGACGACGACGGCGACGGTCCATTTGCTCGGCGGCCACGGCGCCGCGGTGACCACAGTGCCTGGAAAGGCGGCCAACGCGGCTGGAATTGCACCGGTCAGGCTGCTGGACGGACGGGTCGCGGAGGCGGCCCGGCTGTCGGCCGAGGGAAAGCTCCGCTTCAGCATCCAGGAGCGGATTCCCCTCACCGATGCTGCCAGGGCACTGGGCATCAGCCGCGCAGGCCATGTCCGGGGCAAACTCGTGCTGATCCCGTAAGTGGAACCCCGCGGGGCCGCCCGGCAGCCCCGCCCGGGGCTCTCGGCTCAGGCTATTTCCACCAGGTGTCGAAAATCGTCACCGGGACCGTGCGCTTGTGGCGGGTCCGCAGGTACATCGCCTCGATCCGTTCGGCCGCGGCATCGGGTACGTCACGGCCCTCGAGGTAGTCATCGATCAGATCGTAGCCCAGGCCGAGTTCGTCCTCGTCGGTGCGGCCCGGCTTGCCATCCAGCAGATCCGCCGTCGGAACCTTTTCCCAGATCCGGGCCGGTGCGCCGAGTTCCGCCAGCAGGGCGCGGTTCTGGCGCTTGTTAAGGCCGAACAGCGGCAGGATGTCCGCGCCGCCGTCGCCGAACTTGGTGAAGAATCCCGTGACGGACTCGGCGCCGTGATCCGTGCCGATCACCAGGTAGTTGTGCTCGCCGGCCAGGGCGTACTGGGCAATCATCCGGGTCCGGGCCTTGGTGTTGCCCTTGTGGAAATCGGAGATCTCGGTCCCTACGGTCTTCTCGAACTCGTCCTCGAAGCCATCTACTGCGGCCGAGATGTTGAACGTCCATTCGGTCTTGGCGCGCACGAAGTCCAGGGCCGCCTGGGCGTCGTCCTCGTCATGCTGGACGCCGTAGGGCAGGCGCACGGCCACGAAGTTCGCCTCGGTGCCCTCGGCCTCGAGTTCCTCGACCGCCAGCTGGGCCAGCCGCCCGGCCAGGGAGGAGTCCAGGCCGCCCGAGATGCCCAGGACAAAGCCCTTGGTGTGGGTGGCCGTCAAGTATTCCTTGAGGAACGTCACGCGTTTGCGCACCTCCCCGGCAGGGTCGATCCGGGGCTGCACGCCCATTTCCTCGATGATCTTCGCCTGGAGTTCACGCATGCCTCACAGCCTAGTCAGCGGTGTCAACAACGCTCAACTGTTGCGGCCGGACCGGCGCTCCGGCGAGCGCTCCAGCCGCGCCGGCCCACCGCGATCCGGCCTAGCCCTGCTGCCGCACCGGACCGGTGGAGCCGCGGACCGTGAGGTGGGTGGGCATCACGGACCGGCTTCGGGTGCCGCGGCCGGCGAGCGGGTTCAGCTGGGCCAGCAGCATGGACACCGCCACGCGGCCGGCCTGCTCGATCGGGGAGGCCATGGTGGACAGCGGCGGATTGCAGAAGTCGGCGCCAA
>Ga0207691_10005462_pt1 | contig 12271 bp, 12 predicted proteins | sample KBSM13metaG_FD_184327 | JGI IMG/M metagenome (GOLD analysis project Ga0207691, IMG submission 184327) | Miscanthus rhizosphere microbial communities from Kellogg Biological Station, Michigan, USA - KBS M1-3 metaG (SPAdes) (version 2) | ecosystem: Host-associated > Plants > Roots > Rhizosphere >...
GCCTGCCCGAGCTGCTGTCGATCGCGTTCGCGCTGACGATCGTTGCGCTCGGCCAGTCGATCTCGATCGCCAAGGCGGTGGCGGCGCGCTCGGGCCAACGGATCGATGCGAACCGCGAGTTTCGCGGTCAGGGCCTGTCCAACATCGTCGGCGGCTTCTTCTCGTCGTATGTGTCGTGCGGCTCGCTGAACCGCTCGCTGCCGAACCTCGAAGCCGGTGCACGCACGCCGCTCGCGGCCGTGTTCGCGGCCGCCTGGCTGATGGGGCTGCTGGCGTTCACGGCGCCGCTGCTGGCGCTGATCCCGATGGCGGCGATCGCGGCGCTGCTGATGGTGGTGGCCTGGGCGCTGTTCGACATCCCCGGCTGGCGCCATCTGTGGCGGCACGACCGGCAGGAGTTCGCGATCGCCGCGGTGACCGCGGTCGCGACCGTGACGATCCGCATCGAGATGGCGATCCTGCTCGGCACGATCCTGTCGCTCGTGACCTTCCTGTACCGCACCTCGAAGCCGTTCGTGCGCGTGATGGGCTTCGATGTGCCGGTCGTCAACGGCGTGCAGTCGGATCGGCCCTTCGTCGTGCGCGCCGACGTGCCGGCGCCGCTGCCCGAATGTCCGCAGCTGAAGATGATCCGCATGGAGGGCGAGGTCTATTTCGGCGCGGTGCCGCATGTCAGCGATCAACTGCGCGCGCTGCGTGCGGCGCCGCACGCGCCGAGGCACCTGCTGGTCATGGCCAAGAGCATGAACTTCATCGACCTGCCGGCCGCCGAGCTGTGGCGCGCCGAGCTGGCGACGCGCCGCGCCGCCGGCGGCGACCTGTATTTCCACCGGCCGCGCCCGCCGGTGATCGAGCTGTGGAGACGCCTGGGCTTCACTCAGGAGCTCGGCACCGACCACATCTTCGCGACCAAGCGGGCCGCGATCGCGACGATCTTCGATCGGCTCGACCCGGCCATCTGCGCGCGTTGCACGGTGCGCGTTTTCGAGGAGTGCAAGCGGCTGCCGCCACCGCTCGCCGAGGCCGACGCCGCGCCGGCGTAGGCCCTTGCGCGGCGCGTCGAGCGGGCGTCGCCCGGCTCTGTTACTGTGCGGCCGGGATCGAATGAAGGAGACAGCGATGAGCCCACTGCACGGCCGCCCGAGAGTGGGCAAATTCACGCGGGCCCGGCTCTCTGCCGCCCACGCTCCCAGGGTGGCGCCATGACCAGCGTGCTGAAGAAGCGGCTGCGCGCACTGCCTGCCGAGCGCCTGGGCGGCATGCGCCGCGGGGTCGAGAAAGAGAGCCTGCGCGCGCTGCCCGATGGCGGCATCGCGTTGACACCGCACCCGGCGGCGATGGGCTCGGCGCTGACGCACCCGCGCATCACCACCGATTTCAGCGAGTCGCAGCTCGAGTTCGTGACCGGCGTGCACGCCAGCGCGCAGGCCTGCGTCGACGAGCTCACGCAGATCCACCAGTTCGCCTACCGCGCGATGCAGGAGACCGGCGATGAAATGCTGTGGGTGTCGAGCATGCCGTGTGGCCTGCCGGCCGACGAAAACATCCCGATCGGCCGCTACGGCACCTCGAATGTCGGGCGCGCGAAGAGCATCTACCGCATGGGGCTGGGCCACCGCTACGGGCGGCGCATGCAGACGATCTCGGGCATCCACTACAACTGGTCGATGCCCGGGGTGACGAGCGAAGAGTACTTCGCGCTGATCCGCAATTTCAGGCGCCATTCATTCCTGCTGCTGTACCTGTTCGGCGCGTCGCCGGCGCTGTGTTCGAGCTTCGTCGCCGGCCGCGAGCACGAGCTGCAGGTCATCAAGGGCCACACGCTGGGCATGCGCCACGGCACCTCGCTGCGCATGGGGCGGCTCGGTTACCAGAGCGACGCGCAGGCCTCGCTGGCCGTCAGCTACAACAGCCTGGACAGCTACGCGGCATCGCTGCATGCAGCGCTGACGCACCCGTATCCGCCGTACGAGGCGGTCGGCGTGCGCACGCCGGGCGGCGACTACAACCAACTCGCGACCAGCCTGCTGCAGATCGAGAACGAGTTCTACGGCACGATCCGGCCGAAGCGCGTGATCGAACCCGGCGAGCGGCCGCTGCACGCGCTGCGCGAGCGCGGCGTCGAGTACGTCGAGGTGCGCTGCATGGACCTCGATCCGTTCGAGCCGGTGGGCATCGGCGCGTCGACGATGAGCTTTCTCGACGTCTTCCTGATGCACTGTCTGCTGTCGGACAGCCCGCCCGACACACCGGCCGAGATCGCGGCGCTGGCGCGCAATCAGCAGCGCGCCGCCGGGCGTGGGCGCGAGCCCGGCCTGATGCTGGAACGCGGCGCGGGCGAGGTCTCGCTGACCGACTGGAGCACGCAACTGCTGCGCGAGTGCGAGCCGATCGCCGCGGCGCTGGACGCACTCGACGGCGGGCGCAGGCACCGCGACGCGATGCTGCGTGCCTGGATGGTCGTCGGCAACCCGGCCGCGGCGCCGTCGGCGCGCGTGCTGGCGACGATGGCGAGCGACTTCGATAGCTCGTATGTCCGCTTCACGCGCGCGCAGTCGCAGCAGACCAAGGCGGCGCTGCTTGCGTTGCCGTACGCCGACCAGCTCCACAACCGTTTCATCCGGATGGCCCAGGAGTCGCTCGACGAGCAGAAGCGCATCGAGGCCGCCGACACGCAGCCGTTCGAGCTTTACCGCCAGCAGTACCTGTCGGTCGAGCGGCTCGGGTTGCAGGCCGCGCGCGAGCCGGCATACAGCTGAAAGGCTGAGCCGACGCGGTCGGCACCGCCGGTGCGTCGGCGGCGCGCCCGGCGGGCGCGCCGCGCGCAGATACACTCGCCCGCCATGAACTCAATCCCATTGGTCACGCTCGGACGCAGCGATCTGCGCGTGCCGAAGATTTGCCTCGGCACGATGACGTTCGGCGAGCAGGTCGACGAGCCGAGCTCGCACGCCATCCTCGACCGCGCGCTGGCACGCGGCGTGAACTTTCTCGACACCGCCGAGATGTACCCGGTGCCGGTGCGGCGCGAGACCTACGGGGCGAGCGAACGCATCATCGGCAACTGGTTCGCCGCACGGCCGGGCGTGCGCGCGAGCGTCGTGCTCGCGACCAAGGTCGCCGGCCCGGCGCGCAACGCCGACTGGATCCGTGGCGGCAGCGCGAACCTGACGCCGGCCGACATCCGCAGCGCCTGCGACGACAGCCTCGAGCGGCTGCGCACCGACGTGATCGACCTGTACCAGATCCACTGGCCGAACCGCAACGTACCGATGTTCGGGCCGCTGTATTTCGACCCGGCCAAGGACCGCGACTACACCCCGATTCACGACCAGCTCGAGGCCTTCGCCGGGCTCGTGAGGGCCGGCAAGGTGCGCGCGATCGGGCTGAGCAACGAGACGCCGTGGGGCTTGGCCGAATTCGTGCGCCTGGCCGATCAGCACGGCCTGCCGCGGGTCGCGACGGTGCAGAACCCGTACACGCTGGTGAATCGCGCGGTCGACAACGGCCTCGATGAAATGATGCATCGGCAGGAGGTGTCACTGCTCGCGTACTCACCGCTCGCGTTCGGCATCCTGACCGGCAAGTACGACGCGGCCGGCCTGACCGGCGCACGCGCAGACGACCGGATGACGCGCTTCGAGGCGTTCCGCCAGCAGCGTTGGGGCCGGCCCGAAGTGCTCGAGGCGGCGCGCCGCTACAACGCGCTCGCGCGTGCCAATGGCCTGACGCCGGTGCAGATGGCGCTGTCGTTCTGCTACACCAACTGGCGCGTCGCGAGCACGATCATCGGCGTGACCAGCGTCGCGCAGCTCGATGAATGCCTCGATGCCTGGGGCACGACGCTCGCGCCGCCGCTGCTGGCTCAGCTCGACGCGATCCGCTGGCAGATCCGCGACCCGGCACAGTAACGCCGCCGATGGCGAAGAAGGGCGCGCATGTCAGCGAGACGCCGGCGACGCAATGGCTGCGCCGCCACGGCGTGAGCTTCACCGAGCATGTGTACGAGTACGTCGAGCATGGCGGCACGGCCGAGTCGGCGCGCCAGCTCGGCGTCGACGAGCATGCGGTGGTCAAGACGCTGGTGATGCAGGACGAGCGCGCACAGCCGCTGATCGTGCTGATGCACGGCGACAAGCAGGTCAGCACGAAGAACCTGGGGCGTGCGATCGGCGCGAAATCGGTCGAGCCCTGCAAGCCCGAAGTCGCGCAGCGCCACAGCGGCTACCTGGTCGGCGGCACCTCGCCGTTCGGGACGAAAAAAGCGATGCCGGTATACGTGGAAGAGACGGTATTGGCGCTGCCGCGCATCTGCATCAACGGCGGCCGGCGCGGCTACCTGCTCGGCGTCGCGCCCGGTGTGCTGACGGAGCTGCTGGCCGCCCGGCCGGTGCACTGTGCGCTCTGATCGCGCGCGTTGCGCTGGCGCAAAATAGCCTTCGGTTCATCAGCCCGGCCTTCATCCATGCAAACCCTCTATCCCGCGATTGCCACGCTGGCGGCCTACCTGATCGGCTCGCTGTCGTTCGCGGTGATCGTCAGCCGCGCGATGGGGCTGCACGATCCGCGCAGCTACGGCTCGGGCAACCCGGGCGCGACCAATGTGCTGCGCTCGGGCAACAAGGCTGCTGCGGTGCTGACCCTGGTGCTCGATGCGCTGAAGGGCTTCGTGCCGGTCGTCCTGGTGATGCGGTTCGGCGCGCCGATCGGGCTCGACGAAGGCACGGTCGCGCTGGTCGGCCTGGCGGCATTCGTCGGGCACCTGTGGCCGGTGTTCTTCCACTTCAAGGGCGGCAAGGGCGTGGCCACCGCGGCCGGCGTGCTGCTCGCGCTGAACCCATGGCTCGGTGCGGCGACGCTCGCGACCTGGGTCATCATCGCGGCGTTCACGCGCTACTCGTCTCTGGCGGCGATCGTCGCGGCGGCGTTCGCGCCGTTCTATCAGATCCTGATCTGGGGCGGCGGGCCGGTGGCCGTCGCGGTGATGCTGATGGGCGGCCTGCTGATCTGGCGCCATCGCGGCAACATCCAGAAGCTGATGAAGGGCACCGAGAGCAAGCTCGGGCAGAAGTCGGCAGCGACGCTGCCGCGGGCCGCGGCGCCGGATCCGCACTCGCATCCGCGTTCGCATTCATCCAAACACTCACACAAGCACGGAGCTAAATCATGAGCCAGGGACTGCGTCGATTCCATGTCGGCGATCGACTGTCTGAGATGACGATCTACAACGGCACGGTCTATCTCGCCGGCCAGGTGGCCGCGGATGCCTCGCAGGACATCCGCGGCCAGACGACGCAGGTGCTCGACGCGATCGACCGGCTGCTGGCCGAGGCCGGCACTGACAAGGCCCACATGCTGATGTGCCAGATCTTCATCAAGGACCTGGCCGACTTCCCGGCGATGAACGAGATCTGGGAAGACTGGCTCGCGCCCGGCGATGCGCCGCCGCGCGCGACGGTGCAGGCGAACCTGGCGAAGCCGGAGTGGAAGGTCGAGATGGTGGTGACCGCCGCAGTCTGAGCGCGCGCGGCGCCACCGCGCGCCGGCTCAGTACGTCAGGCCCATCGCGTGGCGAACCTCGCGCATTGTCTCGCCCGCGACCATGCGGGCGCGCTCGGTGCCGACTTCGAGGATCCAGTGCACCTGCTTCGGGTTCGCGAGGTAAGCCTCGGCGCGCTCGCGCCACGGCGCCTGTTCGCGCTGGATCGCGTCGATCACTGGCTGCTTGCACTCGAGGCAGCCGATGCCGGCGGTGGTGCAGCCCTGGCGTACCCAGCTCTTGGTGGCGTCGTCGGAATACACCAGATGAAACTGCCACACCGGGCAGACGTCCGGGTTGCCGGGATCACTGCGATGCACGCGTGCCGGGTCGGTCGGCATGCGCCTGATCTTGCGCTCGACTTCGGCCGGCTCCTCGCGCATCGCAATCGCATTGCCGTAGCTCTTGCTCATCTTCGCGCCGTCCAGGCCGGGCAACTTCTTGACCTCGGTATGCAGTGCCTGCGGCTCGTGCAGGATCGTCTTGCCGGTGCCGCGCAGATAGCCCTCGAGCCGCTCACGGTCGGCGGCACTGAGCGCGCCGCTGCCATCGATCAGCGCGCGCGCCTGCGCCAGCAGCGCCTCGCCGCCCGACTCCTGGAAGTTCTTGCGCGCCGCCTCGAAGGTCTTCGCGTCGGCCTTGCTCATCTTCTTCACGACTGCCTTCGCCAAGGTGTCGAAGTCGGCCTCGCGGCCGTACAGATGATTGAAGCGGCGCGCGACCTCCCGTGTCAATTCGACATGCGACGACTGGTCTTCTCCGACCGGCACGAAGGCGGCCTTGTAGATCAGGATGTCGGCCGCCTGCAGCAGCGGGTAGCCGAGAAAGCCGTAGGTCGCGAGGTCGCGGTCCTTCAGCTTGTCCATCTGGTCCTTGTAGGTCGGCACGCGCTCGAGCCAGCCCAGCGGCGTGCCCATCGCCAGCAAGGTGAACAGCTCGGCGTGCTCGGGCAGGCGGCTCTGGATGAAGATGGTCGCGCGCTCCGGGTCGATGCCCGCGGCGAGCCAGTCGATCACCATGTCGTAGACGAAACGCTCCATCACGCCGCGCTCTTCGTAGTGCGTGGTCAGCGCGTGCCAGTCGGCGACGAAATAGAAGCAGTCGTAATCGTCCTGCATGCGCACCCAGTTCTTGAGCGCGCCGTGGTAGTGGCCGAGGTGCAGGGCGCCGGTGGGGCGCATCCCGGAGAGAACACGTTGCTTCATCGGCGGAATTGTAGGCGGCGGGCGGCTCGCGCCAGGCCGCCTGCGGGACCCGCTGCGGGCCTGCCCTGCGCTCTCGCAGCGACGGGTGCACCAGATACACTGCGCGCCCTGTGAAGCGAATCGTCATCCTCATCTCGGGCCGCGGCTCGAACATGGAAGCCATCGTGCAGGCCTGCGCCGCCGAGGCCTGGCAGGCGCAGGTCGTCGCGGTGATCAGCAACCGCGCCGATGCCGCGGGGCTCGGGTTCGCCCGCACGAACGGCATCACGACCGCGACGGTCGACAACACCGCGTTCGAATCGCGCGCAGCCTTCGACGCCGAACTCGCACGCACGATCGACACCTTCACGCCCGACGTGGTGGCGCTCGCCGGCTTCATGCGCATCCTGACCGACGGTTTCGTCGAGCGCTTCGCCGGGCGGCTCATCAACGTGCACCCGTCGCTGCTGCCGGCGTTCACCGGTCTGCACACACACCGACGCGCGATCGAGGCCGGCTGCAAGGTCGCCGGCGCGACGGTCCACTTCGTCACGCCGACGCTGGACTTCGGCCCGATCATCGCGCAGGCGATCGTGCCGGTGCTGCCCGGCGACACGCCGGAGCAACTCGGCGCCCGCGTGCTCGAGCAGGAGCATCGGCTGTACCCGCTCGCGCTGCGCTGGCTGGTGCACGGGCAGCTCGCGCGCGATGGCGACAGCGTGACGCACAGCGGCGGCGAAGCGCAGTTGCTGCGTTAGGGCCGGTCGTCGGCGGCGTCAGGCATCAGGAATCAGAAGAGCCCGGCCGCAATGTTGACCGTCAGCGCAAGCACGGTGGTGTTGAACACGAACGACAGCACCGATTGAAGCAGCACGAGGCGGCGCATCGGCCGGTTCGAGATCGCGACATCGGCAGTCTGCGATGCCACCGCGATCGTGAACGAGAAATACAGGAAGTCGGCGTAGTCGGGCCGGAAACCCTCGTCGGTGTCCGGGAAGTTCAGCCCACTGCCGTGGGGGCTGCGGTAGTACAGGCTCGCGTAGTTCATCGCGAACAAGGTCGGCAGCAGCAGCCACGAGCCGGCCACGGTTGCGAGCGCGAACAGCACGTGCGGCCACGCATGGTGCGCGCCCGGCCCCTTGGCGGCCGCAAGTTCGATGATGATCGCGACGATGCTGACTGCCGCGGCGACGATCACGATCGCCAGCACCGCGCCCGCGCCTTCGGCCTGCGCGATCGCACTGCGGCGCAGGTGCTCATGATCGGCATGCAGCATCAACGATGCGACCAACACCAGGAACAGCCAGACGCCGACGTTCCAGCCCAGCAGCGAGCGCGTCACGACGGGTTCGATGCCGGGCAAGGCGACCGCGGCGGCGACGCCGATCGCCGCGCACACGGCCATGCGCGGGCGGGTGCGGATGTGCCAGAAAAGGCCGCTCACGGTGCGGGCGCAGCGATGGGCAGGGCGGCAGCGGCGGACATGCGCCAAGGATAATCCGCCGATGCACCCGAACGCCCTGCTCGAACTCACGACCGAACTGATCCACCGCGTGCTGCAGCTGCAGCACGCGGCCGATGGCGTCGTCTCAGACTTCTTCCGCCAGAACCGTGCGCTCGGCAGCCGCGAGCGCCACACGCTTGCCGAGACCACCTACGCCGTCTTGCGAAAGCGGCTGATGTACCAGCACCTGGCGCAATCCGGCAAGGGCGAGATGGAGCGGCGCCTCGCGGTGCTTGCGTGGCAGGGCAACGAGGGATTCTTGCGCGCAGCGTTGAGCGAGACCGAGCAGCAGTGGCTCGTCCAGGTGAATGCGGTCGACCGCAGCGCGCTGCCCGACAAGCTGCGGCACAACCTGCCGGAGTGGCTCGCCGAGCGTCTGCAGGCCGCGCACGGCGACCAGTTCTGGCCGCTGGTCGAGGCCATGAACGTCGGCGCACCGCTCGATCTGCGCGTCAACACCTTCAAGACCAAGCGCGACGATGCCCGCGCAGCGTTCGAGGCCGAAGGGATCGACGCCGTGCCGACGCCGTACTCGCCGCTGGGGCTGCGCATCCAGGGCAAGCCGGCGCTGCACAAGCTCGAGGTGTTCATGCGCGGCGATGTCGAGGTGCAGGACGAAGGCAGCCAGCTGCTGGCGCTGATGGTCGGTGCCAAGCGTGGCGAGATGGTCGCCGACTTCTGCGCCGGCGCCGGCGGCAAGACGCTGGCGCTCGGCGCCGAGATGCGCAACACCGGCCGGCTCTACGCCTTCGACACCTCGGGTCATCGACTCGCGTCATTGAAGCCGCGGCTGGCGCGCAGCGGCTTGTCCAACGTCTACCCGGTGCAGATCGCGCATGAACGCGACGAACGCATCAAGCGCCTGGCCGGCAAGCTCGACCGCGTGCTGGTCGACGCGCCATGCTCTGGGCTGGGTACGCTGCGCCGCAATCCGGACCTGAAATGGCGCCAGTCGCCGCAATCGGTCGAGGAGCTGCGCGTCAAGCAGGCGGCGATCCTGGCCAGTGCGGCACGGCTGCTGAAGCCGGGTGGCCGGCTCGTCTACGCGACCTGCAGCCTGCTCGACGCCGAGAACGAAGCGATCGCACAGGCGTTCAGCGCCGAACGCGAACGCGACTTCGCGCCCCTGCCGGCGCAGACCCTGCTCGACAAGGCGCATGTGGCGCAGGCCGAGACGCTGGTGCGCGGCGACTTCTTGCGGTTGTGGCCGCACCTGCATGGCACCGACGGCTTCTTCGCGGCCGCCTGGGAACGCCGCTGACCAGCCGTCCTTGAAACCGCGGCGTCTGCCCTGAAGTAGCGCAAACAAGCGCGCGCAAACCCGTCATTTCGCAGGGTTTTGGTGCAGGGGCGCCCTTTACAATCTGGCACCCGCATTTTTCAGCGGGCTCAAAGGTACACATGGATTCGTTGATATTGGTGCGCGATGGGTTGATCGACTGGCTGGCCAACGGGCTGGTGCAGACGACCTGGTGGGAGGTCGTGCTGTTCGCGCTGATCGTGACGCACATCACCATCGCCTCCGTCACCATCTTCCTGCACCGTGCCCAGGCGCACCGCGCGCTCGAGCTGCATGCGCTTCCGGCGCATTTCTTCCGCTTCTGGCTCTGGTTGACCACCGGCATGGTGACCAAGGAATGGGTCGCGATCCACCGCAAGCACCACGCCAAGTGCGAAACCGAAGAAGACCCGCACAGTCCCCAGACGCGCGGCATCAAGGCCGTGCTGCTGACCGGCAGCGAGATGTACCGGGCCGAAGCCAAGAACCAAGAGACGCTCGCGAAGTACGGCCACAACACGCCGAACGACTGGATCGAACGCAATCTGTACACGCGCTACAGCTGGCAGGGCGTCGGCGTGATGCTGGTGATCAACCTGATGCTGTTCGGTGCGATCGGTGCAGCGGTTTGGGCACTGCAGATGGCATGGATCCCGATCACCGCGGCCGGCATCATCAACGGCATCGGTCACTGGTGGGGCTATCGCAATTTCGAGGCGTCGGATGCATCGACCAACATTTCGCCGTGGGGCGTGATCATCGGCGGCGAAGAGCTGCACAACAACCACCACACCTATCCGACCTCGGCCAAGCTGTCGGTCAAGCCCTACGAGTTCGACATCGGCTGGGCCTATATCCGCGGTCTCGAGATGCTTGGCCTGGCCAAGGTGCGCAAGATGCCGCCGATGCTCAAGCTGGGCGATGTGCGGCCGGTGGCTGACGACCAGACGCTCGAGGCGATCATCGCGAACCGCTACGAGGTGATGGCCAAGTACGCGCGCAACCTGCGCCATGCCAGCCGCGCCGAAGTGGTGCGCCTGAAGGCCGAAGGCGCGGCGAGCGCCGCGAAGCTCGCGAACATGCGCCTGGCCAACCGCTGGCTGCATCGCGACGAAGACAAGATTCCGCCGGCCGTGAAGGCGCAGATCGCACTGGCGGTCGAATACAGCCCGGGCTTGGCCAAGCTCGTCGCGATGCGCGAAGAACTGCGCTCGCTCTGGACCCGCACCAATGTGTCGGCGGAGCAGCTGGTGGCCGATCTGCAGGCCTGGTGCAAGAAGGCCGAGGAAAGCGGCATCGCCGCGCTGCAGGAGTTCGCGCTGAAGCTGCGGGCTGCGAAGGCATAGCGTCTCTCGCGTCGGGCAGCGTTCAAACAACAAGGGCCGCGAATGCGGCCCTTGTTGTTTGACGACAGCCAAACGGCAGACAAAAGAAAAGGGGCCGCCACGCGACCCCGATTTCCTGTCCCGCCGAAGGCGTTACCGCAGCTTCGTTTCCTTGTAGGTCACGTGCTTGCGCGCCTTCGGGTCGAACTTGATCATCTCCAGCTTTTCGGGCGTGGTCTTCTTGTTCTTGTCGGTCGTGTAGAAATGACCGGTCCCGGCGCTGGATTCCAGCTTGATCTTCTCGCGTCCACCTTTTGCCATGATGGCCTCCTAAATCAGATTTCGCCCCGGGCGCGCAGGTCGACGAGGACCTTCTCGATGCCCACCTTGTCGATCAGGCGCAGCGCCGCGTTGCTGATGCGCAGGCGCACCCAGCGGTTCTCGGCCTCGACCCAGAAGCGGCGATACTGCAGATTGGGCAGGAAGCGACGCTTCGTTTTGTTATTGGCGTGGGAGACATTGTTCCCCACCATCGGGCCCTTGCCCGTGACTTGACAGACGCGTGCCATGACGCTTCTCCCGATTGGTTGGTTGCGGTGCTTGCCGTGAATTCCGGCAAAGACCGCGATTATAGCCCGCTTTGCGTGCGCGTCCGGCGTCGCGCCACTGTTCGGGTCACTGCTCGAGGAAGCGCTGCGCGTCCAGCGCCGCCATGCAGCCGGTGCCGGCGCTGGTGATCGCCTGCCGGTAGACGTGGTCCTGCACGTCGCCGGCGGCGAACACGCCCGGCACGCTCGTCATCGTCGCCATGCCCGACAGGCCGCTCTTCGAGACGATGTAGCCGTCCTTCATCTCGAGCTGGCCCTTGAAGATGCCGGTGTTGGGCTCGTGGCCGATCGCGATGAAGCAGCCGGTGAGCTTGAGTTCCGCAGTCGCGCCGTCGCGCGTGCTCTTGATGCGTACGCCGGTCACGCCCGAGGCGTCGCCCAATACTTCGTCAAGCGTGTTCCAAAGGTGCAATTGCATCTTGCCTTCGGTTACCTTGGCGTTGAGCTTGTCGACCAGGATCGGCTCGGCGCGGAACTTGTCGCGGCGATGGATCAGATGCACCTTCGACGCGATGTTCGACAGGTACAGCGCCTCTTCGACCGCGGTGTTGCCGCCGCCGACGACACAGACTTCCTGGCCGCGATAGAAGAAGCCGTCGCAGGTGGCGCAGCCGCTGACACCGCGGCCCATGAAGGCTTCTTCCGAAGGAAGGCCGATGTACTTCGCACTCGCACCGGTGGCGATGATCAGCGCGTCGCAGGTGTAGGTGCCCGAGTCGCCGATCAATGTGAACGGGCGTTGGCTCAGGTCGACCTGGTTGATGTGGTCGAACACGATCTGCGTGTTGAAGCGCTCGGCATGCTTCTGGAAGCGGTGCATCAGGTCGGGGCC
>Ga0207691_10005463_pt1 | contig 12271 bp, 9 predicted proteins | sample KBSM13metaG_FD_184327 | JGI IMG/M metagenome (GOLD analysis project Ga0207691, IMG submission 184327) | Miscanthus rhizosphere microbial communities from Kellogg Biological Station, Michigan, USA - KBS M1-3 metaG (SPAdes) (version 2) | ecosystem: Host-associated > Plants > Roots > Rhizosphere >...
TGGGCGGATGGGTCGGCGGCCAGGCCGAATACGTGATGGTCCCGTATGCCGACTTCAATCTGCTGAAGTTCCCCGACAAGGCCCAGGCGATGGAGAAAATTCGCGATCTGACCTGCCTGTCGGACATTCTGCCCACCGGCTATCACGGCGCGGTGACGGCGGGGGTCGGGCCCGGCAGCAGCGTGTACGTCGCAGGTGCCGGACCAGTGGGTCTTGCTGCTGCGGCGTCAGCCAGGTTGCTCGGCGCAGCCGTCGTCATCATCGGCGATGTGAACCCTGCCCGACTGGAGCACCCACGACGACTGGGCTATCAAACGGTCGACCTCTCTCTGGATGCAAGCCTGTCCGAGCAGATCGAACAGATCCTTGGCGACCCCGAAGTGGATTGCGCGATCGACGCGGTCGGGTTCGAGGCGCGTGGACACGGGCATGAAGGCGCCCAGCATGAAACCCCTGCCGCCGTCCTGAACTCGTTGATGGAGGTGACGCGCGCGGCAGGCAGGATCGGTATTCCGGGGCTGTATGTGACCGAGGATCCGGGTGCCGTCGATGCGGCCGCCAAACGCGGCGCCTTGAGCATCCGTCTGGGTCTCGGCTGGGCGAAGTCGCACAGCTTCTTCACGGGCCAGACCCCGGTGATGAAATACAACCGGGCGCTCATGCAGGCGATCTTGTGGGATCGGATCAACATCGCCGAAACCGTCGGCGTCGAAGTCATTGCGCTGGACCAGGCGCCCAGAGGCTACGCCGAGTTCGATGCGGGCGCGCCGAAGAAATTCGTCATGGACCCGCACGGCATGTTCATGAAAGCAGCCTGAGCACTTCGCTCGAACGTACCCGGACCAAGCGCTGTCGGCACGGTCCGGGCGACGCCACCTGCGGGTCGATCCACGAGGCGCCATGTCGCAAGGCGCATCGGTCATGTCGCATTTGGCCCTGCGTTCAAACGGTCGGACGACGAAGATTCGTCCCAGACCGCAATCACAAAGGACAACACCATGTTCAGCTACAGCCAACAGACCCTCAAAGCCGTTGACCCCGACCTCTGGGCTGTGATCCAGCAAGAGCACCAACGCCAGGAACAGCACATCGAATTGATCGCCAGCGAGAACTACACCTCGCCGGCGGTGATGGCCGCGCAGGGCTCGCAGCTGACGAACAAGTACGCCGAGGGTTACCCCGGGCGCCGCTACTACGGCGGCTGCGAGTACGTCGACCTGGCCGAGCAACTGGCGCTGGATCGCGTGAAGCAACTGTTCGGTGCCGACCAGCACGGCTGGGCCGCGAACGTGCAGCCGCACTCGGGCGCGCAGGCCAACGAAGCGGTGTTCATGGCCTTCATGAAGCCGGGCGACACCTTCATGGGCATGAACCTGGCCGAGGGCGGGCACCTCTCGCACGGCATGGCGCTGAACATGAGCGGCAAGTGGTTCAACGTGGTCCCTTATGGCCTGAACGCCCAGGAGGAGATCGACTACGACGCGATGGAGCGCAAGGCGCACGAGAGCAAGCCGAAGATCATCATCGCAGGCGCCTCGGCCTACGCGCTGCGCATCGACTTCGAGCGCTTCGCCAAAGTCGCGAAGGACGTCGGCGCACTGCTGATGGTGGACATGGCGCACTACGCCGGCCTGATCGCGGCGGGCGAGTACCCGAACCCGATCCCGCACGCCGACATCGTCACCAGCACCACGCACAAGAGCCTGCGCGGCCCGCGCGGCGGCATCATCCTGATGAAGCCCGAGCACGAGAAGGCGATCAACAGCGCCATCTTCCCGGGCCTGCAGGGCGGCCCGCTGATGCACGTGATCGCGGCCAAGGCGGTGGCCTTCAAGGAAGCGCTGGCGCCCGAGTTCAAGGCCTACCAGCAGCAGGTGGTGAAGAACGCCGCGGCACTGGCCGACACGCTGGTGCAGCGCGGCCTGCGCATCGTCAGCGGCCGCACCGAGAGCCACGTGATGCTGGTCGACCTGCGCGCCAAGGGCATGACCGGCAAGGCCGCCGAAGCCCTGCTGGGGCGTGCCCACATCACGGTCAACAAGAACGCGATTCCGAACGACCCCGAGAAGCCGATGGTCACGAGCGGCGTGCGCCTGGGCTCACCCGCGATGACCACGCGCGGCTTCAAGGAGGCCGAGGCCCGCCGCGTCGGCGAGCTGATCGCGGACCTGCTCGACAAATCCGACGACGAAGGCAATGTCGCCGCGGTGCGGGCCGAGGTGGCAACCTTGACCCGCGACTTTCCGGTCTACGGCTGAGCCGCGGCTCGCCATCACAGAGCACGACATGGCCGTCAGCAGCTTCGACCTCTTCAAGATTGGCATCGGGCCGAGCAGCTCGCACACCGTCGGGCCGATGCGCGCGGCGCGGCTGTTCACGCAGCGCCTGCAGCACGAAGGCGTGCTGGCGCGCAGCGCGCGCGTGTGCTGCGAACTCTACGGCTCGCTCGGCGCAACCGGCAAGGGCCACGGCAGCGACAAGGCGGTGCTGCTGGGCCTGCTCGGCCACGAGCCCGACACCGTCGACATCGAGACGATCCCGGCGATGCTCGAGACGCTGCGCACGAGCCAGCTCCTCACGCTGCCCGGCGGCGCGGCGATCGGGTTCGACGAGAAGACCGACCTGATCTTCAAGCGCCGCGAAACCCTGCCCTTCCACGCCAACGGCATGCGCTTCAGGGCCTTCGACGCCGAGGGCGCCGAGCTGCAGTCGCGCACCTACTACTCGGTCGGCGGCGGCTTCGTCGTCAGCGACGAGATCGCCCACGACGGCTCGAAGCAAAAGGTGATCGCCCCCGACACCACCGTGTTGCCGCACCCCTTCGACAGCGGCGACGAGCTGCTCGAGCTGACGCGCGCGCAGCGCTGCTCGATCGCCGAGATCATGCGCCGCAACGAGCGTCACTGGCGCAGCGATGCCGAGATCGACGCCGGGCTGCACCGCATCTGGCGCGTGATGCAGGACTGCGTGGTGCGCGGCTGCAAGACCGATGGCGTGCTGCCTGGCGGCTTCAAGGTCAAGCGGCGCGCGGCCGAGCTGTACCGTCAGCTCTGCGCACACCCCGAGGCGGCGTTGAGCGACCCGCTGCAGGTGATGGACTGGATCAACCTCTACGCGCTGGCGGTCAACGAGGAGAACGCCGCCGGCGGCCGTGTCGTGACCGCGCCGACCAACGGCGCGGCCGGCATCGTGCCTGCGGTGCTGCACTACTACACGCGCTTCGTGCCCGGCGCGAACGACAAGGGTGTGGTCGACTTCCTGCTCACCGCCGCGGCGATCGGCATTCTCTACAAGAAGAATGCATCGATCTCGGGCGCCGAAGTCGGCTGCCAGGGCGAAGTCGGCGTCGCTTGTTCGATGGCCGCCGGCGCGCTCTGCGCCGTGCTCGGCGGATCGCCCGAGCAGGCCGAGAACGCCGCCGAGATCGGCATGGAGCATCACCTCGGGCTGACCTGCGACCCGGTCGGCGGGCTGGTGCAGATCCCGTGCATCGAACGCAACGCGATCGCGTCGGTGAAGGCGATCAACGCCGCACGCATGGCGCTGCGCGGCGACGGCACCCACCACGTCAGCCTCGACAAGGTGATCAAGACGATGCGCGAGACCGGTGCCGACATGATGACCAAATACAAGGAGACCGCGCGCGGCGGTCTGGCCGTGAACATCGTCGAGTGCTGAAACAGCCGAAGGACGACAGGAGACTCACATGCAGAAATTTTCGATCTGGTCGCTGCTGCGCAACTCGATGTCCTACCACGAGGGCTGGCAGAAGCAATGGCGTTCGCCCGAGCCCCAGCGCGAGTACGACGTGGTGGTGATCGGTGCCGGTGGGCATGGCCTCGCCACGGCCTACTACCTGGCCAAGGAACACGGGGTGCGCAACATCGCGGTCGTCGAGAAGGGCTACCTCGGCGGCGGCAACACAGCACGCAACACGACGATCGTGCGTTCCAACTACCTGTGGGACGAATCGACCGCGCTGTACGAGAAGGCGATGAAGCTGTGGGAGGGGCTCTCGCAGGACATCAACTACAACGTGATGTTCAGCCAGCGCGGCGTGATGAACCTCGGCCACAGCCTGCAGGACATGCGCGACATCGAGCGCCGCGTCACCGCGAACCGGCTCAACGGTGTCGACGGCGAAGTGGTTTCGCCGGCGCAGATCAAGGAGATGATTCCCTTCATTAACCTGAACACGCGTTACCCGGTGCTCGGCGCGTCGCTGCAGCGCCGCGGCGGCGTGGCCCGTCACGACGCGGTGGCCTGGGGCTTTGCGCGCGCTGCCGATGCCCATGGCGTGGACATCATCCAGCAGTGCGAAGTCACCGGCATACGCCGTGACGGCGGTGCCGTCGTCGGCGTCGAGACCGCCAAGGGCTTCATCAAGGCCAAGAAGGTCGCGATCGTCGCCGCGGGGCATTCGAGCGTCGTCGCCGACATGGCCGGCATCCGGCTGCCGATCGAATGCCGGCCGCTGCAGGCGCTGGTCTCGGAGCCGCTCAAGCCGATCTTTCCGAACGTCGTGATGAGCAACGCGATCCATGCCTACATCAGCCAGTCCGACAAGGGCGACCTGGTGATAGGTGCCGGCGTCGACCAGTACGCCGGCTACGGCCAGCGCGGCAGCTACCACACGATCGAGCACACGCTGCAGGCCATCGTCGAAATGTTCCCGCTGTTCTCGCGCGTGCGCATGAACCGCCAGTGGGGCGGCATCGTCGACATCTCGCCCGATGCCTGCCCGATCATCGGCCTCACGCCGGTCAAGGGCCTGTACATCAACTGCGGCTGGGGCACCGGCGGCTTCAAGGCCACCCCCGGTTCGGGCTGGGTGATGGCGCACACCGTGGCGCAGGACCGGCCGCACGCCCTGAACGAAGCGCTGTGCCTGGACCGCTTCTACAGCGGCCACCTGGTCGACGAGCACGGCGCCGCCGGCGTCGCCCACTGACCGCTCCGGACCGGAGGACCCAACCATGTTGCAAATCACCTGCCCCTGGTGCGGCACACGCGCCGAGACCGAATTCACCTGCGGCGGCGAGGGCGGCATCGTCCGACCCACTGCCACCGAAACGATGACCGACGCGCAATGGGGCGACTATGTCTTCATGCGCAAGAACCCGAAGGGCGTGCACCACGAGCAGTGGCGCCACTCGAGTGGCTGCGGGCGCTGGTTCAACGCGCTGCGAGACACCGTGAGCTACCGCTTCGAGGCGGTCTGGAAAATCGGCGAGGTGCCGCCCGCCGCCGCGGCCGGCCACGTTCGCAGTGGAGGTGCCGCATGAGCGCGCGTCTGTCCTCCGGCGGCCGCATCAACCGCCAGCGCGTCGTGAACTTCAGGTTCAACGGTCGCGCGTATCAAGGCTTCGACGGCGACACGCTCGCCTCGGCGCTGCTCGCCAACGGCGTGAGCCTGGTCGCGCGCAGCTGGAAGTACCACAGGCCGCGCGGCATCCTCTCGGCCGGCGTGGAAGAGCCGAACGCGTTGGTGCAGTTGTTCGACGGCGCCCGCACCGTGCCCAACGCCCGCATGACCGAGGTCAGCCTCGTCGAGGGACTGAGCGCAAGCTCGATCCACGCCAGCCCGAGCATCGAGTTCGATGTGAAGGCCATCAACGGCTGGTTTGCGCGCCTGATCCCGGCCGGCTTCTACTACAAGACCTTCATGGCCTCGCAGGCCGCGTGGCACTTCTTCGAGAAGCACATTCGCGCGTCGAGCGGCCTCGGCGCATCGCCCACCGAGAACGACCCGGACCGTTACGACAAGCGCTTCGCGCACTGCGACGTGCTGGTGGTCGGCGGCGGCATTTCCGGGCTCACCGCCGCGCTCGCTGCCGGCCGGTCGGGCGCACGCGTGATGCTGTGCGACGAACAGTCCGAACCGGGCGGCTGGCTGCTCGCGAGCGACGAAAGCATCGATGGGCGGGCCGCCGCGCAATGGGTCGCGAAGTCGCTCGCCGAACTCGCCGCGATGCCTGAGGTGACGGTGCTGGCACGCACGACGGCCTTCGGCTACCAGGACCATGACCTCGTCACGCTGGTCGAGCGCCGCGGCGACCACCTGCCGGCGGGTCAGCCGCCAGTGTTCCGCGAGCGGCTCTGGCGCGTTCGTGCCAAGCAGGTCGTGCTGGCCACCGGCGCGCACGAGCGGCCGCTGGTCTTCGCCAACAACGACCTGCCGGGCGTGATGCTGGCCGGCGCGGTGTCGACCTACGTGCGCCGCTACGCCGCGCTGCCGGGCCGCAACGCCGTGGTGTTCACCAACAACGACGCCGGCTACGACGCCGCGCTGGCGCTGAAGAGCGCAGGTGCCGCGGTCCAGGTCGTCGACGCGCGCGCCACGCCCCGCGGCACCCTGAGCGAGCGCGCCAGGAGCGTCGGCATCGGCATCCTCGCTGGCCATGTGGTCACCGAGGCACGTGGCAGCAAGCGTGTCAGCGGCGTGGTTGTTCAAGGCATCGACGCGCAAGACCGGTTGACCGGCGCACCACGCACGCTGGTCTGCGATCTGGTGGCCCTGTCGGGCGGCTTCAGCCCGGTGATCCACCTGCATTGCCAGGCCGGCAGCAAGGCGGTCTGGGATGACGCCCGCGCGGCGTTCCTGCCCGGCAAGCCGGCGCAGAGCGAGCGCTCGGCCGGCGCGTGCCGTGGCGCGCAGACCCTGCGCGAATGCGCGCAAGACGCGCTGACCGCAGGCATCGCCGCGGTTCAGGCGCTCGGCTTCGAGGCCGCAGCCGGCGCGGCGCCGGCCGTTGCCGCGAGCGACGCCGGCGACCTGCGTGCGCTGTGGCTGGTGCCGCACCCGCGCGGCGTGAGCCGCGCGCCCAAGCAGTTTGTCGACCTGCAGAACGATGTCGCGGCCTCCGACATCCATCTCGCGATCCGCGAGGGCTTCGAGTCGATCGAGCACGTCAAGCGCTACACGGCGATGGGCTTCGGCACCGACCAGGGCAAGACCGGCAACATCAACGGCATGGGCATCACGGCCCAGGCGCTGGGCAAGACGATCCCGCAGGTGGGCACCACCACCTTCCGGCCGAACTACACGCCGGTGACCTTCGGCGCGGTGGCGGGGCTGGAACTCGGTGACGCGTTCGATCCGATCCGGACCACGGCGATGCACAGCTGGCATGTGAAGCAAGGCGCGCTGTTCGAGGACGTCGGGCAGTGGAAGCGACCCTGGTACTACCCGAGGAACGGCGAAGACCTGCATGCGGCCGTCCGGCGCGAGGTGCTGTCGGCGCGCAGCGGCGTCGGCACGCTCGACGCGTCGACGCTCGGCAAGATCGACATCCAGGGCCCCGACGCGGCAACGCTTCTGAACTGGGTCTACAGCAACGCGTGGTCCAAGCTCGAGGTCGGAAAGTGCCGCTACGGCCTGATGCTCGACGAGAACGGCATGGTGTTCGACGACGGCGTCACGGTGCGCTTGGGCGAGAACCACTTCCTGATGCACACGACCACCGGCGGCGCGGCGCGCGTGCTGGCCTGGATGGAACGCTGGCTGCAGACCGAGTGGCCGCACCTGAAGGTCTACCTGACCTCGGCGACCGACCATTGGGCGACGACCGCGGTCGTCGGGCCGAAGAGCCGCACCCTGCTGAAGAAGCTGTGCGCCGATGTCGACTTCGACGACGCCGCGTTCCCGTTCATGTCGTACCGCGAGGGCACGGTGGCAGGCGTGAAGGCGCGCATCATGCGCATCAGCTTCTCCGGCGAGCGCAGCTACGAGGTCAACGTGCCGGCGGCCGACGGGCTCAAGGTGTGGGAAGCGATCCACGCCGCCGGCGCCGAGTTCGGCATCACGCCGTACGGCACCGAGACGATGCACGTGCTGCGCGCCGAGAAGGGCTACATCATCGTCGGCCAGGACACCGACGGCTCGGTCAGCCCGGTCGACCTCGGCATGGGGGCGATGGTGACGAAGACCAAGGACTGCCTGGGCAAGCGCTCGCTGGCCCGCAGCGACACGGCGCGCGCGGACCGCAAGCAACTCGTCGGCTTGCTGCCGGACGACCCGCAGTTCGTGCTGCCCGAGGGCGCGCAGATCCTCAACGAAGCGCCGCGCACGATTCCCGCACCGATGGCGGGCCACGTGACCTCGAGCTACCTGAGCCCGACGCTCGGCCGATCGATCGCGATGGCACTCGTGAAGGGCGGCGCCACGCGCATGGGCGAGCGCGTGCATGTGTCGATGCGCGACGGCCGGACCGTCACCGCCACCATCGCCAACCCGGTCTTCTTCGACCCCAAATCGGAGCGTCAAAATGCATAAGGTCCTTCAGCGCACCGCCTCTGCCGGTGTCGGTTTCCAATCCGCTGCCACGGCCGTCTCGGACCGGGCACTCCTGGCCGGCTGGAAGGAAGGAATGGCGATCGTCAACCTGCGTGGCAACGCCGACGACCCGGCGTTCTGCGCTGCCGCCACACGCGCGCTCGGGCTGGCCTTGCCGTTGCAGCCCTGCACCAGCGTGTCCAACGCCATCCACCGCGCGGTATGGGCCGGCCCTGATGACTGGTTCGTGATCGGCCCCAAGGGCCAGGCCGACGCGATCGTTGCGCAACTTCGCACGGCACTCGCGGGCCTGCACCATGCGGTCACCGACGTCAGCAGCGGCTACACCGTGCTGCACCTGGGCGGCGCACCGGTGCGCGACGTGCTGGCGCAAGGCTGCCCGCTCGACCTGCACCCACGCGTCTTCAAGCCGGGTGCGAGCGCCGGGACCCACTTCTTCAAGGCGTCGATCTGGTTGTGGCAGCCCGACGAGACACCGACCTACGAGGTGTTGGTGCGGCGCAGCTTCATGGGCTACGTCTGGCTGATGCTCGAGCGCAGCACGCAGGAGTGCGGCCTGGTCACGAGGCGCTTTGTGTGAACGCCACCTGGACGGTCGGGGTCGAGCGGATCGAGATCCGCTTGTCGCGGGTCACTGCCGCCGCCGGAAAGGAATTACATGCAGACCTCCCATCCTGAGCAACAGGCGCCGGGCCACTACGTTCTGACACTCGCGGCTGCCAGCGCACGCGGGCAGGTCGCTGCCGTGACGGCGCTGCTGGAGCGCCACGGCGCCTACATCGAGGAATTCGCCGTCTTCGACGATGTGCTGAGCAGCCGCTTCTACGTTCGCACGGTGTTTCGCCTTGATGCGACCGACGCCGCCACGCTGGAGACGCTGCGGCACGAGTACGCACAAGTCGTGGCCGGCTTCCAGGATGCCCAGGGCGCGATTCACGACCTGCAGCGCCCGACCCGCGTGCTGATCATGGTGTCCAAGGCCGATCACTGCCTGCGCGAGCTGATCTCGCAATGGCGGCACCACGAACTGGCGATGGACATCGTCGCCGTGGTGTCCAACCACGCCGATCTCGCGCCGCTGGTCGCCGCGGAGGGCCTGCCCTTCCATCACCTGCCGGTCAGTGCACACACCAAGCCGGACCAGGAAGCAGCGCTGTTGCGCTGCATTGAAGAGCATGGCGCCGAACTCGTCGTGCTGGCGCGCTACATGCAGGTGCTGTCAGAGGCGTTGTGCTACCGGCTCGCTGGCCGCGTGATCAACATCCACCACTCGTTCCTGCCCGGCTTCAAAGGGGCCAAGCCCTATGCCCAGGCGCACGCGCGCGGCGTCAAGCTGATCGGCGCCACCGCTCATTTCGCGACCACCGACCTCGACGAAGGCCCCATCATCGAGCAGGCGCTGGAACGGGTCGATCATGCATTCAGCCCCGAACAGCTGCTCAGCACCGGACGGCATGTCGAGTGTCTGGTGCTCGGCCGGGCGTTGCGCTACGTTCTGGAGCATCGCGTGTTCATCAACGGGCTGCGTACGGTGGTGTTGCGGTGACCCTTGATTCACGCCCGCGCCAAGTCGATGACCCGCGCCAGCCCGGGCTGATTGCGGCCGGCGGCCATGCGCCGCTGACGGGCGTGTGGTACCGGTTGCAGGGCCTGGTTGACTGGGAACGGAGCGACCGTGCACGCATGCGCGTCGACCTCGCGCCCGAATTGGACCTGATGGCTCGCCTGGGCAATCCGCACCTGCGGTTTCGATCGGTTCATGTCACCGGCACGAAGGGCAAGGGATCCGTCTGCGCACTGATCCAGGCGGGCCTGATCAACGCGGGTCTGCGCGCGGGGCGCTACGGTTCTCCGCACATCGAGCATGTGACGGAGCGGGTCAGTCACTGTGGGCAACCGATCTCGGACCCGTTGTTCGCCACTGCGTTGACCCACGCGCTCGATGCGCGCGACGCGGCGTGTCGGGAGCAGACCCCCGCACGTGACGCCAGTTGGTTCGACATCGTCACCGCCGCGGCCTTCTGGTCCTTTGCCGAAGCGAAGCTGGAATGGGCGGTGATCGAGGTCGGATTGGGTGGGTTGCTCGATTCCACCAACGTCGTGTTGCCTGAACTGGCGATCCTGACCAACGTGGCGCTCGAGCACACCGAGATCCTGGGCAAGACAGTGCAAGCCATCGCGATCCAGAAAGCCGGCATCATCAAGCCAGGTCGGCCAGTGCTGACACCGATTCCGCCGTCGACACCGGCCGGGCGCGTTGTCATGGAAACCGCCAAGGCGTTGGCCGCTGATTTTCGGTGGGTCGAACTGTCCGAAGCGTCGGGGTTGCAGGCCAACAATCTCGCGCTCGCGCGAGCCGCGCTCGACCGTCTCGGCGAAGACGGCGCGCACAGCCACGCGCGCGGAACGCCACTGAGCGGTCAGGACCTGACTCGATCAGTTGCAATGCGCGCCAGCCTGCCCGGCAGGCTGGAAGCGTTCGATATCCAGCGCGCGAAGCACGCTCCGTCCGATCGGCAAGGGCGTGCAACGAGAGTGGTTCTGGATGGGGCGCACGTGGGTTTCGCGGTGACGGCCGTCATTGACGAGCTGAGGCGCAACCCTACTCACGCGCTGAACCCGATCATCTTGCTGGCATTGGGCGCGGACAAGGACGCCAACGACTTTGTCCGCAGGCTCAAGTCGGTGGCCTCGCGCGTGGTCTGCACCCGCCTGCACGGTGATCGACCGTCGTGGGACGCCGTCGAACTCGCTCGCATCTGTGTGAGCCATGGGATCCGTTGCGAATCAGTCGACGACCCCAAGAAAGGTCTTGCCAAATGCCTGGAGTTGGTGCCGAACGACTCATGGATCTTCGTGACGGGCTCCTTGCATCTGGTTGGCATCGCACGCACGCATCTATTCGGTTTGGGCAACGCATGCATGCGCATCCCGCCGTCCCCAACAGTTCGGGGATAACCAAAAGGCATGCAGCGAACATCGATGTGAAACCGACTGCCAAGCCTATTGCAGAAACAGATCGGCGCTGGAATGTTCGCAGTCAAAGGTACGCCTCGAGCAACGTCACCGTCGCGCCCGTTTGCTGCACCCCTGCGACGATCTGGCCGAGCGTGCGCGGAATGAACTGGCTCTTGTCCCCCACCTGGGGCCTATCGCTCCCTCAGCCGCTCGTTGCAGGACCGGCTCGGCCAGGATCCGCAAAGCGACCCCGGCCGCTTCTTCGGGCTCGCGCCGTACTGGCGCCTGGCCTACCTGCACGACATGAAGACGCAGTTCTTCGGCGGCGGCATCTACGGGATGAGCGCGAAGCGGCAACTGGCCGTGACCAGTCCTCAGCCGCTTCAGACCGAACGCTCGGGCCCGAGCGACAGCCTGACGGACATCGGCGCGGATGCCATGTACGAGTACCTGGGCAACCGCGAACACATCGTGCAACTGCGCGCGAACGCGGTACGCGAAAGCCGCCGCTACGGCAGTACGCCGACCAACCCGTTCACGGGCGCGGTGGCACCGGCCCGCGCGACGGTGCGCGAACTGACGCTCGCGGCCACCTATGTCTTTCGCCAGAGCTACGGCATCACGGCTGCCGTGATGCGCAGCGATTCTCAAGACCCGGTGCGCTACTACCCGTTCGGCCGCACCACAAGCAAAGTGCGCTACACGGAACTGTTCTGGACACCGTTCGGCAAGGAGGACTCCTGGGCGGCACCCTGGGCCAATCTGCGGCTGTCTGCCGTGTGGAACCGCTTCGACAAGTTCAATGGTGGCACGCAGAACGTGTTCGGGCCCTTCTCACCCAATGCGTCTGCCCTCGACTGGTTCCAAATCTATGCGCAAGTCACGTTTTAGCGCACTCGTCGCCGTGCTTGCTGCCTGCCTGGGGCAGCGAGCCCAGGCCCAAGTCGGTGAGGTCAAGCGCGGCGCCGACATCTTCGCGACCGAGTGCTCGGAATGTCACAGCGCGCGCGCCGGCAA
>Ga0207691_10005465_pt1 | contig 12269 bp, 10 predicted proteins | sample KBSM13metaG_FD_184327 | JGI IMG/M metagenome (GOLD analysis project Ga0207691, IMG submission 184327) | Miscanthus rhizosphere microbial communities from Kellogg Biological Station, Michigan, USA - KBS M1-3 metaG (SPAdes) (version 2) | ecosystem: Host-associated > Plants > Roots > Rhizosphere >...
CTGCGTCGCCTTGCACCTGCGCTTCCACCGTGCCGTCGCTGCGATTGCGAACCCACCCCGCCACGCCCAACGTGAAGGCGGCCTGCACGGCGGCATCGCGATAGCCGACGCCCTGCACGCGGCCGTGGACGACGAGCAGCTTGGCGGCAGGCATCGTCAGTCCGAAGGCGTCATCGTCCTCGCGATCGCCGCCACGCGAACAGCGCCGCAACGGATTTGCCGTCGGTGAAGCCGCCGCAGTCGTAGGTCGCGAGGAGCTCGTCCTCGGTCATCAGCACGATATCGAGGAACTCGCCTTCGTCGAGCCGCTGGCCGACGTGCCTGAGGCCGACGGCCTCGTACATCTCGATGAATTCGGTGGAGGAACCGATCTGGGGGTGGACGGTGCCCAGCTTCTTCCACGTGGTGGCCGCATAGCCGGCCTCTTCCTCGAGCTCGCGCGTGGCGCACGCGAGTGTGGATTCGCCGGCGTCGATCTTGCCGGCGGGGAACTCGAGCATCACCCGGCGCAAGGGATAGCGGAACTGCCGCTCGAGGACGAGCCGGCCGTCGTCGAGGACCGGCACCACCAGGACCGCGCCGGGATGGACGACGAACTCGCGCGTGCCCGTGCCGCCGTTGGGCAGCTTGACCTTGTCGCTGCGCACCTCGAGGAGCTCGCCCTTGAAGCTCACCGCGGACGCGATCTGCGTCTCCACCAGGTGCGCGTCGCCGTCGTCGATTGTGTTCACTCGCTGATCCAATCCCGGGCTACCAGGAAGTCACTGTACAACGCGGCTTCGCGGGTGCCCGGTTCCGGGCTCCACGCGTACCTCCAGCGCGCGAGCGGCGGCATCGAGAGGAGGATCGCTTCGGTGCGTCCCTGCGACTGCAATCCGAACAGCGTGCCCCGGTCCCACACGAGATTGAACTCGACGTAGCGGCCGCGACGATACAGCTGGAAATCGCGCTCGCGCTCGCCGTACGGCGTGTCCTTCCGCCGCGAAAGGATGGGCGCGTAGGCCGCAAGGAAATTGTCGCCGACGCTTTGCGTGAGCTCGAAGCAGCGGTCGAAGCCGCCGTCGTTCAGGTCGTCGTAGAAGATGCCGCCGATGCCGCGCGGCTCGTTGCGATGCTTGAGGAAGAAATACTCGTCGCACCACTTCTTGTAGCGGGCGTGGACGTCCTCGCCGAACGGCTCGAGCGCGTCGCGGCACGAGCGATGGAAGTGACGCGCATCTTCTTCGAAGCCGTAATACGGCGTGAGGTCCATGCCGCCGCCAAACCACCAGACCGGCTCTGCCTGCGACTTCGACGCGATGAAGAAACGCACGTTCAGATGGACCGTCGGCGCGTACGGATTGAGAGGATGCAGCACGAGCGACACGCCCATCGCTTCCCACGTGCGGCCCGCGAGCTCGGGGCGATGCGCCGTGGCCGACGGCGGCAGGCGCTCTCCGGTGACATGGGAGAAGAGCACGCCGCCCCGCTCGAGCACGGCGCCGCCCTCGATCATGCGCGAGACGCCGCCGCCGCCTTCGGGGCGCGCCCATTCGTCGCGGCGGAAGGCGCCGCCGTCGATCGCTTCGAGGCCTTCGACGATGCGCGCCTGCAGCCCGACGAACCAGCCGCGCAACGCCTGCGTGTCGATCGTCAATGAATTGCCCTTCGCGCAATGAATTACCCTTCGCGCTTTGCGCTTCGGGGCTTGTTCGCCCTCGGGGCGGCCCTTCGCGCTCACGGCTTGCGCGGCGCGATGGCGCGATGTCCGATGTCCGTGCGGTACTGCATGCCATCGAACCGGATGTCGCCCACCGCTGCGTACGCGGCACGCTGCGCCTGGCGAACCGAATCCCCGAGCGCCGTCACGCACATCACGCGTCCGCCGCTGACCACGACGCGTCCGTCCTGCATCGCGGTGCCGGCGTGGAACACGTGCACGCCGGGATGCGCCTCATCTGTTACGCGATCGAGGCCGACGATGGTCGCGCCCGGCCTGGGCGCTTCCGGATAGCCGGCTGCGGCCAGCACGACGCCGAGCGCGGCCCTGCGATCCCACTCGGCTTCGATCGTATCGAGCGTCCCCTCGACCGCGTGCTGCACGAGCGTGACGAGATCGGACTTCAATCTAGCCATGATCGGCTGCGTCTCCGGATCGCCCATGCGGCAGTTGAACTCCAGTACTTTCGGATGTCCCGCCGCGTCGATCATCACCCCGGCGTAGAGGAAACCGCTGTAGGGCGTGCCGTCGGCCGCCATGCCGTTGACCGCGGGCATGATGATCTCGCGCATGATCCGCGCATGCAGCGCAGGCGTGACGATGGGCGCGGGAGAGTACGCGCCCATGCCGCCGGTGTTGGGTCCCGCGTCGCCGTCCTTCAGGCGCTTGTGATCCTGGGACGAGGCGAGCGGCAGCACGTGCCGGCCGTCGACCATCACGATGAAGCTCGCCTCCTCGCCTTCGAGGAACTCCTCGATGACCACGCGAGCGCCGGCACTGCCCATCGCGTTGTCGACGAGCATCGCGTCGACGGCCGCGTCGGCTTCGGCGCGTGTCTGCGCAACGACCACGCCCTTGCCCGCAGCGAGGCCGTCCGCCTTGACGACGATGGGCGCACCGCGCGTGGCGATGTAGTCGTGCGCCGCGCGCGCGTCGGTGAACGTCTCGTAAGCGGCCGTCGGCAGGCCGTGCCGCTTCATGAACGCCTTGGCGAAATCCTTCGAGCTTTCGAGTTGCGCCGCCGCGCGGGTGGGTCCGAAGATCGCAAGACCCGCTTCGCGAAACGCGTCGACGACGCCCGCGGCGAGCGGACCTTCGGGCCCGACGACCGTGAGGCCGATCTCCGAGCGCCGGGCGAAGGCCACGAGCTCGGCGATGTCCGTGATCGGCACGTTGACGAGGGCTTCGTCACGCGCGGTGCCCGCATTGCCGGGCGCGACGTACACGCGCGCAACGCGCGGGCTTTGCGCGATCTTCCACGCAAGCGCGTGCTCCCTGCCGCCGCCGCCGATGACGAGGATGTTCAATGTCGAAAGTGGCGGATGCCGGTGAAGACCATTGCCAGGGCGCGCTCGTCCGCCGCCGCGATCACTTCGCCGTCGCGCATGCTGCCGCCCGGCTGGATGATCGCGGTCGCGCCGTTGTCCGCAACGACGTCGAGCCCGTCGCGAAACGGGAAGAAAGCATCGGAGGCCACCGCCGATCCCGCGAGTGAGAGCCCGGCGTTCGCGGCCTTGATCGCCGCGATGCGCGCGGAATCCACGCGCGACATCTGGCCCGCGCCCACGCCCAGCGTCTGCCCGTCCTTGCCGTAGACGATCGCGTTGGACTTCACGAACTTGGCGACGCGCCAGACGAACATGAGGTCGCGCATCTCGGCGGCCGTTGGCGCGCGCTTCGTCACGACCTTGAGGTCGCTCTCGCGCACGTTGGCGTCGTCGGGCGATTGCACGAGCACGCCGCCGCCCACGCGCTTCATGTCCCACGCGTTGGCCTGCGGGTTGGCGTGCGACGGAATCTCGAGCACGCGCACGTTGGCTTTCTTCGCGATGGCCGCGAGCGCGTCATCGGTGTACGAGGGCGCGATCAGCACCTCGAGGAATTGCGCGGCCACGGCCTCGACCGTCGCCGCGTCGACGGGTCGATTGAAGGCGATGATGCCGCCGAACGCCGACGTCGGGTCGGTCGCGAACGCCTTGCGATACGCGTCGAGCGGCGTGGCAGCCGTGGCAACGCCGCACGGGTTGGCGTGCTTGACGATCACACAGGCCGGCTCGGCGAAGGTCTTGACGCACTCCCACGCGGCATCGCTGTCGGCCACGTTGTTGTACGAGAGCTCCTTCCCCTGCAGCTGGCGGTACGTCGCGATGCCGCCGGGCGCCGGCGTCTCGTCGCGATAGAACGCCGCCGACTGGTGCGGGTTCTCGCCATAGCGCATGTCCTGGAGCTTGACCGCCGAGAAGCTGAAGACGTCCGGCCAGGCCTGTGCCGCGCCGCTCGCGTCGCGCGCCGTCAGCCAGTTGGCGATCGCGCCGTCGTAGGAAGCGGTGTGCGCGAAGGCCTTGCGCATGAGTCCGAATCGAGTGTCGTCGCAGAGCGCATGGTCGTGCGCAAGCTCGGCGAGCACTTTCGGGTAATCGTCCGGATCGACGACCACGCCGACGTGCGGCCAGTTCTTCGCGGCCGCGCGCACCATCGACGGCCCGCCGATGTCGATGTTCTCGATCGCGTCGTCGAGCGTGCAGCCCGGTTTCGCGATGGTCTCCCGAAACGGATACAGGTTGACGACGACGAGGTCGATGGTCGGGATCGCATGCTCGCGCAGCGCAGCGGCATGCGCGGGCACGTCGCGGCGCGCGAGAATCCCGGCGTGGACCTTCGGATGCAGCGTCTTCACGCGGCCGTCGAGCATCTCCGGGAATCCCGTGTACGTGCCGACATCGGTGACGGGCAGGCCCGCCTCGGCGAGCGCACGCGCGGTCCCGCCCGTCGACAGGAGCGCGATGCCGAGGGAGGACAGTCCCTTCGCGAATTCGACGAGGCCGCGCTTGTCCGAGACGGACAACAGGGCTTGGTGAATGTGGCCCCCCACGCTCGCAGCGCCGGCCACTAGACGAGCTTGTGCTTGACGAGCTTCGCGCGCAGCGTCGTGCGGTTCATGCCGAGCATGTCCGCTGCCTGCGTCTGGTTGCCCTCGGTGCGCGTCATGATCGACGCCAGGAGCGCGCGCTCGACGTGCCCGATCACCATGTCGTAGACGCCCGTGGGCGTCTCGCCGTCGAGACGCTTGAAGTATTCCTCGAGCGAGCGGTCGACGCTCCTTGCGATTTCGTTGCTTCCGTTGAGTCGGGTCTTTCTCTTGGTCACGCTGCAAGGGCCTCCCCCGCCCACAGTGCGTCGCCCGCTTCATCGTCCAGCGCGCCGCGATACGGAAGGCGCTCATGGCGCTGCGCGAGCGCGTCGAAGTACTCGGTCACGACCGCGAACTGCGCGGCGGTCGTCGCGGCCGCGCACATCGCGCGGCGGAAGTCGCTTCCCCCAAGGAGCGACTCCGTGTACCAGGCGAGGTGCTTGCGCGCGGTCCGCACGCCGACGTCCTCGCCATAGAACGCGTAGTGATCGCCGAGATGCTCGGCGATCAGGTCGCGGACTTCCACGACGGTCGGCGGCGGCAGGTGCGCACCGGTCGCGAGGAAGTGCGCGATCTCGCGAAAGATCCACGGCCGTCCCTGTGCCGCGCGCCCGACCATGATCGCGTCCGCCCCCGTGTGCGCGAGCACCGCCTTGGCGACCTCGGGCGTTGCGATGTCGCCGTTCGCGATCACCGGAATTGCCACCGCGTGCTTGACCGCGGCAATGGTGTCGTACTCGACGGCGCCGACGAACGCGCACGCTCGCGTGCGTCCGTGCACCGTCAGCGCCGCGACGCCCGCATCCTGCGCGATGCGCGCGATCGCAACGGCATTGCGGGCGCCCGGGTGCGCTCCCGTGCGGATCTTGAGGGTGACCGGAACGTCGACGGCGCGAACGACTGCGTCGACGATGCTCGCGACGAGCGGCTCGTTGGCGAGCAGCGCCGAGCCGGCCGCGGCGTTGCAGACCTTCTTCGCCGGGCAGCCCATGTTGATGTCGATGACCTGTGCGCCGCGCGCGACGTTGTAGCGTGCAGCCTCGGCCATCATCGAAGGCGCGGCACCTGCGATCTGCACCGCGATGGGCGCGCTCTCGCCCGCGTGATCGATGCGGCGACGCGATTTCCCCGTGCCGTAGAGCGCAGGATTGGATGCCACCATTTCGGAGACGGCGTAGCCCGCGCCGAGCTTCTTGCACAGCATGCGAAACGGCCGGTCGGTGACGCCGGCCATCGGCGCGACCGCAAGGTTGTTCGGCAATGCGTGAGGTCCGATTCGCATGCTCGGAACGATTTATTTGGGAAGAAGGAATGGAACAGCGCGGCGACGACGCGCCAATTATACCGGCTTTGCGCGCTTGTCACGCGCGCTCGTATCGATGGCGCGTTTCGAGGCGCGCGATCTCGCGCGTCAAGCAAGCGAACGCGCGTTCAGGAGAGGCCGAAGAGCATTGCGCGCGTGAAGGCGCGCTTCACGAACGGCAGCGCATCGAGCGCCGCGAGCGCGAGCCCGCGAGGCCAGGCGAAGATCGCGCCGTCGAGCGCGAAGATATGGGTTAGGCCGTGCGTGAAGGCGACGCCTGCATAGCGGTCGATGCGTCGGCGCGCGGCGTAGCGCGCGAGCATCGCGTGGCTGCCGAGCGACTCGGCAGGCGCCGCTGCGATCTCCTGCGCAAGCTCGAAGGCATCGCGCAACCCGAGATTGAATCCCTGTCCTGCGATCGGATGCAACGACTGTGCCGCGTTGCCGATGAGCACCGCGCGCGCCGCCACGGCAGGCTGCGCGAGCTCGAGCGAGAGCGGGAACGTCCTGCGCTCGCGGACACTCGTGAAGTCGTTCCTGCGCGCACCGAAGTGGCGCGCCAGCTCGGCGAGAAATTGCTCGTCGCTCCATTGCATCGCGCTCGCGGCCGCCTGCGGCGTCATCGTCCACACGAGGCCGTAGCGATCGCCTTCCGGCAGCAGCGCGACCGGACCGCTGGTCGTGAAGCGCTCGTACGCGACGCCGCCGTGCGGCGACGCGGTGGTCAGCTTCGCGACGACGGCGACCTGGCCGTAGTCGCGCCGCTTCCGCGCCACGCCCGCGACGGCGGCCCCCGTACCATCCGCGACGACGGCCAGCCGGGCTTCGACGGCATCGCCGTTCGCAAGGAGCACCTGCGCGCATGCCGGCGTTCCCGTCACCATCGTGACCGCGCATCCATGGCGGACGTCGGCGCGCGAAGTCGCCAGCGCATCGTCGATGGCCGCCTGCATTGCACGATACGAGATGACGTAACCGAGCGCCGGCAAGCCCTGCTCGTCCGCCGTCAGGGTGGCGGTGCCGAACGCACGCGCCTGCGAGATGTCGATCGCGGTGATCGGCGTGATCGCCTGTGGCGCAAGCCGCGCGAAGATGCCGAGGCGCTCGAAGATGAGCCGGCCGCCGTGCGAAATCGCAAGCGAGCGGTCGCCGCGCAGCGTGCTTCCGGCTTCGCGCGCGTCGAGCGCGACGATCGACAAGCCGCTTTGCGCTACCGCCAGCGCGAGCGTGCCGCCGACCGGGCCGGCGCCGACGATCGCGACATCGTGCATCAGGGATCGGGTATCAGGTATCAGGTATCAGGACGGCGCGTGGAGTCATGCGGCTTTTTGTCCCACGCCCTCTGTTTACCTGTTACCTGTCTCCTGTTACCTGGAGCCGCAGGCGGCTTCGACTTCCGCCACCGTCTTCGGCGTGGCGGCCGTGAAGTTCTCGTGGCCCGTGGCGGTGACCATCACGTCGTCCTCGATGCGCACGCCGATGTTCCAGAACGCCTCGGGGACGTTGTCCGCCGGGCGGATGTAGGTGCCGGGCTCGACGGTCAGCACCATGCCGGGACGCAGCTTCTGGGACGCGCCCTTCACCTGGTACAACCCGGCATCGTGCACGTCCATGCCGAGCCAGTGCCCCGCGCGGTGCATGTAGAACTGCTTGTAGCTGCCCGACTCGAGCACGCCGTCGAGCGTTCCTTCGCAGAGCCCCAGATCGATGTAACCCTGCGCGAGGACGCGCTCGGCCACCTTGTGATAGTCGTGGAACTCGGCGTCGGGCTTCACCGCTTCGAGACACGCGAGCTGCGAGGCGAGCACGAGCTCGTAGACGTCCTTCTGCGGCCCGCTGAACTTGCCGCCCACGGGAAACGTGCGCGTGATGTCCGACGCGTAGCCCTGGTATTCGCATCCGGCGTCGATCAGCAGCAGCTCGCCGGCGCTCATCTGCCGGTTGTTGTCGCGATAGTGGAGCACGCAGGCGTTCGGGCCCGACGCAACGATGGACGGATAGGCGACCGCCAGCGCGCCGGCCTGCAGGAACTCGTGCACGAGCTCCGCCTCGGCCTGGTATTCGTACCAGCCGGGGCGCGTGCGCTCCATCGCGCGGCGATGCGCGCCGCTGCTGATGGCACCGGCGCGCCGCATGAGATCGGCTTCGTGCTTGTCCTTGACGAGCCGCATCGCGTCGAGCGTGCCGCGCACGTCCACCACTTCGTCGGGCGCCGACACGCCGGTGCGCACCCGCGCGCGCACTTCGTTCAGCACGCTTGAGATGCGCCGGTCCCACGTCTCGAACAAGCCCAGCGGCGTGAACAGCGCGGGGCGGTCGCACGCGAGGTCGGCCATCTTCGCGTCGAGCTCGGAGATGGGATACGCGTCGTCGAAGCCGAAGATCTCGCGCGCGGCGTCCGGACCGTAGCGAAAGCCGTCCCAGATCTCGCGCTCCTCGTTCTTGTCGCGGCAGAAGAGGATGTGGCGGTCGCCCTCCGGCGAAGCCACCAGCGCGATCACCGCTTCCGGCTCAGGGAATCCCGTGAGGTAGTAGAAATAGCTGTCGGGCCGGTACGGGTACAGCGAGTCGCGATTGCGCGCAACCTCCGCCGCCGTCGGCACCAGCGCGAGACCGCCGCCGCTGTGCTCGCGCATGGAAGCGATGAGCGCGGCGCGGCGCTCGCGATGGAACTGGAACGAGTTCTTCATGGGAAGCCTTCGCGGGGATTGCCCATTATAAGTGAGCGGTTGCGCTCTTTCGCTGCGTAACGCTTACCATTGGATGGCACATGGAATCGACGGAAGCCACGAGCGTACTTTCGGGTCCCGCGCTGCGCGAGGCCAAGCGGGCCCTGCGCGAGCGCATCCTCGCCGCGCGGGACGCGCTCGACGACCACGCCCGCGCGGACGAGTCGCGCTCGATCGCGCGACGCATCGCGGCGCTTCCGTCGTTCCGTGACGCCGCATGCGTCGTGCTGACGCTGCCGTTTCGCAGCGAGTGGGACACCCGCACGCTGATGCACGACGCGCTCGCGCGTGGCGCGACGGTGGCGCTGCCCCGCGTGAACGAAGGCAGCCGCATGATCGAGCTGCATCGCGTGCGCGACCCGGCGGCGGAAGTCGCGCCCGGTTATCGCGGCATCCCCGAGCCCCTCGCATCCCTGCCCCGGATGGAGGCCGCCGACGTCGAGTGGATCCTGGTGCCCGGCGTCGCATTCGACCTCGGCGGACGACGATTGGGGTACGGCGGCGGCTATTACGACCGCCTGTCGCCGCTGCTTTCGCCGCAGGCCGCAAGGATCGCCGGCGCGTACGAGCTGCAGATCGTCGAGCGCATCCCGGCAGCGCCGCACGACCTGACGGTGACGGCGATTGCGACGCCATCGCGGCTCGTGACGCCTTGAGCACGCGCAAGGATGCGATGGTGGCCCTGGTGGCCACGCTCGCAATCCAGGTCTACGTGAGCGTCGTCGCGTCGGCCCCCGCGGTCCTGGCGCCCGTGCTTGCAGCCGACCTGGGCATTGCGCCGTCGCTGATCGGCGTGTTCGTGGGCCTCCTGTATCTCGGCGCCATGCTGAGCAGCCTCGGGGGCGGCGAATTCGTCGCGCGCTTCGGTGCGATCCGCGTTTCGCAGGCAGCGGTGCTCATGTGCTCGGCCGGGCTCGCGATGATGGCGCTGGTGCCTGCGGTGGCGGTCGTGCTCCTGGTCGCTGCGGCGGCGCTGATGGGCCTCGGCTACGGGCCGATTACGGCGGCGTCGTCCGAGCTCCTGGCGCGCACCACGCCGCCGGATCGCATGGCGCTCACCTTTTCGATCAAGCAGACCGGCGTGCCGGCGGGTGCAGCGATCGCGGGCGCCGTCCTGCCTGCGCTCGGTCTCGCATTCGGGTGGCGATTTGCGTTCCTTGCCGTGGCCGCCGTCGGCCTCGTGGTCGCGCTTGCCGCCGAGCCCACCCGGCGGGCGCTGGACGTGCGCCACCCGGATCGCAAGGTGCTGTCCGTCACCGCGATCCTGGCGCCGCTGCGGCTCATCCTGCGAACGCCCAGCATCCTTCAGTTGTCCCTCACGGGATGTGCGTTTGCGGCCGTGCAGACCTGCCTGTCGAGCTTCCTCGTGGTGTACCTGACGGACGCACTCGGGTGGTCGGTCGTGGCCGCCGGGTTAGCGCTCACTTGCACTGCCGTCGCGGCTGTGCCGGGCCGAATGATCTGGGGCGCGATTGCCGATCGCACCCGCGCGGCGACCCGGGTGCTGGCCGTCATCGGCGCGATCGCGTGCGTTTGCGGCGTCGCGCTGGCGCTTTCCGGACCCACGTGGCCGACGGCGGTGCTGCTCGTCATCGCGGCCGCCTACGGCGCCAGCGCCATCGGCTGGAACGGCGTCCAGATCTCGGAGGTCGCGCGGCGCGCGCCGGCCGGGTCGACCGCGTCGACGATCGGCGCCTCGGGATTCATCACCTTCGGCGGTGTGATGGTGGGCCCCATCCTGTTCGCCGCGCTCGTCGGCGCGGCGGGGAGTTACCGGCCGGCGTTCCTTGCGTGCGCAGTCGTCAGCGGCATTGCGGCCGCCATGCTCGCCCGTCGTTAATGGAAATCGATTCCACGTAGTGGTAAATTCCCTCGACGCTCGCAAGGCCCCGTCAACGAGGGCTAAAGTAACCGGAGGAGGAAGACCATGGACGCCCAGAAACGCGACCCCGATCCGCAGGAGACGCAGGAATGGATCGACGCGCTGCACGCCGTGCTCGCCGTCGAAGGCCCCGACCGCGCGCACGAGCTCATCGAGCGACTCATCGAGACGGCGCGCCAGCGCGGCGCGTACCTGCCGTTCTCGGCAAACACCGCCTACATCAACACCATCCCGACCGACGCGCAGGTGCGCCTGCCCGGCGATCCCGAGATCGAGCATCGCATCCGCTCGTATGTGCGCTGGAATGCCATGGCGATGGTGCTGCGCGCGAACAAGCACACCAACGTCGGCGGTCACATCGCGAGCTTCGCATCGGCCGCCGATCTCTACGACGTCGGCTTCAACCACTTCTGGCGCGGTACGACCGACGAGCATGCCGGCGATCTCGTGTTCTTCCAGGGCCACTCGGCGACCGGCGTGTATGCGCGCGCGTTCATGCTGGGCCGTTTCACCGAGGAGCAGCTCGACAATTACCGGCAGGAGGTCGGCGGACGCGGCGTCTCGTCCTACCCGCACCCGTGGCTCATGCCGACGTTCTGGCAGTTTCCGACGGTTTCGATGGGCCTCGGGCCGCTGATGGCGATCTATCAGGCGCGCTTCATGAAATACCTGCAGGACCGCGGGCTCGCGCAAACCGAAGGGCGCAAGGTGTGGGCGTTCATGGGCGACGGCGAGATGGACGAGCCGGAGTCGATGGGCGCGATCGGCATGGCGTCGCGCGAGAACCTCGAAAACCTGATCTTCGTCGTCAACTGCAACCTGCAGCGCCTCGACGGACCCGTGCGCGGCAACGGCAAGATCATCCAGGAGCTCGAGAGCGAGTTTCGCGGGGCCGGCTGGAACGTCATCAAGGTGATCTGGGGCACGCATTGGGATGCGCTGCTCGCGCGCGACAAGAAGGGCATCCTCATGAAGCGAATGATGGAGGCCGTCGACGGCGAGTACCAGACGTTCAAGAGCAAGGACGGCGCGTACGTGCGCGAGTATTTCTTCAACACACCGGAGTTGAAGGCGCTGGTGGCCGACTGGTCCGACGATGAGATCTGGCACCTCAATCGCGGCGGTCATGACCCGTACAAGATCTATGCCGCGTATCACGCGGCCGTGAATCACAAGGGCCAACCGACGGTGATTCTCGCCAAGACCATCAAGGGTTACGGCATGGGCACCTCGGGCGAGGCGCAGAACATCACGCACCAGCAGAAGAAGATGTCGCACGAATCGCTTGCGCGCTTTCGCGACCGCTTCGACATTCCGGTCCCCGACGACAAGCTCGACGAGATCCCGTACGTGAATTTCCCGCCCGGCTCGCCCGAGCTCGAGTACATGCGCGAGCGGCGCATGGAATTGGGGGGCTATGTGCCGCAGCGCCGGCGCAAGGCCACCACTGCGCTCGCGGTTCCCGAGCTGTCCGCATTCGACCGCTTCCTGAAGAGCACCGACGATCGCGAGATCTCCACCACGATGGCGTTCGTGCAGATCCTGCAGGTGCTCGTGCGCGACAAGACCCTCGGCAAGCACGTCGTGCCGATCGTGCCCGACGAGTCGCGCACGTTCGGCATGGAAGGCATGTTCCGCCAGCTCGGCATCTGGAACCAGCAGGGACAGCTGTACACGCCGCAGGACCACGACCAGCTCATGTTCTACAAGGAGGACAAGCACGGCCAGATCCTGCAGGAAGGGAT
>Ga0207691_10005468_pt1 | contig 12263 bp, 10 predicted proteins | sample KBSM13metaG_FD_184327 | JGI IMG/M metagenome (GOLD analysis project Ga0207691, IMG submission 184327) | Miscanthus rhizosphere microbial communities from Kellogg Biological Station, Michigan, USA - KBS M1-3 metaG (SPAdes) (version 2) | ecosystem: Host-associated > Plants > Roots > Rhizosphere >...
CGTCCGCGGTGCAGGTCGGCGACCGCTGGGTCGCGCTTGGCGATCGACGGTTCCGGGCCGGCGACACGATCACGATCGACGGCGGCTCCGGCGAGGTGTTCGAGGGCGCGATTCCCGGCCACGTATTTCTGGAGCGCAGCGAGCGACGGCGTACTGACCTTGTCCAGCGTGCGGGCGTTCTGGATCGTCCTCAGCGACTCTCCAACCTTCGAGCGCAGCTTGCGCGAGAGCTTGTCGATCGCCGGGATGATGTCCTTCGCCTCCGCCGCGGTCTCGCGGAAGGTCGCCATCTCCTCGCCCGTCTGCGCAGAGACGAGACGCGCGGACAGTACGTAGCTGCCACCGAGCTCCGTGACAGTGCCGTCGATGACCGCCTTGATGCCTTCGCGCGTCGCGATCTCGCGCGCCACCGCAAAGTCCACCTTCGTCGACGACGGGCGCTGCATCCGGCGGAGCACCTCGCGCACGTCGCTCGCCGGCATCACGTGCAGATTCTCGGATTCGGCGAGATTGGTGCGGAACGCCTCGGTCACCGTCGGGCCGAGCATCGAATCGCTCGCCGGGCTCGCGAACTCGGTGAGGATCACGCGCTCGCGCTGGCCCATCTGCCCGGCCGCCATGAGCGAGCCCGCGGGTCCGATCCCCATCGCGCGCATGATCATCCACGCCGCGGTGAGCGCGACGAACCCGCCGACGGCAACGAGTCCGCCCATCGTCGTGCGACGCCAGCTCACGTGCGGGCTCGCCTTCATCGCGATCGTCGCCATGGTGCCCCGAGCGAGCGATGGCGTTCCGCCGGGAGTCAGCGTCGGTGTGGACGTGAGCGCGCGATGCGTGGCACGGTGGACGTACGCGGTGAAGAGGATCATCGGCAGCCCGAGCGCCATGACGACTACCGCGCCCGGGAAGACCCAGCTGGGCAAGCCGATGCCGACGATCGCCGCCTTGGCGACTACGGCCACGAGCACGAACGCCGCGGCGTAGAACGCGAGCGCCTTGCGCAGCATGCCACGTCCGGCAAGCAGCACCTCCGGCATGGCGGATTGTGCACCGCCGCTCCCGCTCGTCACTGCTTCCAGTACGCGCGCGATGTCGGACGCATTCTGTGGCCGGGCGTCAGGATCCTTCTCGAGCAGCCGCGTCACCAGATCAGCGAGCAGTGGCGGCGTGTCCGGCCGTAGCTCGAGGATCGGCTGCGGACGCTCGCCCATGTGCGCCGCCATGAGCTTGTGCGGCGCGAGCCCGTGGAACGGCGGACGGCCGGCGAGCATCTCGTACGCCATGACGCCGAAGGCGTAGAGATCGGCGCGGTGGTTCGTCGCGGGGTCGCCGGCCGCCTGCTCGGGCGCCATGTACTGCGGCGTGCCGATCGAGGTGCCCAGTTGCGTCAGCGTTGCCCCGGGCGCGGCGATCTTCGCGGCCGAGAGGGCCTTTGCGATTCCGAAATCGGTCACAACGGCGCTTCCACCCGACAGCAGCACGTTATCGGGCTTGATGTCTCGATGGACAACACCGTGGTCGTGCGCGTACGCCAGCGCGCGTGCCACCTCGCGCAGGATTCCGACAGTCTCGCCGATCGTCACCCCACCGCGCGCGAGGCGCGCCCGCAGACTCGCGCCTTCCACTAGCGGCATCGTGTAGAACGGGAGTCCGTCGGTCTCGCCGGCGGAGAGCACGGGCACGATGTGCGGGTGCTGCAACCGCGCCGCGACCTGGATCTCGCGCTTGAAGCGGTCGATGCTGACGCCGGCCGCCATCTCGGGTGGGAGCACCTTCACCACCACGCTGCGTCCGAGCGCCATCTCCTCGGCCACGAACACCCGCGACATGCCGCCCCCGCCCAGCTCGCGCTCGAGGGTATAGGCGTTGCCCAGCGAGGCCTGAAGGCGGTCGCGCAGTTCGGTTGTCATCGTATTCGGCGGGGGGAGTGCTGCTCGGACGAGCCCGAACTTACGATGACGAGCCGATGCTGGCCAGCCACGAAGCGAGAATCGCTGCTCGTCCTCGCCGAACGCCGGTGGGGATTGCGATCGTGGGTGACCCGCTCCCGACGCCTGTCGTTAGGCGCGCATCGGCGCTGACGTAGTCCTAGCGCCAGATCGATGACGATGAGGCCGCGGCCATCTCGTACCACTTTTTCTCGTCCACGCCCCGAATCAACAGCCAGCCGATAGTCACCGCGCAACCGATCAGCGCGAAGAGTGCTATCGGCAAAAAGAGCTTGTTACCGAGCGGCGGATAGACGAAGGTCAGCCAGGCTGCTCCGCCGATCAGAGAGAGAACACCAAGTACGCGTGGGAGGAACGTCGCTCGAAACATCAGGTACCCGGTCAGTACTGTGCCGACGCCGAAGAAGACCAGCGCGACTTGTGTCCCCAGGGCGTTGATGCGAATCAGCAAATACGCCATCGCCTCGAGCTGTTTGGCGTCGAAGGCCGAGAGATACGACGCGCCGCCTAACACGAAGAGCGGAGCGTAGAAGAACAAGCGCGCCAGGGCTTTGATTCCGGATCCAGTGTATCCGAACACCGCCGCGGTTCTCGCCAGGCTGCGATCGACGGGCATGAGCAGGTCGTACATCAACGCGGTCGTCGCTGTCTGGCACGCCATCTCGATCATGAAAATGGCGTACGCCACGCGAACGAGCGTCTGGTTCGCGATAAAATTGCGAGCGGTCGCGGCGGCATCCCCCGTCACGACCAGCCGGTCGCTGATGAAGCCCTGAGCGACGACGCCACCAACGATCGTGGCGAGGAACAACGCTCCGCCGAGCCTCGCTTTCGTCTTCGGTGACATCTCGTTCGTCCGTGATGCCGGTGCTGCCGCATCCGCGAACGTGTTGTCGTACGGCAAGGCGTTGGCGACGGTGGACATCGTGCCCTCCCAATGGTTAGGCGGCAGTGGGCTCACGCCCGGTTTCGTTCTCGTTGCGATCGCTTTCATCGCTCTCGCGGAATTCCAGCAGGTCCCCGGGTTGGCACTGCAGCGCGTCGCAGATCGCATCGAGCGTGGAGAAGCGAATGGCGCGTGCCTTTCCGGTCTTGAGGACCGAGAGGTTGGCGAGCGTGATGCCGATCTTTTCCGACAGCTCCGTGAGCGACATCCGGCGCGCGTACAGCATGTCGTCGAGCTTGACGTTGATCGCCATGACTACACCGTCCCGGCGAGATCCTCGCGCATGCGAGCACCGTGATCGAAGACGCGCGCCAGCACGAACAGCAGGAGCACCGCCAGCCACGGCGTGACGGAGAAATTCAGGTCGATGTGGACTGGGCGAGCCGCCGTAGACACGCTGTTCGCGATTCCAACGACGACGAACCGGCTCAGCTCCAGCGCGAGTACCGACCAGGCAATGGTCTGCAATCGCGACGCGTTCTCGCCCACGAATGGATCGCCGGCCCGGACCGTCTCGACGATGCAAAGCAATCGGGAGAGAATCGCGTTCATGATAGGGGCTGCAACGATGCCGATCACCATGATGAGGCGCATGCCCAGCAGCGCGCGCGGACTGTCGTCCGTGCCTAGTGCACGCGCTACGAATTCCGCGGCGAGGAACGTCCAGATGAGGAGGCCGAGAATCGCGGCGCCGAACAGCCAGTTCAGCGTGATCAGGATTCGGAGAACCTTGTGCGATAGCGCTAACGCGCCGGCGTTCGGCTGGAGCATCGATTCGTGCCTCATGGCTGCGGGACGGCTCATATCTCGATAAACGATAAGACATTTATCGAAATTCGGCAATACATATGTTGATAGTCGATAATTCTGCCGCGGTGGATACGGCCTGCCCCAGCGGTTATTATCAGCCCGCCCAACGACCGCGACCTCCAGGAGTGAGCCTTCTAGCTCACCCCAACTCGTGTCAGAGTGCAACCCAACTCGATGCAGGACGACCCCCGCGGAAAGACTGCGCGCAGAGCCATCGATGCGGGCGACTGGCAAACCGCTCGTGAGCTGTACGAGGTACTCGCGCGGGAAACGAACGCCCCAGAGGCATGGGCGCGCCTCGCCGAAGCGGCGTGGCTACAGCAAGACTCGCGGGTCATGATCGATGCGCGGCTGACCGCGTATCGCCTCCACCGCGAGCGCGGCAACGACGTCGACGCCGCGCGCATGGCCATCGCCCTCGGCAACGACTTTCTCGACTTCCGCGGCGACGCCGCCGTCGCCAACGGCTGGTTCAAGTACGCGCGGCGCTTGCTCAAGCCGTTGCCACCTTCCGCGGAGCACGCGTGGCTCAACGCCTGGGAGGCGCGCCTCGCGTTGATCGGCCGGCAGGACACGGCCGAAGGCGCCCGCCTGGCCGAGGAAGCGTTAGGCATCGCGCGCCAGAGTCACTGCCCGGATGTGGAGGTGCTCGCGACCGCGATGAGCGGGCTCGCGCTCGTCATGAACGCGCAGCCGGATCGAGGGCTCGCCCTCCTCGACGAGGCAGCCGCCGCGGCGCTCGCCGGTGACATTTCCGATCCGTACGCGGCGGGGCTGACGTGCTGCTACCTGATCAGCGCCTGCGACCGTGTGCGCGACTACGACCGCGCTGCGCAATGGTGCGCGCGGCTGCGGGAGTTCTCCACGCGCCAGCGCTTCGCGATTCTGATGACCACATGTCGCCTGCAGTACGGGAGTGTGCTCATCTCACAGGGTGATTGGGGCGAAGCCGAAGCGGAGCTGCAGGCGGCGATCGCCGATCTCCGCGAAGTCCGCCCGGTCGTCCTGCCGGCGGCGTATGCGAGACTCGGCGAGCTGCGGCGTCGCCAGGGGCGGACGGACGAAGCGGTTCAACTATTCGAGCAGGCCGGCAGCCATCCGCTCGCGCTGCTCGGCGGCGCCTGGGTGGACATCGAGCGGGGCAATCTGACTCGCGCGCTCGAGCGGGCCTGCGCGTACTTGCGGCGCTTTCCGGAAGACGCGCTACTCGAGCGTGCACCCGCCAACGAGCTCATGGTTCGGATCGCGGCGGCGTCCGGAAAACCCACCGATGCCCAGCACGCGCTCGCCGCATTGGAGACGGCGGCCCGGAAGTACGAATTGCCGCTGCTGCGCGCCGCGGTGCTGTCCGCCAGGGCCATCCTCGCGGCCGCCGGTGGCGATGACGCGCGCGCTGCGGAATTGATGGAGGACGCGGCCGCGTTGTACGACAACGCCGGCTTCGTTCATGAAGCAGCGACGGTACGACGAGAGCTGGAGAAAACCAGGGGCAGCGGTTCCGTCACGCCTAACGCGCCGCTCACTCAGCGCGAGCTGGAAGTACTCCGTCTGGTCGCGAAAGGCTTGAGCGAGCGTGAGGTCGCGGACAAGCTGTTCATCAGCCATCACACCGCGCACCGGCATCTTTCCAACATTCGGCTCAAGCTTAACGCCGCGACCCAGGCGGCTGCCGTGGCGCACGCCGCTCGGATTGGTCTGATCTAGCGGTAGCCTGTCATTCCGAGCGGAGCCGCGAAGCCGTGTCATTCCGAGCGAGCGACAGCCGGGTGCCCGCAACGCGGGCGCATGAGGAATCGAGTCCGTCCGGGTAGAGACGCCCCTCTGTCGGGACGATCGGGATTCCTCGACTTCGCTCGGAATGACAGCCGACTCCGCGCCTCCGGCGCTCCGCTCGGAATGACGTGTTCCTCTAGCCCCGTGGCCCAATGGGGCCATGCCGGCACGTCGCGATAAAATGGCACGTCCAGGCGAAGTTGCAGCGCTTCGCTTGGTCTACCTTCGGCTCACGAATTTCACCTCAGCCGGAGATACCTATGAAGAAATACGTCATCGAGCGCCCGATTCCCGGAGTCGGGTCGCTCACCCGAGACGAGCTGCACGCCGCGTCGACGAGGTCCTGCGTCGCCCTCGATGAGCTCGGACCCGACATCCAGTGGGTCCAGAGCTTCGTGACCGACGACAAGATCTACTGCGTGTACCTCGCCGCGAACGAGGAGCTCGTCCACCAGCACGCGCAGCGTGCCCGATTCCCCGCGGTGAATGTTGCCGCCGTGCGCGCACTGATCGATCCGACCATGCGGACGGACGTGCCGGCCGGCATCGCGTAACTGATCGCGGCCATGATGCCCTCGATCGCCAAACACTCGACCATTCGACACCGAGACGACATATGACACGCCTCACATCATCCATCGCCTTCGTTCTCGCGGTTTCCGCGACGCTGACCGCCTGTCAGGACAACGCGGGATCACCCGAGCCTGTGATGGCACCCACGTTCGCACGGTCCGCCGGCGACGCCGCGCCAATCACCGACGAGGCGCAGCTCTCGGATCTGCGCCGAGTGACCGCCAAGTTCCACTCGATCGAAGCAGCGAAGCAGGACGGTTACACAACGCAGATCACGCCATGCTGGGCGCACCATTCCGCCGGCGGCATGGGCTACCATTTCGGCAACACGAACCTGTTCGACGCGAACGTCGCTCTTCTGCACCCGGAGACGGTGATCTACGAGCCGCAGGCGGGCGGCCACATGAAACTGGTGGGAATGGAGTACATCGTTCCGCTGGAGGCGTGGGCAGCCGCGAAGCACGATCTGAATGATCCGAACGATGTGCCGCAGCTCCTGGGTCAACGCTTCACCCGGCATTCCTTCCTGCCGATTTTCAAGCTGCACATCTGGCTGTGGAAGAACAATCCGTCCGGCACGTTCGCGGACTGGAACCCCAAGGTCTCGTGTCATTACGCTGACTCGACCGAGGTCTTCTGACCGAGGTCGTCCAGCAAGTCGTTAGGCGGACAAGAGGGGAGCGGCGCCATGCGGCACCGCTCTTCTTTTGTCAGTGCAGCGCAGAAGCACCGTGTACGGTTCCTGGTTCAGGCGCCGAACCAGCGCCTCCGCTGAAGACGAAACGTCAGATAGATCAATCGGTGCGGCGGTACCAGAAGAACAGCGCGTACTTGAGCACGATGAAGGTCGCGGCCACCGCTGAAGGCACGATGTCGCCACATCGACGGCGATACCTAACGTGGAATGCCCGGGTCTGCTGCGCTCCGCGTCACGAGCAGAACGAACGGCGTCGCGGCGAACGCGGCGACGAGCGCCAGCGTCGGGTACCCCCACGCACCCACGATCACGCCGGAGAGTGCGCCCGCCGATGCGCCAGCCAGTCGTGCGTGAGCCCATCGCGCGCGCGCACGAGGACGAGCTGCTGGCGGCGCTGGCTCGACTCCACGGGCGATTCTGGCGCTCAGCAGCGCTCTCGATCCCCTGGCTAGCGCGTGCGTCGTGGACGTCGGAGGTCGTATTCCCGGCCGTGCTCGACGATACCGCAGCGCTCGCGCTCATGCCGCCCCCGCTTCGCGAATGGCTTCGCCTCGGCTGGGACGCCGCCCTCGCGCGCGTGTCGGCACGCGCGGCGAGCGTGCTTCGTCTTCCGGCGCGGGTCGTTCACGAAGCATGGGGCGACCTGCCGCAGACGCTCGTCCATGGCGACATCAAAGTCGCGAACTTCGCGGTCATTCCAGACCGCGGCGTCGCCGCATTCGACTGGGCAATGATCGGGGTGGGTCCATCGACGACTGACCTTGGCTGGTACCTCGCCGTGAACGCGAGCCGGCTCGCGCGCAGCAAGGAGGCGGTCATCGCGCGCTACCGCGAGCTGCTCGAGCGCGAGCTCGGACAGGAGCTCGATGACGCGCTGTGGGCTCGGCTCGAGGATATCGCCGTGATCTACGGCGCGCGCACCATGCTCTGGGCCAAGGGCGCGCAGGTCGCGACCGGTAGCGACGCGGCGCGGGCCGAGTGGGACTGGTGGGCCCTGCGGCTCGAGGACGCCGCCAAGCGCTGACCTCGAGAGGGAAGGCGCTCCGTGACGTTAGGCACGGCCAGCCAGGCAGCCTCTACCGCGCGATGCGTTGCGCGCAGGCCGATCGGTACTTTCTAGCGTCGCACCGTGACGGTAATCTGTCAGGCGACCGGGACACCATCGAATCTCTTTATGGGGAGGTGCGCCATGGATGTTCGACAAACGATTACGCAACTCTACCGTGACTATGAGAATCGGGACCTACCGAAGATTCTGGCCGCGCTGCCGAACGACTTCGTGTTCGAATGGCATCATGACCCGACTACGGCCCGGGAGGCCGGCATCTCTCGCAGCAAGGACGAGTTGGTCCACCATCTGAAGGATATTGCAGAACACTTTCGTTTCAACGCGTATCACGCAACCAATATCCTGGTCGATGGAGATCGCGCCGCAGCGCAGCTTGAGGCCGACCTGACGTCTGTGGCCACCGGCAGCCGCTTCTCGATCCAGATCGCTCATTTCTGGTCGTTCGAGGACGGGATTCCGGTGCACCTCGTCGAGTACATGGATTCTGCGGTGATGGCGAGACACAGCACGCCGGCAGAAAGCGACGCTCCGTCCCCTGTGAGTGCCTAACGACGAAAGGAACGCATCGGTTCGGCGTCCACACCTCGCAGCGTGACCGTCGCGATCGTGCCGCGTGGTTCCGTGCCGACGGTCCCCGCAAAGCGCCGCGCTGGTGTTCGATCGGACGGGATTGCCGGGGCTCCAGGTCATCCAGGATCCACTGGCTTACGAAAGCCGCACCCAGCGCTCCAACATGGACGTGTTCGATCGTTGTACCTAGCAGCCGATGCGAAACCAGCCGCTGCCGCGTGAGGGCCGCTGAGCGCAGCCTCAGGAGGCCGTGTTCACATGGGAAGCGGCTCGTGCCTCAGCCGCGCCACGAGCGCCGGGTACCGCGCGTCGCTCCACAGCGGTTCGTACGCCGGAATGGTCGCAAGCCCGTTGAGGTGCGGGTCACGCTCCTCGAACGCGCGCTCGATCCATCGGATTGCCGTGTCCATGTCACCGAGAGCCACATACGCGTAAGCGACCTGGCAGGACGGCGCGTGAGGCAGCTCGTCCGGCGCCTCCAGCTCGGCCAGGATCGCGCGCGCCTCGGCGGCGCGCCCCTGTGTGGCGTGCACGTAGGCATTGAGGGCTCGGTCGCGGCGACCTCCGACCTCCACCGCGCGTCGAACTTCGCGAAGGGCGTCTTCGTGCCGCGCGAGCGCGAGATACGCGTGCACGAGGATCTCGCGGCCTAACGTGAAGTACGGTGCGATCTCCACCGCTCGCTCGAGGTAGGGGAGCCCCTGCGTCGCGCGACCGGTCTCCAGATAGATCCACCCAAGCGTCAGGTGCATGAACGGGTGCAGCGGATCGCCGGCGAGCGCCCGCAACGCATGCGCCTCCGCGTCGCTGAAATGCCGCTCGCACTTGAGGACGATCGCGTAGAACTGGTGCGCGTCGGGGTTTCCCGGGTCGAGCTCGATCGCGCGCCGGACGTTGCGCGCGGCGGCCGACACGTCGAGGTCCGATGAGAAGCACACGTGGCCCATCGCGAGATGCGCGGCGGCGAGCCGGTCGTCGAGCTCCACCGCCCGCGCTGCGACCCGGTGTGCCGGCGCCGCAGTCTCACGTGCCGGCTGATCGCCGACGATGGGAAGCATGATGTAGCTGTACGCCATGGCGGCCCACGCGGCCGCGAATCCGGGGTCGCGTTCGACCGCTTGCTCGTAGAGCGCGACCGAGCGGCGCAGGGCGTCGGGGTGCCCCTCGCGCAGGGCGGCGCGTCCCTTGAGATACAGGTCGTGCGCGACGATGTCGGTCGTCGGTGGCCTAACGATCGGACCGTGCCCAGCGCCGAGCTTCACGCGGAGCGCGTTCACCACCGCCTGCGCGATCTCCTCCTGGACCTCGAACACGTCCGTCAGCGTGCGGTCGTACGCCTCGGCCCACAAGACGTTTCCGTCGGCGCTCACGAGCTGGACGCGAGCCTTGAGCCGCGTGCCGGCGCGGCGCGCGCTGCCCTCCAGCATCGTGTCGACGCCGAGCATGCGGGCCACGTCCGAGACGCCGAGGCCCTTGCCCTTGAGGGCGAAGGACGACGTACGCCCGGTGACGCGGAGCGCGGGCACGGTGCTGAGGGCGCCGATGAGCTCGTCCGTCAGTCCGTCGCTGAAATGCTCGTTCTCGGGGTCGCCGCTCGTGTTGACGATCGGAAGCACGGCCAGCGTGCGCGTTGCCGGGGCACTCTGTGGAGTGGCGACTGCCGTCGGCGGTGCAACGAGTGTCGCGGCCGGCGTGATCGCGACCGCGTCGAGCGCGCGCAGCAGCACTTTCGCATCGGCAGGCCGTTCGGCGGGGTCCTTCGCCAGACACTGTGCGATCAGGGTAGCGAGCCCCGAGGGTACGTCCGGCCGCATCGTGGCCAGGGGAGCCGGAATCCGCGCGAGCTGCGCACCGATCAGCGCCAGCGGAGATCGCGCCTCGGCGAATGGGTGGCATCCCGCGAGCGTCTCCCACGCCATGAGTCCCCACGCGTACAGGTCCGCCCGATGGTCAACGTCATCGTGTCCCGCGGCCTGCTCGGGCGCCATGTACGCCGGCGTGCCGACGGCCATCCCCGCCTGCGTGAGCGCGGGCCCGCTGCCCGCGGCGCTCACGGCTCTGGCGATCCCGAAATCGGCGACGACCGCCGCGCCTCCGGTCAGGAGCACGTTCTCGGGTTTGATGTCGCGATGCACGATGCCGTGCTCGTGCGCGTACGCGAGCGCGCGGGCGACGTCGCGGAGCAGCGTGAGCGCCTCGGACAGTGGCACCGGACCGCCCGTTAGGCGATCGCGGAGCGAGGCCCCGGCGATGAACGGCATCGTGTAGTACGGCAGCCCATCGCCGCTCGCGCCGGCGGCGAGCACCGGCACGACGTTCGGATGCTGAAGGCGCGCGGCGAGCCGGACCTCGCGCGCGAACCGCTCGGCGGAGAGTCCCTCCGCCAGCTCGGGGGCGAGCACCTTGACGACGACGTCCCGACCCAACACCTGATCGTGCACCACGAAGACACGCGACATGCCGCCGCCGCCGAGCTCACGCTCGAGTCGGTAGGCGTCCCCGAGAGCCGATTGCAGGCGTGTCGCGAGATCGTTGACCACGGGCGCGGCGAGGTGGAAGGGACGCAGAAACTACTGCGCTTCCCGCCGTGCCGAAAGGCTCGCGCTCATCGTCCCTGCCCGTAACGCGGATGCCGATCCGTCGCTCGCGTTAGGCGGCGCTGATGTCGACCGTCGGGCCATTCACCGTCGTCGCGCCCGTGCCGAGACCACCATACGCCACCGGAGTCCACTCGCTGCCGGCGTCGCGACCCGGAGTCTGAAGTCCACCGCCCCGTGCAGCACGTTAGGCGGCTGCGGGCGACTAGCGAGGAAGCGTGTCCGGGGTGGCAGACGACAGGACAAATCCCGCGTCGATGACTCCCGCGATGCGTCGCGTGTCGCGAATATCCGCAAGAGGATTCGCCTCCAACAGCACCAGGTCGGCCACGTATCCGGAGTCCACCCTGCCGACACTGCCGGCGATGCCGAGCCAGACGCCGTTTCGGTGGAGATGCCCCAACAGGTGCTCGAGCACTGGCGGCCGACACCTGACCGGCCGCCGTCCGAGTGAAACCAATGCATCGGCCCAGGCTTGGCTTGTCGGACTGTGGATGGCGTCTCCGACCGACGGCCCTCGCTGGCCTCCCTCTTAACCCAGGTGAGCTGCGCAAGGGTGTCATTGCCTCGCCATCGTTAGGGTACGCGCGTCGCCGTGGTCACCATCCCGCCCTGATGCCGCACCATGCTCGGCGCCGGCGCCCCCGCGGGAAACTCGAATTGCACGTCGTCGTTATCGTCCCGCACGAAGCGCTCGCCACCGACGTGCTTGAGGCCGAACGCCGGATTTCCCTGTTGTTGCACGCGGAGGCGGCCGTTCTCGACGAACACCCGAACGGGCGTACTCCCGACCGCGTACTGCCCGACAAGCCGCTCGAGCGCCGACGCGGCGATCGGTACCGCCGGCAGGTCCTTGATCCCGAGCGCGCGGCGCGCGATGAGCCGCTCGAGCTGCACCGCCGTGAGCGCTCCAGTATTGGTCAACACGACGGTCACGAGCGAGTCGTCGGGGTAGTGGTGCAACTCCGAGATGAACCCGTTGATGCCGCCGTTGTGACTCACCTGCCGGTGTCCGCCGAGCACGCCAGTGCCCAGGCCGAAGCCGTACGTGAGCGGCTTGCCGTCGTTCAGCGTACCCGGCGTCGACATCAGTTTGTACGACGCCGGGCTCACCACCTTGCCGCTCGACAGCGCGAGGGTCCACGCGGCGAGGTCGTTCACCGTCGAGCAGAGCGAGCCCGCTGCGTACGGCTGCGTCATGCTCAGCGGCTCGGCGTTGATGAACTTCCCGTCGGGTCGCAGGGCGTACCCCTGCGCGCGGTGCTTGATGAGCGGCGCC